>Ga0209666_1000522_pt1 | contig 29419 bp, 41 predicted proteins | sample SaaInlV_125m_DNA_FD_184679 | JGI IMG/M metagenome (GOLD analysis project Ga0209666, IMG submission 184679) | Marine microbial communities from expanding oxygen minimum zones in the Saanich Inlet - Saanich Inlet SI037_S3LV_10m_DNA (SPAdes)... | ecosystem: Environmental > Aquatic > Marine >...
AATCGAACCAGTAACATCCAAATTAACAGTTTGGCGCTCTGCCTGATTGAGCTACAGGGGATTGTTTACCTTTTCTTCCTTCTTTTTTTGATAGTAGAGTTTGTAATATCTACGTTTCATTTCATCAATAATGTCCATATCTTCTCCCAATCCCATATATTTGAGATTTTGATAAGATCCTTCTAAATCACTAATGAGTAGAAGGATATTCATGGAGGTCACTGGACGACCACCGAAATTGTATTCATCCAGTGATTTCATAGTTAAACCAACCAGTAATTATGTACTTATCTTCATTCGGAGCAACTTCACCTCTATGAGTATAAGTCCAGTCTGCAGGCCATATCAAGGTTTTACCTTTCTTCGCTCCTACAGTTGTGTTTTGGTGATAGAACTGTGTTCCACCTCCATTTTCAACATCATTTAGATATGTCATCCAAACAAGATGTCGATCTCTCATGGGAGAATTAGCATCACACCGCTCTGTGTGCCAATCATAATACCCCTCACCTGGTTTGTACCATTGGATATTGATACCTTCAGTCAAACCCCAAGGAGCATATTCATTACACCATGGGAATTTTGCGATATATTGATCAGCACACGAAATCAATTGATTTAGATATCGCATGATTATAGGAAATTGTCGCTGTTCTGAAGGAAATACAGAGAGATCTGTGGACTTTTTACCCACTTTTCCTCTGCTGCCATATACAGTACCAGGACCGCTATTCATACTTGAGAAACGAGACTCATGAAAGAATTTAATGAGATCATCACAGACAGAAATGTCTTTAATGTAAGTTTCTAAAGCGAATTGCATAATTTCCTAATGTCGATGAGAGGACTTGAACCTCCACGAGTTACCCCACCAGAACCTAAACCTGGCGCGTCTACCAATTCCGCCACATCGACTGGAGCCCCCGACAAGATTTGAACTTGCGACAACCGCTTTACAAAAGCGGTGCTCTACCAGCTGAGCTACAGGGGCATACGTTTAAATTGAAACTCTCCAAAACGACCACCCCAAACTTGGTTTACAGTTCCTACAAGGAATCCACGATCAACCACATTATAATAGTCTATGCCAAGAGTTGCCTCATTTCTGACATAGGTCATTTGATCTCCCTTGTAGGGAACCAAGCACTCACAACCTTCAATAGAACCGTTAAATTGGTTTTTATTTGGGTCGTAAGTCATAATTGTATCACACTTTTGCTTGTGTGTCAACCCCTTGTCGTACTTGATTTGTTCTAGATTCAGAGCACCCAAATAACGATATTTCTCAAAATCATAATTAAGAACCCTAATTTGACCATTAGGATCTTCAATTGCTTCTACGATAAACTGCCTGTAAGGGGCATGTAGTTGATAATTGTAAGCTTGTTCGCCATAGAACATAGCGTCCGTTCCAGGCACTTTGTGGTGCTGTAGACGCACCATAGCAAACCTAGCAGGGTTTGAAAATGCCTGGACTTTATTCTCCCATGTTCCTTCAAACCATTCTATAAATTGTTCAATCATCTTTGGGTAATAGTTCAGGATCATTAACTTCAATATCAAACATCAGAGGATGACATTCCTCTTCAGCAAGATATGAAGAACATTTATATAATTCTTCGTCATCCCAGTCACGACCTTGCAATGCTTCAGTCTGAACTGATGGGTGCTCTTGAATAATTAGCGGCAGTTCGTCGAATGTATATGGGATACTTTGTATAAAATACATACGTACCACGCTGCCCATATAAAAAACGTATGCTTGAGATAATGAGTATTTCATAACATCTTGACTACGTTTTTATTTAGTCACCAACCGCTATTATATCACACAAACATTCCTTTGTCACTCATGTAATGTAATGTGTCATGCATGTTACCAAGATGCTTGGCACCAATAGAAACTTGTGGATATGTAGCTTCGTTTCCAAACTCTGCTTCAAACGCTCTTTGAGTAAAATGTTCGTTGAGTTTATACTCGTGAAACTCTCCTCCGATAGACTTGAGTAGTGCTGCAATACGCTCACACTCTTGACTGCCGTTACTGTAAATGGTTGCTGTCTTCATTTTTTCTTATGGTTGTATTCGATTACAATTTTTTCGTGACTGGTTGTTTTATCAGTGCAGATGTAGTGTTTTAATTCTCCACCCAACACATTACGAACATTTTCGAGTTGCCATTCAACGATATATTTTTTAAAACCTTCATCCATCCAACTTTTATTGGATCCTGGTTCGTTAAAATCTTTCATAAATCAAGCTCCAATTGTAGTTTACGTTCTTCCTCTATTCTATTGTGCTCTGCCCACATATTAGCAACCATATCAACATTATGAACAACACCAATATGTTGTGGTGGTTGTGATTGCCACTTATCAATCACTTCTTGTGTGGGGACAGCAATTCTGAATGGTGTTCCATCTTCTTCAAACTCCTTATTCATATCAATGTATGTTTGAGGAGTGATCTCAATCTTTTTCATTTTTTAACCAACAAGGTTTACATAACGAATTTTTGTATCTTTTCTCGGACGGAACATAGCATCCGACTTGAGGACACTCATTTGCTGGTGTCATTTTACCACACCCAGAGCATTTTGTCTCCCACATTTTCATAATGTTCTCTCCAATCTATTTGTTGCTTGATCTGGGAAGTCTCTAGGACGACTATCACCAGCATTATCAGTTCTAGCAGAACCTTCGTTTGCTTTCATAGTGTGCTGGAAGTTTGCTCTCTTGTATCGCAACCCTAGAGGATCAGGCATCCAATATGTTACCTGCCAATCTTGGACGGGACATAACTCTATATGCTTCTCTACAGAATGATTGAAGCTACCCATTTGAACGTGTCCATCATGAGTGATACATCTACCATCGCCAGCAGGAACTAGGAACAGTTGTTTCAAAGAACTACCTCTTCTGGATTAAGATTTTTGACAAATTGCACAGGATCCTTTTCGGACGTGTGTACCCAATGATAGCGCATCATCTCGAAAATGGGATCCCACATGGGGACACAAACATAATCAGACTCTTTGGTCATAATAATTTACCAAAAGTTATGTTTTAGGGAAGATTCTTTGAGTTTTTCATAATATTTAATTAACCTTTCAACTTGCTCCTTTTCAGTTCCTTCAGGAGCATTTCGCAAGCATCGCAAAATACATTCTTCATCACCCATAGAAGGTCTAATAGAAAACCCCCATTTGTCAACTTCACCTTCTGTAGGTGCTTCGACGTAATCAAATTCGTGTGGCATTAGTCTCGCTGTCTCCAATCACTAGGTTTATCTTGCTGAAACCAATCCTTAATATCATCAGCATCAGTGAATCCCTTTTTATGGTTGGATGGATCGGGATCTCCTAAACCCATCCTATTCAGAAAATCGTCTGTACTACCCTCTTCAATCTGTTGTGTTATTTGGCGACGTGCCATCTTCAACATTTCATTAGCAGAAGTATTTGCTTTTGCTAATTTGTTCGCCCAAATCATATCAGATAATTTTACTTCTTCGCCATTAGCAATACATTTACAAATAAATTCCAGTCGTAGTCGGTATTGTGTAGATAGCATACTCTCACTCAATTTCCCTTAAGTATTTAGATACATCAACCTTTTTGGAGATTTTTTGGTGGCAATTTTTTTTCGGAATTTCTGCAATTGAAGGTCGATTTTCAGTTAAGGAAAATTGACAGTGCTTTTACCGTCATCGTACCACCTGCAGTTACATTCAATGTACCTACTTTATTAATGAAGAAACTATTACCGATTGAAGCAGTGACACCAATACCACCAGCAGATTTCATCACCATACCCATCGCATTCGGTCCCAGATCAAGTTTATATGTTTGTGTTGGATCAGTTGTAGCGGCTGGTCCTTTAAGACCGACAATTTTCTCTTCTTTTGGACCAAAAATTGTGCTATAAGATGCTCCAGCCACCTTGGTATACATTCCACCAGTTGTAGACTCGAAGTTAAGGTTACCTAATGCTCTAACACGATAACGTCCTCTAGCATCGACTTCATAATTACCTTGAATTCTATGAGTAACAGTACCAACAGAGTTAATAACATGGGTAGCACCAGGTTTAGTCTGTTGATCAACAACAACTTCACCAGATCCTTTTGTAATCTTACGACCATCAATATTTTCGTTCAAAAATTCTGCATCAAAGGTGATATCACCTGCAAATACATTGAACTTACCGCTACCATCACCAACCTCAATATTAACAACTTCACCTGCTTTAAGAGTTAATGTCTTAATAGCATGGATGATAACGTTATCCCCCTTAATACCACACTCATCTCCCTGTGCTTCAATAGCAACCCCTCCTTCGGCAAAGACAGAGTATGCAGGATCTGATTTTGAGGCAGAACCTGTTCCTGTTCTACCAGATCCTGTGCGTTCCGATGTTCCACCAGTTGCTTGAATTGCAATTGATCCACTAGCTTTGTGTAATTGATCACCAGTATTGAGAATTAATTTACCACCACAACCTGCCTGACCTGGAACGCCAGTAGAGAAGGTCATGTTGCCGTTCTCATCAAAGAACATGGCACTTTGACCATTAGTAACGGTATAACCTCCTGGTTGCCCGTCAGCACCCTCCCAACTCATGCATGTCCAACCATCAGACACCCAGTGAACTGTTGGTTTTGCTGAACAAAATTCATTTTCTGATACTGCAGATGTTCTACCACCAGCAGGTTCTTTAACAGGTTGCCCTGAACTAGCACCTTGGTGTTGATTATCAGTATGATTTGATGGATGTGATGGCATTATGGGCAATCAATATAGAGACCAGTTCCGATCTTAACAAGTCCTCTGCTGTTAAGATCTTCGGAGGAGAGACAGATCATGTTTGGTAACACAATAGCACCAGATCCTCCGCCACCAATTAATTTAATAATTGGTGATTTTTCATATGTTGTTGTTCTATCTTTAATTTGAACAGAGGTAACATAACCTCTATCGTCAATGATAGCAGTTGCTCTGCCTTCCTTACCATCTATGTATACCTTTGGAGCAGACGTATATCTAATACCTGGAGAGATGAGAGTAAACGAATCAATGATACATTGTACGTCATTTGTAGTTGCAAGATTACGCTTGTATCCTAAACCAGATCTAGTAACTCTAACTTCAGAAACAAATCCTTTAGTATCTAGAAGAGCAATAGCAGTAGCACCATATCCTTCACCAGAAACGATGACTTGAGGTGCTTCAGCATATGACTCACCCGTGTCTGTGATGGGAATACTAACAATAGATCCATCGCCACCAGTAATAGGATTGCCTGCCCTTGGCTTGTTCGGAACATATGGATCAGGTGTGTTCGCATTATCAGCATCATCAATACCATCGCCAGTAAGATCTTCAAATCCACCACTAGAGAAGATTGTTGCATTAGTTGATGCTTCAGTTCCTAGAATCTGGAATGTTAATTGTTCCGCAGGTTCTTTTCTTTCATCATCCAAGATACCAACAACAACTTGTGCTGTGTTGTTAACAATCTTAAACGATCCTGCAGTAGTACCACCAACAAAATCATTGGAGTCAACATCACCAATAATAATCCAGTTAAATTCTGTACGATCAGGGATATTTGTACTGGTAACAGTAAAGATGATGTCTTCTCCCTCAATATATGCAGGTTTGTCGCTGGTAACAGAGATAGTAGGATCTTCAACAGCATTCTCTGGTCTATCAGGGAATATAGTTGACTCATAGTCTGCTGCAATGTCTACATCAGCAAACGATCCAGTATCAAAGTTATCATCAGACAGACTTGAATTTCCTGGGTCAAACAGAGTAAATCTGAATGTTTGAGAATAATTCAATTCGATATCCTCATTCATAGGAAGAGATACCGTAGCACTACAACGTGGAATGTCAATAGTTTGTAGATCTCCATTTTCGTCAAGAAACTCTTCAGTAAGAGTCTCAAATTCGGTAACCTTAAGAGTTCCTATCAAAGATGGGTTAGTAGCATTAATGTATTCTTCTACTATATCACCAGTCAATGCATATGTCAATACACTACCACTAGGTACGTTGGAAGTATTAATAGTGTACGTTACTGTCCCACCGCCAGCTACAATAGTTGGATCTACAATGACAGAGTATACTCTACTACCATCAAATGTGATAGGCAACACCACATCATCATCACCGTCATCGTCGTCATCATCTGGAAAGATATTTGGGAAATCATCAGCGTCTTCATCAGGCAATTCAGGTCCATCATCATCATCATCGTCATCAATTGGTACAAGATCTGGATTGAATGGTGGTGTGTCAGGTCTTCCTGGACCAGGTGGTTCTGGATCTTGGTTGGGAATAGGAATAGGTTCGTTAGGAATACCACCAACAAAAATAATCCTGGTTGGTTTAGCATCCAAGTAATCAAATGACTCTTCGCAATAGAATCTTTCTCCAGTATCACCATCGGCAATATTGTCTAGAAGATTGTCTAACCAATCATCCTCATCATCTTTACTGCAGTCAGTACACACAACAGTTGACTTTGGACAGCTACTACTAGGACCACTACATGAGATACCTAGGAATGACATTACCTTTCCAATAGCACCCCCAATCATGTTTAGAGGTGATGCTAATATTCCTAATATAGCTTGCAGTGGTCCCAATACACTACTGATTAAACCTTCCAGAAGTTCTAGAATTTTGTTGACGATACCTTCAACTAGGTTGATGACAGCACAAGCAGCAGGAGAGAACACCTCCATGATGAAATCAAACAGCAGATTTGTTAAGAATCTTGCCAACATATCAGTGATATTCTCAATAGAACATCCAAGTGCCTTCATAATCTGATCAAGAACTTTCTGCACACCGTCTAATAGACGACCTTTCTTACCAATACTCTTCTTTGTTGCTTTTGGATCTGCAGGTACTTGCTCCTTCAGTTGAAGTGCTCCTTGAATGCCTAGGAGACCATTAACTAGGTTTTTGATACCCTCACGTAGATTCCTAATAATCTCTGACTGGGCACGACCCATCAGACTACGGACAAGTTTAGTAACCCTACCAATATGATGTCTTGCAATAGATACTTTATCATACAAGAATCCATTGATCTTACTGACATAGAAGCTACCTAACTGCCCGCCAGATGCTTGGTTAGCAGCAAGCATATCACCAATGATATTCTGTACCTGCTTGCCAAAGTTACTCTCCGTACCACACTTGGGGTTGGCAATAGTAACACAGTTCTGGGATCCAGTAGGATTGGTTTCACTATGCTTGCCACGTAGTGCCATAATGATAGCAGGAGGGTTCATACGATCCGCTGCCGCTACTTCACCACCTTTAATGTTAGCACCAGTCTCTGGATCCTTTCCATCTTGAGCATTTTGAGGGTAATGTGCGACTGCTTTGGCTTGACTACTAGTAACAGTCTTAAGATTTCTAGATCCGTCGCCACCAGCAACTGGGTCATCATTGTCAACTACAGTAGAACCAGCAGTGTGTCCAACAGACCCCATGATGATAGGTTTCTGCTTATCATTGTCAAGGAAGAATCCAATGACCCAGTTACCTGCTCGCAGCTCTGCTGTAGCACCAGTCACACCACCATCACTGAATGGTGTGGTCACAGGCATGACTACGTTTGCCCATGGTAGTTGCTCGGTCGGTGTCTTCTGACCTTCTCTTAAATGTACACCAACAATACGCACACGATATCTACCAGACTTTTTAGGGTCGCTTTCTCTCCCTGTCTCAACCTGTCCGATCCACCAGTTGAAACCATCAGCGCCTATCTGATTGGTCGATATAAATGACGATAGAACTGGATCCATACCAATACTTTTATTTTTATTTAGTCTCTACATCAGAGGGTTCGTCTGGCATACCATAAGAATCCCTTACTAAAGTAAGATATGTATTTGCTTTTGCATTCAGAACATCAGCGGAGTGCTGTAGTTTTGCAATCAAATAAACACCGCTATGTTCCTTGTCATAAACGTCATTCTCTTCTCTTTCTGATGAAGGAATGTTATTAGGAATCATAATCTCAACTGTCTGTCCCGCACGTAGATCTGGTCGGAAAGGTATTTGAATAAAGACTTGCTGGTTGTTCTGTGATTGTTTTCTAGCAATCGACTGCGCTACGACATACTTCTGCCAATCAGGAAACTCTGCTGTGTTCTTCTTACCACCATCTGGTTTCTCTGGTGATGCTACTTCCACACCATCAAACCAAGTCTCATGATCCATCAACACAGACATAATTCTACTGGGATTGACTGCAAGATCAGCCTGACCTTTAGCAAGACCAGACTGGGATCCTAGATGCTCCATGTCATCAAAGCGATCACCTAAATTATAAACATACTCTTCATAAGCACCAGTGCTATAGTTATAGAAACAAATAACATTAGAGAACGTACCCATTCTCAACTTGGATAAGATGTCAATCTCCTGTTGGAAGTCAATGTCAAGGATTTTACGACGAGCATTCTGTTGATTGAGTTGATCATTCTCTTGAAAGAATGTCTCCACAGGTGGATTAGTTTCGATAGAGTTTAGTGAGTCAATTGATCTAAAATGATATCCATCATAGTTTTCGTAGAAGTAATACCCTGCACTACCCTTTGATATTTGTAATTCTGATGTTGTACTAGAACCTGAAGGAAATGTCTTCTTATCTTCAGGTACAGTTCTCTCTTTCAACGAGCTGATAATAGAGAAAGGTGTCTTCTTACCTGGCAAGAAAGTTACCTTAAACATAGAAGGATCATTGAGAAGTTTCTTTGCAGTTCCTAACTTTTCTGTTATTAGTTGAGATACAATGCCTTCTGCTTTACCTGATAGCCTTTCTCCTAATCTAGTAGTTTCATTGACTAACAGTTCATTGGAAACCAACCCAAGAGAATACTCTTGATACCTGTCTGCAGAAAAGCGATTGTATATCTTCGACACCTTCATGTTCAGTGTCAATAGTTCTTCATCAGCAGCACCAAATACCAGTTCAACATTCTCATATCCAGAAATAGGAAGAGAAGAAATAATATTTGCTGCGTTGTCAACGATGTCTAGGTTGACAGAAATACTTGGCATGTCAATGTCTTCAAAGTATTGAAAACTTTTGATCAACCCTGTTAGTGTCACTTCAGTTCCATCTAGACCAGTAATAGTTGCCTCTTCTAGTTTTAAACTAGAGGCATACGGAAACTCTTGGTTATTATCACTCATGTGGTCACACCATCAACTGCAAATATTGATTTAGATAAAGAAGAAACAGCAGGAGGTACTGTAGATCCCTGTGATGTAGGAACCGCACCAGTAGCAGCAGATTGTGTTTGCTCACCGCCCATATTTATCATTGCTACTCGTGCTTTTTCTTCTTTACTTGGTCCACGTAGTTGTTGAGTTGCATCAGATGTTTTAGGTGGTGGTTGAGGTGCTGGTGGTTTAATACGTTCTTCACCTGCTTTCATTAAAGATTCAACTAGATCAGCATTAGATCCACCCTTCGTCTCAAAACGTTGCCTACCCTGGAATATTTCAAAACCGTTAGTAGTTTTATATGCATTATATAATTTACCCTTATGCATAAAGTGTATTCTTTCTCCTACCTCTGCTCCATAGTTACGGCTAATTTTTTGTGCAGAATCTGGTTGTGCTTCTAGATCTGAAGTATCTGGTGTTGCCTTTGGTTCTGGTTTTTCTTTTACTAATGGTCCTGGTTTTGATCCTGGTTTTGCATAGGCAATACTATATCCCTCACCAGTACCAAGATAATTTTTAGCTGCGACACTTAAGTCAAGCATATGATTACTTGAGTGCCCTTCCACTCCAGGTCCAACATCATTAACCCTAACAACAGCAGACTTTCCTGTCTTGGTATTAGTTACAACTACATTAAAAGGACTCTTGAGAGTTCTACCACCAGGAAATTTTGCTGCAGGAACTGTCATATTTTTGGGAAGAGTTTTTAGTAATGGAGGAAATGCTGCCGCAGAAAAAACATCTTCCTTATATCCTTCACCAGTAGATGTAGCAGGCAATCCTTCAGCAGTCTTATGCCCACTAGCATTGATACCACCAAGTGATGGATCATAGTAAGTTGTCTTGGCACCAGTGCTAATCATCTCACCAGCCTCTCCCGATCCTGTAGTAGAAGGACTATGTGTGTCTTTTGGTGATGGAGGATCGTTATCTGGATTGAACAGGTTTTTTAGACCATCAAATACTTTTTGGAATACATTTTTCTTTTTCTTTTTCTCTTCATCACCACCACCAGTCAAGATAGAAGGTTCTTTCTTCAAACCTTCACCAGCCTTTGCTTTACCTACCAATGATTTAGGTAAGTCAAATACACTGGCGAGTGGAGTGATAACTTTTGCCATCTCACTAGCAACCTCGGGACTGTCTCCAGATAGTCGTTTGACTAACTCACTACTAGCAGCCAACGCCATACCACCAGCAATCTTTGTTGGTAATGCCATAGCATCTACTAATGGTTGTTCCAGACTACTATCTGCCATCAGGTTAGGTATCTCAATGGGAGATGATTTACCCATAGGAGTTCCCTCTTGATAACTGTTATTGACATTAGAAAATGATTTACCCATCTCATAACTGTTATTGACATTAACATTCATAGGAGGAACCATAGGTTCTGATGGTGTTGGTCTTACCTTACCATCAACCGCACTTGGTTCTCCTTGCGTGTAGTTGTTGTCTAATGGTACGATTGCCTCATCACCATGTAGTGTCAAACCAGGTACTTTATACCCACTATCAGGTCCAGATAAGATAGCACCTCGCTCTGCTTGTGGACCTTCTTTGACATCATTCGATGGTGATTCATCATCTGATCCTGGATTATAATCTAGTTTTATATTAGATGCCGCGTCCTTTAGATCTTCTGTATCATCAGTGGTGTCCTCTGCGATATCAGTGGTAACAACTTTGGCTTGTTTTTCTAGATTGGATTCTTTGACCGTTCCTTCTGCATCATCAGTTTGTTTTTTCTTCAATGCAGTCTGTGCATTGATTGCTTCAGCGATCTTGGTTAACTTGTCCTCAATACTATCTGTTCTTTCACTCAACTGATTAACAATATCAGTCTTCATTGCATGAACATCAGAAGCAACCTGTTTAGAGTCACCGATGCTGTTGTTAATAGACTGTGCTGTCTTGTCTAATGACTGGGCAATAGCATTGATTGCCTGGAGAAGGTCTTCTCTAGTTGCTCTCTGCTTGTTACCAGATGCTGCTGCCGCTACTTTCTTTTCAGTTTCAGCAAGCATCCTCTCTTGAGAAAGAGACTGTCTCTTCTGCTCAAGCTCAAAGGGAGACATCTTTTTAGGGATTGCAGGTGTCTCTGCTTTTACACCTTCAGGTGGTCTCTTTGCACTCTGAAAATTATAGTTATCAAATTGGTTACGGAATCTCTCAACTTCAGACAGTTTTTTTATGTCTTTACCGTCAGTGTCTCTATTGTCTACGAAGTTCCAGAACTGTGCCTTTGGATTCTTTAGCAGTTTGACACGATCAACTGCCTGTTCAATGTCTTGCTTCTTACCACTGATATATGATCCACCAAACTTATTCTTTAGTGCTGCCTTAAAGAAGAAACCTTTCTCTACACCTGCTTCTTCTAGGCTATCATATCCTGCTTTCTTTGCCTTTTCTTCTGCTGCTTCTCTCTCTTGTCTAGCAAATTTTCTTGCAGCAAGAACCTTCGAGATCATACTACCAATATGATCCTTACCTGGTTTTGTTGTATCTGTAAACCCTTCGGTAAATGCTGCCATTTATTAGATTCCCCCTAGATATTTAGTTGAAGAGAGCGATATACATTGCTGCTTTTCCTGGAGCAACACCCATTTGAGGTCTAATTACAGATTTATCACGAGGTACATCTACAGTTGGTTCTGGTTGTGTTTGTGGTGGAGACATGACAATGATAGTCTGTGCCATTGATTCTACCTCTTCATCATACTCCAACACTTCAGGTACAAAGGTACGATAAGTTTGAATTAATTCAGATGGTGTACCAGCATCATTCATTGCCAATAGATGATCAAGAACTGGTGGTACACCATACACCAAGTTCTTCATAACAACTTCTGGACCTTCCTCACCAACAGTGATCTGTTCTTGACCTGACATACCAGCAACACCACCTGTTGCATATGCAGGACCACCTTTTTCAAATAAATCAAAATCTCTATTGCCGCCCTCTCTCTTCATAGCAGAGAAGTGCATCGCATCTTTCACACTAGTCCATGCACCACCCCATCCTAGTCCATGCTTTGCAGCAATTTCACCGATGTTGTCTGGCATGTCAGTAACTAAATTATTGCCAGTAGGATCATATGGATTTTCTTTGTAGTTTATATCAATTGATGCTCCATATGGGTGAGAATATCTATTTTGATCGTAATCAGGATCATCAGGACCAGCACCACCACCAGTGCCTGCATTTCTGAACCCACCAATAGTTCTAATTTCATATCCAGTCGCTTCTAAATCAGCAATGAATCCTTTAAATTGGTTAGCAACAATACTAGCTACCTTAAATGACTGACCATCTTTTGTAGTCAGATTAGTTAGTTTAATACCAGTGTTCCATGGTCTATCATTAATTACACCTGTTGATGTTAAGTTAGAGTTTACTGCGGCAGCAGGTGAAACTGGTTTTCCATCAGGACCTGTTGGTTTGATACCAAAAAATTTAGCAATACGTGAAAAGAAATTACCACTACCTTCATCTGCTTCTTCTAAATCCTTCTTTTCCTTTTCAGTTAACTGCACCGTTTCTTCTCTAAATAGAGGATTTTCTTCTTCCGTTTTTCTAGAAATTTTATTAAGACTATTAGCAACACCATCAATTGATCCACCAACATTTGTTGATGCAAGTGATTTAGGAACATCAAATGCGGTTGCTATTTTTGATGCCTCTTGCTGGAAGCTAGGTGCTACTGTCGCTGCTAGTGGTCCAACATCAGACAATACTTTACTACTAGCAGCCAAGATTGTACCACCAATAGGACGCATTAGATCTTTGTAGAATCCAGGTTCAATTAAAGCCTCGGTGCCATGTAATTCTGGAACACCAGTTCCACTACCGCCCTGCTCAAACTTACCAAAGAATGTACCGCCTGGAGTGATCTTTTCTATAAAACTAGGGGTGTACTGTTTAATTTGTGGTGTGAGGGGTTCAATTTCACGAGCAGCAATTTGTTTTGTGTATTCTGCTTTTGCTTCAAGTTCCTCTGGAGTAGATCTTTGTTCTCCATACATGACTGCCTCTTGTTCTTCTGGAGTTAGATCTCCCCCAGTTTCAAGTTTCATTGTTGCATATTTTTTCTCTTTATCTTTTTCAAGATGAGACATCCTTGCTTCTGCAAGAGGAATCAATCCTAATTCAGCAGCAAGGAAAGCCCACCCAACAGGACCAGGGATAGCACCACCACTAGCAAGAAGACCACCCACAATATCTCCTTTGGCAAATCTTTCTATAGCAAATCCAACACCAAGTGCAGTACCAACGCCTGGTATAAATCTAGAACCTGCTTTGGCAGCTGCTTTAGATGCACCTATTTTAGTTGCTTTTGTTCCTAAAGATTGAGCTACTCTACCAGAACCACCACGAAGGAGATTATTGGTTGATCTCTGAAGTCCACTTGATAATCGTCTAGCACCAGGAATCTTACGCAATTTATTACCAAGACCCATCCTGCCTTTTCTCAACAGGGCTCGACCAGTCTTAAGAGGGTTCCTCATTCTTCGGAGCATCTTACCAATGCCGCCACCACGAAGAAATCTTAAAAAGCGTAGAAATTTAAGGAAATCAGGTCCACCACCAGCACCACCTTTCTTCTTCATCGGATCAGTAGTATCCTCATATCCAAAAACATCTGCTACATCTTCCTGCCCTTCCATGTTGGCTTCAGATGCAGCCGTCTCTGCTGCTTCCGCTTCTTCTTTTTCAGTCTCATTTTGCGATTGCATCGCATTCAAGATATCATCAAACCTATCGTTCAATGAATCATAGGTTGTTTCAATCTGATTGAGATTACTAACTGTAGTACCAACAGCAGCACCAAACAATTCATTCTGTTTCTTTAATTCATTATCAATTGAAGACAACTGCCCCTGAATCTTCTCTAAAGATGAAGTCAGAGTCTTGAGTATCTTTGCATTAGATATTGCTTCTACTTTCTGCTTCTTTTCCTTTGGTGTCTTCTCATAATTCTGACCTGTCTGCTGATTAACAGCGTCAAGCATACCTGGTGGCAATAAATCTACAATATCTGATAGATCTGGTGCAGTTTCTTCAACAACAGGTTTGTCTACTACTACTTCATCTACTGCCTTAACTGCTTCATCAATGTTTTCTTTTACTTCTTCTTCTGCTTTCTCTACAATCTCTTCTGCTTCTTCTTCTGCTACCTCTTCTTTCTTTTTTTCAGCAACAGTTGTGTCAGTAAATCCTTCTGTAAAAGATTTTTTTAGATACCTTTCTACAATCCATTCTTGATATCTTCTCTCATCCTCACCACTGGTACTACCAGTCTCAAGCATAGGATATCCATCGATATCCGTCTTCATGTTCTTGATAATTATATCAGCATCTTGCGTGGAGAGTTTCTTCTCCAACATAGAAAAGTAACTGGTGCCACTATCATCCGTGCCGCCAGTTAACTTTGCTTTTAATCTATCAAAGATGCGATCCTTCTGTCCGCCACCAGGCACACCTTTCCTATACCATCTTACGATATCTTCTGGTGCTGGGGTGTTGAAAATCATTAGGCGGATCTAGATGCTTCCTGTTTCTTTTTCTCTTGTTCGATGTGCTGAATCAAGAGGGACGTGTATACTTCACGTTCCCAAGGCATCATGTTTTCAATCTCTGTCAAGCTGTATTTATGGTACTGCATTAAGGCAAAATTAGTTTTGTAATACCCTTCCAAATTGTTTTGGAAGAGTGCTATGCGAAAAAACTTTGCAATCCCTCAATAGTATACTCACACTCATTACCTGTGTTTGGGTTGACTACCGTAAACGTATGAGAAAGTCTAGGCATAGTCTCATAGAACTTTTGGATTGATTCAAATTGTTTGGTAGTCAATGACTCCACAAACTCACGAAACTCTTTCTTACTAGTAGTAGAAGAATCATATACCTCTTCTTCATCAAAGATCTGTTCGATATGTTCTGCAATGAAGTTAAAGATATGATCGGCATCAATACCTTTGTTCAAGAATTGAGACTCAATAAATCTATCCATACTAGGATACTTCATCAGGATACCAGTGGTATCAGTCAACATAATCTTTCTATTATGCCCCTCTTCTTTAGTAACTTCTACCTCATCAATATTGATAGTAGCAGTCGCATTAGTCTCGCCATCATCCGTACAAGTTACCGTCATTTCAATGACTTCACCGATAGCAGCGGCACGAATCTTAAGGAACAAGTATTCTAGATCAAATGATGGTAATTGATCTACTTTAATTCTAGAAATAACACAAGACTTTAGTACGTTTTTAACAGCATCAATAACTTGCTTTTCTTCTTGCGATTCCATTGCTAATAGCAAAACCTTTTCTTCTTTTACCAGAAATGGTCTATACTTTACCGTTTTTCCAGTAGAAGGCAGCGACAGTTCATACTGCGGTACGCCAAGTTTTGGTAATGCCATTGATATGTAAATTCAATTCGTATATTTATTTAGCTCGACTTTTTGAGTCAATTTTTGGTGGGGATTTTTTTTCGGAATTCTTGTAACCAAAAAGTTAATTTCCGATACCAAATGCTTGCTTCAAGTCATCAATTATTTTCTTGAAGTCTCCTCCAGTACCATACTTTGAGATGTCATTATCTATGACAGTATGTTTAGCATAGTGGAAGTTAACACTAACCTTGGTGAGCTGTGATGTTCCATACGACAACGGTACACTATCAATAGAGTATGGAAAGATGTCTTCCAAAACAAATGCTACCGATGCTCTATCATCTACAGTAGCAGCACCAGGTTCGGTCTTAATAACAATACATTTACCAAGATATGTTTCTGGATATTTCATCCTTACTTCACGATTTATAATACCACTTCTACCTGCAAGATTCTTCACACCACCGAAACTTTTACCACTTTCATCTAGTCCTATTTCATCAGATGATTTACTACCACTATACATGTAGTTATACCAGTAATGGAAGAACTTTAATGGCGTCAGGTTGGCATCACACATCCATGTAAAAGAAACATCACTATACAATCTTGCATAGGGATATTGAATCTGATTTTCACCAAGGTATCTGCCTTGTAGTTGTCCCGTAGCAGACTGAATGTTAGGTAGCTGTGCTTCCTCGACCATCATATTAATTGGACTTTCATCTTGCTCCCATCCAGGGAAGCGTTTAGTAAGATCACCTTTTAGTGTGTCTGGTAAAATCCAACTAATGTTATAACCAGTCGTTAATGACATGCCACCATTGGCATTCATAGCATTAACAAATGATGAAATAGATTTAGCCATCTAAATAGTTACGGAAGGTGTGCGGAAACATTATGCCTTACTCTGGAAAATATAAACCAGCCTACCCACGGAAGTATAAGGGTAATCCCACTAATATTATTTATCGCAGTTTGTGGGAGCGTAAGTTCATGGACTTCTGTGATCATAATAACAGTATCATTGAGTGGGGTAGTGAGGAAATAATTATTCCTTACCGTTGCCCTACTGATGGGAGAGTTCATAGATACTATCCAGACTTCTACATCAAAGTCAAGTCACGTACTGGACAGGCAAAGAAGTACATCATTGAAGTGAAACCAAAGAAACAAACACAAAAACCTAATGAGAAACCGAAACGTAAAACAGCTGCCTGGAAAAGAGAAGTTCTAACTTACATAAAGAATCGCGCTAAATGGGACGCGGCGGAGGACTTCTGTGAGGACAGGCAAATGTCATTTGTAATCCTCAACGAAGATCACCTAGGTATAAAGAACAATGGCAAGAAGAAACGCTAAAGGATTTGGAAACACTAGTAACAAGTACACTACCATCTTTGAGAAGGTTAGTGATGCTACAGGAGGAGACAAGAAGTCTCTTGGTTGGTACAAAGGTAAAGTAAAGCAACTAGCTTCAACATACGAAGCAACACCAACTAAACTGTTGCGTCAAGAGAAGAGAGATGCTAATGATCAGGTGCAGGATGAGAATCTACTACGCATGAAAGTAAGAGAGGGTCACCTATACTTCTTTGAATACAAGGCAAAATCAAAGTGGTTGCCATACTATGATAGGTTTCCACTCGTCTATGTTATCAAGCAAGATGGAGAAGGATTCTATGGTGCAAACCTACATTACATCAGACCAAAGAGAAGAGTCAAGATCATAAAGAATTTAGAGAGAGGAATGATTGACATGCCTCGAACATTGGTGCATAAATATCTTTATAATCACTGCGAAAGTAAGTTCCTAGATCTTGCTATTGATGAGTGGGAAACTTCCATCTTCTTACCAGTTGAAGACTTCATCATGACTAAAGGTTCAGGTAAACTACCATACGATAAAGAATATGTGTGGGAAGAGACTGAAACGAAATACAATGATCGTATCAAAGCAACACGAATCATCAAAGGTTATGGTAAACAATCAGATAAGGAGATGGTAACGTAATGTTAGATTTCATTCTTGGGACGGATGGAGTAGATGAGTTTCTAGAGGCAAAGGGACTCCGCACACGAGGAACAGGTAAAACCCTACCTCTCAACACTAAAGTTTTACCACTCCAGAAAAATGTTCTGAATTCTTCAGGATCGATACGCTATCCATCTGCAGTTCCACTTGGAGCAACCACAGATTACGTAGCATTTAAATTCTACGATTACAAACCACCGTTTCAAGCTGCTAGTACAAAACAAGGAACAGGAGTTGGAGACAATTACAATCAGTACAATGCCTCTGTTGAAACGGACAATCTGACAGCAGCGAAAGATTTTAAACCAATCTTCATGTACATGCCCCAAGATATTCAGGGACAGTACGGTGCAAACTGGGGTGGGGCTTCTTTTGGTGCTGCATTCCAGCAACTTGCTAGGACAATGGCTAATGGTGGTGTACCAAATGCATCTTCATTTGATAATACAATCGACGCTATGATCTCTGGAGGAAAAAATCTCCAATATAAAGCTACAGTTGATGCATTGAACAAAGGTCTTGGAAGTAGTGTAAGTTTATCACAATTGATGAGTGGTGTTAGTGGCACCATCATCAACCCAAACGTAGAGATGATGTATGAATCCCCAGAGTTAAGAGGGTTTCAATTAAGATTCAGAATGCAAGCAAGAAATCAAGGAGAATCTCAATCCATTAGAGAACTCTGCTATCAATTTAAGAAAGCAATGCTTGCTAGTTATGGTGGTCAAACTATGGGTGGCAAACTAGATGCAGGTGGATTCATTACTGTACCTAAAATTTGTCAAGTATCATTCATGACTGGTGGTGCATTGAATGAATATGTACCACAATACAAACCATGTGCTATCACTCAAGTAGATATTAACTTTACTCCTGATGGTGCATGGGCGTCTACAGAAGATGGTGCGCCAGTTGCTACAGAGTTAGCAATCACATTTAAAGAGACCAAGATTATCTACGCACAAGAACTTACAAGCGGTGGAGCTTCTTACTGATGCCAATGTTCAATTACATTCCTGATGTCAAGTATGATGTCAAACCAGTACAGTATCCTTTCACTCAATCGGATTTTATTACTGCAAAGAATTTCTTCAGGAGATTTGAACTCAATCCTGATGTGTTTGACTATGCATTGTACTACACCAAGTATACAGTCCTAGATGGAGAACGTATTGATAATGTTGCTAAAAAATTCTACGGCAGATCCTCTTACGATTGGATCATTGTCATCACAAATAATATTATCAACCCATTGACTGACTGGCCCATGTCAGACAATGCGGTGAGAAAGTTATCCGAGCAGAAATATAATGATCCTTACTCGGAGATTTTATACTATGAAACAGAAGAGGTGAAGACTGGTTCCAACCTGGTTGGTGATCTATCCAGTAAAAAACTTCCTGTGATAGCATTGGAAGGTGGACTAAAAGTATCGAAGAAGTTCTACGATAGTCCATTCACTTACTATGATGGCACAAATAACGTCACTGTTCTTGGTTCTAGTGTATCCAAAGGGGTCACTGCTATTGACCATGAGTTAGCAATGAACGAAAAGAAAAGAGAGATCTACATATTGAATGGTGGTTTTATATCTGGATTCATCAAAGAGTTTAAGAAGAAGAATCTATACAGTACAAAGTCCACAGACTTTATTAATTCAAGGCTTAAAAAAACGGGGGTGTGACCCCCCGAAATTTATTCATCGTATGAACTTGTCCATACGAAGTTTAATGTAATACATTCCGATGACCCATACGGAGAAGAGGAACCCCTCCCCGTAGGACATGGAGTTCCAAGCATGTACTGCTTCTCCCATCACTCCTCTGCCAGACGTTGGAAGTATGATAGTGCATCATCGTCTGCACTATCAGTAGCAGGGACGCTAGGTGCTGGTGCTGCCATGATAGAGGGATCATTGAACCCACCACTGGTGGGGATAGGATCTGCTTCCTCTTCGTACTGTGCCTGTTGGACAGGACGTGAGACACCAAGCACAGCATTCATACGAGTCTCAATCTCATCATATGATTTGAATTGATCGTTAGTAGTGAATGCTTCCAGACTGTGTGCTTGCTTCCACAATGATTCCATCTCTTCATCATCAGCACTTAATGCTGAAGGTGCTGCAAACTCGGAAGCATCATAGTTCCAGTAACCACCAATGGTACGGATCTTCAGCTTGAAGTTAGCACCTTCCCACAGATCAAAAGGATTGACAGGGGTTTCATCGTCAAACTCGGGTTGCATTGCAGCAAGAACCTTATCGTGGATCTTCTTGCCATACTTGTACAGGAATACTTTGCCTTCGTTGTCAGGATTAGCAGAATCCTTGACGACATAGATGTTGCTGTAGTAAGAGAGTTTACGTTTGCGATTACGTGCGATCTCTTTATCGCTTTCTACTCCACTGTTCCAAAGTTTATTATTGGCGGCACAGACAGGACACTGATCACCTTTGGTGGTGGCACAGTTGTCAATCAGCCAACCACCAGGACCTTGGAAGGCGTGGTTATAGAGCTTTGCCCATGGGAGGGACTCGCCCTCTGGTGCTGGTAGGAAACGAACGACTGCGTAACCATTACCAGTAGCGTCAAGTGCGGGCTTCCAGAGTCTCTCGTCGCCACTGCTGTTTGCATTGGTGGACTTCTGAAGTTCCTTCTGCAGGAAATCAAAATTGGTCTGGGACTTGCGCTTTAGTTCTGCGAAATTAGACATGGATGTTTGGGTGTTAGGATTTGGCTTGTGTGACCCCCGTCACTCTGACATTATAACACAGGCAGAAGGCGGGGTCAATACCCTTCTGCCTTGAGATGCTGACGCATCTCATCGATCTTTCCAATCAGTTCATCGAACACAACATTGGCGTCCTCACTGTCGGATGCACCGAACATGACAGCAGCTTGTTTAATGCTGTCTGCCATTTCAGTTGCCTCTGGATCATCGGACAACTTCAGTCTAGTATAAAAGACTTTTTGTTTCTCGATCATCTCTTGTAAGATATCGAAATACTCTAGTTTCTTTACGGGTGCCAATGCTGGGAAAGCATGTGCCGCCTTCATACAATACTCTTGCATCTTGGCAAGTTCTTGCAGGTCACCTCGGACCATTTCTGACTGAAAGAAATCACTCATACCAACAATAGTTTAGCTCTACTAGTTTTTTTAATGTAGTTTAGTTTCTGTGCATCATACTTAAGTTTTTCCTTAAGTGGTTTGCTAATCAATTTGGGGACCGATTCGATCTCGATCTCATTTGTTTCGCAGTAAAAAACGATTGCATCAATGTAGTTCATTGCATTGTCAAAGGCAATCTTCTCAACTTCCTGCGAAAATTTCGCAGCTGTCATAAATTTATCCTCTAGTTTGTCTAGCATATTTGTTTTGGTATTCTCGGATGTACTCTTGCAACCTAACAAAGTATTCTTTTTTTGGTGGGACAACTTTGACTTGAGTGTCACCATTTTCACAAGCAACAATCGTAACTAACTTCTTTACGGTTACACCATACACTTCTTGCAGCATGCATGCATAGCCACATTCTTGTACGAAATAATCGTAAAGATATAGTTCCTTCTTTGGGGCTTCTGCTGTCTTAAAATCAATGATAGACAGTTCCCCTTCATACTCTGCGATACAGTCCACTCGTCCTGCAATTTGTAAATAATCAGAGTATAAAGCTGCCTCTTGTAGGTATACCCTATTTATACGGTTGAGCACTTCACGAGAAGAGTGGAACATAGTCCACGGTAGTGGCATGTCCTTGTACTTTTTTGTATCCAACTCGTTGTTGATATAATCTTCAACAAGCTTGTGATACCGAGTACCACGGTTGCATCCACGAGTAGTTTTTGCTTGCGCTTTTTCTTTACCTACTCGTGCTCTCCATTTAGCAAGACCAGCTTGTTTCTTTGCATTGTTACTAATCACGGTGGTGATGGAAGGATACTTACCACCCGTAGGAGTGACATAGTATCTCTTCCCATCAATCATCTCTGCTTTCATTTCAATTGGCAGGATGCCATCTACATGATTAAAAATATGCATTAAAGACCCAAGTTAATTTTACTAATTAGATATGATTTGACCAGACCCGATCGAACGATGTCCTCAATGTTGTATTCAACTAAAGAGAACTCTTTCATGTCTTCTAGGATCCTCTGGAAGTCAACGATGCCTGTACGTTCATTGCTCTTCTGCAAGTCAGACTGACGAGCATCACCACAGAACATGATCTTTGTATCTTGACCACAACGTGTCATGATTGAATCAAGTTCGTGGAAGTTTAAGTTCTGACACTCATCGATAAGAACAATAGAATTATCTAGTGTAGTACCACGTAGGAATGATGTGGACCAGAATGATACAGTTTCCTGTGCCTTCAAGTTCTCATACAACATTTCAAAACTATTGTCATCAGGCATCTCGAACATGTACTTAACCATGTTCTTGTATGGAATCTGATAAAGAGATGCTTTGTCCTCATGTGTACCAGGAAGGAAACCAATTTCCCTCGTAGCAACTAGAGAACGTACAATGTATACCTTATCATATGGTGTGTGTTCTGAAAGAACATCACGAAGAGCTAGATACAAAGCAACAAATGTTTTACCTGTACCAGCACACCCATAAGCATAGATGTTTTGACCCTTTCCATACTCCTCAAACATAATCTTTTGATTATCTGTTAGAGGTTCTACAGGTAACAGATAAGAAGAGTCAATAGGTTTCTTCCTCTTCATCTGTTTGTTTGACATACCATTGATGTCAGGTTGATTGCGCTTTCTAGATCTAGGCATAGTTACCACTCAATAGTTGAACCACGACGTTTTGATGCACGATTCATAATCTCGTTCCATCCTGGATGAGTCTTACTCATCTTATTCTTCCAATCACCGACCTCACCAACACCAGCAACACCAGCTGACCAGTCTTTATCCCAGTCAGGGTTTGTTAGTCTCCATTGATCGTATTCTCTTACAGTCATGTGGAGTTCTTTAGTCTCCCCAGTCTGCATATGTTTAACAGGATACGTAGGCATTAATCCTCCTCTTGTTTCTTTTTGTTGAATCCAAATCTACCTAGACGAACTTGCTCCGTCTTCTCCCCCCTTAACTGATGACCAAGTTTAGCAATGTTCTCCATCACTTTCAATGTATCTTCAGTAGTAGAACCATCAGGCATACGCTCTCTGACAATATTAAATCTGGGGAAGAAGAGTTCTGCAGATGCGGTCATCTCTTCTAGAGTTAATGGATCTCCAGGTTTTGGTGCTTTCTTTTCTTCAATCATTTCCATTCAAGTGCCTCGGATACTGTAGGGAATTGTTCAATAAAAATACTACGTGCGCCTTCCGCAATATCCATGTGTTCTTTCTGTGTTCCATGTGCAGAACGCAGTTGAATATAATGAATCCACGAACGACATGAGCCTGTCATGTAGATTTTTGTTGGTACGGCAAGAGGAAGTACAAAACGAGCACACTCCTTTGCAATACCATACTCAAGCATCTCTTGATAGAGTTTCATTCCTTCTTCAAAATGTTTTTGCATTTTGATTTGGAATTCTTGACGTACAAAAGGATCGATGTCATCAATAGAGTTCTGTCGATTCTTTGTATCCTGTCTTCGTAAGTCAGGAAGAGGAATTGTTTCAGCTAGTAGAGATGAATCTGCATACCGTTGAGAGAACTCTTGATATGTAAATGATCTATGCCGTAGCACTTGAGCTGCCACACCTCGTGTTGTATTTATCTCAAGAGTCATGTATGCCTGCTCAAACACAGACCAGTGCTGGTGTTTGACGCAATACTTAAGGAGTCCTGATACCTTCGGGTTCTCCTGGTTCGCTGGGTTGCTCACCCTCGCTACGTACCCCATCATCTTCTCTGCTTCTGGAGTTACGCTTATCAGATTTACTGATGTCATACCCAAATCCTTTCCTCTTTTGTTCTTGTTTAATTAGTTCTCTCTCAAGCATTGCGTCGTAAAGATCACTCACTGACCGCTGAACTTCTTCGTTAGTCATTGTATTGAGTTGTTCTTTCATCGCTTTCTTAAGTGCTCGCACCCTCGGTAGCTTCTTCATACACATCTTAAAGACCTACACATTATAACACAAAAAAAGAGGGGTCGCAACCCCTCTAAAAAATTAAGTTAAAATCCTTTTACATATTCGTTTACAGTGCGCTTGATCGAGAACATCACATTCGATTAGGCATTCATAGTAATCATCTAGTTTTTCATTTTCAGATTCTAGATCATCAATTGTTTGTTGAAAATGTTTCCATTCACCTAATTGATTGGATGATAATAGTGCATGCATGTTTCCACCTCGTGTTCTTTTTGGCTCATAATGTAAGAGGGTTCTGGGTTCACTTTCTTCACCTAATTATCGCTACTGTATATATGTCTTTAAACGATAACATAGGTCATAAACAAAAAAAGAGAGGTATAAATACCTCTCTTTCAGCACAAAAGTATTAACTTTTATGGTCTGATCTTCAGAAGATCTATACCTTATTTGGTATAGGTACGTCCACGATAGCAGAAGGTGCCGTGAGACTCCTTGCTTTCTACACAACGTGTATCATACTCAACACCACGATATGAGGTGTGGAGAACTTGTGCGTCATGTAGACGTGCTGCTTTCTGGATCTGCTTCTTGATGATAGTTAGGGTGTTCATTGTAGGTACTCCTAAAGTAATAGAGGGTTTTAATCCCCGTTCCTTCAGTCGTGTGCGTCCCATGGATAGCATTCAGGTGTTGATTCCTTCATGACCTCAATCAACTCTACCTTAAAAGCATTTGAGATATTCTCATTTGCTTTCATCTTAAGCATGATTGTATCAGCTTGTTGGCAGGTGAGTGATGAATAGAATAATATTTCTAACATAGGATGAACGGCTCCGTTCCGCGACTTACTTGCGTCCGATCTCTCGGATGAACGATGGTATAATTATACCATAGATATTTAGTTGTGTCAACTTGTATTGTGCGACACCTATTGAGGCAATTTTTTACGGGGAATTTTTTTAGGAATTCTGGTAATCAAAAGCTCAATTTCAGGTTACTATTTTTTATCAGTTGCTGCAGTGGGATCAGTCCAGAGTCTTGGATTCATCCTACCTTCAGTTTGAGTAAAAGTAATAAAGTCTTGCTTGTATTGATCATAGTAATGATCAAAAAGATCTACTCTCTTACCAGCAATAGTGATGTCAAATTTTGTTATGCCATCTTGTAAATACTCAACTAGGTAAGCAATGTATGGAAGAGATTTATCTTCTGCTTCAGAAGGATCGCAATCTTTCTTGTATACTTTAACTTTATCAGCCATTAAGATCGATTACCCCAGTTGATAGACGGAAATGCTTCTTGGACACATGCTTTGGTGACCTTCCAACGCTTGCCTAGTTTCTTATCTTTGATAAGGGCAAGCACCTCTGCCTCACCTTCTGTGAGACCCTCTAGCATCTGGATAAACAGTTCCTCACGTCGAGACTGTTTAAGGGTGCTGCTACCGCCCTTGAAGAAGAGATAGAGTTTGCGGTACTCTTTCTCTAGGACAGTGTGTTCCGTCCCTTCAGGGGCATCGTTGGGGATGTAGGGGACTTCTCCTACAGGCAGCATGCTTACGATACTCTCATCAAAGTTTGCGATAAGAATAGACCGAAGAGCAGGTGTGTTGTGCTGCTGAAGTATCTTAACTTTTTGTGGTTTAGTTTTTGCATTGCTCACTTTCTGGAGCACTTCATTAATTAACAATTTCATGTATCAAAAGGTGATGAACTACGAAAAAAGAATTCTTGCAACAGATCGTTCAGTTGATGTTCCTTAAAGTATTCTAAAGGAACTTTCTTTCCACTAATATTTATCGAGTTATATTCGTGGAGAATTTTGTCTTCGATTTCTGCTGGCACACAGTCAAAGTCAATCAAGTTACGATTGCGATGGTAGTTAGCAAGTTGTTGAGTTGTAGCACAAAACTCTTCTGGTTTTTGCTCAATCCATTTAGCAACTTTCTTTTGACTGATTGGTTTCTGCCTAACACCAGTTACAAATGTATCATCATCAGATAGAAAATTAGGAATACCATCTGACTTGTCACCTCGCATGACATGTTCCTTGGCATAATGCCAGGGATCATCATTAGCAACAGGTCTTTTTGTAATTGGATTGTACTGTTTTATTCCTGGGTATTTCTGCAATTGAATGAAATCCTTATCCCCAGATAAAATAAGAATTTTGTCCTTGGGTCCTTTGTTCTTACACAATGTAGAGATTACATCGTCAGCTTCAGCACCATGGACTTCTACTACTTTGTAAGGAAAGAATTCTTTGATCTCATCTCTGATCTTGTTCAGCACTTCAAAGATTGCTGACCAGTTATGAGATGATTCTGCTCTTGCTTTCTTTCTACTTGCTTTGTAAAAAGGAAACAGATCTTTCCTCCAGTAGTGTCTGCTATCGTAGGCTAGAACAACTTCACCATATTCCTTGGTGTATTGTTTCTCATAAGAACGAAGACTGGTAAGAACCATATGCCTCACCAGTTTCTCGTTCAATTCACTTTGTTTGATTTGTGCCATCAGGTTACTAATCATAACCTGATTCATATCAATAATAACCATCCTCTTCAGGGTCCTCCTCGTCTACAAAACGTACTGATAAGAGTTCTTCATTTACAACCATACCATCTTCATCATACATTTCTGGATGCTGGGGAAGGTTTGCTCGTGTATTCATGTATGCATAAAGGAAATCATTTGCTGTCCATCCAACTAATCCACCAACAATTCCAAATAAAACCATCAAAATTGTTGAGAATGTAAGAATTACTGCAGTAGTCATAGCATCTTTCCTGTTAGGTAGTGCTCTCCTCCCTCCATGTAAATTCAATTTTACATTGAAATACTTTTTTGAGGAGAGATAAACTGTGATTGAACTTGAACCCCCTCTCTTGTGGAGGAGGTTGTTTCGCCCTCCTGCGAAGCATTAATTCCACACCTTTATTTATCTCAAGATCATCCATTTTTCTTACGAGATTTCACAAGTCCTTTGTCCATCAAATACTTTGCTGTCTGGGTCAGACCTCCAACGGGTTGTCCATCTATAATAACATACGGGAAGCCTTTTGCCAAGGGGTAAGACCGAACAAGTTCTTCTCTAGTCAGGTCTTTACCCACTAGAAAATGCTCGTACTCCAAGTCAGCACGTACCATAAGCTCTTTTACTTTTGTACAGTAGGTACATCCAGGAATAGTGTAGATAGAAATTTTCATGCGACTTTAAGATTGAGATTAAAAGAAATTGAATAGCGATCTTCCACACTTTTATTTGGAGTAACCTGGTGTAGAAGATGGGAAGGAAACATAATTACCCTACCAGTTTCAGGTGGGATAGTATGCATACTGTCTCTATGTCCATAGAGTTGATGTTCATGAGGAGATCTTAATACTAGATCACCAGAATCTTTAGGAGCACGAATCCACATCACACCAGAATAAAATGAGTGCGGATGTGTATGAGCTACGTTCCAATTCCCTGGTCCATTAATGTTGAACCACATATTATCTAGTTGTAATTGAGTTCCACGATATCCGTTAGCAGAAAACTCTTCAGTAATCTCATGACAACATGGTTCTATCATCTCCCATATTCTAGTAGCAAGAGGAATAAAGTCAACGTTTTCATGGATATCAGATACTGATTGATAACCACCCATGTTACTCACTACTTCTGTTGGAAACGTGTCTCTGTATTGATGAAAGTATTTGATGTATTCTTCATCTGCAAAGTCTTTATCATAAACAGAATATATTACAAGTGGAAACAACTCCATCATGTTGTAATCACTCACGCAAATCCTCCTGATTTTTCTTTCTTCTTCTTCGGATCAACAACCTCAATGTGAGATAAGAATTGTTTTGGTGTTTGAAACCACCTAGCTTGTACTAGATCCCAATGTGGATACCATTCAGACTGACCATTAGAAAAGACCATCCTGTAGCTGTGTCTGTCATATGGTTTAGGACAAGTCTCGGTAAAGTACCTGGGATCGTTGGGAGGGATCAGTTCGTAAGACATTAAAAAAGGGGTCCGAAGACCCCTAGTATACCACTATTTGTTTTTGTTGTAAAGCTCTTCTACCATTTGCATTAGATGCTCAAGAAATGCTTTAGGATAAACATCGTCCTCACCAAGAGTTTGCCAAAACCATTCTCTACATTCTGTGTATGGGTCATCATAATCAAGCACAGTATATCCATCATAGTTTGATGTCATAAGATCTGTCCAGATGTTGAAGGCATGACGAATATTTTTCCATCCAGTCATCCAACAATGACCTATCCAATACTCATACCAGTTCATACTTCATGGGTCTGATGGGTATAAAAGTATTATACAATAAAAAACCACCCCCGTCAAGGAGTGCTGTGTCGGTTTAGGAGGTGGTCTTATTCATTTTTTAGATGTGTTGGATATATTTTTGTTACTGTCTTATCAAAACCTTTAGAAGAAACATTAACTTTTCCACCACGATTTCTAGATTTCCAATTTACACCAGACCCCTTCGGTTCAACTCTTTGGAGTTTAGTTACCATTTGTTCCTGTATAATTTCTTCTTGATTTACAACACAATAATCTCTTTCTTGAATCCAAGATGGAATATCAAATGAAACATAATCAAATTGCCAATACATTCTATCAAAAATTGGTTTCCAATATGTTTCTGCAGATGGTCTATCTCCCATTTTTTGATGTGTTATTTCATAGGATTCATCTTCAATAGGAAGATAAACATCACGAAGTTCACGAAGTTGATCTTGAATTTCTAGCATACCTCCTTTTTGTTTGCGAATTCGTTTGCCTTCTGCTTTTGTTTTAGCACGACTAGCACGATCTTTTTCTTCGTGAAATAATTTTTCCAAAAGATTTATTTTATTCCTCAATTCAGTTCCATTTATATTTTTTTCTTTAAAGAGTTTTGTTTTTGTTCTAGACACCATGCTATTATATTTTTTTTCATAAACTTTAACTGCTTCAATATAACCTCCAGATGAAGGATCAAGTGCCATAAACTGGTCATCTGGATGACTGTGATCTAAAATATCATGCCACCCATAACAGGCATATACACCTTGAGATGCACCTTCAATACACATTCTAGTATATGAAGAAAATTCAACTCTATAAGTTCTTTTAATTGCTGTGTGAGTCATTAGTTTGATTGACTATAAGAGTATTATACAATAAAAAACCACCCCAGTCAATGAGGTGGTGGACAGTTTGAGAGGTGGTTTATTAAAGGTTAGAGTGCGTTGCCACGGGGGAGAACTTCTTCAGGGAAGATGAAGTTTTCATGTGGTTGATCAGCAGGTGCCAACCAAGCACGTAGTCCTTCATTCAATAGGATGTTCTTGGTATAGAACGTCTCAAATTCAGGATCTTCTGCTGCTCTGATCTCTTGACTCACAAAATCATAGGCACGAAGATTAAGAGCAAGCCCAATGATCCCAATACTTGAGACCCAAAGACCCATGACAGGAACAAACAGCATAAAGAAATGCAACCAACGCTTATTGCTAAACGCAACGCCGAAAATCTGTGACCAGAAGCGGTTCGCAGTGACCATCGAATACGTCTCTTCTTCTTGAGTGGAATCAAATGCCTTGAATGTGTTTGATTGTTCTCCATCTTCATACAATGTGTTCTCTACAGTTACA
>Ga0209666_1000524_pt1 | contig 29311 bp, 14 predicted proteins | sample SaaInlV_125m_DNA_FD_184679 | JGI IMG/M metagenome (GOLD analysis project Ga0209666, IMG submission 184679) | Marine microbial communities from expanding oxygen minimum zones in the Saanich Inlet - Saanich Inlet SI037_S3LV_10m_DNA (SPAdes)... | ecosystem: Environmental > Aquatic > Marine >...
CGGCGCGTTCGCGCGGGCACGCGCGACGACGTCGACGCCGGCGTCGACGCTCGCCGCTCGCAGAGCGACGCGGCGAGACGAGGCGCGGATGTCGTCATGACGCGGTGTGACGCGAGGCGAGGCGAGGCGAGGCGAGACGTTCGTGTTTTGCTTTTCCAGTGACATAACAAGAGACATTTCCTAGCGAAACGAATCGAGTTCAACGTACACACCGCGCCGCGATAGACTATTTAATTATCAGATTAACCGAGCGACGCTGGACGAGCGCGGGCTCGTTCGAACCCGCGCTCGCGTCGTCGCTCCACCCCCCAAAGAATCTGCGTCCCTCGTCGGCGTCTCGGCTTACGCCTTGACAACCTTGGTGACGAGGAAACGAGTCATGGATTGGCGATGACCGTTCTTCTTGCGATAGTGCTTCTTCGGTCTGTACTTGAAAACGATCACCTTCTTCGCGTCAAAGTTCTCCAACACCGTCGCCTCGACGCGCGCGCCCTTCACGTACGGGTGGCCCCAGTTCGGCGCGTTCCCGTCGTGCGTTCCGAGCACGCGTTCGAACGCAATCTTCGAGCCCGGCTCGACGCCCTTCAACGAGTGGCACTCGTAGAAGCGCCCTTCGGAAACAAACTGCTGCGAGCCGCCGACTTCGATGATGGCGTCCCACTTCGGGGCGGCGCCCGCGGACGGGGGCGTGTTGAAACCGATTTGGTTGATCGAGCTCTCCGCCGTCGCTGCGAGGGATGAAACAAACGCGCCGTCAGTACACACAACTTTATCACGCCACTCGCGCGCCGCCCTTCGCGCGCGCGTTCGCGCCTCGCCGCCTCCTCGCGCCTCGTCGTCGCGTCTCGCGCCCTATCCCCACAGGTTTTAGGTTTTTCGCCCGCCCGCCCGTCCCATCCTTCGTCGTCGCGTCGCTCGATGCTCACCCTCCACGCGCACGTCGCGCTTCACCGCGCGCGTCGTCAAGGAAATCTTCGCGCCGTTGCGCTCGACGCTCGCCTTCGCGCGCATTCGCATCGCGCGGTTCGCCCCCATCGCGGGCGTCGCCGTCATCGCCGTCATCGCCATCATCGTTCGCGTCGCGCGCGCGTTCGCGCGTCTGAGATCGTGCGTGCTCGCGTCTCCGCGCTCGCGTTCGGCGCGAGTTTAAGTCTCGCGCGTCTGAGTCTCGCGCGTCGCGGTGGCGCGTCGTCGAGTGGCGCGCGTCGCCCGCGTCGCCGTCGTCCCGCGGTCGCGCCCGGTCGCGGGCGTCTCGCCCCGCGCACTGTTTGCGCATACGGACCGACGCGTCGTCGCGCACATGGACGTTTCTGGGGGCGCGCTACGACGTTCGACGCCGTCGCGGATTTATCGACGCATCGGCGTCGCGCCGCGTCGCGACTCGGCGGCGCGGCGGCGACGGCGATGCGCGCGACGGCGATCGCGCGCGCGCGCGCGACGGCGACGGCGCGCGCGACGGCGACGCGCGCGCGACGCGCGCGGCGAACGACGACGCGCGCGGGCGTCGAGGAAGAGACGAACTTTGCCCCCATCGACGCGACGTCGAGCGACGCCCCGGGAGGCGTCGCCGACGGGCGGTTCGGACCGGAGGCCACGCTGCTCGTCGGGTTCACCGAGAGCGAGGTCGCGCGATGGCGCGAGACGCTGGACGAGATCGGCGCGGATTTCGTGCGCGCGACGGCGTGCGAAGAGGCGATGCTCGACGCGCCGCTGGGACGCGCGTTGGAGCGGAAGCCACAGGACGCGAGCGCGGCTAAACTCGCGCTCGGGGTGCCGAGGATGATGTTTTTGAGCGGGATGAGCTCGGCGGAGGTGATGGAGATCGTGGACGTGTACGACGAACTCGAATGGGAGCCGTGCGTGTTCGCGTGCGCGGTGCCGAAAAATTACGAGACAAACGTCCGGGCGCTGCTGGCGGAGATCATGGACGACCACGAGCGCTTGACGGGGGAGGCGCGGTGTAATTTGTAAAACACATGCATTGTTTGCGCGCGCGCGATGTCTCGGGCGGCCTCGGTAGATGCTCGATTCGTCGACGCGCGAGCGCCCGTCTTCGCGAAGCTTCGCCGCGACGACGGCGTCGCGCCGCACACGCGCGCGCGCGCGCGCCATGCTCGCCCGCGCGTCGACGCGCGCGACGCTTCGCGCATCGACGCGCGCGACGCGCGCGACGACGGCGACGCGCGCGACCGCGCGGCGGCGCGCGCGGCGGCGCGAGCTCGAGCCAAAGTCGTTACGTCACCGGCGCCTCGTGCCGCGCTCGACCGCGGGCGACGGCGACGATCGGCTGTGGAGCAACGTCGAGCGCGGTGACGGCGACGATCGGCTGTGGAGCAACGTCGAGCGCGGCGACGATGGGTTGCGACGCCGCGCCGGATCGCTCGGCGCGTCCGTGGCGCTCGTCGCGGGGACGACGCTCGGCGCGGGCATGCTCGCGCTACCGCTCGTCTTGCGCGACGCGGGCTTCGTGCCGAGCACGGTCGTCATCGTCGCCTGCTGGGTCTTCTTCGCCGCGACCGGGCTGTGCGTGCTGGAAGTAAACCTCGGGACGATGTGCGAGCTCGGACGGGGCGGCGGGGTGTCGGTGAACGCGATGTGTCGAAGGACGCTCGGCGACGCCGGCGTAAACGCGGCGACGGCGTCGTTCGCGTTCATCCACTACGCGTTACTCGTGGCGTACGTGCAAAAGGTCGGGGAGCTCGCGGTTGAGATTTGGCCGCAGGTGCCAGGAGGGGCGAACGCGGCGTCGGTGGCGTACGCGACGGCGATGTCGACATTTTTGTACCTCGCCTCGCCGGCGAAAATCGAACGGTTCAACTCGGCGCTCTTCGCGGGCGTCGTCGGGACGTTTGTACCGCTGTTGCTGCTCGCCGCGAGGAGCGAAACGACTTCAGTGGATAATCTGCTCGCCGTGTCGGATTGGAGCGCGGCGCCGGCGACGATTCCAATCGTCGCCGTGGCGTTCGTGTATCACCAAGTCGTTCCAGTCGTGGCGACTTCGTTGGAGGGCGACAGGAAGCGCGCCACGACGGCCGTGCTCGCGGGCACGGCGATACCGGCGTTGATGTTCATCTTGTGGGACGCCGCCGTGCTCGGAAGCGTCGACGCGGGGGCGATCGATGTCGACCCTATCGGCGCTCTGCAAGCGTCTTCGCCGTTGACGGCGGCGCTCGTTCGTGGGTTCGAATTCTTCGCCGTATCGACGTCTTTCTTGGGATTCGGATGGGGTCTCGCGGATTTCCTCGCGGACGGCATGAAGACGACTGATATTCGCGATCCGCGGCCGTGGGCCTTGGCGCTCGTGCCTCCCGTGATTTTCGCGCTCGCGTGCCCGGGCGTCTTCCTAGCCGCGCTCGACAGCGCGGGCGCTTTCGGGGTTTTAGTCGTGTTCGGTATGATTCCACCCGCGATGGTGTATAGACACAGGCAAATGCGAGACGAGTGTGCGCTCGAGAACGACCCAGTGGGGTGCTTGCCGGTATTAGATCCGGTGCTTCCGGGCGGTGCGCTCACGCTAGCGCTCATGTTCGCGTTCGCAGCGAGCGAGGTTGGTTCGGAGACCATCGGGCTTGCGCGTCAGTGGTTCCGCATGTGAAGCGTATTTCTAGGTGTATTATTGATTCATTCATTCTAGCCGCTCTTTTTTGCGCTTCTGTAACTCATCGCCGCCAGGACCGACGGTGACTTTTCGCTTCGTCGCGACGACGTCGCCTTTCTTCGTCTTAAAAACGCGACCGCGCCCCCCTTTGTCGTTGTTCCACCACGATGATTTCGATTCACGCTCTCGCTGCGGCGCGTCGGCGATGCCTTCGTCGCCTTCATCATCGCTCCCTCGCACGTCGTCGGCGTGTTTGCGTTCGCCGCCGTCTCTCGCCGCCGACGCGGTCGCGTCATCGTCGTCGTCGTCGTCGCGTTCGAGCTCGCCGTGCTCGTCCGCGGGCGAGTCATCGTAGCGATCGGCGTTCGTGACGCTCTTGGCGCTTGGTTTCGGCAGCGCTTCGGCGACTTTGGCCAACACTCGCAAGTTGGGATCGACAAAATGGCCATCCTTCTCGAGCAGCTTGACCAAATCACTCGCGAGCGGTGTAAACTTGCGCGTGAAGAACGAGAGCGCGGCGCCTTTCTTGCCTTGTCGTCCAGCACGCCCGACACGATGGCGATATTGTTCTATGCTTCCTGGAAAATCCCAATTCACCACGTACTCTAGTCCCGCGATGTCCAAGCCGCGACCGGCGACATCCGTGGCGATTAACACCGGAGTCTTCCCCGCTTTGAAATCTTTCAACGCCTGATCTCGTCTGTTTTGCTTCATCGTTCCGTGAAGCGTGCTCACTTTTTCATTGTGTCTCTTGCACAAATCCGCGATGAACTGCACCGTTTTGATGCGATTGGCGAAGACGAGGACTCGGCTACGAGCGCGCCCGTCTTCGGCGCGAAGCTTTGTGATGTACTTCATCAACTTGCGACTTTTTTTGTGCTCGGCGCACACGTGTACCGTCTGCTCCACGATCGCCATGTGAACGTTGACGTCGTCGTCGTCTTTTGGCACTGTCGCCTTCTCTGAATCAATCTTCACCGTCTCAAAGCCTTTGCGGAGCCACGTCTTGCCGATGGCGCGCACCGCCTTTGGAAACGTGGCGCTGAACAACAAAGTTTGGCGGCCGCTGTCTTTGTCAGGCAGCGCTTCGCGAATCGTAGAGAGCTGCTCTTCAAAACCGAGGGCGAGCATGCGATCGGCTTCGTCTAAAACGAGCATCGCGCATCTATCCAACTGCAGGGCGCCTGATTCGAGAACGGCGAGCAATCGCCCCGGGGTGCCGATGACGAGTAAAGCTTGCGACGTATGCTGAGCCAAGGCCTCTTCCTGCTCCTCCTGAGACGCTCCACCGTACACGGCGACCGCACGTACCGGCACAGCTTTCTTCAGTTTGTTGCAGACGCCAGATATTTGCAAAGTCAGTTCCCGCGTCGGGGCGACGACGAGCACCGCCGGCGCCCCGGGCCGTTTCTTTCCCACGTTTGGATTTTCTCTGTGATCTTTCAGCGCGGCTTCGATGGCGGGTAATACAAACCCTAACGTTTTCCCGCTTCCAGGTGGCGCGATGGCTAAAACATCGCTACCCGCGCACGCCGGCGGCCAACATTGTCTTTGCACCGGCGTCGTGCGACGATGCCCGATGCTCTTCATCGCATCCATGAAATAATCCGGAACATCGTCCGCACTCACGCCGTCGCCGTTCGTTTCTGTTCCATCCGCGTCATCTTCTTCCACCTCTTCCCCGCGCGCCTTCGCTTTCAGCTTTTTCCTCAGCGCCTTCGCCGCTAACCGCTCTCGCTCCGCCTTGCGCTTCGCGCTCCGCTCCGCCGCCGTTCGCTTCTCGTCCTCTTCCTGCAGTGCGGGCGGCAGCGGCGGTGCGCTCGAGCACATCCCGCGCAGCTGTCGTTTCACCCCTCGCTTCGTTCGGATTCGATTCCCGTCCGCGTCTTTGCGCGAGAGCGCGCGCGCTTTCTTCGCCTCGCGCTTGCTTCGCTTTCGCTGGAGGAAATCAACCGTCATGGCGCTCGCGGCGACGCTCGCGCGCGATCGGCGCGACGCTCGGCGCGCTCACGCGCGTGAACGATCGTTTCGCACGGCTCGACCGCGCGTCGGCGCGCGGGACGCGTCGCGCGAGACGATGGGCGGTCGAACGCGCGCGCAGCCGCCGCCGCCACGAGCGCGGTCGAGGCGACGCGTCGACGCGACGGCGCGCGCCGTGGAATAGACGGTGCGTCGATTCCGAAGTGCCGCTAAAATCTCGCGGCGCTCGCGTCGGAGCTCGCGTCGACGGTGTCGCGCGCGTGAGTGCGAACGAAGGCGAGCGTTCTTCGCGCGACGGGACGGGACGCGACGCGACGGATGGTTTTGGATCCTCTTCGCTGTATTCTAGTAATCGTAAATCTAAGAAGTTGTACACCACGAACACTCACAGGAAATAGTCCGGACACCGCTTCGCCGCCTGCTGCTCCTCGCCTCGCCTGGGCGCGGGATCGAACTGAAGGAAAGACGTTCCCAAATTGTCGTCCACCTCCATGATGCTCGCTTGGTTACCGCACCTGTAGCAGTAATTCGGGGCGCTGAAAATCGTCACTAACGACTGGTCGTGGTGCCAAAGGTACCCTTCCATCACCAATTGATGCGCGCGCGCGATGAGCTTCAGACCGTTGTTGTGGTTGAACTGCTCCGTGATATCCTGCCCGAACGTGTACCCGGCGCCTCGCGGGCTCATCCCCCACCCGGCGCGATCGTCGGGATCGCTCCACACCAAATCACACACCGGTCCTTCGTGCGGAACTTCCGCGAACCGATCGATCTTACGCACGTCATCCAGCGTGTCGATCGACGGCGACAAGCCACCGTGCGGGCAGAATATCTTATTCTCGATCACCGCCGACAGAGGCATGAAATCAAAGAGATCTGTAAACGCCTTCCAAATTCCCGCGTGTCCGTACTTCCGCATGCACTCGTCGTAGAACCCGTACACCTGCGTGATCTGTCTCGACTCGTGATTCCCACGAATGATCGTCACCCGATCCGGATACCTCACCTTGAGCGCGACGACCAACGTCACCGTCTCCACCGAGTAATACCCGCGATCGACGTAATCCCCCAAAAACAGATAATTCGTATCGGGCGCCAGCCCTCCCATCTTGAACATCTCCATCATGTCGTGAAACTGTCCGTGTATGTCCCCCACCACCGTCACCGGCGCTCGCACGAGCTGCACGTTGCTCTCCTCCGCCAACAACCCGCGCGCTCGATCGCACAGCGTCATGACCTCCTCCTCGGGCAGAAACTCGTGCTTCAACAGCGCGCTCACCATCGCGTCGTAATCCCCGTACTCGCTCGCTCGCAATCGCGTCATCGTCGCCGCACGTCTCGCGCCGCGCGTCTCGCGCCTCGTCCCGCGTCGCGTCCTTCGGTCGCGCGACCGATCGCGCCTCGCGCGTCCTCGCGCGCGCGTCCCTCGCGCGCGCCCTCGCCGGTCGTCTCCGCGTCGCGCGGTCGCGCGCGCAGGGCCTCGCGACGCGTCGCGTCGCTCGGCGCGTCGACGCGCGTCGGCGTCGTCGCCGGGCGCGCTGTGCCGACGATCGACCGCGCGCGCCGATGGTACAAAGTGTGCTAGGCTCACTGTTTGCCCATACAAACTCCGACGGTCCGATATTGGCGCCGCGCGCGAGTGCGCGTTCGCGGCGTCGGCGCCGCCGCCGACGGCGCGACGGACGCGCGCGACGGCGCGACGACGCGACGCGCGATGAAGCGCGCGCCGAGGCGCGGCGCGGCGACGACGCCGAAGCGGCGCGCGCGCGCGACGCGCGATGAAGCGCGCGACGACGACGACGACGACGGCGCGAACGCGCGCGAGGGCGATTTCGCGGACGACGGCGACGGCGACGGCGACGGCGACGACCGGAACGGACTCGCGCGCGCGCGACGGGAGGAGATGGAGGCGAACGAAAACGCGAGCGATTCCGAGCAGCGCGAGGCGGCGGCGGCGGCGAGGGAGACGGCGCAGGAGAAACGGGTGCGGTTGGCGAAGGCGTACCTGGAGCGGTTGCGAGAGGAACAGGCGGCGGAGGACACGGACGAGGACGACGGGGAGGAGGAGGGGAAGAATTTGGACTCGCACACGCGGTTGGCGGCGCGGTTGATGGAGGACGCGCAGCGGAAGTCGGGACATCAGCGGGCGTCGATCGCGGATCGGACGACGGCGACGAGGGCGCCGGCGAGGCTGTGGCGGGGACATAAACGCGCGGTGACGGGCGTGGCGCTCGCGGAGGATGATCGAACGGCGTACAGCGTGTCGAAGGATGGATCTATATTTGGCTGGGATATCGAGACCGAGAAGCGAACGAAGTTTCCGAGGACTCCCGAGGCGGTGGTGGACCCGACGCAAGGCGGCGGCGGGCCGCAGGCGCCGCCGAAGTGCGGCGCGCACGTCGTGTCGTGCTGCGCGGTGAGCGGGGAGAGAAATCTTCTCGTGACCGGTGGTGCGGATAAACGCGTCCACGTGTGGGACACACGGAGCATGACGCACATCACCGCTTTCGCGGGACACAGAGGGGCGATCACGGGGCTCGGTTTCCGCCACGGCACCGGACAGTTGTTCTCGTGCGCGGAGGATCGCACGGTGAAGGTCTGGTCTTTGGATGACATGGCTTACGTGGACACGCTTTTCGGGCATCAAGATCGGTGCATCGGCTTGGACACGCAGCGTCGCGAGCGTCTCGTCACCGTCGGCGCGGATCGATCGACGAGATTCTGGAAGGTGCCCGAAGATTCTCAACTGGTGCTTCGTCCGCCGGAGGGCGGCGGGCCGGCTGAGAGTTGTGCTTTTACCGCGCACGACCACTGGATCACCGGCTCTCAAGACGGCACGGTGGCGATTTGGAATACGCAACGTAAGCGCGCGGCGCAGACGTGGGAAAACGTGCACGGTTTCAGAGAGATTGTTGCGCCGAAAGGTTTTAGCGATGCCGACGCCGACCGGGCGATGGCTCAACGGGACGCCGCGCAGGCGGCATGTGGGATGAGCGCAAGCGATGATGGAGGTGTGGGCGAGATGGCTTCTTGGGTTAGTGCCGTTCACGTCGCCAAAGGCACGGATCTCGCCGCCTCGGGCGCCGGTGACGGCGCGATGCGTTTGTGGAAGACGTCTCACGAGGGCGAACCTCTCGTGCCGCTCGACTGCGTACCCGCTCGAGGCTTTGTGAACTCGATTCAGGTCGCGAGTAGTGGTCGATTTATTCTCGCGGGTATGGGGCAAGAGCCCAGACTTGGGCGTTGGGGCCGAGACGCGGGGGCGCGAAACGGCGTCCAACTGCATCAACTTAGTTTAGCGGATGAATGAGACTCCGGGTGTAAAAAAGAATTCATGAATATAAAATGCTGCTCTAATCTGATCGAGTCGCGCGCGCGACTCGATATGCTGCTTGGTCGAATAATACCGAGCCCAATCGCAACGCCGCCGCCTGCGCACCAGGGGCGAGTTCCGGAGCAAGGTCGACGAGCTCTTGCACGAGCTCCATATCAATCTCCGGCGGAGTTAAGGCGTTGGCTTCTTCCTTCTTGTCCGTCCCTCCATCACTGCCGCTGAAGAAGTTGCGAAGCTCGTCAACGACTTTGAGAGTTTCCAAATCTTCCTCGCTCACGTGCGTCGCGCGTTCGAGTGGCGCCAACGTGCCCTGCGCGCTGCTCAAGAGTTCAGCGGCGGGCGCGAAAGACTGCGCGAAAGACTCGGCTGCGGAGAGCGGAGCCGATAACGCCGACGACGCTGTCGTGGACGCGAGCGCCCCGGCGTAGCGACCGAGCTCTCGTAGCGCAATGTCTTGAATCGGCCCGCCCGTGGGATCAAACGCTAGTTTCAACGCTTCGCGGGTGCTGCTCGAAATCTTCTTGTGCGCGCCTCCAGTCTTTTCAGGCTCCGTCGAAGGCTTGGCGCGGCTCGTGATCGATGTGTAGCTTCCGAACGCGGTAGAGAGTTGCCGAACGCGATTAACACTCAGAACGGCGTGTTCGCCGCTTTCCTTGCCGTACAAGAGCTGTTCCAACGCACGTCGAGTCTCGGGTGACTTGTCCGTCAACAATCGACGAGCGACGTACGGATAGCACTCGTTCGCGATTGAATAGTTTTTGTCGGAAGACAGCCCGATGCCCTCGAGGACGGAGAACGCACGGAGAATGTAGCCGAAATAGGCTGGAATCTGAAAAATATTTCCGTACTTTTCCTGGACACCTTCCAAATCCTTCGTCAACTGCGCCACCTTGCTATCCGTGCCCGCGGCTTCCAAGAAGGCGTCGCGACGCGCCTTGGGATCTTTGACGCCCTTTAACTCTTTGCGAATCTCTTTAATGCGCTCTTCGTCCGGAAGACCGAGTTCGTCGCGGAAACCTTGCGCCCCGCCACCGCGAGCGAGGGCAGAGAATAACAAGCCAAGCGCTCGAGCGACACCTGAATCCTCCATCGCTTCTCGTTTACCAGACGGGATGAAACCCATCGCGTCCAAATCACCCGGTACGGCTTCGAAATCCTTGCTCACCAAGTGCGCGATGAAGCGCAAAATAGCCGCCGATAAATCCTTGGATACTGGCGTGACGAGACCCCAGTCAAGAATGCACAGCTTGCCGTCATTCGTACGCAGCAGGTTGCCCGGATGCGGATCGGCGTGCAGGTAACCGAGATCCAAGAGCATCGCCAGGTACGATGTGAGCGCGACGGCGCAGAGTTGCGCCGTATCGTCCGCCTTACTGTCTTGCAGACGCACGCCCTCTATCCAACCCGTGGTGAGCACACGACGAGTCGAGGCCTGACGAAAGACGGGCGCCGCCGTGACGACACCTCCCAAATCGGAGCGCGACGCCATGGCTTTCGCAAAGTTCTCACCATTCGTCGCCTCAGCTTCATAATCAAGCTCAGCGATGAATCGTCGCCCCCACTCGTCGACCAGACCTTCGAGGTCGGAGTTCAAGTTGTTCCACTTTCGCCACGGCTCGGCAAAAGAACGAATGATGCCGACGTCGAGGCTGATGGCGACAAGCGCCCCGGGGCGTTGAACTTTCACCGCCACCTCTTCTAATTGACCCTCGTCGTTTCGCCAAGTCCCTCTGTACACCTGTCCCAAGCTCGCGCTTGCGATGGGCGTTGAGCCGAGCGACAGCCGGTCAGCGGTGGGTCCGAGCTCGCGATCCAAAATTCTTCGCGCCAAGTCGTCGTCAAAGGGCGGCACTCTATCTTGCAGCACGCGCAACTCTTCGATGTACTCGGCCGGTAGCAAATCGGCACGACTACTCAAAACTTGACCGAGTTTGACGTACGTTGGTCCGAGTGAGACGAGCAGGTTACGCAGCTGCGTCGCGCGCTTGGTGTTGATTTCCTTGCGCTTCGCGTCGCTCGTGTTCTCGCCTCGCGTCTTCCGATCCAACCAAAGCTTAGCGCTGAAACCGCCGAGCAAGATGAATGATCGAATCCCACGCTTCAACAACGTGATCGGTCTGGTCGAGAAATACTTGCGCGTCGCCGCTGGGTCGTACCGCCTCAACTCAGCCGGCTCCACGTCGCCCTCTTGGCTCGCGAGCGCCGCCCACTCGTCCATGCCGTTCCCTTTCTTCGGTCGCGACGCGACCATCGCCAACGCCGCGAGACCGGCGATCAATCCAGCGCCGGTGGTAAAATCCGCACCTCCTCCGTTCACCGCGATCGACCCCGCGCGCCTCGCCGCCTCGTTCGCGAGCTCGCTCGCCTCGTTCGGCAGCGACTCGAAGAACGCCGCGCCGTCCGTCGTAAACCTTTCCCGATCGATCGCCGGCAGTCCCTCGAACGCGTCCGTCAGCGCCTTCACCAGTGTCGACATCACATCGATCCCACCACCGTCGACGACCGAATCAAACGCCGCCATCGCCGTCCGCGCCGCGCGTTCCAGCGCGTCCCACGTCGCCGCGCTCGCCGCCGCCTCCGCCGCGTCCGCGCTCGCCCCCGCCGCGCGCGCCGCCTCCATCGCGCGTCGTCCCGCGCCCTCCGCGCTCGCGAGATCGATCGTCGCCGTCGCTTCGAGCGCCGTCGCGCGCGCGCGATCGAGCGCGTCGTCCGCGACGCTCCCGCGCGCGACGCCGCGTCGACGTCGTCGCTCGGCGTCGAGATTCCGCCGCGAGCGTCGCTCGCGCCGCGCGCCGCGCGCGTCGGCGACGCGCGCGATCGACGCGCGAGGCGCGCGCGCGGCGCCCGTCGCCATCCCGCGCGTCGGCGTCGCGCGCGGCGTCGAGCGTCGGCGTGTGCGGCGCCGCGCGCGCCGGGCCGCACTTCGCCCCGCGCGACGCGCCATGTCGAGCGACGCGCGCGTCGCCGAGCTCGATCGACGCGGGTACTACGTCGCCGTCGACGTCCCGCGCGGGGCGACGTTCGCGCTGGACACGGCGGAGTGGACGTGCGACGAACGCTTCGTCGGCGTCAAGGCGCTGACGCGTGGATTGCACTTCGTCGCCGTGCGCGACGCGAACGAGCGAGGCGCGGGCGAACGCGTGGGAGAGTTCATCGACGCCGCGCCGGGAAGCGTGGAGATCCGGAGGTGGGACGCCGCGGTGGAGACGCTGGGGGAGGGAGAGGGGATGAGCGCGGAGGACGCGGAGCGCGCGCGCGCGGCGACGCGGGAAGGACGAGCGTTCGATGGAGGGTTAGCGTGGTATCCGACCGAGGTCGAGACGCGATGGATGGGATTGAGCGGATGGATCACGCGGGACAGCTTGCGGAGGTGTGGGGTGGATTGCGGGACGCGCGTGGTGGCGGGCGACCCGGAGGCGGAGACGCGCGGCGACGAACGGGGAGGAGTGGTGCCGTATTTCGATAACATACAGCGCGCACCGACGTTTACGGTGAATGCGGTGCGGAAAAGGCCGAGTGGAATGACGCCGGCGGAGGTGTCGGCGATAAATATCGATGCGAACGCGCGGCTGGCGCACGCGGTGGCGTGCTTCGGCGACGACGGCTGGCGCGGGTTGTTGGGAGAGTTTCAACTCGCCTTCGTTCTCTTGATGGGGCTGTCCTCCATGGCGGCGCTGGAGCAGTGGAAACATCTCGCGCACGTGGTGTGCTCGTGCGCGGAGACGGCGGTGTTCGACTATCCGGAGCTTTACCTCGGGTTTGTCGACGCGCTCGATGCGCAGCTCGCGCGCGCGGGCGAAGACTTTTTCGTGGACGATTACACCGAGGACAACTTCTTGCGGCCGTGCATGGTAGCGCTGATGCGCATCGACGTCGACGACACCCCGAAGCGAGAAGTCACGGACATGGATGTCGAATCGACGCTGGACGCGATTTCGAGCAAGCTCGCCGCGCTCGCTCGCGGCGTGCGCGAGAAATTCGACGTCGACCTCATCGAGGAAGCTCGCGAGGCGAAGCTCGCGGACTCGAGCGTCGTCGACGCCGAAGAAGACGCCCCGGTCGTCGTCGAGTTGAGTGAGGGTCATTACATGGCCATGAACGCGACCGACGTCGACGTCGAGTCCGACGCCTTCAAAACGGACGCCGAATCCGGCGCCGAGCGCATGGGCTGGATGCGCGACGGCGCCGATGTATCATCTTAGTCATTCTTAGCGCTTGGTTTAGCTCACTGTACAGTAGCGCGTCTTTGTAGTCTCAGCTCGTCCGACGCTCGTCTCGCCGAAACGAAACAAACTGCCTCAAAACCCGAATGCAGGGTTCGCCGCAAAGATGGCCTCGCCGTTCGCCGTCCCGCCGCTCCGGCGGCGCGCCGCCGTCCTCGCGGCGTGGGAAACCATCACAGACGTTATCGCGGACGAAGGTGCGCGCGCGCGCGCGGTGACGAGAAAACGACGTCGACGAAGACGAGCACGCGATGTGTCGGATGTGTCGAAAGCGACCTCGCGAGCGTGGACTGACGGACGCTGCGGCGCGACGAACAGGACTGGCGTCGACGCATGACGTGCAAACGTTGATAAAGTCAATATTTGCTCACGTGCGAGACGCGCGATGGCGGGTGAAGGAGGTGCGGGAGGCGATGGAGACGGCGACGAGCGCCGCGAGCGGGAGAGACGCGGGATTTCGAAGCGTCTTCGTCGCGGCGTGCGGGAAAGCGGTGGAAAAGGGAGGGTTTAGTGAACACGAGTGTTACGTCGCGAGTCGATTGATGTGCGCCGTGATGAGCGCGATGACGTTGGAGAGCGAGGATGGGTTGTTGGCGAAGTCGCTGGAGACGCTCGCGAGGCTGCGAGCGAAGGGCGCCAAGGCGTTCTCGGCTAAGGCGTTTAAACAGATGGTGCTCGCGCACGGGGGGGATGTGGTTTTGGATAGATACATCGAGCTTGTGCAAAGTAGTGGTGGGACGAATCCGGTTCTGTGCGCGTTGGCGCACGAAGCGTTCGCCGTGGCCAAAACGACTTCTCGGCGACCAGCCGAGATCCGCAAGGCGCTTTTGGAGGTGTTTTGTACCGTCGTGCTTGGCGCCGACGCGAAAGTCGCCAAAGTTGGAGTGTCGAGCGAGTCGTTTGCGTCCATTTTGACGAATGCTACGAGCGAAGAACTCAACGAGACCTTGCTCCCAAAAGCCGTTCGACAGTTGCGTCGCAGTCCCGAAGCTGTCTTGCCCGCCGTTCTCGGCGCGTTGAAGACGTTGAGCGCGGACGTGAGCAACATGTGCGCGGAAATGGGGCCGGTAATACTGCCTCTGGCGAAGCACGCAAACGAAGATCGTCGCGCGATGGCTCTGGAGATCGTAAGCGCCCTCGTGAATGGTTCTGCCGATGCGAGCGTCGTCAAGGAGCACATTTTTGCGCCGTGCACGAGCGAGTTTTCTTCAGGACCTCGACCGAAGGAGTGGACCGCTCGCACCGGTTTGTACGCTGTGATTGCGTCCTGTTCGCAGTTGAGCGACCGCAAAGCGAGAGAGTTGCTCAGCGCCGACGCCATCGGTGTTCTCTCAGCGGAACTGACTGTGGAAAAGCAACTCGAAGCGAAAGCCGCAGCGCTCAGCGCTCTAACTGCATGGCTTCGTCATGCGAGTGAATGCCCAGAATCGCTCGCTAGTCTGGTAAAGGAGGCTTCGAAGGACACCACGGAGCGCTGCTCGACATTTCAGTGCGTAGCACAGGCTTTGCGCGTAAACTCTGCGCTTCCGGCAGGGCTATCAGGCGTCGTCGCCAACTTGTCTCCGATTGCGGTGGCGGGCAGTGGTAAGCTAGCACTACGTGCCGAGGGCTTAAGCTCACTATACATACTTCTGCGCGTTGCAGCAGAAGACCCATCTACTGCTGAAGCGCTGAAGACGAACAAGGTTTGGGATTCTGTCGCGGCGTACTTTGAGCCTGCGACCATGACACGCTTGGACGACGAGAGTACTGAAATTCTTGCCGCGACGGGTCAGTCCATCATGGCTTTCCACGCCTCACATGCGGCGAAGATGGGGTTGGTAGATTCGGTGATTCAAGCGATTGCTTTTTTGACTGTGCACGCTCACTCACGAACACGAGCGGCGGCGAGAGAGGCTGTGCGAGGCGCAATTTCTGTTGGACAACCATCCGTCAAAATGATCCAAGGGCTGCCACATTGGCTCGCTTGGGCCGAGGCTGGAAAGTGGGAGGGTATGATGGACGACACGTTCCCGTCGCAATACGCCGGTGCTTCACTGATAGCATATTGCGAGTTCAATGAAGACGAGCAAGCCCTGACACTTCCGAATGATTTGATCGGCGAAATGCTCTTACTTGCACATCACCCGCTCGTCAAAGCGTCTGATGGCCGACGTGGAGGCGCGTGGTCCGCAATTTTATCGCTCGTGGGGGATAACATCGACGTCGAGGACGCTGCGAGCGTGTGTAGTACCATTATGGGTGACAAGGGGTTGCGCAGCGAGTCCAGCATGGAACGTTCGTCGGCGCGTAGAGCAATCGTGTCGTTTGCAAGACTGGGCACTGAGACTGGACGTGTTGTTCTGGACACTATCGTGCCCCGTGCGTTAGAGATGCTCGATACATCGATACACGACGCCCTGAGTGCGAAGGATGTACTCATCTACAACACAGCACCGGGCTCGCTCTCCACAGATCCCGCGAACAAGCCTGCGGTTTCGACATCGACGCAACAACCGAAGAAGGAATCGAATGTGGTCTCTTTACGACCGAGCCAGGCATCAGCTGGAGCAAAGAAGACAAGTTCAAAGCCTTCGACGAAAGCGATTGATCCACGAGAAGCAGCGCGACGCGCGCAGCTAGCCGAAGAAGACACTGTTCGATCGCGAGTCAAGGAAGTCGTCCGCAAGTTTGTTGATGGACTCGAGGTCTTGACTGCTACTTTAGAAGGTCTCGGGCATAAAGCGCGTGCGTGTGTGTGCGATATTGCGTATTCGAACGTCTTTCCACTGTTAAAGTCGAAAATCATCCCACAGTCTACGGTTCTGAAAGCAGTAGAGGCACTCGTGTATTGCGCCGCGGCGAGAGGGGCAGCGATGATGCTTTCGTTTCCACGGGAACGACAAGCCGAAGCTTTAGCCATTCGGTTGGGGGCAATGAGCTTAAACGGGACGCCCGCACCCGTTGAGATCGGCTTGAACGGTAAACCTGTATCGGTGGACATGCATACGGTTGGATTCGAGAGTCGCATCTTGGGACAAGCAATTGAGCTTGCACAAGAAGTCTTGGAGGACAATGATCCAGATCCACTTCCGGCACCTATATTTGGCGTGATATTCCCTGTCATCGCGCACGCTCTACTTCTTCCTGAAGCTCCAAAGAGTTTGCGCGTTGATGCTCTCGGTTTACTTGCAGCACACGCCGGTGAAGATGAAGACGGTGTGCCAATCTTGCCGAGCGCCGCGGCCGCTGTACGACTGTTGTTGAACACGCTCGCGAATGCGACACCAGATCTAGTAAACATAGCAAAACCCATTCTGTCAGACGTGTCGCGATACTTGCGCACGAGCGATGACGTTCTCGCATTGGTCGACGGTGTCGAAAGTGAGTACAGAGCGGTTAGAGGTGCCTCTCTATCAGGTTTGCTGAACGCGCCGCTGAATTTTGCTTCCATGGAACAGCAAACGGTAAACATCGCGATTGCAAAGCTTTTTATTGCGCGTTTCGACGCCGACGAAGTAAATAAGCAGACGGCTGAAGAGGTTTGGGTATTGTGCGGACTTTCAGACACGATTCCGTCTCCTGTGGATGTCCTGCCGTTTCTCACACACGCAAGCGGTTCCGTTAGGGGGAGTGCCGTGGAAGCTTTTGCGGCGACGATTGCTGCGCAAGAAAACGGCATGTCGATTTCACTACCGAAGCTTTTCGGCGAATTCAACTCATGTGAGCATGGGTATGGGCGAGAAGCGCTCATCAAGGGACTCGGCGCTTGTACGCCAAGTCTTAGCGCCCGTGATCTCCCGCTCGTATCCACATTTCTCACAAAGGTTCTCTCTGATGTCGACGCTGGCGTGCGTTCCGCGACGGTAGAAACCGGACGCTTGATGATTGACGCACACGGTGCAGAGCACACGCAACAGCTACTTGCTGTTTACGAAGCATACTTCGACCGAGGAGGAAGTAGAGGTAATCTATCGGAAGAAGCAGAGGATCACGTTCGACAAGGTGTCATCGTTTTTCTCGGCGCACTTGCGGTGCACTTAGACAAAGAGGATGAGAAAGTTCGCGCAATCTTGACTCGCTTGCTCGAGGTTTTAAGCACACCATCCGAAGCTGTACAGCGTTCAGTGGCGGATTGTTTACCTCCTCTCATGAAGAAGCTCAGTGCTGAAGAGCAACAAGCTTTGGTTGATGCTCTGCTGCAGCAACTCACGACGAGCCATGCGTATGCCGATCGGCGAGGCGCGGCGTTTGGCCTGGCAGGTGCCGTCAAGGGCATCGGTATGAGCAGTCTCAAAGGCATGAACATCATGGACACTCTGAAGGTAGCGATCGAGGACAAAAAGAATCCCGAATCGAGAGAAGGCGCGGTTATGGCTTTTGAATTATTCTGCACGAGGTTGGGCAGGCTTTTTGAGCCATACGTCGTGAACATTCTGCCCATGCTTCTAGTTTGTTTTGGCGACGTTACTGCCCCCGTTCGCGAAGCCACGCAAGCGGCAGCGCGCGTAATCATGGCAAATTTATCTGCGCAAGGCGTGAAGCTTGTTTTACCGGCACTTCTTTGCGGGGTCGATGACGACAAATGGCGTACGAAACAAGGTTCGGTTCAACTGCTCGGCGCGATGTCAAACTGTGCCCCGAAACAGCTTGGAGCGTGCTTACCTCAGATCGTGCCTCGTCTGAGCGAAACGTTGATTGATACCCATCCGAAAGTCGTAGAGGCTGCAACGCAAGCCCTCAAGGCAGTGGGTGACGTTATTCGCAACCCAGAGATTATCGCTTTGAGTAGCTATCTCCTCGGCGCTATTCAAGATCCCACAAGACGTACAAAAGCATGCTTGGACGTACTGCTCGAAACGACGTTCGTGAACGTGGTCGACGCGCCTTCGCTCGCACTCATCGTACCGGTCTTGGTTCGCGGTTTGCGCGAACAGAAAGCAGATATGAAGAAGAAAGCGGCTAAGATCGCTGGGAACATGAGTGCTCTCGTCGCCGATCCAAAAGACATGGCTCCGTACATCCCCATGCTCGTCCCCGAGCTCAAGAAGGCTCTGATGGACCCAATTCCAGAAGTACGCGGCGTTGCCGCGCAAGCACTCGCAGGACTGATTAACGGTCTAGGTGAAGAGTACTTTGAAGACTTACTCCCGTGGATGATGCGCGCCATGCAAAGCGACGGCACAAGCGTGGAGCGCTCTGGCGCCGCGCAAGGTTTGTCTGAGTGCTTGGCCGTACTTAGCACGGATCACTTCGACGCGCTCTTCCCAGAAATCCTTTCTGGTTGTGCCAACGCATCATCGGCCGTGAGAGAAGGTCACTTGACTCTACTGCGATTCCTACCGATATCACTTGGTGACGTCTTTGAGGCACATCTCGTCGACGCACTAGCGTGCGTTCTCCAGGGCTTGGCTGATGAAGACGAACCCGTTCGAGAAGCCGCGCTGAACGCGGGCAGAGTATTTGTCGAAGAATTTTCTCACAGTGGTAGTTCGCTAGATTTGATTTTGCCGGCGATCGAAGACGGTATCGTCTCCGATAACTGGCGCATTCGCCAATCCTCTGTTGAGCTTCTCGGTTCGATGTTGTTCCGCATTATCGGCTCGAGTGGCAAGGTGCGCGTTGAGGGTGGTGATGATGCTGAAGGCATCTCCACCGAAGCACAAGGACAAATGCTCAGTAATACGTTGGGTGAAATTCGTCATCACAACTTGCTTGCCGCTGTTTACATTCTTAGATCGGACGGAACTTTGAGCGTGCGAAACGCTGCAGTTCACATTTGGAAAACCGTCGTCGCGAACACTCCGAAGACTCTCAGAGTCATATTACCTTTACTCATGCAGCGCGTGATTTCAACAATGTCTGGCGGTTCGGACGATCGTCAGCAGACTGCGAGTCGATGTCTTGGCGATGTCGTGCGAAAGCTGGGCGAACGCGTGCTCGTATCCGTCTTGCCAATCATGCGAGAAGGGTTAAAGAGCGAGCTCGCCGAGCATCGCGAAGGCGTCGCCTTGGGTTTGGCTGAAATATTATTTGCGGCGACAGATTCTCAACTCGAAAATCATTACGACGTCGTCATTCCTACCGTTCAAGACGCGCTGTGCGATGAAGATGAAAGGGTACGTAGCGCCGCTGGCGCGGCGTTCGACAAACTCTTTCAGCACGGCGGCGGACACGCCGCGGGTGAGATCGTCCCGGCACTCCTGGAACAGCTGGACTCGAGCCCGACCGTACTCGAGGGCTTGAAGCAAGTGCTTAAGGCGCAGCCAAAGATTCTTGCCACCGTGCTTCCGAATTTGGCGCAACCGCCGCTGTCAATTTCAGGAGCTCGAACGCTCGGCGCGCTCGCAGAAGTCGCAGGCACCGCCTTGCCTCCCCACCTTCCTTTGTTGATCCCGCCTCTTCTCGAAGCCATGGCCGATGATGATGAAGAAAGCCGGTCGGCGGCGAGTTCTGCAGCGCTCGCGGTCATCAAGGCTGTTCCTGAGAATTCGTCGCACCTGTTGCTGACAGAAATAAAACGCGGAATGACGGATGAGTACCCGGGTTGTCGAGCCGCGGCAGCGAAACTGGCGGGTGAATACGCCAAGAACGCGCCTGGCTACGACGGAGATTCAGAAACAGAGGTGTTGATAAAAAGATTGTTCGAGCTCTTCACTGACACCGACGAGGCCGTGCTGCTCGCCGCATGGAGCGCCATGGGAGACGTCACCGCCACTATTTCACGACAGGAGCTTCCAGAATACGTCGAGTGTGTATCGAAGGCTTTGACTCTCGCGCGTGACAAAGTTCGTCGCGCTAACAAAGCATCACACGAATATCTTATCCCCGCACTCTGTCTTCCGAAAGGTCTTGCGCCCATAGTGCAGATCTTTCTCCAAGGTGTTCTCTCTGCAGAGAGCGCGGATGCTCGAGAAGACGCGACAAAGGGCCTGACGCTTGCCGTCTCAAGTACGACTTCCGCGGCTTTGAAAGCGCACATTATCGCGATTACCGGCCCTCTTATTCGTGTCGTTGGCGATAAGCACCCGAGCGCCGTGAAGAGTGCGATCCTGGAATCGCTTGGTGTGTTGATCAACAAGGGAGGCATCGCGTTGAAACCATTCGTTCCGCAGCTTCAAACGACGTTCGTGAAGTGCCTATCCGATGTGCAGATATCTGTGCGCATGAAAGCTGCGACCGCTATCGGTTTGTTGATGGCTCTGCAGACTCGTGTAGACGCACTGGTCAATGATTTGATCAGTACGGTCGAGTCCGATGAGACTGAAGCCGGTATTCGCGAATCGACATATAAAGCCATCGCCGGCGTATTTGCGTACGGCGGGAAGAACATTGCAGCACCCAATGTGACGCGCGCCGTTGACGCGGCATACGCCGCGCTCGCTTCATCGTCATCGGGCGAGCGAGCTTGCGCGAGTTTGGCGCTATCCCGCGCGTTTGTGTGGTGTCCAACAGAAGAGCGCACCGCCGTGTTGGAAAGACTCAACGCCGGCGATGGTCGCGCGGCCGAGCATCGTGAAGGTGTTGCGGACGCTTTATGCCAGATTTCACGAGCAAACGGGCAAGTCATCATGAATGATCACGCATCAATTACGCTTAATGCGCTCGTTCGCGCTGCGAGTGATGAACGTCCGCCGAGTCGAGCCGCAGCTGCTCGCGGACTTGGTGCGCTTGCAGCCATTTCCGCGACAACTTCGGGAGGTGCGTCACCGTATCTGAGTAAGCTCATGCCAGTGTTGAGTAAACTCTTGCGGGATGCAGTCATAGAAGTGCGCTACGCCGCGACACGAGCATTTCGCGTCATTATTCATGCGGCTGGTCCTTCGGAAATGTCCATTCATTTTGAGAGTTTCATGAACGTCCTGGCCGAATGCGCCGTGGCCGATAAGTCTTCAGAAGTCCGACATCAAGCTGAGCGCGCCGTTTATCGAGCGTTTAACTTGCAAAATGGTATGGATGAAGCATTAGAACATTTGCGCGCCGGTGGCACCGCCCATGGTGCGCGAGGTCGCCTGTCCGACATTGCGTTGCGAGCGCTCGCCGCTCTGCCCGAACAAAGCGACGATGAAGCCGATCCGCCCGTCGAGATGGATTTGCAATAATCTAGAAGTAGTTAGAAACGTAATGGAATTCCATTCACAAATAATCATCAATCGCTATCGCTGTCGAATAACTGCAAGCTAATCTCTACATCTTTTAACGCGGCCTTGGCGCTGGAGTTTGCCGCATCAAGCTCGAGCGCTTTGTGAAGCATCTCTCGAGCTCGTTTCAATTTCCCGACGTTCTGCGTCGCATCACCGAGCGCCAAGAGAGCCTTCCCGCCTCGTACGTACCCTCGCACGTAACTTTCATCTATCGCGATCGCGGATTCACACGCCGAAATGGCGATTTCAAGCACCTCCGCCTTTTGCGGCGACGCATCGCGAAGTTCGTTCGCGTAGAGAAGCGCCGCCGCCGCTGTGTTTCCTTGGTACGCAATCTTCCCAGGTTCCATACGCGCAGCTTCGACATACAGCGCCAGTGCGTCAGCGTATTTTTTCTTTGCGTACAGCGCCATGCCTTGGTCGTTCAATTCCTCCGCCGTCGAGAGCGACGCGACGGCATCTGACGCCTTCCACGACAAAGACTTTTTCGGCGCGACCACGGACGCGTCGAACCCAACTCCACCCACTCGCTCCCACGGTCTCTCATCACTCGCCCCAGCTACAGCCTTTGCCGCCCACGCGAGCTCCATCTGCCGCGTCTCGTTTGCTCCCGAGCCGTCGCCCAGCGCTCGCGTCTTTGAGTACGCCGACGCCCCGCAATTAAAATCCGCCTCCGGCCGCTCCCCAGCCTCCCACGGCACGCGCACGTCCACTCCAAAGTTCACATGCGGTCTATACTCTCCCCTCGCCCTCAACATCGCCTCGATCTCAAACGGATCCATCCCCGACAGCGCCAACGCGAGCACGTCCTCCAACCGCTGCAGCGGCGGTATCTCGTACGTCCGCGCCCACCGTTCGTGATCAAAGTTCGCCGTCGTCAGCGTGTGATACGCGCACGTTATCTCCGTGAACATCATCTTCGCCTTTTCCACGTCATCCGGATTCTTATCCGGGTGCCAACGCAAGCACAGCGCGCGATATTTCGCCCGGATGACTTTGGCCGCGTCCCCATCTTCCTCAGTCGACCCATCACCGCGTCGCGCGCGCGCGTCCGCGATCGACGATCCGAGCTCGAGCACTTCGAGCGCTTTTTCGCGCGTCATCGCGTCGCCCATCGCCCTCGAGCGCGCGCGCGCGTCGGGGTGTGCGGCGACGCGCTCGTTCGCGCGAGCGTTTTTTCAGTTTGTTTAAATTTAATGTCATCAACGTCGACGAACGATCGCGCGCGCCGGCGACACTTGACCGCGCGACGCGAGCGCGAGCGCTTCGATGGTGAGCGCGGTGTTCGTCGCGTCGTCTGCGGCGCCCGCGATGCGAACGACGGCGGCGGTGACGCGCGCGACGCGCGCGAACGCGCGCGATGGGGCGCTGACGTGGCTGGGACGCGCGCCAACGCGACGCGCGCGCGTCGTCGTCCGCGCCGCGGGGCCGGCGGCGAGGAAGGAGCTGCTCGAGATCGAATCCCGAGAAGCGTTCGACGCGCTCGTGGGCGAAGACCGCGTGACGGTGGTGGATTTCATGGCGCTGTGGTGTCGAAAGTGCGTGTTTCTCAAAGGCAAGCTCGAGAAGAAGGCTTCGTTCTTCGGCGACGACGTGCGATTCGCGTTCGTGGACGTCAATAAGGTGTCGCAGGAGCTCGTGCGTGGATGTGGCATCGAGAGCATGCCGACGCTGCAGGTGTACAGGAATGGGGAGAAGCTTTGGGAACTCGTGGCGGGGGAGGACGGCGAAGCCGTGGTGAAGAAGCTTCACTACGCGATAGAGGACGCGCAAAAGGAGAAGTGAGGCGCGTTTTCGTTCGTCGTTGTGTACACGTGAAGTTTGTTGTATTACTGATCTACATCTAGAAGCCGCATTTGCATTTCGGAATGTGCGAGATGGCTCGCTCGAGAACGTTCGTGGCGCGGACTCGGACGAGCGACCAGGCGTCTTCGAGTCTGGCCTGCGCGAGCGCGTCGACGTCATCGTAAGAGTCTTCGAAACCGTGCACCGCAGCTAGTCGAAGCCAAAGCTGTGGTGCGCCGAATTTCGTTAGTTTGTGTGGTACCGTCGTCGGCGCGAGACATAAGCCATCACCCGAGGAATTCACGGCGCGGAGAAGATCGAGATTCATCGCGTTGAAATCGACGCCGTGCGACTCTTCCAATTCGGCGACTGTGAATCCGTTCGACGCCGCGCCGGTGAGACGAAATAATATCAGCGCGTCGTCCTCGTCTACCGAGTCGTCGATTTCGAATCTCAAGTCTTTCGCCATCGCGCGCGTCATCGCGCGCTTTACGCTCGGAATCGCGGCGACGCACGACAGAGGTAAAGGTTGCTCGAGCGCTCGAATGTCTCGCATGATCTCTTCCTCGTTCAAGCCCACACCGATCACCACCAAACACGTGCTCGTCGCGCTCACGAGCTCACCCACGCTCGGTTCGAGCTCGAGTCGACGCTTGCCGGAAAAGTGGAAATCGTAGCTCTCTCGGTTTTCATCCTCGGCGAGAGTCAACACGCCTTTGGCGCGAATCGTCGCCGCGGGCATCATCTTCGTCGCCCAATGCTGAAATCGCGCAAACACGAGCGGTGACGTGGTTTCGTGCGCCAGTGAGTTGCACGAGCTCTGCGAACCACCGGCAAAGTGCGTGGTCTTCCTCGACGGATCTAGTGATAGAGGACCGCGAACGACGATTTTTTGTTCCTCCGTCTTCGGTTTGCGTAATCGCCCGCCCGACGCCGAGAGCACGTAAGGAAGCGGCCCCGCGCCCCAATCGTGACCGCTCTTTCCTTCCGGTTGCGGCACCATGTCGACGTCTAATATGCTCGTCAAAGGCACGTTGGCGTCGACGCATTCCAACACTCGAGCGCCTCGCGCCTTGTCCTCCACGACGGCTCGCGCGAGCGCCAATCTCTCTTCATCTCCCTCAAGTAAATCAATCTTATTCAGAAGCACGACGTCAGCGCACGCCAACTGCGCGTCCCACACCTCTCGTTCGACCTCGGGTCCTCCTTCCGACGCAATCTCCGCGTCCACGACGCACACCACGCCGTCCAATCGCGCGCGCGTCAGCGCCCCAAAGTTCCTATCCAACCTCGAAACCACCTCCCCCGGATCCACCAACCCGCTCGTTTCGATCAGCAGGTAATCAAACACCCCCAATTCCCCCCCGTTTTCGTCCGCGTTCAGCAGCTCGATCACCCCTCGCTCTAAATCGTCTCGCAGCGAGCAGCACACGCACCCGTTCGTCAGCTCCGTCACCCGCGCCGCCGCTCTCCCATCCTTTCCCTCGCCATCCCTCGCCCCGCTCGCGCGTCGAACCAACCGCGCGTCCACGTTCAGCGCCGCGAAATCGTTCACCGCCGCCGCGACGCGCAGCGTCTGTCGATTCTCCAGCGCGCGTCTCGCGAGCGTCGTCTTCCCCGCGCCCAGAAATCCAACCACCAGCGTGATCGGCAGCGTCCGCGACGCCGTCGCCGCGTACGCCGTGCGCAGTTCGTAGTTACGGAACATGTTTATCGACGTCGATCGCGCCTCGCGTCGTCGTCGCGCGTCGTCGTCGTCGTCGTCGTCGTCGTCGCGTCGTCCATCGCGTCTCTCGTCATCCATCGCGTCGCGCGCGCGCGTCGCGCGGTCGACGCGTCGCGCCCCGACGCGTCGCGCCCCGACGCGCGTCCCGTTCGGCGCGCGCTTCGCCGCGACGCGCGCGCCGAGCATCCGCGCGCCGCGCGTCGCGGCGTCACACGCGCGCGCGCCGCGCGATGCCGCCGACGCACCGTCGCGCGGCGTCGAGCGCGTCCCTCGACCTTCCCGCGGGCGACGCGGTGGAGCGCGACGCGCGGCGCGATCGCGCGCGCGCGCGGCGGCGCGCGCGCACGGCGATCGCGCGCGCGGCGGCGTTCGGCGCGGTCCTTCGCGGTGGGCTGAGCGTGGGGAAAATCGCGCTCGCGGCGACGAGGCGCGGAAGGCGCGGGACGACGGCGGGGAGGGCGCGGAAGGCGGTGCGAGACGTCGCGTCGTACGCGGCGTTCCTGGCGACGTTCGCGGGGACGTACGTGAGCGCGGACGAGGGCCTGCGAAGGCGGTACGGGGGAGAGGAGAGCAAGGCGTGGCGATGCGCGTTGGCGGGCGCGTGCGCGGGGCCGTCGTTGATGCTCGCGGGGTCGGGCGCGACGCATTACGGGCTGGCGGGGTACATATGGGTGCGGTCGATCGTGCTGCTGACGCGCGTGGCGCAGAAGAGCGAGGATGAGACGATGAAGAGGTTGACGGCGGCGACGCGGATGGAACACGGGGACTGCGCGTTGATGGTGGGGAGCGCGGCGGTGATTTTGTCGTGCTTCATACTGAGGCCGGAGACGGTGGAACCGGCGTATAAACACTTTCTGGACGTGCACGGGGGGAAGACGAGGGAGGAGTACGCGGCGCTGCGGACGCTGTGCGAGGCGGGAGGGGATTCGGAGTTGCGCGCGCTGTGCGCGAGATTGGCGATTTCGAATACGTGGTCGGCGGGAAAGACGACGCGGGAGATGGCGAATAAGACGGCGGTCGGCGCGATCGGTGCGGGAACCGGTGCGATCGATCGCGCGGAGTTGTATAGGATGATATTTTTCCGAGGCGCGTCCAACGCTGAGCACTTCTTGTCGCACGTGGTGAAGTCGTTTGCGGCTACGCTGAGCGTGTACGCGCCCGTGTACCTCGTTCCGGCGGCGTTGATACACCGAGAGAAGCTTCTGTCGCGCGAGAAAGGGCCGGACTTGTTGTCTAGGATCGCCGTCGGTTCGGCGCGTTCGGCGTTGTTTCTATCGTCCTACGTCGGCGCGGCGTGGAGCGGAGTGGATTTAGCGAATCGAGCCTTCGGCGGAAGCTGCGACGGTCGTTCGTTAACGTTGGGCGTTTCCATGGCTGGTTTAGCGACCTTCATCGAAAAGAAGTCTCGTCGGATGGAGTTAGCGATGTATTGCACGTCGCGCGCGATCGAAACCGCGGCGTTGATGGCGGTTTATCGCGGCTTTGTGCCGAATTGGATCCAGCGACGCCGCGGCGACATCTTCCTCTTCTCCATCGCCTCGGCGACGATCATGCACTGCTACAACACCGAACGCGACGTCTTCCGAAGCAAGTACCTTAGCGTGCTCGATTTCATATTCGGCTCGACCGGTCACGATTCGCAAAGCATCTCTCACGCCGCGAGTTATGAGATTTTATTCGAAGGCAACTTTGGCGAGAGCAAAAGAAAGCCGGCGGCTTCGCTGCCGCCCGGCGGCGAGCGAGAGATGCAACCGATTCGCACGTACGTCACCGAGGAACAATTCCACGCCGCGAGTGCGGCGATGAAAGACGCACTGAGTGACGCTAGCGTGAGCGATATCCTCAAGCTGTACGGCTTGTACAAACAAGCCACCGTCGGAGACGCGTGCAACCACCCGCGACCGAGCGTGATGGATCAAAGAGGTCGCGCCAAGTACTCGTCCTGGTCGCAATTCGAGGGCATGAGCGCCCAGCAAGCGATGACCGGGTATTGCATGCTTGTCGACGACTTGACGACCGCTGGGAAGTTTAAGACCGCCCCGGTCTCGCCCGCGTCATCGACCAACGCGGATTAGACGGCGCCATCGCCGCGAAGATATCTTTCGCCTCTTGTAATAATCAACTCGCCGCACTTTGCATCGCACTCGACATGCTGGCCGCGCGCGCGACAACGACGACGCGCGCGACGGTGCAGACACCGCGCGCGCCCAGCGCGGGCGCGAGTCGCGCGCGCGTCGTCGCGCGCGCGTCGTTGAAATCCGCATCCAGCTTGGTCGCGCACGCCGCGGTCGCGCTCACCGTCGCCAATCCCGCCCTCGCCGACGCCCTCGCCGCCGTGGATGACGTTCCGCTGACGAAATCGCCCGCGTTCCTCGGATTCGCGTGCGTCGCGGTGTGCTGGGGGATCCCACAAACGCTGGGAACGGCGATTTTGTCGCAAAAGGAAGCGAAGGGACGCGCGCTGTTGCAGAAGCGAGGCATCGACACGTCGGACATCGGGCAGGGTAATTGGGGGAAGGTGCAGCGTCGTTTGCAAGAGAACGACATAGATTGGAAGAACGAGGAAGCTTAGTTCGTTGTTATGATTTGAGAAACGTAGATTTTTATTATTGGTATCGGTAACCATTGACAACGTATTGGCGCTATCCTGTTGAGAGTGCTTGGCGCTTCGAGCGCAGCTTCGTAAATGAATAATAGAAGATGGAATGTGGACGAGAATAAGACAAGAGTACAACAAGGGTACAGCAAGGCGCGGTTTGCGCGGTTATCGAACCGGAGGCATCGGCGTGTAAGCCGTTTCGCCGTGCGAGTACACATCCAAACCGAGCTCCTCCGCCTCGGCGGGGACGCGAATGCCTCCCGTGATCTTATCGGTGAGCTTGAGGCACGCCCATGACGCACCGGCGGTGTACACAGCCGTGGAGACGGCGGCGATAACTTGCACGATGGTTTGCTTCATCATGGGGACGTCGTTGAAGCCACCGAGCGCGGGGTGCGCGAGAACACCGAGCAGAATTGTGCCCAAGAATCCGCCGACGCCGTGGACGCCGAAGACGTCGAGGGCGTCATCGTAGCCAAACTTCTCCTTGACCGTGGTGGAGAAGAAACGGCACACGATGGCGGACGCGAGGCCCATTAAACAAGCGCCAACGGGGCCGACGAAGCCGGCCGCCGGAGTGATGGCGGCGAGACCGGCGATGGACGCCGTGCACGTGCCGAGAACGGAAACCTTGCCGTTCTCGATGACATCGAGCGCGGTCCAAACGATCGCGGCGACGGACGCGGAGAGTTGCGTCGCGAGGCACGCGAAGGCGGCACCCGCGGAAGCCGCACCGGCAGAGCCACCGTTGAAGCCGAACCAGCCGACCCACAACATGGCGGTACCGAGGAACGTCAGCACCAAGTTGCCTTGGTGCATCTTGTTCTCCTTGCGCTCGCCGAGGTACATGGCGGCGACGAGGGCACCGATGCCGGCGGTGATGTGCACGACGATACCGCCAGCGAAATCAAGGACGCCCATGTCGGCGAAGAACGCGCCCGGGCCACCCCAAACCATGTGGCACGCCGGGAAGTACACGGCGAACATCCAGAGCGTGGAAAACCACATGACGGCGTTAAACTTCATGCGCTCGACGAGCGCACCGATCATTAGCGCCGGAGTGATGATAGCGAACGTCATTTGGTACAACACCCACAGCGCTTCGGGGATCGTCCCCGCGACCGACGCCGCGGTGACGCCCGCCAAGCCGACCTTGTCCCAACCGCCGATGAAGGACGCCAACGTCGTGACGCCCTCCTTCATGCCGACGTCGCTGAACGACAGCGAGTAACCGCACAGGAACCAAAGCACGCTCATGTGTGCCGTGAGTGCGAAGCACTGAATCAACACGCTCAGCGTGTTCGTGCGTCGCACCAAACCGGCGTAAAACGCCGCCAAGCCCGGAATGGTCATAAACAGCACCAACGCGCTCGAAATCAAAATCCAGCACGTGTCCGCGCCGACGACCGCCGGCACCGCCGCCGCCGCCGCCGCCGCCGGACCGGCCAGCGTCAAACCCGCGACCGCGACCGCCGCCGCCGCGACCGGCGTCTTCGCCCGCGCGAACACCGACCGCGCCGCGTTCGATTCCGCTTCCGCAAGCGTCGCCCGCGCGGCGTCCACCGACACCGCCCCCGCGACGCGCGCGCGTCGCCCCGCCGTCGCCCCGATCGCGCGTCCGAGGACGCGCGAATTTTTTTCCGCGCCGTTCGCGCGCGCCGCGCGCGCGCATCCGCTCGCGCGCGCCGCGCTCGCGCGCGCGCGTCGTTCGGTCGACAAGCGCGCCCCGCGCGTCGTCGTCGTCGTCGTCGTCGTCGTCTTCATCGTCATCGCGAACATGTTCGCGAGCGCGTCGAGCGTGCGCGCGTGTCGTAAATTTATTGAGCGCGCGTCGAACCGCGCGGTCGCGTCGTCGCGATGTGTCGCGCGCCGCGCGCCGTCGGCCGGCGTCCAATCGGGTCGACGCGACCAACCGTCGCGCCCAAGAGTCACCTCCCGACCGT
>Ga0209666_1000526_pt1 | contig 29224 bp, 20 predicted proteins | sample SaaInlV_125m_DNA_FD_184679 | JGI IMG/M metagenome (GOLD analysis project Ga0209666, IMG submission 184679) | Marine microbial communities from expanding oxygen minimum zones in the Saanich Inlet - Saanich Inlet SI037_S3LV_10m_DNA (SPAdes)... | ecosystem: Environmental > Aquatic > Marine >...
TAGTCACAGACGCTAATGGATGTGTAAACTACGATACAATCAATCTTGTAATAAATCAACTCCCGATCGTAAACCTTGGTAAGGATACTGCTATTTGTGTAGACAGTACGATTACATTCGACGCAGTGACAGGTGAAAACTGGACATGGAACAACACAGATATCACGCGCATAACTACAGTGAATACTTCTGGTGATTATGACGTTATAGTCACAGACGCTAATGGTTGCGTTAACTACGATACTATTAATCTTGTGATCAACCAACTCCCAATCGTAAACCTCGGGATCGATACTGCAATTTGTATAGACAGTACAATTACATTCGATGCACTTACGGGTACTAGCTGGGTATGGAATAATACAGATATTGCTAGATTTATTAATGTTAACACTGCAGGTGATTACGATGTCGTAGTGACAGATGCTAACAATTGTGTCAATTACGATACAATCAACCTTGTAATAAACCAACTCCCGATTGTAAACCTTGGTAAGGATACCGCTATTTGTGTGGACAGTACGATTACATTCGACGCAGTTACTGGTACAAACTGGACTTGGAACAACTCCGACATTACGCGCACAACAAACGTTAATACTTCTGGGGATTATGACGTAATAGTCACAGACGCTAATGGATGTGTAAACTACGATACAATCAATCTTGTAATAAATCAACTCCCGATCGTAAACCTTGGTAAGGATACTGCTATTTGTGTAGACAGTACGATTACATTCGACGCAGTAACAGGTGTAAACTGGACTTGGAACAACACAGACATCACGCGCACAACTACAGCGAATACTCCTGGTGATTACGATGTAATTGTAACAGACGCTAACAATTGTGTAAACTATGATACAATCAAGCTTACAATAAACCAACTCCCGATCGTAAACCTTGGTAAGGATACTGCAATTTGTGCAGACAGTACAATCACATTCAATGCCGTAATAGGTGTAAATTGGACTTGGAACAACGCAGATATCACGCGCACCACTACAGTGAATACTTCTGGTGATTACGATGTAGTTGTGACAGATGCTAACGGTTGTGTAAACTACGATACAATTAACCTTTTAATTAACCAATTACCCGTATTAAATCTTGTAAGTGATACTTCAATATGTAGAGAAAATATGTTCATACTTGATCCTGCATCAACCCCCAACTCTTCAAGTTGGAATAGACCAATGCAATTCACTTGGCAAGATGGATCAAATGACACTACATTTGAAACCATTGGACAAGGAGTTTACACTGTAATGCTAAAAGATAAATTCAACTGTGTAAATTATGATACAGTAAGAGTAGATACATTTCCCACCCCTACCCCTTTAATTAATGTCCAAGACACTGCAATTTGCTTGGGTGATTCAGTAAATCTATCTATAGCTACTTTGTACAATTTTTACGCTTGGACCAATAGTGAAAGCTTCACAAATACAACTACAGTTAATTCAACAAACCAATACATAGTTAGAGTTTTTGACTTTAACGGATGTATTGGTTCAGATACAGCTAATGTTATAGTTAATATGCTGCCAAATTCAGATATTGGAGACTCTGTTAAATTGTGTGAATTTAAAGACCTCTACCTAGAAGTACCTGAAAACAATGCTCAATACCTCTGGAGATCAGATAATACAACTCAAACCCAACAAATATATACTTCAGGAACTTATTGGGTATCTGTAATAGATACAAATAATTGTTCGAGTTCTGACACCGTTTATATATACAATGGTGAAAAAATACCCGTAAACTTAGGCAACGACACAACTATTTGCAACGGTACAACATTAACACTGGACGCTAGTTACGTACATACTGAAATATGGCAATCAACTGATAGCGCCGAAGTTTATTATGCTGCAGCGGCAGATACTTTTGATGTTTTAGTTATAAATAGTGAAGGATGTTACGGAAGAGATACTATAATTATTAAAGTATCTGAAATACCTGATGTTCAAATTATTCAAGAAGACTCCCTCCCACTTTGTGAATTAGCTTTTGAAGAAAAAATTATTTCAATCTTAAATGATGAAGGAATGGATATCATTTGGAACACTGGAGAAACAAATAATGAAATTACTGTCACAGAGACCAATTCATATATTGTAAGTAAAACAAACATTTATCAGTGTACAGGAAAAGACACTATTGAAGTTTATGAATATTGTCGTCCAGTAACGTTAACCATGCCTAATATATTTACGCCAAATGGTGATGAAGTTAACGATGTTTTTCATCCATTGGAAACACCATTGGAAACTTTAGATTATTTAATGTCACATACCGTAGAAATAAGCTTTGCAGTATACAATCGCTGGGGAACAGTTATCTACACCTCAAATAATGTTTTACCTTATTGGGATGGGTTAATTCAAAATAGTGGAATAGAAAGCTCTCAAGGAACATATTATTGGATACTAAAATACGCTGATGTTTCGGGTGGAAATTATAAAGAAAACGGATTTGTTGAGTTAGTTAGGTGATTATAATCTCACCTACTTAACAGACTATTTCCAATTTCTCTTTAATTACTTCACACTTATAAATAAACAACCCATAAACCCAACAAAAACTTTTAGGTGTATCATAAAGATCTTCATCATACTTTTGTAAAAGACACTTTTGCATTTATCATAAAAAAAGCGTTAAATTGAATTCTTTTGGTACACAATTTCATTCAACACATATAATGATCTTGCCCAGCTTTAGTTTTTTTTGGAGAATTACTGCATTAGGGCTGTATAGGTTTATTAGTTATAAATTAATACCTATAATTGTTACGTCGTCAATTTGTTCTTTCGCTCCTTTCCAATTCTGAAACTCTTGAATCAAGACTTTTTTTTGATTTGGCATCTTTTCATTTTGGATAGATAATAATAAATTCTTTAACCTTCTGGATTTAAACTTTCTATCAAATTCTCCTCCAAACTGATCTGCATAACCATCTGAACTCAAATAAATAGTATCTCCCTTGCTGTATTCAAAAACGTGTTCATCAACCTGAAAGACTGGATATTCTGCCCCTATTGAACATTTATCCCCCTTTATTTCATAAAGCGAATTTTCTTCTTGAATTAATTCTTTATGAGTATCAACAAACGAAACAGTCTTAAAGCTATTCTGTTTAGTAATAATATAAAGCGGACGATTTGCACCCGAAAACCGAACTAAATTTAATCTATCATTTATTGAACAAAGACATATGTCCATGCCGTCATGAGAAATATTACTTTCATTTGCGTTCATAAAGTCTAAAAAAATTTCATTCGCTTTAGTTAAAATTTCTGCTGGTTTCGTTAAACCAAACTGGTCAACGGCACTATTTAAACTTATGTTACCTGCCATTGACAATAAAGCACCAGGTATACCATGCCCAGTACAATCTGCAACAGCAATTAACGTAACCCCTTTAAGTCTTTTCGTCCAATAAAAATCACCTGATATACTATATTTTGGTAGAAAATAATTAAAGTGATTAGGAAGTAATTCCCTCATTTTATGATCACTTGGCAAAATTACATTTTGTATCGTTTTCGCACGGTTTAAGCTATCAAAAAAACCTTTATTTTTTTCCTTTATTTTAACTTTAAAGTCTTTTATTCTTTGTTGTAAATATTCTTTTTTGACCTTTTTTAGATCTTCCGATTTTTTTAACTGTTGAGAAATAGTAGAAAGTAAATCTTTATTATGATAAGGTTTAACTAAATAATCCTCTGCACCAAGGTTCATACCAACGCGAAGATCATCCATTGTGGCTAGGGCGGTTAAAAAAATAAAAGGAGTGTGTTTTAATGCATCATTAGATCGAATTTCTTTTAAAACATCTAAACCACTTATTTTAGGCATATTTATATCACAGAGTATGAGATCAGGTTTTAAACTATAGGCTCTTTGTAATCCACTTTCTCCATCAGGTTCATTTTTTGTTTCAAATCCATTTAATTCCAAAACATCACAAATAGATTCTCTAATTAACGCCTCATCTTCAATTACCAATATCGTGCTCATAGAAATAAGTTTTAATTGATTCAAATCTAGGTAACTCATTCAAAATAGAACATCTACAATTTCCGAATATTGAGATTTATTAACCCAACGTAAAAAGAACCAATAAAAAAGTGAATTTGGGGTTTATTTACAGTCTAGAAATATCAAATCTGCGGCGAGAAATTTATGCTCTCTTTTAAAAGCTAATCACCGTCCTCACAATCTTTATTTTATTTTCGAGCGTGAAAATTAATAAGAAAATAATTACAACAAGCATCTAAAAAAGAGAAACACTCAACTAATTACCTAACAGTTTTTTTTCTTGTTTAAATATTTCCTTTTAATAAATGCAGTAAGTCTTCTTTTTCACGAGCAGAAACATTTACAATTGAGCCATCTAACATTAACAAATAACCTGCTTTTCCTCGAACAAACTTTTTAATATGATTAATATTTACAATGGTTGATTTATGAACTTTTAAAAAGTTTTTACTATTCAATCTTTCTTCGAAATCCTTCATAGGTTTCGAAACCAGTATTTTTCTGCTATTAATTAGGTGAAAATTACAATAAGCTCTATCGGCCTGACATTTAATTATTTCATCAAAAGAGATTAACTCTAAACCATCATTACACGGTAGAGCTAGTTTATTTACGTCTGTTATTACAGTCTCTATTTTATTAGATGAAATCTGATCTAACAAAATATTGCGCCTATCTAAACGTAGTCTTACTGTTTTTAATATCTCGCTGGATGAAAAAGGTTTAAAAATATAATCATCCGCTCCTAAACTCATTCCGTAACGCAAGCTTTCTGGTTCTACTTTAGCAGTGAGAAAAAGGAAAAGTGGAATAATGTCACCTTTAAATCTTTGGTTAACTGCTTCAAGTAATTCAAAACCTCCTAGTTCTGGCATATTCACATCACAAAGAACCAAATCTGGTTTATTTTTAACTAGAATATCAAAACCTATTTTACCATTGCAAGCTGTTAAAACGTTATATCCAGCTAATTCAAGAATATCTTGTAAAGTTTCTCTTATACTTTGATCATCTTCAACAATAAGTATTTTTCGCATAATTTTATTGGTTTGTTAAAGCATTAATTGTAATATTAAATAATAACTTACAATTAATACTATAAAACAATCTATTTTAGATGTTCGTTTTATTTTATTTTTACATTAATATTTAATCCTAATCACTGTTTATGATTACTACCGCAAAAGATAATTGAAGTAAACTCTTAGCCAAAATGAATAGAATATAAATAATTTTAATTAGCATTAAACCTTATTTGAAAGTTGCTCCCCTCTCCCAATACTGATTTAGCTGTAATACTTCCATTGTTAATTTCAACATATTCTTTTGCGATGCTCAAGCCTAGTCCTGTGCCTTGAATTTCTGTAACATTATTTGCGCGAAAGAAGGGTTCAAATAAATTTAACTGCTCAGTTTTAGGAACACCTATACCATAATCCATTACTGATAATATCACTTCTTTTCGTTTAAAATGAATACTTAACTGAGGTGGTTTCTTTTCTAATGAGTATTTAAAAGCATTACATATTAAATTAGACAACGAATGACTTAGTAATTTAGGATCTAAATTTACCATCCAGGGTTTTCCAGTTGTAATAAAATTCATATTCCTTCCATCTGTTTGAAAATCATTAAATTCTTCAATCAACTCCACACAAAACTGAACTAAATCTATATATTTAGGTGCATAAGAAACCTTACCTGATGATAATTTACCTAAAGTAAGTACATCGTCCATTAGCTCAGTCATTTTACAAATGGCTTCCGTGATACGTTTATTTACTTTAGCATACTGTTTAGGTTGCTGTTTTTCATCAGCATTAGATAGCGTCTCAAGTAAATCAGTATTAGCTTTAATAACCGATAGAGGTGTTCTAAATTGATGGGATGCAACGTTAATAAAACTTGTTTTTAATTGTCCCAATTCTTTTTCTCTTTTTATTGAAGCTGTAAGTTTTTTATTGTTTTCCTTTGCGACTTTTAAAAGTATGGTATTGTTTTTCTTGTAGATGTTTAGGTTTCTTAAAAAATAGTAATTAGCAATAAAGCCAATCAAAAAAGGCGACACTGTATTAACGATATAAAAAATTGCGCGAATATCTTCATTAACCTTTAAACCATCTGAAGAAAGAGGCTCAAAACCAATTACCGAAAAACAGACAATTAAGGCAAATACAAACATCCAAAATATTGAATATTTAATATTTAGAAAAAAAAGTGAGCCACAGGGGCCTAAGAAACACCAAGCTATTACAAAGCCAGAATCATTAATCGTTCCGATACTTAGCTGAACTAACATTGGCACCAATGAAATACATGATAATTGCACAAAAACCAATAGCTTATAACTACGAAAAAAATGTGATAAAAAAATTGATGGAACAACTATTAAAATGAAAAGTAAAGGAATTAATGTTGTTAATGAGACACCAAAACAAGTGTAATATAAACCACTCCATATCAACGCAAAAAAACTACAATAAATAGAAAATATTAAAATAGATATTTTATTAAGTCTTATAATTTTAGAATCTAAAGCATTATAGTTGAACTTATAAAGTAGTTTTTTCATTTCTTTTATTCTCTTAAGTGTTTAATTAATGCTTAAACCTTATTTCAAAGCAGCTACCTTCTCCCAATACTGATTTAGTGGCAATTTGCCCCTTGTTAACTTCAACGTATTCTTTTGCGATGCTCAAGCCTAATCCTGTACCTTTAATTCCTGTAACATTGTATGCTCGAAAGAAAGGCTCAAATAAATTTAACTGTTCCTCTTCTGGAATACCTAAACCATAATCCTTTACAGATAATACCACTTCTGTTAGTTTAAAATGAATGCTCAATTCAGGGTTTTCTTTTCCTAAAGAGTATTTAAAAGCATTACTGATTAAGTTAGATAACGAATGGGTTAGTAATTTAGGGTCTAAATTCACCTGGTAAGATTCTCCGTAAACCTTAAAATCTAATTTTCTTCCGTCCAATTGAACCGAATTATATTCCTCGACCAACCGGGTGCAGAAATCAACCAAATCAACGTATTCAGGGGTATAAGAACATTGCCCAGAGGTTAATTGACCGTGTAAAAGCAAATCATCCATTAGAGAGGTCATTTTAGAAATTGATAATTTAATTCGTTTGGTGATTTCTTTAAACTTTTCGGGCTCTTGTTTTATGCCCGATTTGTTTAACATTTCAAGTAACTCAGTGTTAGACTGAATAACCGCTAAGGGTGTTCTAAACTGATGAGATGCTGTGGATACAAAACTAGTTTTTAATTGACCTAGCTCTTTTTCTTTAAATAAAGATTTCTTCAAATTACTTTCACTACTAACAAGCTCTATTGTTCGACCTTGTAATTGTATTTTAATTTTTTTCTGTCCTCTAATAAAATATAATTGAATGCAGAAGATTAGTGAGACTACGCAAATAAAATTTGCACCATAAAGTACTACTATGTTATTCACATCAAAGTCTTTAGGGAAATAATACCTCGCTGATTCATCAAGAAAACAAGCTAGAATAAACAGAACAATCAAAGTAAAAAAACACTTTTTAGCAAAGTTAATATCATAAAAAAGGAGTGCAATAAATGGGGCACTAGAGCTCCATATAATTATCCCACTGGATTGGCTGAATCCGCCTAGAGTTAACTGCAAAAGAAAAGGTAAAACCAAAGTAAATAATACTTGTGAGAAGCGGAATAAATTATATCGTTTGGTATAAATAAAATAAAAAAAGCTTGCTATTGAAAAAATACCATAAAATAATGGAATCCACCCTGAGATCACATTACCAGATAGTATAAAGTACAATCCCCAAATAATACCTACCAAGGAATAGGGAACAACCATAATGGACATAATCGACTTTTTTAGACGTTGCTCGGCAGAGTCGGAAGGAATACAGCCAATTTCAATTAACCTTTTTAGTTTATGTTTAACTGTCATATTTTCTTTTGTCACTTTTTTAGCAGTAATTGTTTAAACGTTATTTCAAAGCAGCTACCTTCTCCCAAAATCGATTTAAAAGAAATTTCCCCTTTGTTAACTTCTACGTATTCTTTTGCGATGCTTAAGCCTAGACCTGTGCCTTGAATTTCTGAAACATTGTTTGCACGAAAGAAGGGGTCAAATAAGTTTGAAAGTTGTGATTCAGGAACACCTAACCCAAAATCTTTTACGGATAACACCAATTCTGTTGGTTTAAAGTTGATACACAACTGTGGATTCTCTTTTCCTACAGAATATTTAAAGGCATTACTGATTAAATTAGTTAAAGAATGAGTTAGTAATTTAGGATCTAATTGCAGATTGTAGGCTTCTCCGACTATAAGAAAATCTAAAACTCTGCCATCTTGTTGGATAAAATTAAATTCTTTTGTTAATTTCTCACAAAATTCTACCAAATTAATATCTCTTGGAGTATATCTTACGCTTCCGGAGGTTAGCTTGCCAAGCGTAAGCACATCATCCATTAGAACAGTCATATTAGCAATTGCAACTTTAATACGGCTAGTTACTTTTGCAAACTTTTCGGGCTCTTGTTTTAACCCTGTATTGTTTAACATTTCAAGTAATTCAGCATTAGACTGAATAACGGCTAATGGTGTTCTAAATTGATGCGATGCAACAGCAATAAAACTTGATTTTAATTTACCTAATTCTTTTTCCCGAGCTAATGAAGCTTCCAAACATCTATTAGCTATAGCTGTTTTCTCCATAGCCTCATATAATTCTCTACTCTTCAACTCAAGTAACTGCTCTGCAACTTTACGAGCTTTAATTTCTCTTTCACGGGCTTTATAAAGTAATTCTAGATTCATATAGAATTCAGATTATATTAACTTTTAACATAACTTTTTGCCCATCATCCTCTTCACCTATTTTTTCAACATCAACATTCTCCTTAAAATGCTTGGCTGCACCTTTTATCAAACCAATCGCCAAATCAGACATTTTTCTTAATGAAATGTAATTCAATATCATTTCTTTGTCACTTTTTATTTCGGCATCGAAACTAGGTAGCTCAGCATCTGGATATAGCTTTAAAACTTCTGGGTGTATATATTGGTCTATAGAGTTTAGAAAACTAAACAAGTTAGGCTTTTCCAGAAACACTGGATATTTATCTTTTAACGTAGTGAAAAAATACTCTCCAAAAATCGTTAACAATTCGGCCACAGGAATCTCTTTTATCTCAGATAATTTCCAAACCATCTTAAACATATCTTTATGGCTATACGTGCCTACAGATGTATAAACACCATCCGTTTCAAGTTCACATTCATCAATAATTCTTTGAACTATTATTAAGCCGAACTCATTTTCAACAAGCTCTAAAAATTCTGTAAATACAATTCCTTTCATCTTTTTATTTTAAACAATAACCTTTTCTTAAATATTAGTTTTCGGTGAAAAAAACTCAATTATTTTAAATTTTAGTACAAAGCAACTGCCTTCACCTAATGTTGATTTAACAATAATATTACCATTGTTAACTTGAACGTATTCTTTTGCAATACTTAACCCTAACCCTGTGCCTTGGATTTCGGAGACATTATCTGCTCGAAAGAAGGGTTCAAAAAGGTTTAACTGTTCCTCTTTAGGAATACCTAATCCAAAGTCTTTTATTGACAATAACAGTTCTGTTTCAGTAAATTCTAAACTTAATTGAGGGTTTTTTTGTCCTAAAGAATATTTAAAGGCATTACTAATTAAATTAGACAATGTATGCCCTAATAATTTAGCATCTAAATATACCATAGATGGTTTTCCTAAAACAATAAAATCAATACTTCTTCCATCAACTTGAATAACATTAAATTCCTGAACCAAATTATCACAAAATTTAACCACATCAAACGATTCAGGTTTATGAGAAACCTTTCCTGAGGTTAGCTTACCAAGAGTAAGCAAATCATCCATTAAATCAGTCATTTTAGAAATTGCCATTGTAATTCGGTTTATCACTTTTGCATACTTTACAACATCTTGTTTTTGACCTAGTTTATTTAGCATTTCAAGTAACTCAGCATTAGATTGAATGATCGCTAGTGGTGTTCTAAATTGATGGGATGCTACACTAACGAAACTTTCTTTTAATTGACTTAACTCTTTTTCTTTTATTAAAGATACTTTTAACTTATTTTGACTGTTTATTAATGCTATTGTCCGTTCCTGTTCTTGTCTTAACGAATTTTCTAACTTTAGTTCGTTTAAACTTAATTTCTCTGTTTTTTTTTGAAGAATATGTTCTAAGTCGGTATTAAGATCACGAATTGTTTGCTCGTTAATAATCCTATTTGTAATATCAAATTCAACAAACATAAACCCACTTGTTTTATGCATATTATCGAATAAAGGCTGAACATTTACATCTACCCAATACTCCTTATTATCTTTAGTTCTTCGCTTTAACTCAACTGAACATTTCTTAAGCTTATTCATAGATTCAATAACTTCATCGTCAAAAACAACATGACTTGAATCATTTAAACAACAAATAGCATTTTTACCGATTATCTCACTTAATGAAAAACCAGAACGATCTAAAAAAGCAGTATTTGCCCAAGTTATTTTTCTATTTTCATTCAACATAAGAACCCCGTTATTGGTGTTTTTAGCAACTAAAGACAATTTCATATTTTCCTCTTCGGTTTGAATGCGCTTTGTAATATCAACACCATAACCAATTACAAAACAAAGCTTACCATTCTCATCAAATATAGGGCTCAGACTTCTTTGAACTACTTTCCTTTTACCATTTTCAAGAACAAATTCATCTATCCAAATTTCATGATCTTGAGATTTCATTACTTTCTTAAAAAGCTTACGTCTTTGAATTGCTTTTTCATCTGAAATTCCTTTATAATTAACGTAGTCAAAATCATCCTTGCCAATCATAAAATTTCGAGTTTCCTTATTTTCAATTCCCCTAGGGTTTATAAATAAATAACGATGTTCCTTATCAAAAACAACAACATCAGAAGGCAGACTATTTAGTATAAGTTCATAAAACTGTTTTTGATTTTCTATTTCATCATTTAAACCAATCAACTTTTTTTCATTTTCATTTACTTTTCTGATAAATTTGGTGATGTCAGAAGCGTAAATATTCATGTAATCATACTCTTTGACATAAACCAAGTTTAGCGAGTAATATCTTTTATTTCTAGTTTCGATAATCGTTTCGGGAATTTCATTTGCTTTTACTCTCTTGAGATAAGTTTTTAAAACTCCATCGCTTAAATTGTTTTCTTTTATCTTAAAGTCTGAGAGGAAGTTAATATTACTCGCCGAATTATTATAAATGAGTTCAAGTTTATTGTTAAACCTTAAAATTGGATTTGGGTTCTCTGAAGGGAATTTAGACAAATCTTCAATTTCTTTTTGAGCATTATTTAATTCAGCATTTTTTTGTGTTAAATTATTTGAAATTTTTATTGCGCCAGTTATATCTCTAATAGAGATCTGAATAAATTTATCGTCCCCATAAGGTAATATTTTTGATGAAAAAGAAACATCCTTTAACTTTCCATATTTAGTTTCAATTTTCGTGTCAAAATTAGTTTGAATTGAACTTTTTAGACAAACAATTTCACTTTCTTTGTTTAACCTTTCCTCTTCATTAAATAAAGCTTCAATAGACATAAGGCGAATATCTTCCCCAGAAAAACCAATTAACCTTGTTGCAGTTTCATTTGAATCAACAAACTTATTTGAATCAACAGAAAAAATTAAAATTGCATCGCCCGAATTTTTAAACAAAGCAAGATTTTTTTCATTTGAAACCCTTAGTTCCTCACCTAGCATATTAACAGCAACAATTAATGCATCTATTTCATCTCGTGATTCCGAAGGGGCTAATTTATAGTTGAAATTACCTAAAGTTAATTGGGTTATTAATTCTTGTATTTGATGAAAACGCTTATCCATATTCACTTTAAATAATCTCCAATTTTTGATATACCCATTCGATAGCAACATCTTTTTCGTTGAAAATTCTCATTTCTGTTCTAGAATTCTTTAATCCAAAGAAGAAATTAGCAATAACTCTAGTGTAGAATGAATTTACAATTAATGCAAAACTGATATTACGTGGATTATCATTCTGAACTTGAGAATAAAAGTCTCTTGCTGATTTTGATACACTCTTAAGATTTGTAATATCAACAATCGTTGCAAATCGACCAATGCCTTCAACCAATTTCCCGGAAAGTATCATATCTTCTTTTGCATCCTCCAACTCAATTTCAGCGTTTGCTTTACAAGACACGAATACAATCTCTGATGCTACTAGCCAAGCTTTCGAACACCTTGTTTGATGCTCAGTAACTTCATTTAAAGATTTATAAAATTTTTCTATATTATTCATAATAAAATCCAAAAATATTATATTTACTTTTCTATGCTTTATAGGTTATTCAGGAAAATTTATTTTTTTTAACCTTAGGTCGATTAGTTTTAATAATTATATAGCAAAATATGATTTGGAAACAAAAACTACAGCACCTAAAGCCATTCCAGGTTTAATATTTTTTTGCTCTGTTTTGGCGGATAAAAATCTAAAAAAAGGAATTCAGATTTACTAAAAACCTTTTTTTTCTAAGACCTCAAACCCAACCATTTTAGGCATATTTATATAGCAAATTAATAGGTCTGGAATTGCTTTAGAAAACATCCTTAAGCCTTCCTTTCCATTCTCTGCTTGAATTACAGTGTGTCCATAAATTCCTAATATTTCCGTTAACTTTTACGCAAAAGAAGATCATCTTCAATAATAAATAATTCACCCATCTCTACGTTTCTTCAAAAAAGAAAATTAAAGCCTTACAGAAAGCTTTACAAGATGGAATTTCCTTATGCATCTATTTACTTACCCAACGTAAATAAATAGATATTGAACCGTAATTCTCTTATCGCTAGATAAACAACAAAAAAGACCTCTTGTTTATTTACCTTAACTTATTTGATGATAGTATTAAGTGAATTGCACTTAAGAAAATATCTTGCACGAATAAAAAGAATCAAACTGAAAAATAAATTAAGTACACGGAGAGTTACTAAAACAAGAGCTGTAAAATTAAGAAATTCACCATTAATTTTCAACCTATTTCAGTCAAAATAATAGAATACAAATGGAAGCTAACATTTTGATTGATAGTGTAATTTTAAATTAAGGTATATTAGATATCAGAGTGATAATCCAAGAGCATCTTCAAATTTATCTTACTTTCTTTTGTTGATGATAAATATCTAACTTATTTCTATTTCCTATCTGACTAGGGTTTTCTGTACTTCTACATGAAACAAATAGAATCATAGCCGCAAAAGAAGTCAACATTACTTTTTTTAACATGGTATCAGATAATTAGTGTTGACTGCGAATTTAAAAATTATTTTAATATGTTTTTCACCCTAATCAAAGATAGTTTTTAACTATTATTGTTAATTCTTAAAATAAACTTGTAACGTTATTACTCAAAACCGTTATGAGAACACATCAACAATAACATTGACGCAACAAAAAAATATATATCACCAAAGCAAGAGTACCATTAAAAAGGAAGAAAGCATTTTAAAAGCTGCTACGACCAACCCTGCAAAGTTTGCTCCTATTTATGAGAAATACTACGTAGCAATTTTTAAGTTTGTACTTCAACGTGTAGAAAATGAGCAGGTAGCATCGGAAATTGTAAGCGACGTGTTTGCTAAAGCGATTTTCAATTTGAAAAAATACAAATTTAAAGGATACCCTTTTAGCGCCTGGCTTTACAGAGTGGCCTATAATGAAATTGCAACAAAATTTAGAAAGAAACAAAAACAAAGAACTGTAAACATACCTGATGAATCTTGGAATTTATTTTCAAACGACGAAGATGAAGAAATCGATATCGCAATTGATCTTAAAAAGCTAAAAGTTTGTTTACCCAAATTAAAACCGAACGAAATAGAATTAATTGAAATGCGATTTTTTGAAGAAAGACCATTCAAAGAAATAGGAGAAATACTGGAGTTAACAACTGAAAATGCAAGAGTTAAAACTCACAGAGTTTTAAAAAAACTCCAAAAATTATTTAATACAATTAAGTGATGAACGATTTTAAATATCAAAACAAACCTGAAGTAACCGATAAAGTCATAAACGACTTTAAGGATTTTGGGCAAGTTCTTGAAAAAAGAAATGCTATTGCAAAAAGCTACACAAGAGTAAAAAAATGGACTATTTCGGCAAGTATTTTCACTGCCATTACCTTTGGTATTATTGTTGGTTTGAATATTAAAGAGCTTAAAAAACCTGTAATTAAAAATCAAGATCTAATAACTTCAGCTGGCTCTTTTAATCCTCAACCTGTTTTAGCATCTATAAAAACAACGCAACCTGAAATTAAAGTAATAGAAGCGAAAAATAAGTTAAGTGTGATTGTAAATCAGACTGTTAAACAACATATTAAAGAAAAAATTGTTGACCAAAAAGAGACAAAAAGTGAAGTTGACGTTTTTGAAAATCAAGAAGATTTTTCAATCAATAAAAAACCGAAACAAGAATCTAATAATTGGTTCACTCTAAGTGAAATCCCAATAAATAATAGACCATCCTTACCTACTCTTTATATATCCAAATTGGCTTGGCCTAATTCGTTACCAAAAAAGGATTTAGTCAAGTTCCCGAATATTGATGCGATATATACAAGTTTAAACAGGCAAGTTCCAATTGTTGATGGAATGGTATATGTTACAAATGCGTTAGAAACTACTAAACCTAAAGGATTCCGAATTACTGGTAATACTTTTCCTCCAGGATTGATTAGGGATATTCATAAAGCTAAAAATAACTCAATCCTTCTAATAAAGGATTTAATATTATTTATTCCAGGTAAGGGTCGAATATCAATTGGGGATAAAAAAATCGAGATCACACAGGGTAAGAATCAAAATAAAAACTAAACTATTTTTTTTCAACAAGCTATTTCACTAGGCCCAAAAATAGACTCAAAGCTGTAATTAGAGTCTTTTTAACGACTCTTTCTCTGCCTTCTCCCATCTGAAAACATTCAGCAATAATTTCATTTGGAGATGCAATTGCAATCCAAACTGTGCCAACAGGTTTTAAGCCTGTACCTCCAGTAGGACCCGCAATACCAGAAGTTGCAATAGCATAATCTGTATTAAAAAGAGATTTTGCACCCATAGCCATTTGTTTAACGCAAGCCTCACTTACAGCTCCATCCAAATTTAAAACCTGTTCAGAAACTTTCAGTTGATTCTGTTTCACTTTATTCGAATATGCTACTAAGCCTCCCTTAAAGTATTTGGATGCCCCAGAAAAACTTGTAAGTTTTGAAGCAATAGCTCCACTCGTACAAGATTCAGCGGTGGAAACCGTAAGCCCTTTATCTATTAGTACTTCACCTATTATTTCCGCTAAATCCTTTTCTTCTCTTGAGTATACATAATCAGGAATTCGTAATTCAATCTGATCGAATATTTCATTAATTCTATTCTTCAAATCGTCCTTATCCATTCCTTTACCTGTTAACCTTAATTTAAGTATTCCCGGAGAAGGCAAATAAGCCAATCCTATGTCACTTGGTAAGTTGTCTTCTATATCCGTAATTGCTTCAGCAACATAAGACTCTCCTATTCCCTGAGTCATCATTGTTTGATGGACAATACATGGTAAGTCAAACTTTTTCTCCAATCGAGGTAACACCTCAAAAGACATTAAATACTTCATTTCATAAGGCACACCAGGCATGCTCGCAAAAATAGTTTCATTTTTCTCCATCCACATTCCTGGAGCTGTTCCTTTTTTATTCAACAGCATTGTACTACCAGTAGGAACTAATGCTTGTAACTCATTAACAGGTAGCATCTCTCTACTGAAACGCTCAAAAAAACCAATTACATTGTTTAGTGCTTCTTGATTTTGAATAAGTGGCGCATCAAAATAATCAGAAAACACCTTCTTCGTAATATCATCTTTAGTTGGCCCTAAACCACCCGTTAATAATACTATTGAGGCTTTAGATTCGGCATAAACTAACGCATCTTTTATCGCTTTTTCCTTATCAGAAATTGTTAGAACCTCTGTTAAATCAATACCAATAGCATTAAGCTCCTTACCCATCCAAGCAGAATTAGTGTTGATTGTTTGACCAATTAATAATTCATCTCCGATGCTTATGATTATGCAATTCATATTCGACTGATTAAGACTTTATTATTTATTCTAAATTAATCAATATTATAAGCCTAATTCACAATTAACCTTGTTTTATATTTATATTACATTGATTAAAACGATCATTTAATGAGGAAATTATTCAGCATACTCTTAACTTCTCAATTAATAATATCAGTACTAAATGCTCAAAATGTGTTAGATGCTCCTTTTATTTTTGAAAAAGCATTGTCAAATGAACCTCGAGTAAAAACCATATTTAATAATTGGAATTTTATCGATGAAGCAAATAATAAAATAATTGATCAGAATTATGAAAATTTCTATCCAAATTCATTTTTATACGCAGAGCAAGAATACGCTAGAATAAGATGCTTTAAACACATCATGATTAATGATTTTTTAAGACAAGAGTCAGATTCTATACTATTTTTACTTGATTATATTTCAGGGGATTACAAAACCAATAATGGTAAAGAAATTAACAAAGAGAATGTTCAAATATCCATTCCGAAAAGAATTTATGACTCTGGAAATGCTAAGGTTTATGACTACAAAGATTCGATTGGCAGTGAGGTTCAAAAAGAAGAATCGTCTTTTATAAGGTCACTTTTAAAAAATCAAGCAAAACACAGTAAAACGTATATCGATTCGAATAACATCCTTAAAGTTTCCAAAAACAGCTATCTTCCAACATTTGAAGCTATTGGATTTCAAAATTTGATAATAAACTGTTTAAAAAACAACTCATTAACAGCTTATAAAGCTCATAAATTCATTACATATTTTTCACAATTCGAAATCAATAAAATTATTTCACAGACAGAATTTAACATTAACGGAATAAGATTAATGGAAGACTATTACCTGAACCCGCTTACAAAACAGACTTCATCCTTTATTGTAGGTTTAGAAATCATTACAAATTCAAAATATCTAGACGGTAGTAAAATATGGTTTTATTTTCCAGAAATAATGTGGGCTTTTAAAAACAAAGGTAATTTTCAAAATGGATGTTTTTACAATTACCACAGTCTTTTTGAGAAACACCATTTTAAAGAAACATTGGAATCTTATAAAACCTTAGGTTCATATAGCGATTCAACATCGGGATTGATTGATAATGATTTTGCACTAACTGTATTACCACATTTCTTTTTAGCAATAGAAAAAGAAAAAATGCAAAGAAAAGAATATGACTTCAATGAATTTAAAATTATTGGAAATAAAATTAACGGAACTTATAGCGGTAATATAAAAGTGCTATCCTCAACCAATAAACTGATTTTAAAAGGGAATACAAAGGATAGTAAAATCATGGGGAAATATAAATTCTATCATAAAAATGGTAAAGTAATGGCCATTCTTAATTATTCAAATAACGAAATTCAAGGGTTGCAAAAGTTATTTCATGACAATAGTAAACTCTATGCCTCATATGATATTAAAGACTACCAATTAAAATATCTTCAACGGTTTTACAAAAATGGATCATTATTAGAAAAGGGCTCATTTACAAATGGGTTTATCGATGGCATTTGGAGCTATAAAATTCAATCAAAAGATTCGGAAACTGAAAAAATACTATTAGATAATCCAAGAGCAGAAAAACACTTTCGAAATGGATACTTTATTTACAATATAAAATACACCCAAAATAAAAATAATAGTTGCAGACAAAACCTCTGTATTAAAAGTGATATTCTATAATAAAATTAGCCTTAATAAAACAAGTCAAAAATTAAATTACATGCTATTTTTTAACCTCAAAAAAGGTGTAATTATCAAGAATTAAATCTTAAAATATTCCCAAAAAAACCTGTAAAGATTCATTAAAAAAAAGCTAATTTAACATCACTAGTTAAACCAATAAAATGAAAAAAACATTCTATTTAGGATTACTTATTCTAAGCACTCTCAAAGCATTCTCTCAATTACCAAACCCTGCTATGGTTGGATATTGGGAAAACTGGACAGCCGGTAATTTTGTTTATTTTTCTGAAATAGATCCAAGATACAATGTGATTATGGTATCCTTTGCTGGTTATAAAGGCGAGAATGACTACGAATTGGATTTTGTGCCCGAACCAGGAAAATACTGGCAAGACTCTACTTTGTTTCAAAAAGAAATGACTGAATTACAGGATGAGGAGAAAAAAATATTCATAAGTATTGGTGGAGCTACCTACCCTATTTTACTAGATTCTATTGAGGAAAAAGAAGTATTTGTTTCATCTGTCGGAGCTATTCTAGATAAATGGAATTTTGATGGTTTAGATATTGATTTGGAAGGTAAATCTCTTCAATTCGAAAACTTTTCGATCGATTCTTTTGGTGATCATCGATTAACTTTTATGGTAGAAGGAATTCAAGAAATAATGGCTAATTATCATGCAAAACATGGTAAGAAGCTTTTACTAACCATGGCTCCTGAAACTCATTATGTACAAGCTGGAATATCGGAAGAGCTAGTTTTAAATGATAATCATATTGGTGCCTATTTACCAATGATTGAAGCTTTACGAGATAGTATTGACATGTTGAATGTTCAATTATATAACTCAGGTGATATGCCTGGTTTAAATGGAGAGTATTATAGTCAATCAACTCCAGACTTTATTCTAGCACTAACAGAAGCAGCTATAAAAGGTTTTACAGCAGGAGGTGAATTGGGTGTTTATTCCGGTTTACCTGCCTCAAAAATTGGTGTTGGACTACCGTCTTGTGAAGGTTGGGGTTTTACGGAACCAAAGGTTCTTGATGCTACCATGAAATATTTACTAGGTGAAGGTCCACAACCAGGTGCTTATACCTTACTTCAAGAAGGTGGATATCCAAGCCTAAGAGGAATGATGACTTGGTCGATCAATTTCGATAAGAATTGTGATGACTCCTATGCTTTTGTTAATCTTTATGATCAATTGTTTAATAGCGTTCCCTACTTAAGTTTATCCAATCCTGATACAATTTCAATTACTGCAGAAGATGGTGGAGTAATCATTGTAGAGGTTGAAAATGATTCGTTTGTTGATGGAATTGATATGAATCAATGGACAATAGCTAACCTTCCTAGCGGAGTGCTAATTGACACTATTTATTCGATGAATGACACATTGGTTAAAATTATTTTAAAAGGCAACAGTTCTCCGGGAGATGAACAGTTTCATGTTTATGACATTACAATAACCGTTGCAGCGAATGCATTTACGAATTCAACCGATTCACTAACAAAAAACTTCGGTATTGAATTAACTTCACCTGGGTATTTTATTCCAACTAGAATTGAGGCTGAGAATTTTCACAACATGTTTGCTTCTGAAATAAGACCTACTTCTGATACCGAAAACAACATCAAACTTGGTGGAGGAAACACAGGAGCCTATACTGACTATAACATTGTTGTACCCGAAACAAAATCATACCTACTGGAGTTTAGATACGCAACAGCAATGAACAATGTGGCTGATTACAGTATACTAGTTGATAGTGTTGAAATACTAAGAGATACCCTTAGCAGTACTGGAAGTTGGAATACCTTTAAAACTATTTATTATGATCTTGAGTTACCTGAAGGAGCGCACCAACTTAGAATTTACGTCAACAAGGGATGGTATGGTTTAAACTGGTTTGAAATTAAAGAAGGTGGTGTTGGTATTGCGGATTTGAGTCTTAACGAAATGATGATTTACCCAAACCCTGTAATTGATGTATTGCAATTTGAAAACGAACTTAATGGTGAAGTGCAAATTATTGATGTTACAGGAAAAATAGTACATCGTTCAACTTTAACATCATATAATTTAGATGTTTCAAGTCTTTCAACAGGAGTTTATCAGGTGATGGTAAAAGCGCAAACTGGATCTATATCTGTTGGACGATTTGTGAAAAAATAAAACGTTCAAAACTAACAGCCACTCAATTTCAACAATAAATGATAAAAATGCTGCAAAACAATTAAAAGTTCCAGTTGTTATTTTAGGTTTTCGTATTGTTTACTAGATTAATGAATACTTAAAGAGATTTAAGCTTAAAATAATTCACCAACAATTAAAGAACAATAGCACAACATAAAGCAACCTTAAACCTTAACCCATTGTTATGTGCTACTGAATTTAACGATCACCTACAGATAGTTAAAATTTGATATATCCTAATGAGTATTCTACTGTTCGGCAAAAATGGAAGCATTCACTTTAAATACGATTTTTTTCAGTTAAAGTAAAATAAACCTTTCATACGTTCTTAAATTTGTAAAATGATCAATTCTACTTCATCATTACTTTGCGTTGAATTTACTATGTAAATACGCGCTTATTTACTTAAAGGCGCTTCACTAATCTAGTTGAATCAAAGAATATAAATTTCCTGACATTTGGTTTAGTAATAAACTCAAAAAAATAAACTTTTTTAGCTTAAAATTCCCGTCTTGTAAGTTTCAATCGCCCTATTTCTGGCAAAGCTGTGTTCTACAATCGGGTCAGCATACAAACTAGTTCCATATTCAGGCACCCATTTATTCACATAATCACAATTCTTATCAAATTTTTCTAATTGAAGTTTCGGATTAAAAACCCTAAAATATGGAGCGGCATCACAACCCGTTCCGGCAGCCCATTGCCAGTTCCCGTTGTTCGAAGACAATTCATAATCCAATAATTTTTCTGCAAAATAAGCCTCTCCCCACTTCCAATCAATCAGTAAATGTTTACATAAAAAACCAGCTGTAACCATTCTAACCCTGTTGTGCATGTAACCCGTCTTATTTAATTCTCTCATTCCTGCGTCCACCAATGGATATCCAGTTTTTCCATCTTTCCATTTTTGAAACTCATCTTGATTGTTTCTCCAATTTATGCCATCGTACTTGGAGCGAAAGTTATTTGAAACAACTTTTGGAAAATGACACAAAATTTGCATAAAAAACTCTCTCCATATTAACTCGCTAATAAAAACTTCTGATTTATCCTCTAGACTAATGATAATTTCACGAATACTTATTGTCCCAAATCTCAAATGAGGACCGAGGTAACTACCTATATTTTTAAAAGGGTAATCTCTTTGAGAAGCATACAAAGAGGTAGCATTTAATGTAAATGGCAATACCTTAATATCATTTATCACAACTCCTAAAGCTTCTTTAGATGGAAAAGTATTCGTTGATTTTAAAAGGTTATCAAAATTCATTTTTTCAATTTCAATAAGAGAAAAATTTTCTAACCATCTATTTTTGTAAGGTGTAAATACAGTGTAAGGCTCACCGTTTTTCTTTAAAATATCATTCTTTTCATAAATAACTTGATCTTTAAAATCTTGCCATTGAATACCGTTCTCTTTTAAAAATAATTTAATTTCATTGTCTCTTTGTAGTGCATAAGGTTCATAATCACGATTCGAAAAAACACAATTAATTTCATATTCGCTTATTAATTTCTTCCATTCTAAAATGGGTTCTCCTTTTTTTACCAAAATGGAGGAATCCAAACTTTTAAGGGATTCATTTATTTTATGCAGTTCATCGTATATGAAATTCACCCTAGGGTCATCAATAGGTAATTCATCTAAAATCGACTCATCAAAAATAAAAAGAATCAGTACAGGTAAATCGCCTTTAAGCGCTGCTCTTAAAGCTGTATTATCAGAGATGCGAATATCTCTTCTGAACCAAAACACATTAACCTTTGTCATAACTACTTACTTTAATATCAGTCAAATAGAATAAATCTATACGATTGAGAAATACATTTATCTAATATAGTAATTTGTTTAACCTTTAATCGATATATTTAAACAAAAAGGTGGTTATGAAAATTACTTTAACAGGAAAAGTTTACCAAATTTCATCTGTTCAGCGTTTACCCATTGACAATAAAACAGCTTGGGAATTTTTCTCTAATCCAAAAAACTTGGCAAGTATAACTCCTGACAAATTAAATTTTAGAATTATATCTGGTGCCAACGAAAAAATATATGCAGGACAAATAATACAGTATAAAGTCAACCCGTTCCCTATTTACACATCTTTATGGGTAACAGAAATATCACAAGTGGAAGAAGGAAGTTATTTCATTGATGAACAACGATACGGGCCTTATGATCTTTGGCATCACAAACATTTTTTCAAAGCTATTCCTGGAGGGACGGAAATAAAAGATGTTGTTGACTTTAAAGTTCCCTTTGGTTGGTTAGGACGTAACTTATTAAAAGGTTTAATAAAACGAGAATTAAAAGAAATATTCACTTATCGAAACAACAAACTTACTGAGTTGTTTGGAACACATACTTAAAAAGACATGGGATTTTTATCATTTTTTAAAAAGAAAACCGAATTAGAAAAACTTCAAATTAAGTATGAAAGTTTACTCAAAGAATCTTTTGACCTTTCCAAAACCGATAGAACAAAGTCGGATAGCAAAAGAGCTGAAGCAGAGGAGTGTGCTAATGAAATTGAAAAACTAAAAAATAATTAAAAGCCTAGCATGGAACAATACTTTAGTAAAAACGACATTGCCAATTTAGATCGTAGATACAAGGTAAACCTGATCAACTCTGTTAGTGGTTATAAATCAGCAAACCTTGTGGGAACAATCAACAGTGATGGAGTGACTAATCTATCCATTGTTTCCTCAGTTATTCATTTAGGATCCGAACCAGCATTAATTGGTTTTATAATGCGTCCTAACTCCACCCCGAGACACACATACAATAATATCAAAAAAAACGGTTGTTTCACTGTTAATCAAGTGCATAAAAACATCGCTGCAAAAGCTCACTTTTCTTCAGCAAGGTTTGATGAAGATGAATCAGAGTTTGAAGCTTTACAACTCACAGAAGAATATAAAGATGAATTTGTTGCGCCTTTTGTTAAAGAATCTAATATTAAAATTGGTCTAAAATTCGAAGAAGAAAAACTTATTAGTAATGGATGTATTTTAATTATTGGCTCTATTCAGCATCTAGTAATTTCTGCCAATGCAATAGAAGAAAGTGGTGCATTAAACCTTGAGTCAATAAATACAGTGAGTATTTCTGGTTTAAGCAAATACTTCTCAGGTAAATTTCTTTATGAATTTCCTTATGCCAAAAAGAAAGACATAGACAAATTCCTCAAAAAACCAAAAAAGGAACGACCTGATAATGTTGTTTTCAACGAACAAACAAACCGATACGATGCAGCACTTAAGGAATACAATACTAATGTTGGAGCTCCAAGTATTAAGCATGACAACTTAGGTCATTGGAAAAAAACAGGTAGCAATAAGGTTAATCATCACTTAGCAACAAAATTTCAAGACATAAAAAATCAGTACAAGAGTATGCTGGAAATTTACGAATGGAATCAAAAAATTTATGATTCACTGTTCAACTTCGAACCCGTAATTGGAATGAACTACCATTTATATGAAAAAGAAAACGATACTTTATTCTTGTCGATAATAGCTCCATCTGATTGGAATAAAAAACACATAGGTTCTTTTAAATTAGATGAAGATAGAATTTTTAGGAAATTAGAAACTCACCCAACAATTTTTTAGAAAAAATATTTCTTTATGAAAAAAACAATTCTAATAACGGGCAGTTCAGGAATGTTGGCTCAGCATTTTGAAAAAACATACGGTAAAGATTATTCAATTCGATTCCTTACTAGAGAAGTAAAAAAAAACAACGATTTTTTGTGGAATATTGAGCAAAAATATATTGATCCAAAAGCGCTTGAAGGCGTAAACATAATTATTCATTTAGCTGGAGCTTCAATAACGGGTAAGCGCTGGTCAAAAAAAAGAAAAAAACTACTCCTTTCTAGTAGAGTTGATAGTACTAATTTAATATTTTCTGAAGTTAAGAAACAAAACATAATCCTCGACGCTTTTATTTCAGCATCAGCTATTGGTTATTATGGTTCTTCTAACTCTGAAAACATCTTTCAAGAAACTCAAAAAAATGGAGACGACTTTTTAAGTGAAATTTGTTTTGAATGGGAAAATTCAGCCAAAAAATTTAAAAAAGAAGCATTATCCAAAAGAGTTTGTATTGCAAGAATTGGTATTATCCTTTCTGATAGTGGTGGAGCTTTGGCTGAAATAATAAAACCCTTTAAATTCGGCATAGGAAGTATTGTTGGGAACGGGAAACAATATGTTCCTTGGATACACATTTCTGATATGTGTAGCATATTAAACTTCATGATTACCAACTCGTCAATTGATGGTGTTTACAATTCTGTAGCCCCGCAGCATAACAACAATAAAGACTTATCTATATTAATTGGAAAAATAATGAAGCGCCCAATTTGGCTGCCAAATATTCCTAGTTTTATTTTTAAAGTAGTGTTTGGAGAAATGAGTACAATTTTACTAAAAGGAAGCAGAGTTTCATCTGAAAAAATCATTAACAAAGGATTTAATTTTCAATACAAAAATTTAAAAATTGCATTGGAAAACATATTGAAATAACTCCTATTAGATATTTATCAAAAAAGCTTTATTAAAGTACTCTTATTAAAACTATAAGGCGATATTGTTCATGCCTCTGTGAATAATTTTTGGGTCATCCATATTTAATAGTTAAATTATTTAAGGCTTTATAAAGTCTCTAATCTTAATAAAAAGTAAAGTTAGAAGACTGTATAGCTTAACAGAGATTCATAATAATCCATACAAATCTAAAATCAACAATTCATCAAAATATAGAAATGGAAAACCTATTTTTTCACAAAAAACGTAAGTAAGTTGAGCAAACAAATGTTTTATACATCCAGTTTTTAATGCACTGAGTAGCTATTGTGAATAGTAAAAGTAAAAAAGCATTCAACTGGATTATATTTCACTTTACAACACAAAAATAGGACATACGAAAATTTAAAAAGTAGGGCACACGCAAAAAATAATATCTAAAAAGGATTCATACTAAAAGTGCACAGTATTACTTCAAATAAAAAGCCCCTTAATAAAGGGGCTTTTTGGATTTTAAAAATTGGATTTTTCACAAATAAAAACGTTTTGTAAAAAGTAATTTTGTTGAATTATATTAATCAAAAAACACTTCAATTTAATTTTTAACAACAGGCACAGTAATCGTTTTGCTTGATTGAGTTTGAATAACAAAATAGTAAATCCCACTGTTAAACGATAGCATATTAATGTTAAATTCATTCCCGCCCTTAATTGCTGCCACTTTTGCACTATAAACCACTTCACTTTTGTTGTTGTAAACCTGAAGCGATACAATACCATCGTTTGGAACTACCAAGTTTAAATTTGCTACATCAAAAGTTGGGTTAGGAAAAACCTCTAGCTTGAATATATCTTGAGGGTAATCGAAATTCACAGTAATCAATTTAAATGTTTCAGATACTCCATCAAAATCAACCTGTGTTAGTCTATAATAGCAGCCTGAAGTACAACCTTGCTTATCTAAATAACTATATCCAATTGAGGTGGCTGAATTTCCAGCTCCCTCTACCCTTGTTAATTCATCCCAATTAACACCGTCATTAGATTTCTCGAGTATAAAATGATCGTTATTTATTTCAGAAGCAGTCTCCCAAGTTAAGAGATTCCATTCATTTAACACTTCTGCCTCAAAACTTACAAGTTGAACCGGTAATGTTGTACCTGCATCCATGGATCCTATTGTCACAAATTTAGACTGACCACTACCGATAATACCAGTACCAATACCACCAATAATTATTGAACCAAAAGAAAAAGTTAATCCATCAGCAGTACCATAGGAAGAAGCATTCGAAAAATCTCCATCATCATCAACCAATAATCGTAAATCCGACAAATCTACACTACTCGAAATATCCCATTCAACTTCAATCGAAAACGCATTCGTAAAATTCGTATTCGTTATCTTCCATTCTCGCTCTATCCTACTAGTAATTCCTGATGGTTTTTCAGAGCTTACTGCATCACTAGCGTGTTGCTTTCCACCATTATGACCAATTGCTATAAAAGCTTCATCGTTAGATATTGTACCAGAATTTGAAGAATTATCGGCTGCTAAAGTTGACATAAAAATTTTAAGAGAATCATCTTTGGATTTGGATTGTTTTTGATTTGATAAAGTACTATTATCTTTTCCAATTACAATTACATCATTGTGATATGCTGAGCTTGCTGATGCATCCCAATAAGTTGTACCACCTGTTGATACGTAATCACCTCCTGTTCCACCATCATTATCACTAACGGTTAAACCATATTTACTTGCTAAATAAGATTCAACTTTACAAATCTCTACATCAGATAATTTCTTATCAAAAATAATAAACTCCCCAATTCTTGAATCCGATGATTCACTACTTTTGTATCGGCCTTGATTAATATCTAATCTTATCCCAGAGCCACTATTTGTAGATGTAAAAGTTTTTAATACATCTCCATCAATTTTTGCTTTTATCGAATTATTAGAGTGATCTCTAACGTATGAATAAATATGAGGATCGGTAACATTATTTGTACTGGCGATTCCCGAATTGTGTTCAGCTGCTGTTCCATTCCAGTAAATACTGTTTCTATATCCACCGTGAAAACCTAATAAATAGTTACCACTATGTCCCTCTATCAATCTACCATTACTATCCGATGGCTTCAAAGCTGCTACAAAGAAAACAGTCCAATTATTCCCTAATTCAGCTCCAGATGGCGCATCAAATCCTCCTGATAATATTTCAATGGCAGGATTATCATTCCAACAATTAGTAACCATTGTAGGACCTGTAACTTTAGTGTAATCAAAACCATTACAACTGTGATCTTGCCAAGTGGATCCAAGCGCAGCATCATCAGCTTTCAACCAAACCATTAATTCATCCGTAACTCCTCCAGGACCAACACTTGATGTATTTACAGTTGCAGTAATAGCTGTTCTTGATCCTGTTGTACAACCACCACTTGTCGCATCTACGTAATAAGTTGTGGTAGAAGATATACTTGGCGTAGTGAAGGATGTTCCTGTTGCTAAAGACGGACCTCCAGAAGATTCAGCATACCAGTTTATTGTTCCTGCACTCGAAGAAGTACCCAAGGAAACTGTACCAGAATTACATCTAGAATCTGGTGTTGTTCCTGATATAGAGGGTACCGTATTTATGGTTGCAGTAACTGCAGTTCTTGATCCTGTTGTACAACCTCCACTTGTCGCATCTACATAATATGTTGTTGTTGAGGATAAACTTGGCGTAGTGAAGGATGTTCCTGTTCCTAAAGACGGACCTCCAGAAGATTCAGCATACCAGTTTATTGTTCCTGCACTCGAACTGGCCGCTAAAACTACCGTTCCAGTTCCGCAAGTAGAATTAGAGGTTGTTCCTGATATAGTGGGCGCGCTAACATTTACGGTAACACTTTGGCTAGATGAATAACAACTTCCGCCACCATCACTAATACCACTGTATCTTACATAATAAGTAGTTGTTGAGGAAGGAGTAACGGTTGTTGTGAAAACAGTTTGACCAGCACTTACTGATTTTGTAGCGAAGGCTGAACCATTTAAACTAGTAGCGAATTCCACTACACCTCTCATGTTAACCGCATTTGGGAAGGTCGCTGTTAATGTTCCTGAAGTACTTCCACAAGTATTGTTTATACTCGAAGTAATAGATGAGGGAGCTACATTGTGACTATTCCTTATTAATATTGCATTTGATGTTACGGTTGCACACGAACCATTTGTAACCTTATATCTTATTCTATCTGCAGTACCATCACTGCTACTTACTTGTTTGGGAAAAGTATTTACACCCGAACTGTTGCCAGAAACCCATGTTCCACTCCAAGCACCATTATTACTACCCCAATTCCAAACTACACTACCCGTTTGACCACTTACTGTTACAGCAGTTCCAAAATTCCCAGCAGAAGAGCAAAAATTAACAGGCCCAGAATTACTAACCGTTCCTAAGGAGGAAGCTGCAAGCACTATTACTTGTTTATCTAAAGTGTTGCTGTTGTTTGTTTGTCCGGTACAAGAGAATTTAGAATTACGAGCGTAGTACCATGTCCCCGGTGTATTTGTTACTGCTGCCGGTAAATTAGTATTTGCTTGTGTGGTTTCCCAAAACATTTGCCAACCAATATTACTTGGACCACCTCTGTAGTAGTGGTAGTAAGTCGGGCCTGATGATGCTGGGGAACCAGTACTCGCAGATTGGTTATTCGTTGTTGTAATAGTTTGCCCCACACAAGAGCTAGAAGGTAAGGATACAATACCTGGGTTATTCGCAGTTGAATTAACAGTTACTTTTATTGAGCTTGTCCAACCTGACCAAAGCGTTGATGAGCAACTTTTCCGCCCTTTTCTTTTGTACCATCTATTAGCTGTTAAGCCTGATGGTGGATTATATGTTGAAGATGTTGCTCCACTAATAGTAACCCATGAAGAATTATTGTTTGAGTATTGCCATTCATAAACATTTGCGCCACCTGTGCTGCTGTTTGAAATTGTACTTGGATCACCTCCTGAGCATATTGTATGCGCATTACCTATAGAACCTGCAGATGGTGCAGAACAAGAGGAACAAGTGAAATCGGAGAAATACCCATAAGCCTTCTGAATAGCAGGTTCAACCTTTACGTACACCCATCTTCCTGAGTTCCCCCCAACTGACCAACAACCACCATTATTAGTAGCATATTGTTGATTATGAGAATAACCATAACAGTTCCAACATGATTTACCAATTTTTGAACCATTAACCCTTATATCTAATCTTCCCTGTTGGTTCGCATTTGATTGCCATCCTTTAACCTTCCATACATTCGATCCACAATAGCTAACAGAAATATTTGAGAAATTCCAACAATTGGATGCTGTAACTGTGTAACTTTGCCCAAAAGAGCCTTGAGACACAAACAACAAACTCCCAATTAAAAGTAAAACAACCTTTCCCTTCCGATTGATAGATGGAATTAAGCGTATCCAATTATAGCTTACTGATAATAAAGAATGAAAACTTTTCATAATTATCTATTTTTGAAGTATTCGATGC
>Ga0209666_1000527_pt1 | contig 29209 bp, 17 predicted proteins | sample SaaInlV_125m_DNA_FD_184679 | JGI IMG/M metagenome (GOLD analysis project Ga0209666, IMG submission 184679) | Marine microbial communities from expanding oxygen minimum zones in the Saanich Inlet - Saanich Inlet SI037_S3LV_10m_DNA (SPAdes)... | ecosystem: Environmental > Aquatic > Marine >...
AAGACGACGACGACGACGAAGACGAAACGAAACGAAACGAAACGAAACGAAACGAAACGAAACAGATGAACAAAAGTATTCAAAACGCTAACCGTCACCAGCGCGACCGACGCGCGTCGACGTCGGCCTCACGCGACGGCGACGAGCTCGACGTCGAAGTACAGCGTCGCGTTCGGCGGTATCGCCCCTCCCGCGCCTCGCGCCCCGTACCCGAGCTCCGGCGGGATCACCAACCGTCGCTTCCCTCCCACGCGCATCGCGGGTATCGCGTCGCCGTCGCCGCAGATCCCGAGTCCCCAGCCCTGAATCACCTGCGACGGTTTAAACTGCAGCGGCGCGCCGCGCTCGTAGCTCGAGTCGAACGCGCGTCCGCTCTCCAACCGCCCGACGTAGTGCGCCTTGATGACGCTCGACGCCGTCGGCGTCGCGCCGTCGCCGACGACGGCGTCGCAGAACGCCAGCCCGCGCGCGCCGACGACGAGTTCGTTCGCGCACTCGAGCGTCGGCAGGCCGCGCGCGCGCGCGCCGCGCGGCGCGAGCGCGACCGCGAGCGCGCCCGCGGCGACCGCGGCGCGGCGCGACGCGACGGACGCGTCCGCGTCCGGCGCGCGCGCGGCGGCGACGACGGCGGCGCGCGAGAGCGTCGACGCGAACATGGTTGACGATTAGTGTTGCGCGCGCGAGTGACGCGACGAACGCGACTCGGCGACGCGCGACTTCGCGACGGCCGCGACGCGACGCGCGACTTCGCGACGGCGACGGACGGGACGCGCGCGGGACGCGCGCGGCGCGAGCGGGCGCGCGCGAGGGCTCGATCGGGCGAATCGACGAGGGCGCAACACCCTCGGTGACGACGCGACGACGCGCGATGGCGTCGCTCGTGCGCGCGATGGTGAACGGCACCGCGGTGGTGAACGCGACGAAGGTGCAAGAGCTGCTGAACGACGTAGACGCGGCGATGGACTGGAAGAACGACGCGCTGAGGTACCTGTGGGCGACGGCGAGCGCGGTGTCGACGTTCATGTGGTTCGGGTTCGCGGGCGATAACTTGCAGTACTATCGCATGAACGGTGGGTTGGCGTACGCGGGCGGGGCGACGAATCGAAGCGTGTGGGCGGAGTCGTTCGGGAAGTCTGGGGTGTTTTTGTTGGCGTATCGAGCGTGCGCGACGGCGGCGTGCGCGTACTACGAAGTGCGAGAGAAAATCGCGCCGCGATTGACGGTGAACGCGGAGACGGAGATGTATGGGTTGGACATGTCGTACTTTTTGAATCTGCACGATTGGACCGTGCACTCGGTGACGCTGTTTTTCTTTTTCGCGACGCTGGCGTCGCTCGCGGGGATGTGTTCGAGAACGGCGACGCACGATCACTACCTCGGCCACAGCGGGCGGTGTAACACGTTGGGACACTGGGTTATGGCGCTGTACACCATCGCTTTCACGATGAGCGTTTCATTTCTCGTCATCGTGCTCTTTGAGGCGGCGTTCGCGCCGCAGTGCGTGCCGTCGAGCGCGAGAGGGAAGTTGACGACGTTTCTCGATCCCGCCTCGCGCCTGTGTTACCTCGAGCCGCAATACATGATAGGGTACTTGGGCAACGTCTTGTTGTTGCTCATCGAGGCCTCTCTCGGGCGATTGGTGTTCCCAAAGTGCTACATGTCGCAGCCGATCTTTTACGCCAGCACGTTTTTCATCATCGGTCAGTTCAACGTCATGGTGCTGAACGGCGACTGGGCGTACCAGTGGACGAATTATTGGCGTCGAGAAACCGTGGTGTACCTGAACGCGTTCTTGTGTCTCGTCATGTTCACTCACTTGGTGTTGGTGAAGTTTTTACGCGCGAATTCGAATTCGAAGCTGGCGAAAAACGTCGAGGAGCGCGTTCCCTTGTTCATGTAAACCCGTAGCAGTCCCGTAGTCTAGTAGCGTGTCGACGACGTCATATTTCAACATTTACATCTACCCCGTTCGATCGATCCCGCTCGTCGCTCGGGCAATACTACTACGCTCAGTCGCGCTTGCTCTTCGCCGCACCCAAAACCTTCTTGCGTTGGCCGAGCATGTACCCGTACAACATCGGAAAGCCCGGCGCGTATCCCGCGAAGAACATGAGCATCGCCGTCGGCAAATGAAACGCAAAGTTCACCGCATTCGGCATCTCGTACGCCAACGGGTTCGTCTTTACCAAATATTTGAACCCGCTGTACGCCAGAAACAGCTCAGAGCTCACGCCTAGCGGGTACAGCACGATGAACAACGTGTATCGACACCACGTCACCGCCCTCGGCACGTCGCCCCGAACGAGCTTAAAAAAGTAAAAGCTATACCGCACGACCTCGGTGACGCCCCAGGCGAGCATGAGCGACGGTACGCCGATTTTCAGCGGTCCGACGACGTCCAGACTCGCCGTGCGCGAGACCGGGGCGAGATGTAAGACGCCCCAGACGACCATCAACCTGCTGCTCACCTGCATCGCGGTGACGAGCACGGGCGATCGCGCGATCCCGCACGCGGCGTGCGCGATCTCGAGCACGGCGGCGGTCTGTGCGAGCGCGAGCGGGCGCTCGACGGCGGCGTAGACGGCGGAGGGGCCGGCGGTGCGGAGCGCGGCGAAGGCGAGGATGAGGACGTAGGACCAGCCGGCGACGAGCGCGGCGTTGTACGACGCGAGGTACGTCTTCGCGAGGGACATCGCCGTGGAGAGATCGTGCGTTGAGTTGCGTGCGTTATTTACGGCGACCGACGACGGGACGTCGCGAGCGGCGAAGTGAGGCTACGGGCGCGGCGAAGGGCGACGCTCAGTCGGCGACGACGCCCTCGAGAGCGCGCGGGATCGATTGATTCGACGCGCGTAAGACGTGCGCGAGCTCTCGCGCGTGCTTGCCGTCGCGCAAGATAGAGAAGAACGTGTGCGATTTGCCTTTGCGTCCGGCGCGACCGGTGCGACCGATTCTGTGGACGTATTCCTCGACGCTCTTCGGAAAGTCGTGGTTGACGACGAGCTTCACGCCGACGACGTCCAAGCCGCGACTGGCAACGTCGGTGCTGATCATGATCGGCGATCGCGCGGCGCGAAATTCTTCGAGGACCCAGTCGCGCTCTTTCTGTTCTTTGTCGCCGTGCAAGCCGAGCGCGGGCCAACCCTCCGAACGGAGTCGACGCGTCAGCTGGTCCACGAGCGCCTTGGTCTCGACGAAGACCAAGATCGAGCTCCCGTCCATCTCTTCTTCTAAAATATCCATGAGTTTAGCGTACTTTGCCTCCGCGTCTTCGACTATGTGCACGATTTGTTCGACGTTTTTCGATGCGAGCAAACCGTCGCCCGCGCCGCCGACGCGCATCTCCACTGGGTCGTTGCGAATAAACTCTCTCGCCACTTCTCGCACCTCCACCGGCCACGTCGCGGTGAACAGGAGCGTTTGGCGATCGCAGCGCGTTTGAGCGATGATTCGACGAATCTGCGGCTCGAAACCCATGTCGAGCATTCGATCTGCCTCGTCTAGGACGACGAACGACGTTCGTCGCAAATTCGTCTGCCCGCCGTCCAAAAAATCAATCAGGCGGCCCGGCGTCGCGACGCAAATCTCGCTCCCTCCTGATTTCAACGCTTTTATTTGCGGACCTTTTGGGACGCCACCGGTAACGCACGCGTGCTTGATCTCGCTCGACGCCGCGAATTTGGCGACCTCGAGTTCGATTTGACTCGCCAACTCTCGAGTCGGCGCGAGCACCAACGCGATCGGCCCCTCCCCCTTCTCCAGCACCGGCTGCGCGTTCACGTGCACGATCGCGGGTAACACGTACGCCAACGTCTTTCCAGACCCCGTCTCCGCGACCGCGATCAAGTCTCGTCCGCTCAGCGCGATCGGCCACGCCTGGCACTGACACGGCGTCGGCGTCGCCAAACCGCGCTCCTTCAAATCGTCCATCACGTACGCCGGGAACGACGCCTCCTCGAACGTCGTCACGATTTTGGGCACATCTGCCCCTCGCACCACGCGCACGCCGCGCGCTCGCATCGCGTCTTCCGTCGCTCTCGCGCTTCGCGCCGTCGTCGCCGGGTGCTCAAAGTACAAATTCTTCGAAAACACCTCCCCATCCCTCACCGTCGCGCTCGTTGACGCGTCTGCGTCGCCCGCGCGGCGCACGGCATCCATGGCGATCTCCGTTCGCGCGTCTTCGCGCGCGCGCTTGGCGTTTTCGTACGTTTCTCGAGTCGTCCCCGTCGCGGACGAGTTTTCCACCATCGACGTTTCGCCGTCTTTCGCGCGCGTCGCGCGGCGATTCCGCGCGCCGACGCCGCGCGCGCCCGTTATCAAGCCTTCGCGACGCGCGCGCGCGCCGCGGTCGCGCTCGACGCGACGCGCGCCGCGTCGCCGCGTTTTGAAGCGCTGGAAAGTGCGCTTTTCGCTCGCAGTCGCGCTCGGCGCCGCACAGCGCGACGACGACGCGCGCCCGGACGCTCGCGCGCGCGGCGACGAATCCCCGAGACGACGCCCGAGCGAGCGTCGGCGCCGACGATGCGATCGAGCGCGCGAGGCGTCGCGAGCGCGGCGTTTCGAGCGCTGACGTCACGACCGAAACCATCGAACGCGACGTCGCGAACGAGCGCGGTGAAGCCGCGCGCGATGACGACGGCGACGGAGACGCCGACGGAGGCGCCGAAGACGATATATCTGAAGGATTACGAGCGACCGGCGTACGCGTTCGAAAGGGTGAATTTGGACTTTGAGCTCGGGGAGGCGACGACGACGGTGACGTCGACGATTCGAGTTCGACCGGCGAACGATGCGAATGGGAAATCGTTGTTCCTGAACGGCGATGAATCGGTGGAGTTGGCGGCGATCGAGGTGGACGGCGCGAAATTCACGACGTACGAACGGACGGGGAAGGGGATCACGCTGCGCGCGCTGCCGACGGAGGCGTTTGATTTGCGAGTGACGACGACGATTAAGCCGCAAGAGAACACCGCGCTCGAGGGACTTTATAAGTCGTCTGGGAACTTTTGCACGCAATGCGAGGCGGAAGGTTTCCGACGAATCACGTTTTATCAAGATAGACCGGATGTGATGTCGATATTCACGACGCGCATCACGGCGGATAAGACGAAGTATCCGGTGCTGCTCGGCAACGGAAACTTGGTGGATTCTGGAGATTTGGAGGGTGGTAAGCACTTCACCGTGTGGGAAGATCCGTGGGCAAAACCGTGTTACCTTTTCGCGCTCGTCGCGGGTGATCTCGGGATGGTGGAGGATAAATTCAAGACGATGACGGGCAAAGAAGTGACGCTTCGCATCTTCACCGAGACGCACAACTTGGACAAGTGCGCGCACGCGATGACGAGCTTGATCAAATCCATGAAATGGGACGAAGACACGTATGGTTTGGAGTACGACTTGGAGCTTTTCAACATCGTCGCCGTGGACGATTTCAACATGGGCGCCATGGAGAACAAGTCGCTGAACATTTTCAACTCGCGTCTCGTGTTGGCGACGCCGCAGAGCGCCACGGATGCCGATTACGCCGCCATTGAAGGTGTCGTGGCGCACGAATACTTTCACAACTACACTGGAAACCGTGTGACGTGTCGTGATTGGTTCCAACTGTCCCTCAAGGAAGGGCTGACTGTGTACAGAGACCAAGAGTTCAGCGCGGATATGAACTCGCGAGGCGTCAAGCGCATCGGCGACGTCTCGCGCCTTCGCATGGCGCAATTCGCCCAAGACGCGGGTCCGATGGCGCACCCGATTCGCCCGGAATCGTACATTAAGATGGATAACTTTTACACCGTGACAGTTTACGAAAAGGGAGCGGAAGTCGTGCGCATGTACGAGACGCTCCTCGGCAAGGATGGGTTCCGCAAGGGGATGGATTTGTACTTTGAACGTCACGACGGTCAAGCGGTGACGACGGAGGATTTCTTCGCCGCCATGTGCGACGCCAACGGTGCGGACTTGTCCACGTTCAAGCCCTGGTACTCCCAAGCGGGTACGCCGCGCGTCACCGCGAACGGGTCTTACGACGCCGCCGCGAAGACGTTCACCCTCGAATGCTCGCAAGTGGTTCCGAAAACGCCCGGTCAAGACTCCAAGGTTCCGGTCTTGTGCCCGATCGCCGTTGGTCTCGTCGGTCCCGACGGTGCAGACATGAACCTCACGATCGACGGCAAATCCCACGGCACGACGGCGGTGCTTCGTTTCGATCAAGCCTCGGCGACGTACACTTTCACCGGCGTCGACGCCAAGCCCGTGCCGAGCATCTTGCGCAACTTCAGCGCGCCCGTGCGTTTGACGACCAACTTGACGCAAGACGACTTGTTGTTCCTCATGGCGAACGACTCGGACGCGTTCAACCGATGGGAGGCTGGGCAGACGCTGCTCAGAAACCTCTGCCTGGATCTGATCAAGGGCGGCGAGCAGTCATTCAAGATGAACGACGCCATCACGGCGGCGATGCGCACGATTCTTTCGGGCGCCAAGGCTGCCGACGCGGACAAGGCGTTCATCGCGCGCGCCATGATGGTGCCTTCCGAGGGCGAGCTGAGCGACATGCTCGAAGAGGGCACGGTGGATCCCGCCGCCGTGCACGCCGCTCGCGACTTTGTCATGAAGACGCTCGCCACGGAGCTTCGCGCTGAGTTGGAAGCCACGGCGCAAGCGAACAGCGCGGCGGTGTATTCGAACGAACCCACCGATCGCGCCGCGCGATCGCTGAAAAACGCGTGCATCGGATATTTGTCGTATTTGGACGCGCCGGAAATCGCCGCGATGACGTACGAGCGCTACGTCGCCGCGGACAACATGACGGATAAGATTGCCGCCCTGAGCGCGCTCAGCGGCAAAGACTGCGACGAACGCATCAAAGCCATCGATGCGTTTTACGCCGAGTGGTCGCACGACCCGCTCGTGATGAACAAATGGCTCAGCATCCAAGCCGCGTCGTCGCTCCCGAACAACCTCGCCAACGTTCGCGCGCTCGCCGCCGGCTCCGCCTTCGACATCAAGAACCCCAACAAAGTGTACTCCCTCATCGGTGGTTTCTGCGCCTCTCCCACCAACTTTCACGCCATCGACGGCTCCGGTTACGAATTCCTCGCCGACATCGTCCTCGAGCTCGACGATCTCAACGGCCAAGTCGCCTCTCGCATGGTGTCCGCGTTTACCCGTTGGCGCAAATTCGAGCCGACGCGCGCGTCGGCGATGAAGGCGCAGCTCGAGCGCATCGCCGCCAAGAAGGGTCTGAGCGAAAACGTCTTCGAGATCGTCTCCAAGTCGCTCGAGTGATCGCGCGACGCGCCTCGGTTTCAACGCTAAGACCGCGCATTCATTCCTTCGCGTCTCCGTCCCTCTCGCGCGTTCGCTCGCGGCGTCGCCCGTCGTCCATCGCCGCGCCATCGCGCGCCACTCCGCGCCCCTGCCGCGCGCGCGCGTCGCGCACGGCGACGCCCGGGTCGAGCGCGCATGCCGCCTCCCTCCCGCGTCCCTCCCGACGCCGATCGCGCGCGCGCGCGCCGCGAAACGCGCCGCGACGCTTCGTCGTCGGCGACCGACCGACCGCCGTCGTTCGCGCGTTCCCTCCGCGTCGGCATCGCGAGCGGCGCGTGCGCCGGCATCGCGTGCCAGCTCGTGCTGTTCCCGCTGAACACGCTCAAGACGCGCGCGCAGGCGGGCGGGCGATTGACCGCGGACCGGCTGTACGGCGGCGTCGCGGCGGAGCTGCTCGGCGCGGCGCCGGGCACGGCGTTGTTCATGTCCGCGTACGAGTGCGCGAAGAGCACGCTCGGGTTGGACCCGTCGATCGCGGCGATGCTCGGCGCGCTGGCGTCGAGCGCGGTGCTGGCGCCGATGGAGCTGATCGCGCGGCGAATGCAAGTGTCGCGGTTGAGCCTGGCGACGGCGGCGAGGCTGTCGGCGAGACGAGGAGAGCTGTTCGCGGGATTCGGAAGCTTTCTGGCGAGGGAACTGCCGTTCGACACGATCCAGATGAGCGCGTTCGAGGCGATGAAACGAGCGACGCTGGCGATCGAGGGCGCGGCGGACGAGAGCGGGAAGAAGACGAAGAAGAAGAGAGCGCTGGGGAAGCGACAGACGGCGATCATCGGCGGCGTCGCGGGCGGTCTCACGGGATTGGTGACGACGCCGTTTGACGTCTCGCGCACGGCGCACGTGTGCGCGTCTTCGATGGGAATCGATCTCAAGACGCATCCGAAGGGATTGGCGGGGTTGAAACGACTGAAGGAGAGGTTCGGGATGTCGTTTTTCTTTCGCGGCGCGGCGCCGCGCGCGCTGGAAATCGGTTTGGGCGGGGTGATTTACTTCACCGTCATCGAAACCACGAGGAGGTACTTTGAGTCGTCGTCCAGAGAGACGAAAGACGCGAAGGTTTTGAAAACCGTGTAGTCGCGTCGCGCTTCGAAGCGAGGCGCGTCGTGTTTAACGTTATTGTGCAGTTGTGATTGATTTGATGTTGTTTACCGCTACGAGACGCCCCGAAGGTTGTCCGCGCCGCGTCCATCTACGACTACGCCTACGACTAATCAGTACTGCTCCGCGAACACGACGTCATCGCTGCGATAGTTCTTCTTCTTCTTCTTCAGTCTCACGTTCAGGATCAAGTGCACTTTGCGATTGAGCGCGCGCTCGAGCATCGCTCTGGCGTTGATGCCGATTCGCCCGACGACTTCGCCCGACTTTCCGACGACTATTTTCCTCTGCGACGCGGTGTCGACTAAAATATTTTGCTCTATGCGCGCGTCACCGTTTCTAAAGTCTTCCCACGAGACGTGCGCGATGTCGATGCCGTACGGTAAATCTTCGTGCACGCCGTCGTACACGCTCTCGCGCACGATTTCCAGCGCCCTCTGCGCCGGCGTCATATCGCTCGTCGACGTCGCGTCGAACTCCCACGGCGCCTCCCGAGCGCCGGCGACGATGTGATCCATCAGCGCTCTCGTTCCCGCCCCCGTGAGCGCGCTGACGGGAAACACGCGCGCGAATTCAAAATCCCCCGCGGCGCGGAAATCGTCCACCATCTTCGTCAACCCCGCGCGTCGCTCCTTCGGAATCTTATCAACCTTATTCAGCACCAGCACCGCCTCCGGCGGCGCGCGCATCTCCCCCAGCGCCGCTCGCGTCTTTCGCACCGCCTCCAGCACGCGCAAATCCCGTCGCTCCAACTGTCTCGCCGCGTCCACGACGAAGACCAACGCGTCGCACTCGCTCGCCAGCGCCGTCGCGTCCTCCACCTTTCTCGCGTGCGCCGCGTTCCTGTAGTGCTCGCGCCCCACGATCCCCGGCGCGTCCACGAACACCACCTGCGCGTCCCCGACCGTGCGCACCCCCAGCGCGCGCGTCCGCGTCGTGTTCGTCTTTCGACTCACCGCGCTCACCGCGTCGCCGACGAGCGCGCACGCCAGCGCGCTCTTCCCCGCGTTCGGCGCGCCCAGCACGCCGACCCGCGAGAACTTTTCGACGCGACGCGCCCCGTCGTCGCCTCGCGCGTCGTCGCGCGCGTCCGCGCGCGCCGTCGCGTCCCACGCGCGCGCTCGCCGCGCCGCCGCCGCCGCCGCCGCGCGCGTCGACCGCGCGATCGCCGCCGCCACCGCCGCGCGTCGACGCTTCGACTCCAGGTACGACGGCGACGGCGCGCACCGCGACGACGTCGTCCCGTCGTTCGCGCCGCGCGCGCGCGCGCCGCGACGCCACCGCGACGCCGGAATCGACGACGACGTCCACTCGCGCCGTTCGCCGCCGCCGACGCGCGGCGCGGCGTCCGCGACCGCCGACGCGCCGCGCGCGCGTCGCGACGCGCTCGACGCGCCCGCGACGACGCGACGAAGCGCGCGCGACGCCGACATCGCGACGCACGAGCGAACGAATCGATCGACGAACGCGCGAATCGATTCGATCCTCGCGCGGCACTGTGACGCCCGCGTCGACCGCGCCGCGATGCGCGTCGCGCGCGCGGACGTCCGCGCGTCGTCGCTGATGCCGGGCGATCTCGCGCACTGGCGCCCGCGCGAGGGATACATTCCGGTGTACGCGTTCGTCGTGTCCACGTCCGACGACGGCGAATCGCTCGCGCTCGCGCTTCGCGAAAACCACGAGACGCACGGCGCGGCGGACACGATCGTTCGCGCGCGCGCGTCCGACGCGACGCGCGCGTTCGACGTCGGCGACGACGTCGCGGCGTTCGAGGCGACGCGCGACGAGGCGGAGCGCGGCCGAGGACGCGCGCGACGCGTGGACACGAAGACGTGGCCGCCGACGTACGCGATCGAGCGAAGCGACGGGACGACGTTCGAGGCGATCGGGGAAAACATGGCGCGCGGGGAGCGACGGGACGAGGCGGCGCGGGCGATGGCGCGACGGGAGGCGGAGACGCGCGCGGAGCGGGCGGCGAACGCGCTGCTGGAGGAGGAAAAGCGGGAGCGAGACGCGACGGCGAAGAGGGAGCGAACGAAGCGCGAGGCGAGGGAATCGGCGAGGGCGAAGAGGGCGACGGGCGAGGCGGCGACGGGCGAGACGGGGGCGGGCGAGACGGCGACGGACGCGACGGACGAGGTCGCGGAGGGGGAGCGGACGAAGGCGGCGAAGGCGAAGGCGGCGGCGAAGGCGGCGGCGCGCGCGAGACAGGAAGAGGTCGAGGCGGCGCGAGCGGCGAAGGAGAAGGCGGCGAAACGGGAGGCGCAGAAGGCGCGCGAGGCGGCGGAACGCGCGGCGAGGGAGACGGAGGCGCGAGAGAACGCGCCGACGCGCGAAGACGAAGCGCCGGCGGCGGTCGCCGACGCGCGCGCGAACGTCGAGACCGACGAAGAAACGGTCGACGTCGTCGAGGCGGTGCGAGCGCCGGCGAGCGAAGACGCCGGCGACGTCGCGAGGGCGAGCGAAGACGCCGGCGACGTCGCGAGGGCGAGCGAAGACGCCGCGACGACGGCGACGGCTTCGATCGACGAGGCGAAACCGCCCTTGACGGAGACGCGGCGCCGCAAGCTGGAGAAAGCCGAGAAGAAGGCGCGGCGAATGGCTGAGATCGACGCGTTCTTGCGAGCGCACGAAGTCGCCGCGGCGCGCGAAGAAGCGTCGCGGGAAAACGCGGACGGCGACGCGTCGAACGGCGCGGCTCGACGACGCAAAAACAAAAAGAAAAAGAAACCGACCGCCGCGGCCGACGGCATCGCCGCCGCGGCCGACGGCGCGCGCGTCTCGCACGAGTGGTTCGCCGCATTCGCCGTCATCTCGTTCTTCGCCGTCGTCGGCGGCACGTATTCCTTTTATTCTTTCGTCGCGCGCAAGGCGTCGGACGCGTTCGCGTCGTAGCGTTGTCAACAACCAAACGAAAATCCGCGCCCATCGGTTCCCGACTCGTCGCGCGTTCCGAGACCGCCGAGAATCGAATCGAAGAAAATCGACGCGGTCGACGCCGCGCGAGAGGTCGCGGTCGACGCCGCGCCGCAGTTCGCGACGTTCACCTGGGGTGGGCGTCTCCGGACAGTCGGCGCGGCCGACCTCGCGCGCGACGTCCGAGACGCGCGCGGGCGCATGTGCCTGATCACGGACGAACACGGGAACGCGCTTCCGGAGCTCATGCGGTCGCCGGCGATGGGAAAGTCGTCGAGCCGGTTGAAGGTGCCCTCGCCGCGGCGAGACGCGGCGGCGGGACGGGACGTCGCGAGCGCGCCGGCGTCGCCGCGCCGCGCGCGACGCGCGCCGAAGCGCGAGGACGCGAACGCGCGCGTCGAGTTTCGTCCGCGCGCGGTCTCGCGCGACGCGCGAAAGCACCGGCGCGCGAAGAGCGAAGAGGCGCGCGAGCGGGACGTCCCGAGACGAGAACGAGAACGAGAACGAGAACGCGCGGGGACGCTTTTCCAAGATTTCGACGCGCTCGGGATCGAACGGCGCGACGATTCGTCGGAATCGTCGCGCGCGGACGAGGACGAACGACGCGCGAAGCCTCGCGTGGGTTACGCCTCGGTGGCGCCGATGAAGGAAATTCTACAGACCCGCGGGTGCTCCGCGCTCGAGGCGCTCGGGATTTTATTTCGAGATTCCGATCGAGAATTCGAGCGCGCGGCGGCGACGACGACGCCGTCGAGCGATGATTATTCTCGTCGTCTATCCTCGCGAGACGCGCTGTGATGCGGACCGGTCGCGCGTCGGCGAAACATTTTTTGAGTGAAATTTTGTCGGAACGGCGAGGACGCCGTCGAGGTCGGCGTCCCGTCGCGAACTCGCGACGCGCTTACGAAACCATCCTGCGATGCACCCACGAAACCATTCTTTTGTAACAACAGCGCGCTATGAGATCCACGCGCGTTCGCGCCATCCGCGCGATCGATCGCGTCTTTAAAGAACCGCTCGCGATCAACCGAACGCGATTCTCGCCGCGACGGCGACCGCCGCGAAACCGAAGGACGCGCCCGCGCCCATCGCGAACGCCGACCCGATCTGCGTCCCGATTCCCTCGCGCGCGGACGCGCCTGGATCGTCCGCTAAAAATTCCGTCGTGGGGCGCGGCGCGCCGACCGCGGAGGTTTCGCCGGTGCGAGGATTCCAAAAGTACACGCGCCGCGTCTCGCGGTCCACCACCGGTCGCCAAGGATTGGCGTCCGACGACGACGACGACGACGCGACGTCGCTGGAGTCGCGGCGGACGACGTCTTTGCCCGCGCCGGACGCGAACGCGCGCGCGTCGGCGACGCGCGGGACGAGGCGCGCGAGGCGACGGAGGGGCGGGGACATCGCGCGCGAGGCGAAGTGACGCGAGGGACGCGGCGCGGCGCGGCGCGAACTATACCGGTGCGTTGACGATGACAAATTGTCGTTAATACGCCTGCGCCTGGGTGTTGGCCAACACGGCTTGCGTGAGGGCGGTGGTCTTGGACAGCAAGGCTTTGGTCTTTTCGATGATTTGCTCGTTGACGGATTTCTTCTCGACGTGCACGTGCACGAAGCCGGCTTCGGAATCGATTCGCGCGTTGAGCTTACTGCCGCGGATGAGAGTCGCGATGGTGGCCTCGACGTCGGCGGCGGGCATACCGAGCATTTGCGCCAAGTTGGCGATGTCGATGCGCTTGTTCACCTTGCAGTAGTTTTCGATGACGTACTGTCGAGCGTTTTCGTCAAACGCGTCCTTGCAGCCGATTAAAAAGAAATCCTTTTCAATCATCGCGTCGCACTTCTTCAGCATCTCTTGCGTCTTGGAGAAGTCGTAGTCGACGAAGGCCGCGACGACGAAGTCGAGCGCGGGATCGTCGTACACGTCGCTCTGGATAATCTTCACTAAGTCTTTGAGCATGTTGCGGCGCTTCTTGTTGGCGACGATGGCGACGGCGAGGTAACGCAACAAATGCGGCGCCTCTTGTTGCACCGCTTGCATGTATCGCTCCTGGAACAACACGTCGATGATCAAGTTGCGACCGTTCGGGTGGTTGAAGAAGACGAACAGGGCGTAATGCAACAACCACGCGCGCTGCTTCATCTTGACGAGGTTGCTCGTGCTCGCGTTGCTCTCCAACGCGTCTCGCAACCTATTCATGTCGTCCAGAGCCCCGCCCCAGTTCCGCAACAAAATGTCCGCCGCGAACTTCCCCCACAGCGCGCTCTCGCACCGCTCGTTGTCCGCGCTCAACAACTGCACCGCGCCCAAGTGCTCCGAGGCGTTTTCGTAATCGCCGCACTCGTACTCAAACTTGGCAAACTTGTACAGCGCGTCCACGTCCGCGCTCGTCACCCCGTGATTATCCTCCGCGAACTTCGCGTTCGCCGCCTTATCCCGTCGCAAGTTCTTGATCAGCACCCCATCGCTCGCGAACTTCACCGCCCGCGCCGCCGCCTTCCCCAGCGCCGCGTGCGCCTCCACCGTCGCGTCCCGCCTCGCCTTCGCCTCCGCCGCCGATCCCGACCCGCTCGCCTCCGCGCGCGCCTCCTCCGCCCAATCGCACATCTTCGTCTTCACCAGCGTCGCCAGCTTCGCCTCTCGCAGCGACTTCGCATCGTGCGTGCCCTCCGCGAGCGCGAACTCCAGCAGCGGCAGCGTCAGGTGCGCGTCCAGCCGCGCCGCGATCTGCGTCGTCGTCCCGCTCTCCGTCAGTCCTCGCGCTCGACCGCGGCGCGTCCGTCTTTCGCGTCCGCGACGCGTTCGCGATGCTTTATTTTTCGCCCGCGTCCTCGCGCGTCCGCCGCCGTCGCGCGCGCCGCGTCGCCGTCGCGATCGCGCGCGCGCGACAAACCCTGCCGCCGCCGCGTCGCCGCGTCGCCGCGTTCGCCGTCCGCCGTTCGCGTCGCCTCCCGTCGTCTCCCGTCGTCTCCCGTCGCGCGTCGTCGCGCGCTCGCGTCGCGTCGCGTCGCACCGTCGACGTCAGGTCGCGCATCGCGCGTCGCCGTGTCGCGCGCGCGCCGTCGATCGCGCGATCGTCGGCGCGAATTAAGTCACACCGCCCGTATTGAAGCACCGCGCAAACAGCGCGCTGACTGCGCGTCCATACGTACGTATTCGAGCACGCGTTCGTTCGAGATGTCGACGCGGGTGCGTCGAAAACGTCGTCTGTACTGTTTACGCACATACGGTCGGTCGCCCCGCCGCCACGCGCCGCCGCGTCCCGACCGCGCGTCACATGGCGCTCGCGCCCGGCGCGTACCGCGCGCCCGAGCGCGCGCCGGCGCGCGATGGCCGCGACGCGGCGGTCGCGACGGTCGCGTTCGATCCGGCGCACCGCGCGGGGACGCCCGCGATCGACGCGCGCGCGCCGACGGCGACCGACGCGAAAGCGGATAACGCGCGCGCGGGACGCGCGGCGACGGGATGGCGACCGCGCGCGAAGCCGCCGCGCGCGCGACCGCTGAAGTTCGAGATGGACACGACGCGACGGGAGGTGGCGAGCGAACGGACGCACGCGCTGGGCGCGCGGTTCGCGGCGCGCGTGGCGTGGTGCTGCCAGGAGGGATGTTATCCGCACAAGGATCATCACGTGAATCAGGACGCGTGCGCGACGTGGGAGGCGCGGGAGATGGCGCACGAGGAGGCGGTGATCGATGCGGAGGGAAACGATGCGGTGGAGCGGCGAGAGACGGGACGGGTGCTGGTGGGGGTGTTCGATGGGCACGGGAAGCACGGGGAGGAGTGCGCGCAAATCGCGAGGGCGACGTTCGCGGAGACGCTGGCGAGGGAGACGCGGGGAGGCGCGGCGCTGAGGGATGGGTACGCGCGGACGTTCGAGGCGGTGAACGCGGTGGTGTGCAAAGAGATGGGGGAGAACGCGTCGTTTTCGGGGTCGACGGCGATCACGGCGCTGTTTGATGACGAAGGCGTGGTGCGCGTGGGAAACGTCGGGGATTCGCGATGCGTCGTCGGCGTCGAGCGCGCGGCGGGCGTCGCGGTCGGGAATCGACACACGAGGCGATGGGAGGTGAGAGATTTGACGCATGATCAGACGTGCTTTCGCGCGGACGAGCGCGCGCGGATGAAAGCGGAGGCGACGTCGCCGATGACGTTCGCCACCATCGGCATGGTTTTGGGCGAAACCGAGGCGCACGAGGACTTTGGCGACGGCGAACCGGGTTCGGACGAGGAATATTGCGACGACCCGCCGCGCGTTTTCATGGCTGGTTATCGTTTTCCCGGATGCGCGTTCACTCGCTCGATCGGTGACACCGTGGGGAAGTCGCTCGGCGTGAGCGCGACGCCCGAGATGAGCGAGTTTGACTTGAACGCCGAGCCGTCGACGCGGTGCGTCGTCGTCGCCTCCGACGGCGTGTTCGAGTTCATGTCCAGCGCGGAAACGATGGCGATCGCGGAGAAATTTTACGAGGAGAACATGCCCGGTGCCGCCGAACGCGCCGCGCACGCCATCGTGCGCGCCGCGTTCTCGCGTTGGCAAGAGCACGACGAGCGAGCCGACGACATCACCGCCGTGGTGACGTTTATTTATCCGCTCGACTCCGACACGTCCACGGCGACGGTGGTGGTGAACGACATGGACGATGCGCTTAATAAACTCTTGTTGTAGACTAGACTGCGTGCGCGCGTGATTCTTTCTTAATACCGATATTATAAGCGTTATCGCTAAGCGAGACGCCGCCGCGCGTCGGCGTTCGACGTTCCGATGAATAGAATTAAAATTCGTTTGAGCTACTGATGATGAACGATCGATGCGATTTTCGCTGCCTACGACTAGCGCGCCTTCGCCGTCTCTTCCTCGACGATCTCTTTCGCGCGCTCGAGTTTCTCCGACGTGTCCCCGTCAACGTCGTCGACGGCGGCGTCGAACTCGTCCGCGCTCGCCGTCGGGGCGTCGATGGACCCTCGAACGACGTCGACGTCTTCCAGGTTGCTCAACGCCATACCGGTGACGTACGTGCCGTCCATCTCTCGCCCACCTCGCCCATCGCGGCGCTTGAGCTTGACGTGCAAGCCGTTCGTGGTGTGAATCGTCGCGCCCGTCGTCATGCCGCATTCGCCGTCGGGGTGCTTGGACTCGTCGAGTTCAAAGTCGAATCGTCGCATGAGCATGGCGAGCGACACGATTGACTCAAAAATAGCAAACTGATCGCCCACGCACTTGCGCTGGCCACCGCCGAAGGGCAAGTACGCGTACTCTTCGGTGTACTCGTTCGGCATCGGGGCGTCGATCGGGAAGCGTTCGGGCTTGAACGCGTCGGGTTCGTCCCAAATCCGCGGGTTTCTGTGCAAGTTCCAAACCGAAATGAAGAAGTCGGTTCCGGCGTCGATGTTGTACCCTCCGAGGGTGACGGGCTCTAACGCGCGCCTGATTAACACCGGAGGTTGCGGGTAAAGTCGCATGGACTCGTTGATGACGCGCGTCGTGTACACGAGCGCGCGCATATCCGCCACCGTCGGGTTGCGGTCGCCGACGACGCGGTCAACCTCCTCGAATACCTTGGCCTTCACTTCGGGGTGCTTGGCGAGCAAAAATGTCGTCCACGTCAGCACCGCGGCGGTGGTTTCGTGGCCGGCGATCAGGAGCGTCATTAAATCATCGCGAAGTTGCTTGGACGTCACGTCGTCGCCGCTCGCGATGAGAAAGTGCAAAATGCTCGGATCGTCCGTGTTCATGTACTCCTCGACGAATTCCTCATCCTCTTCCTCCACCACGGCTTTGCATCGGTTGATGAGGTCATCCAAGGTGTCGTTCACCACTTGCAGCGCCTCCTGGCACTGACGCTGCCTCGGCACGAGCCAGCGAAGCGGGGGAACCTTCCAATAGGGAATAAACGTCACGCTCCGGTACTCGGCTTCGCGCAAAACCGTGTACACGGCTTTGATCACGGGGTCGTCCGTGGACAAGGAGTCGAAATCGTAATTGAACACCGCCTTGCCTATGATATCCAAGGCGAATCGCGAGTAAAAGTTCTCCATCTCCACCGACTCGTTCGCCTTCTCCGCGCGCGCGAGCTGCGACATCCCCTTCAACCCGCAGTCGCCGAACATGTCCACCATGGACGTGACGTACTTTTTGTGCAAGCTCGGCACGATCACCTTGCGTCGAATCTTCCACACCTCACCGTTCGCCGGGATCAACCCCTGACCCATGACAAAGTCCAAAATCTCCGACAGCAATCCCTTGGAGAAGCTCTTCGCCTGCGTGAGCAACATCTCCTTGGCCACCGCGTTGTCGCTCACGACGACGAATTTCTTCGGCCCGATCGCCAGGACGAACATCTCCCCGTACGCCAAGAACAGCTTATACAGCGGCACAAAAACCGGTTGTCCCGCGATCTCGCGAATGTCCCCGCTCGCCACCGGCATCTTCGACATCGCCTCGGCGCGCCACCGCCTCGATAACCTCGCGAGCGCCAGCGACACCCCTCGCCCCACCGGTCCCGCGTCTTCGGGCACCAGTCCCCGCAGCCCGTCCGCCACCTTTCGAAACGGTCCCGTGGACGACGCCTTCGTGAACTCTCCGCTCGCGATGCGCTCCTCGAGCGTCAGCGCCTTTTTATCGTCGCCCGACGCCGCCGCGCGCGTCCCGGCTCGCGCGCGTCCCGGCCCTCGTCCCGCCCATCGCGCGCGTCCCATCGCGCGCTCGTCCCGCGCCGTCGCGCCGCATCGAGGCATCGCGCGTCGTCGCCCGTCGTCGCGCGCGCGTCCCTCGCGCGCGCGTCGCCCGCCGCGCGTCGTCGCCGTCGTCGCCGTCGTCGTCGTCCGCATCGTCGTCGTCGGCATCGTCGCCACCGCGGCGTCCGTCGGCGCTCGCGCGCGGTCGAGCGCGGTCGAGTCGACGCTCGAGTCGCGCGCGCGGTCGAGCGCGCGCCGGCGCGTCGCGCGGTCGCGTCGCGTCGCGGTGTGGCGCGCCGCGCGCCGTCGTGGATAGCGTTTCGAGAAAATATACGTGATGGAGTAAATATGAATCACAATACTGGTCGTACGTATTCGGACATGCGGGTGTGTGTATTTAGTGTACATTATAGTTTAGTGTAAGCATCGTCGCGCGCTCGATCGCGCGCGCGCCGTCGAATCGCGCGAGACGTCGGCGCGGCGCGACGCCGACGCGACGACGCGACGCGCGCTCGAACGTCGGCGTTCGAACGCGCCGGCGCGGCGCGCGAATGCGCGCGGCGTTCGGCGACGGCGCGCCGGGATTCAAATTCCAATTCCACGCGCGCGGAAAGCGACGCGAGACGACGACGCGCGCGACGCGCGCGCTCGCCGCGGCGACGCTCGCGGCGACGGTGACGACGGCGACGATGTCGCGCGCGAGCGCGCGCGGCGCGGAGGCGTCGACGTCGGCGAAACGACGCGAAGGGACGCGAGAGGAGGCGCGCGCGCGAGCTGCGAGCGGGACGACGGCGACGACGACGCGAGACGCGACGAGAGGGAGGACGCGAAGCGCGAGGGACGCGAGCGAGGACGCGCGAACGACGGCGGTGTGGGTGACGACGACGGCGGGCGCGCTGGCGGGCGCGACGGCGCGCGTGTGCGTGGCGCCGTTGGACGTGATTAAGATTCGGTTGCAGGTGCAAGTCGAGCGAGGCGCGAGCGGGAAGTATCGAGGGCTGGCGGACGCGACGCGGACGATACTGCGCGAGGAGGGGGCGCGCGCGATGTGGGCGGGGACGGTGCCGGCGCTGCTGCTGTGGGTGCCGTACACGGCGATACAGTTCACGGTGTTGAATAAGTTTAAGGAGGCGGCGAGGGAGCGGGAGCGCGCGAAACCGGGATCGACGGCGGGACTGCCGGTGAGTTTCATCGGTGGCGCCGCCGCGGGATCGGTGGCGACGGTGGCGACGTACCCGTTCGATGTCATTCGAACGTTACTGGCGAGTCAGGGTCACCCGAAGGTGTATAATAACGTGTTCGACGCCGCGCTCGGCGTCGTTCGCGAACGCGGCGTCGCCAAAGGTTTGTACGCGGGCGTCTCCGTGACGCTCGCCGAGATCGTTCCCGCGAGCGCGGTGCAGTTCGGCTCGTACGCTGCGTTGAAATCAAACCTCCCCGAAGTGTTCGGGGAGAACGATTTCGCGTGCGGGTTCGCCGCGGGCACCATCGCGCGGCTCGTCATTCACCCGCTCGACGTCGTCAAGAAACGATTCCAAGTCGCCGGATTCTCTCGAAGTTTAGCCTACGGCCAACGCGTCGACGCGGGCGCGTACAAAAGTTTCTTCGCCGCCGTGCGAACGATCGCGCGCAGCGAGGGCGTGGGTGGGTTTTACAAGGGCTTGATGCCGAGTCTGATCAAGTCCGCCCCCGCGAGCGCGATTACTTTTAGCGTCTTCGAAGCCGCGCGACGGTTGTTAGAGCGCGCCGCGGACGACGACGACGAGGCGCCGCGACGATAGGTCGCGACGGCGAACGCGTTAGGGATCGGGACGCCGCGTCCCGAAGATGTAGAAGAGTCAGAGCCAGTCGCAGTGAGTCGAGCGCGGTCGAGCCGACGCCGTCCCGCACAAGATGACGCTTTTCGACGAAGAGATCGCGCGCCTCGACGTCGATCTCGCCGATCTCGCCGCGCGCGCTGCCCGAGAGATCGACGACGGTCGTCGCGCGTACGCCGACGCGATCGTCGCGCGCGTCGAGCGCGCGCGCGCGACGCTCGCCGCCGCCGCAGCCGCAGATTCGGGTGTCGAAAAACCGACGACGACGGGACGCGACGTCGCGCGCGTGCACGCGCGCGATCTCACGCCGCGACGTTTTCGACTCGAATACGTCGCCACGGATACCCCGGTCGTGATCGAGGGGCTCGGGAGCGCGCTGACGGAGGACGGCGCGGACGGCGAGACGTGCGCGTGGTTGACGCGGCGCGCCGGGAATAAAAAAGTCGCCGTCACGAGGAAGGATGGTCACCGACGCGCGACGCTGTCGTGCGAGGTGACGGACGTTTTGGATTTAAAGGACTTTTTCGCGGAAGTCGTGGACGATCGAGGGGCGGGGAGTTACTTGTACGACACGTCGATTCCGCTCAAGCTGCCGTCGTTGTCGGAGAGCGTGCGCGTACCGGCGTACGTGGCACACGATTACATGCAGCGCACGATGCGATTGACGGCATTTTCACGGTCGTGGCCGAGCTTGTTTGTCGCCGCGAAGGACACGCGATCGTCCCTGCACGTCGATCAGTGGCAGGGGCACTTTTTCATGGCCATGGTGCGCGGCACGAAGCGATGGACCGTCTTCTCGCGCGAATCGCTCGCGTTTTTACGGCCGAGCTGGTCGCGCGGCACGCTCGATCCCGCGATGCCACCGTTGGAGGAACAAGAAGAGATGGGAATGTTACCGCTCCCGCGTGAATTCGGCGCGCGCCGATGGGACGTCGATCTTGGCCCGGGCGAGGTGCTTTTCGTGCCGGGCGGCTCGCCGCACGCCGTTCGAAACCTCGATTGCACGGTGGCGTTCGCGGGAAACTTCGTCGACGACGTCAATCTGGACCGCGTGTTGGAAGATTTAAAGCTCATGGCCGCCAAAGATCCCGCGTTGATGGAGAGCTACCGAGCGCTCGACGAGGTGGATTTCGACGACGAAGGCGCCGCGCTCGCGGCGGGCGACGACGACGTCCACGCGGGCGCGTTCGACGCGAACGCGCGCGTCGTGCGAGTCGCCGATTATCTCGCGGGGGGGCGATTCGTGTGATGGGATGGATGTCTCGCGTCGCGTCTCGGAGTTCGGGACGAGGGGTTCGCGGCGTCGTAAAAAAGTGACAAAAAAATCCGAAGATGGGAAGGAGGAAGCAGAAACTTCCCCCATGGGTGTGAATCTCATAGCGATAAATTTTTTAAAGTACTATCCGTCACCCCGAAACGACGAAAGTTACAGTTTTGTCGTGTCGCTTTTCCATCACGGACAATCGGGTATGGGAAAAAGTAAGGTTTGATGTTGACACATCTCTTCCTGCTGTGAAGTTGAAGAAACTTCGTCAGTTCGGGGTTCCTTTGCGGGCCGAGATTTGACGGGCTTAATCGCGCTCTTCACTTAATCGCGCTCTTCATGCGACTTACCGGGTTTCGATCCCGCGGCTTCCAGATCTCTATCGGAGCAGCCGTCATATTCGACGGAGACTTTTTCCTAACAGTCTGACACTCTACCAGCTGAGTTAAGGAAGACTGTTTATGCATACGCACAACATCGCGGACATTCGACTGCCCATGCTCTTTATTTCGAGGCTTAACTCGGCGAGGTGGACGAATAATTGGTATTATACGTCGCTCGATGAAGGGTTTCCGACAGATCTTCGAGGCTTGACGCCGTCGATCCGTGATCGTGAATGTTACAGGTTGAGGGCGTGAGATGCTGGGACGTTGGTGGTTTTCGCGCGTTCGTTCGTTCGTTCGTCGTCACTCCGCGGTCGAATCCATCGGTGGATACGATGGATTCGACGCGGTGCGCGACGTGCCGGGCCGTCGTGCGCGGCGGCGCGGCGACGTGCGCGGAATGCGGGGCGCCGCAGGGCTACGATTCGGATTCGGACGCAACGATTCGCGTCGACGATGACGATGATGACGATGGTTCTTCGCACTACGCCCGGGACGCCCGGGACTCGAGCGCTTCAGACGCCGACTCGAGCACTTCCGCCTCGTCCACGACTCGGCGTCGGCGGGAAGTCGAGTCGCGCGAGCGGGAGATGGAGAAATCGCCCGAGGCGTTGAAATTGTTGTACATGCTGAGTTTGTACACCGACGCGTCTCAGAAACAGTCGAAGTCGAAGTCTGCGGTTTCCAACAACAACAACAACAAACGTTCTCCCTGGATTCGCGAGCTGCCGCTCCTGGTGCTCGTGTACGAGGGCATCGTGCGAAACGCGGTGTTCGATTACGATTACGCGCCAAAATCAGAAAAGATATTTGGAGCGTGTCCGAGGTATTTGAACGTCTCGGAAGAGGGACGAGACGATTTAGACGATTTGCGTGAGCTTGGTTTCATCACGGCGCTCAAGGTGACGAGCGAGACGTACGATCACTCGACGTTGTTGAAGATTTCCAAGAAGGGGAGCGAATTCTTGCAGAGGTTGACGGCCTCGGGACGGTTCACGAGCGCGATGCGCCAGTCGGTAGATTCGTTGGTGCACGAAGCTGGTCACCTCCTCGAGGTGCGGTACGACCGCGAGTCCTCGGATTTTTTCCTCACCGTCCCCTCGATCGGGGTCCGCATCCGCTCCACCATCACGGACGTCGAAGACGTGCCGTACGTCTCGTCTCCGTACATCCCTCCGCACATGCTGAGCTCCGATGCGTTCACACCGAACGCGTTGAACGGGCACAAAAAGGCGAAACGCGTGCTCGGCGGCGCCGTTCAAAGTAGTCGCGATATTCGCGACCCGCGCCTGAATGAAAGTATCTTGCTCGACTCGGTGAAAATCATCGTCACCGAATACGTGCCGATGGGATCGAACGAAATGGTTTCTTTCTGTAGAAAACTCGGCACGGGAGACCGCGTCGCGGGCGGTATGTTCACCGCGGAAGCGAGCGCGACGCAGGACGAATTCAACATGGTGGTCGGGATCAACGCCGACAATAAAACCAAGCTAAAAGTCCTCGACGTCGACGAAACGCGATTCGTAAACGTCGAGGCAGACTTGCTCGCCACCGGGGCGCCCAAGAATAACTTGGTGCAGCAGCAAATCGAGGTTTTCGGCATCAACTTTCGGGAAAACGGCGCCATCACTTACGGCATCGTCGTCAACGGCATCGCCGATCGAATTCGAAACGATATCAGCGTCGATTTACTCGCGCGCTTACTTTCCGACGTCCACGAAGACACGAGCTCGCTGGTGGGAAATTTATTTTCCGAGCGTCAGCGCTCCATGTTGAACATCACATACAAGGGCGAGCCGGACAATCGCGACAAGTTTACGTGCATCATCGCCGAGCGCGCGACGCCAAAACTGAAAGCCGCGGCGTACATGGATGGTGAAGATAACGAAAACGAGCTCAAGCAAGTCATCGGCGCGACGTTTTACGCGTACGACCTGAACGAACAAGAAGTCATCGTCTTTGGTTCACGCGGTGTCGTCGTCTTTGGTCCGCGCACCGAACGTCATCACAAGCTTCTCGCGACATATTCAGCGTTCCAAGCTCGCTCGTTGTTCATCAAAAGTGTCTTCAGCAGTTGTTTCGCGCTGAACGACGAGTTGAAGAAGACGCGAGCGTTGATTGAAACCTATCAGATCGATCCGACGAACGTAACGCGCATTCGTTCGCGTCTCGCCGATCACACGACGACGGTGACGATCTTGAGCGCCACTCAGCAGTTCGTGCTCGAGTCGCTCGAAAACGTCGACACGTCTCGTGAAAAGTTGAGCGCGGATATGAGCGACGGCGCGTCGCAAGTGTTGTACGACTTGTTTCAGTTGGAACCGTCGTGGAAACGCTTGCAAAGACGCGCCGTTGACTTGGAAAAAGTCATCGCGGCGTGCGTCAACGATCTCGAGTCTCTGCGAGAAATGAACGCCGTCATCGGCTCACGAAGAAAGCTCCGCATCAACGAGGCGATAGAAGGGACGACGAAAAACTTAGAGGATGCTTTCCGAGCGCAGGCGCGCAACAGCACCACGCTCGAGGTGACGCAAGTGATTTTGTCGGGGACGCTCGCGTTTGACATTCTCGATCGATTCACGGGGCAATACCTTTCGTTCACCGAGATTCGATGGGCCGTCGAAGCGGTGCAGCCGTACATAGTGAATGTTCCCGCGGTTTGGTTCATCTTGAACATGCTCGCGTGGTCGGCGTTGGGCGGTGGAATTGTTTATTTGATGCGCTACTTGGCCTACATGCATTGCAGCGTGGAGACGAAAAAGCTCACACTCAATAAACCCATTCATTTGTCGCGATGGCGGCGATTCATCGCGACGCGCAACGTGGAGTCGACGGCTTTTAAGGAGGAGAACAACCGTCGCGTGGTGAAATACGGCTGGACCGAGCCCATCGACGTCAAAAAGTGGAAAGGAACGCCCCCGAAGATTAACGTCACCATCGACGAGCGATACGGTTTCATCTTGCAAGCGATGATCATCATCAATAAGCGCACGTGTACGCTCTCCGGCGATGCGGTGTGGCGTCAATTTTGGAGCGATGTTTTCGTCGCTCGCAACGTCCACGATCAAAGTCGAGAGCTGTTTGACACCGACACCGGCGACCGTTTGCAAACGGCCGAATATTCGTCAGAAGAAGAAGACGAGACTCGCCGCGACGTCACGGCCAAGATCATCGGCATCGACAACCGAAAGTCCACGTTAAAGTGGCGCGATGGCAGGCAAATCCTCGCGCAAGACGACACCGACGACGACATCGATTCGGACGAGGAGGCGATCGCGAAGACGGGCGATTTGACGTTTGAAGGCTTCGTCGCGTCCAGGTCGTTGAAACTCGCTCGAGAGGAAGAAAAGGCTAAAAAGAAACGAGCGGCAAGGATGGAAAAGCGAAAGCCGCGCGATCGCGGCCGCGGTGAAGCGAGGTAGGCCGCCCGCGTCGTCGTCGTCGTCCCTCCCGTCGGGTAGAATAGACAAATTGCTACGTCACAAACAGAGAACCGACCCAAACTTCACGTCGCGACGCGCGCGAGGCGCCCGACGTCGGCGTCGTTCGCCATGCGCGCCGCGTGCGTGCGCGTCGTCGTCCCGGACGTCCCGTCGTCGTCGTCGTCGTCGTCGGGCGCCGCCGTCCCGACCTGGCTCCCTCCCGGCACGGGATTCGTCTCAAAAAGCCTCAAACTCGACGTCTCTCGACCCTCCCGCGCGACGCAGTGCGAATTCTACGTCGTCGGTACCTCCCACGCGAGCGCGGCGGCGGCGGCAGACGTTCGACGGGTCATACGACGCGCGAAACCGCAGGCTGTGGTGCTCGAGCTCGACCAAGAGCGCGCCGACGCCCTCGTCGCGAGCTTCGTCGAACGCGCGCGCGTGATCGACGATTCCGAATACGGGAGCGATTTGTTGACCGGTATCATCGAATCAGAGCGCGAGGACGCGCTGACGGTGTACGGGGACGTGCGGGCGAGAGGTATAGGCGAGGCGTTGGCGGCTCGCGCGTTCGGGACGAACCCTTTCGCGATCGAACGGTGGAAAACGGTGTTGGCGTACGTGAAAAACGCGTGGGATGGTGGATCCGTGAGTGTTTCGAGCGATGGCGCGCTCGCCGCGGCGGACGTGGCGAGAGCTCTCATGGACGAGCCGAGAAATCTGACGCCGCTCGCGGGACCGGCGGCGGCGTTCGTCGCGGCGACGTTGGCGAGCTTGGCGATGCCGAACGGAGCGGAGAACGGTCTCGTGGACGCAGTCGGCGTGTTCCTTGCGCTTTTATTATTTTGCCCGCTCGTGGAGACGCTGTGGATGGAAAGAGACGAGGTGTTGTGCGCCAACGCGTTGAACGCCGTCGACGTGTGCTCGGGCATCGCTCGAGGGCGGGTACGCCGCGTGCGATTTGGGTTTTCCACCGATCCGTCGGCGACGAAGAAGAGCATGCAAACATTCACCCCGAGTGATGCTGGCGCGGTGCCGTGCTTCACGCTGAAACGTCCGCTGAAACGGGGCGAAACGAGAAGGCTGAACTTGTGGGAGCCGCGTTGGCTAGCGCTCATGGACTCGCTCGCGGAAGCGAATGGCGGATCCCTCGTGGGCGCCGAGCTCGGGTGTTTACTCGGGCGCGCGAGACATTACGTGAGTAGTTCTTGCTTTGAGATTCTAGGCGATGCGGCTCGACGTACTGGAACCGTGGCCGTTGAGGATTCCATGCGCCGCGCACGAGTGACGCGCGTGGTGGAGGGCGAGCGCCCGACGACAAAGGCTCGGAAATTGGAGGTTTGGATCGAAGGAATGGACGAGTGCGACGTGCACGCGTTAGAGACACATCCGGCTGGGTATTTACTCGCGAGCGCGAGCGTCGAGGCGTCGCAAGCGCCGCGGATTGATGAAGACGACGACGAAGTCGTCACGTGCGTCATCGTCACCGGCTTGGCGCACGCGAACGGCATCGTTCGCGGCATAGCCGAGGCGCAGTAGAATATTGTAGTAGTATATCACACTTAGTTTATATGTACATTCTCTGGTGTCGTGCCCTACGCCGCGGCGTTCTTCATGCCTAACTTCTCAACCTTCGCCGCGACGATTTCGGCGTCGAGCGGAGACGATAAATTACGCACGACGCTCTCGCGATCATCCGGACCTTCATCACCGCTCGAGCTCGCGGGGCTGTCTAATTCAGGAGTGTGGCACGTCCCGGGATGACCTTCTTTGGGTGTCAACGCTGTGACGGAGTGTCGAACCTTGACCAAGCGCGAGTCACACAAAAAGTGCGTCCGACACAGCTTCAACGCCTTACCCACAGAGCTCAGTTCAGCGAACTCGATGAAGGCGATGGCTTGCTTCTCGCCCTTTTCGAACGCCTTGTACCAGAATAACGCCACCTCGCCGCATTCCTCCTCAAACTTGTCGCGCACGAGCGTCGGTTCGATCTCAGGGTCGATATCCGTCACGTAAACCGTGCGATCCGCCTTTTCTTGCGCTACTGGATCCAATGGCCGTGTCAGGGCGCGCTTTTTGCTGTGCGAGATCTCAACTTTGAGCTGGCAATCATCCACTTCTTTGCCGTCTAAATCCAACGCGCGCTTTACCGCTTCGTTGTCCTCAAAGTCTATGAAAGCGTACGGAAACTTACTCTTTGGGTTGGTGAGCAACTCGACGTGTCTCACTTGTCCACATTCGGAAAACATCGCCCTGAGACTCCCTGGAGATAAAGTTTTCGGAATGTTCCTCACGTAAACTTTGCACGGCGGCGACTCCGGCGTCGTCGGTTCATCACCGATGGTCCGGGTGGACGTCGAGTACGGGTAAGGGAACGGTGGCATGGTTGCGCGCTGCGATTCGGCAGACGAGTCGCCCGAAGTCGAAGCCGCGGATCCGTGATTCGTTCGTCGATGCAAACGGAGCGGCGTCTTTGACGCACTCACGCGAATCATGCGGTTTCCAAGCTGTTCGCCCGTCAAATGCAGCGCGGTTCCCACGCTTTCGAGGTCGACGAACTCTACGAAGGCTACATTCGCCACGGCGTTGTTCTTCACTTGCAAATGCAAGCGGTTGACGGGGCCGGCGCGGTCCTCGAAAAGTAACTTCAACGCGTGCGAGTCCACGGTCTTGTCGACGTTTGCGACGTAAATTGTCCTCGCGCACGATTCAACCTCTCGTTCATTCTGCGGTAGCAGTAACGGGTTCACTGGGATCACCGCGGTGTCGCTCTTCTTCACCATGATGTTTTTCCCGTGGAGCGGCGTCTTGTCCAACAATAACGCCCGATCCACCGCCTCGGCGCACTCAAACGCCACAAAGGCGTAGCTAAACTTGTGTGTGTTCGCATCACCGCACATGCGACAGTCTATGATGCGGCCGCACGAGGCGAAAACATCCGCTAATTCGCGTTCGCTCACGCTCGCCGGCACATCCTTGACGAAGACGGTGTACGGCACCGCCTTTTCGTTCGCACGTCCATCGCCGAAATATCGTCCACTGGCGCCGTAGAAGCGGCCACCGACGATACCACCGTTCACGTGCACACCATTACGCCACTGCTCGCCGCGACCTCGGCCGCCACGACCTCCCACTCGACCGCCGCGACCTCCCGGCGATCGCCTGCCGTATCCGCGACCGCCAGGGACAAAGCCCGCGCCCATGTAAGGCGGCATCACGTACCCGTAGTGGTCGTAATGATGCGCGTTATGCATGGCTGCGTAATACTCGTGCTGCGCCGCCGTCATCGCCGCGTATGCGTACTCACCGTACGCCCCCGGCGGCGCCGGCGCGCCCATCATCATCATCGGCGGCGGCACCCCGTACGCGCCCGCCGGCGCGTACGAACCGGCCGCCATCGCGTGCGGATCGTACCCCCCGTACCCCATATCCGCCACCCCAGGCGGTGACATACCCTCCCCACCCGGCATTAAGTTCACCGGCACCACCACCGGCACCGCGAACTCGTGCTGAGACACCACCTGCAACGGCGTCCCCGCCGCCGGCACCACGCCGCCGTTCGCCATCGCCGCTCGATACCACTCCATGTACGACGGCGTCATCATCGGTCGTTCGCTCGACTCGTACGACGCGCTCTGCGACGTTAAAAATCCACGTTTCGCGCCTTCGTCAGTCTCTCGCGCGCCTTCACCGCGCCCCGATCGCCCTCGCGTCTTCGCGTCCTCGCGTTTAAAAAATCTTTCAAAATCACAAAATCACCAGCCGTTTGAAAGATCGCCCATCTCCCAAATGTTTCCCTCCCGTCGCCATCGCATCGCCCGTTCGCGCGTCGCGCGCACCCTCGTCGGCTCTCGAGCGGTTTTCCCATCGTTCCCGTTCGCCTCGCGCGCGTCCTCGCGCGTCGTCGACGCGCGCGCCGTTCGATTCGCATTCGCTTCATTTTTCGCATTCGCGCGCGTAACGGCGACGCCGTCGTCTCGCGCGTCTCCCGCGTCGTCGTCGCCTCGCGTCGCGCGTCTCGGCGCGGGCACGCGCGGGGACGGGCGATCGACGTCGCGCGGCGTCGGGGGCGACATCGCGCGTCTCCCGCGTCCTCGAGCGTCGCGTCGTGCCGACGCGCGCGCGCCGTCTCCGGGCGCGCGATGGCGCCCAAAGGTCACGTCGCGCGTCGAAAGTGCATCGCGGTTTCGCCCCGGTGAATACGACTTCGCGCGCGTCGTCTGCGTTTATGTATACATTCGGAACGCGTCGCGATCGCGGTTTCGCCCCGGTGAATACGACTTCGCGCGCGTCGTCTGCGTGTCGTG
>Ga0209666_1000528_pt1 | contig 29198 bp, 24 predicted proteins | sample SaaInlV_125m_DNA_FD_184679 | JGI IMG/M metagenome (GOLD analysis project Ga0209666, IMG submission 184679) | Marine microbial communities from expanding oxygen minimum zones in the Saanich Inlet - Saanich Inlet SI037_S3LV_10m_DNA (SPAdes)... | ecosystem: Environmental > Aquatic > Marine >...
ACAATTGCTATAATGGGGTATATATTTTTTAAACAGACTTTAGCATGGCAAGCAGTTTTTGGATTATTTTTAATTGTTGTTGGGGTAATTCTGGTAAACAGTTTTACTGGAAAAGTTAGCTAAATTTAAGAGGTGTGCCATCAGGATCACCTAAAATTTTACCATCTTTCATTTTAATATTTCCAGAAATTATTGTGTGGGTTGGGGTTCCTTTAAACTTATATCCATCAAATGGAGTCCATCCACATTTACTTTCAATATTTTCATTTTTAATTTCAATTGTTTTGTTCATATCTACAATTGTAAAGTCAGCATCATATCCTTCTTTAATAAAACCTTTATTTTGAATTCCAAAAATCTTAACTGGGTTTTCACATACTAATTTCATTAATTGGTTAAGAGTAAGTTTTTCATCATTTACATGATTAAGCATAACTGGCATTAAGGTTTGAACTCCTGGCATACCTGATGGAGAATTTGGATAAGTCTTTTCTTTATTTTCTTTTAAATGTGGAGCATGATCTGAGCCTATTGTATCGTTCATATTGTTTCTAACCCCATACCATAATCTATCATAATGAGACTTGTCTCTTAAAGGCGGATTCATTTGAGCATAAGTTCCAAGTTTATCATAACAATCTGGTGCATAAATTGTTAAATGCTGTGGAGTTATCTCAAAAGTAATATTGCCTTTATGTTGTGATAAAAAATCTATTTCTTCTTTTGTCGTTATATGAAGAACATGAGCTTTTTTCTTGTGTCTATTGGCTATTCTAACAATTCGTCTTGTAGATGATATTGCGCACTCTGCACTTCTCCATACTGGATGTGAGTGAACATCCCCATCTTTAATTAGTTTTTTATTAACATTTAAAATCGCCTCATCTTCAGAGTGAACTGCAACAACTTTTGATGCATTTTGAAAAACCTTATCTATATCGTCTTCTTCAGCAACTAATAAATTTCCGGTTGATGATCCTGCAAAAAGTTTAATACCACAGCACCCTTCTAAATCTTTTAAACTAGCTAAATCATTTGCATTATCTGCAGTTGCTCCAAAATAAAAAGCATAATTGCAATACATTCTGTTTTTTGCGAGGTCTAATTTTCTTTGAAATTCTTTCATATTAGAAGTTGGTGGATTAGTGTTAGGCATTTCAAACACACTAGTAATACCTCCAGCAATTGCAGCTCTACTTCCTGAATTTAAATCTTCAGTATCAGTTGATCCTGGCTCCCTAAAATGAGTCTGGGTATCTATACATCCTGGCAATACAGTTTGACCTTCTGCGTTAACTGTCTCTTTTGCTTCCTCAGTTATTTCACCTATTTTATGAATTTTGCCATCTTTAACAGCAACATCAGCTTCTTTTAATTCACCATCGATGTAACATTGTCCGTTTTTAATTATAAGATCTAACATTTGAGAAAAAAGTAATTATATTAAAAATAACAACTAATCAATTATGAATATAAAAAATGTATATATTTTGGATGATAGAGCCATTCTTTATTTAAACGGTGAAGATACAAGAGAGTTTCTACAAAATCTGATTAGTAATGATATTAATAAAGTAAGTGATTCAAACACTTGTTTTACTTCTTTGTTGTCTCCTCAAGGAAAATTTTTATATGAATTCATAATAATCAAACATAAGTCTGGTTATTTAATTGACTGTGAAAAATCTCAAGCAGATGGTCTTTTCAAACAACTAAGTATTTATAAATTAAGATCAAAAGTTGAAATTCTCAATCTAAGCAATGAGTTTGTAGTAGCAGCTTTTAGTCATGAAAAATTTTTAACTTTTGATAAAGCTCAAGACAAAGCTGGCTTTACTTTAAAATATAGAGAAGATCCAATTCTACTAGATCCACGTAATAAACTTCTTGGAGCTAGACTAGTCATTAATCTTGAAAAACTTTATTTGTCTCTAAAAAAACTTGATCTACATGACTCAAAATTAGAAGAGTATTACTCATTCAGTCACAAAATCGGAATTGTTCCAAAAGATTTAAATAAATTACAAAATAAATTATTTGGCATTGAGTGTAATTATGAAGAGTTAAATGGAATTGATTTTAAAAAAGGTTGTTATGTTGGGCAAGAAAATACAGCTAGAATAAAACTAAAAAATAAACTTTCAAAAAGATTATTACCAATAAATGTTGTTAAAGGTAAATTAACCGAAGGTGAAAGTATTTATTACAATGAAAATGAAATTGGCAAAGTATTAATAGAAAATGAGTATCCATTTGCTTTAATAAAATACCTGGATGAAAATTATAATGGAAAATCTAATTTTAATACAAAAGAAGCCTCAATAAAAATTGAAAAACCTGATTGGATTAAAAACTAATTTATTACTTAAATAAATAGACAATCATTAAGATTATAAGAACTACAATAATCCAGATACTAAGATTTTTAAGAAATTGCTTTAATTGAGAATTTGATTGTAAAAAACCAGGAAGGACTAAAAGTAAAATCCCGACCATAAATATTACTGAAATAAATTTATCCATCAAAAAACTCCTATATAAAATTCATTTTGGTGCGGTCGGAGAGACTCGAACTCTCATGGACTAGGTCCACACGGCCCTCAACCGTGCCTGTCTACCAGTTTCAGCACGACCGCAGTATGTGTCATAATAAATGAATGACAACTATCTTTCAAATTGGTAAATAACATCATGGAATTTACACAAGAAGTGCAAAAAGCGACAGATCCTATTTATCAAAAAATTTCTAAAGTAATGCCTGAGATCGAGTGGTCTGTGCACGCTCCATATATTCACAAAATTAATAAACTTAAAAAAGAAAAGAATGCAGTAATACTTGCGCATAATTATCAAACCCCTGAAATTTATCACGGTGTTGCAGACTTTGCCGCAGACTCTCTAGCTTTAGCTATTGAAGCATCAAAAACTTCTGCAGATATAATATTAATGGCTGGCGTTCATTTTATGGCTGAGACAGCTAAACTTATGAGCCCTGATAAAAAAGTTATTTTACCAGATATGGATGCTGGATGTTCACTATCATCATCAATTACAGGCAAAGATGTAAGACTATTAAAAGAAAAATATCCAGGAGTTCCTGTTGTATCTTATGTAAATACATCAGCAGAAGTTAAAGCTGAAACTGATGTATGTTGCACGTCAGCTAATGCTGTAAAAATTGTAAAATCTCTTGGAGTTAAAAAAGTAATATTTTTACCCGATGATTATTTAGCAAAATATGTTGCTTCACAAACAGATGTCGAAATTATATCTTGGAAAGGAATTTGCATTGTTCATGACCAATTTAATGAAAAGGAAATTCACGATATTAGAAAAAATAATCCAGGAATAAAAATCATAGCTCACCCTGAATGTCCACCAGAGGTTATAAAAGCAAGTGACTTTGCGGGATCAACTTCTGGAATGATAAAATATGTTCAAGACAACCAGCCAAAGAAAGTAATGATGGTCACTGAATGTTCAATGAGTGATAACATTCAAGTAGAAAATCCAAATGTTGATTTTATAAAACCATGCAACATGTGTCCTCACATGAAAAAAATTACCCTTCCAAAAATATTAGATTGCCTTGAAAATGAAACTGGTGAGATAATTATGGATAAAGAGACAATTGAGAAAGCTAGGATATCAGTTGAAAAAATGGCAGCCATTGGCAGATAAATAAGTGTCAAAGATAAAACTTAGTAAAGATTTTATTCGCAATACAGTTAAGAGAGCCTTAAATGAAGATCTCTACCCTTCTGGTGATATTACTTCAAGTTTAGTTAAAAATAATAAAGTTATTAAAGTTAAACTTCTTGCAAATCAAAAAGCAATGGTTGGTGGTTTGTTATTTGCAAAACATGCTTTTGATTTAGTTGATAATAAAATCAAATTTATCATTAAAAAAAAAGATGGGTCTGTTGTTAAAAAAGGATCTTTAATTGCAGTAATTGAGGGTAATGCTCAAAATATATTAGTTGCTGAAAGAGTCGCTTTAAATTTTTTATCCCACATCTCAGGCATTGCTTCAAAAACAAATGAGTTTGTAAAACTTGCTGGTAAGAAATGTAAAATTTGTTGTACACGAAAAACTATTCCAAATATGAGAGTTATTCAAAAATACGCAGTTAAATTAGGTGGAGGCACTAATCATAGATTTAATCTTAGTGATGAATTTTTAATTAAAGATAATCATATTGCTTCATCAAATATTAAAAACTTAGTTTCTTTAGCTATTAAGAATAAAAAAGGAAGAAAAATTACAGTTGAAGTTGACAATCTAAAACAACTAAATGAAATAGTAGGTCTAAAGTTTAATACTGTTTTATTTGACAATATGTCTCTTAAAAATTTAAGAACAGGTGTGAAAATTGCTAAGAGATATTACGAAACTGAAGCCTCGGGAAATATTAATCTAAAAACAGTTAAAGGAGTAGCAAAGACAGGTGTAAATAGAATTTCCGTTGGAAGCATAACTCATAGTGCTACTGCCATAGATTTTAAATTAGAAATTTAGGATACAAATTTTGATAAATCAGGTTTAAAATAATTTGGACCTTTCATTACTTTTCCAAACTCATTGTAGATTGGTTCACCATTTTTGCCTAATTTGCTCATATTAGAATTTTGAACTTCCTCAAAACACTTGTCTAAATCAATACCAAATGCATGTCCTGCTCCATAAGTTACATACAAAATATCTGTTAGCGCATCCGCTACTTCTAATAAATCATTGTTTTTCATTGCCTCTTGAAGTTCATCTAGTTCCTCTTTAATTAGATCTATTCTTAATTTATTGATTTTATCACTGCTAAATGAAGGTTTAGTTTTGACCTCTTGGCCAAAAGTTTTCATAAAAGTTCCAACTTTATTAAAATTCGTCATTTTGCTCCTGTAAGTTTTTTTAAAATTATTGTATGTTTATAATTATTTATTACTTACAAATTAATCAATGAAATTAAGAAAAGAATTTGACAGTATTGGAAGCGTTAATGTACCAAATGATAAATATTGGGGAGCATCCACTCAACGATCTAACAAATTTTTCAATATTGGTAAAATACTAGTAAATATTTCGATAATTAAATCTATAGCAATAATTAAAAGATCAGCTTCAATTGTTCATGCAAAAGATAAATTAATTACAAATAAAATTTCAAAGGCAATTATCAAGGCTTCAGATGAAGTTATTAAAGGTAAATTAGATGAAAATTTTCCTTTAAAAGTATGGCAAACAGGTTCGGGAACTCAAACAAACATGAATGTTAATGAGGTAATTGCTAATCGTGCGATAGAAATTTTAGGTGGAAAAAAGGGAACAAAAAAACCTGTACATCCAAATGATCATGTGAATAAATCTCAATCAACTAATGATGTCTTTCCTACAGCAATGCATATCTCAGTTGCCAAAGAAACAATGAGTAAATTATTGCCAAGTTTAAAAATTTTAGAAAAGGAACTAAAGAAAAAATCAACTGAGTTTAAAAATATAGTTAAGATTGGAAGAACTCATTTACAAGATGCAACACCTTTATCTCTTGGACAAGAATTTTCAGGTTATCATGTGCAAGTTAAAAAAAGCATTGAAAGAATTGAGTATGCATTAAAAGAAATTTTATATCTTGCGCAAGGTGGTACAGCTGTCGGTACTGGTATAAATTCTAGAAAAAATTTTGATAAAAAAATAGTTAAAGAAATTGCTAAATTTACAAAAATTCCTTTTAAACCAGCAGCTAATAAATTTGCTGAACTTGCAGCTCATGACTCGATTGTTAATTTTTCAGGAACATTAAATACATGTGCAGTAGCTTTAATGAAAATTTCAAATGATATTAGATTTTTAGGATCTGGACCTAGAGCAGGATATGGTGAACTAATTTTACCTGAAAATGAACCAGGTTCCTCAATAATGCCAGGAAAAGTAAACCCTACTCAATGTGAAGCTGTGACTATGGTTTGTGTAAAAGTAATTGGCAATCATAACGGTATCACTATTGCAGGATCTCATGGACATTTTGAGTTAAATGTTTTTAAACCTCTGATTGCTCATAATATTTTACAATCAATTGATTTAATCGCTGATAGTACAAAAAATTTTGCTCTGTATTGTGTAAAAGGAATAAAAGCTAATAAAAAGAAAATCCAAGAGCATTTAGATAATTCTTTAATGCTTGTCACAGCTCTAGCTCCCAAAATTGGTTATGATAATGCTGCTAGAATTGCAAAAACAGCACTAAAGAATAATACAACACTAAAGTTTGAAACTTTAAAAACAAGTTTAATAAGTGAGAAAGACTACGATAAAATCGTAGATCCAAAAAAGATGATTTATCCTGAATGATTTTTAAAAACTTGGTTCAATAATTTTTTTATATAAATTCTATTTTGAATTTTGTTCATTGTGAAATTAATTTCACTCAAAACTTTATTAACATCTTCATTAATTATTTCATCAATTTTTACATTATCTAAGTTAGCGCTCATTTGATCAAAATTATAATTTAAATTAAACTCTACTTTTTTAATTTCTTTTCGAAAATTACGGGGGGTTTGAAAATTCTTATATATTTCATCAGATCTGTTTACATTGATTATAACTTTTGAGTCTAAAATAAGATTGTTTTCAATAGAATATAGTAGACTGTCTGAAATTTTAATATCCGCATAATCATTTAAGCTAAACTTTGAGCCATTTAAATCTATTAATCCGTCACTTATCTTAAAATTTAATATTAAATTATTTAAATCTTTTAAAGATGAAGTTTTTTTTAAATTAAAGACAGTGTCTATATTTAAATTTTTACTATTAAGAATTTCAGTTTTTAAAAGTTGAGATAAAATTGAACTTGGGTTTAAAAATATTTCTAAACTCATTTTATTAACATCGCCAAAAAACTCAGAAAAAAATGGTTTTAGGTTTATAAAACCATTATATTTAAAATTTTGATTATTAGATTTGTCAGAATAATCAAAATTAAACTGATCTTTATTTAAATTATAAGATGCTTCACTTTTTTTTTGTTTGTGGATTAATCTTATAGTACCTTTTTTTTCTAGATTTTTATAATTATAATAATTTTCAATTTTAAGATTTAAATAATCAAAACTTAAATCACTTACAATTTGTTTTTTATATTTATTATCTCTAAATTTAATCTTGTATGGAATATTAAATATTTGGTTTTCAGCTGAGATAATATTTTCAAAATTTTTGAAATCATAAAAATACTTTAATTGATTTATTTTATTTATAAACAAAACATCATTTTCATGATTTTTATAAAAAATATTACTATCCTTAATTATAAGTGTGAATTTAGAAAAATCATTAATCAAAAGCTCACTAAAAAAATTATAATTTTCTTTATTAAGATTAAAATTCATTTTGTTAAAAATTATGTCTTTAATCTTAATTTTATTTGAAAAAATTAAATTTTTAGATGAAATGTAAACTTTTATTTCACCTAAATTTTCAACTTTATTTAGAAATGAACTTTCTTTAAATGTAAAATTAGGTTTTGGAAAAATACTATAACTGTAATTTTCAGATAAATTGAAATCTAAATTTAAATTTTTTAAAAGCTCACTTTTAATATTGGCAACTAGTTTTTTGCTATTGTATGTATATGGTATCGATAAATATGAAAAAACTGAAAAAAATAAAACTATTAAAGAGATAAAAATTCTTTTTACACTTAAATATTTTAACAACCTATCTTTTTCAAAAATAAAATTTAATTTACTTAAATTTTTCTTTAATAGGGTGTTAATAAATAAATTTAATTTGTTTAAATTTTTCTTTAATAGACTATCTATATAGTTGTTTACCTTTACTATGGTTTTAATAAAATAATTATGGTTGTTCATAAAATTAAGAAACTTATAATGAAATATCTTAAATGATAAACTCTGATTATTTAAATAACTTAAATAATGCTCAAAAAGAGGCTGTATTATATTTAGATGGCCCACTTTTAATTGTTGCGGGAGCTGGATCTGGCAAAACAAAGGTTTTAACCTCAAGAATTGCTCATATAATTAAGGAAAAAAGAGCTTTTCCGAACCAAATCTTATCAGTTACATTTACCAATAAAGCTGCAAAAGAAATGCAAACGAGAGTCAGCAAAATGCTTGGATCAACTGCAACTGGTCTTTCTTGGCTTGGAACATTTCATTCCATTTGTGCTAAAATATTAAGAAAACATGCAACAGCTGCAAATCTGAATTCAAATTTTACTATTATAGATACCGATGACCAGACAAGACTTATCAAGAACATTTGTAAAAGTGAAAATATTGATATTAAACAACTATCTCCTAGATTTATATTGGCAATTATTGATCGATGGAAAAATAAAGGTTATTACCCATCTGAAGTTATCGTTAATAATAAAGACATTTATGAAAAAACTATACTTCCTTTATATAGGATTTATCAACAAAAATTAATTGATTTAAATTCATGTGATTTTGGTGACTTAATTTTACATACAGTAAAAATTTTAGAAAATTATCCAGATATAAAACTAATCTATACAACAAATTTTAAATATATCTTAGTTGATGAGTATCAGGATACTAATTTTATTCAAAGTAAATGGTTAAATTTACTATCTGAAAAAACTAAAAATTTATGTTGTGTCGGAGATGATGATCAATCTATTTATAGTTGGAGAGGTGCTGAAATTAAAAATTTCTTAGAATTCGATCAAGTATATAAAAATACTAAAGTAATAAGGCTTGAACAGAACTATAGATCTTCCCAAAACATTTTATCAGTTGCGTCCAACTTAATTTCAAATAATCAAAATAGAGTTGGAAAAACACTTACCACTACTATGGAAGAAGGAGATTTGGTAAAACTAAATTGTTTTAAAAATGGAAAAGATGAAGCAATTGGAATTTCAGATGAGATAGAAAAAAAATTAAAAAAAAAATACTCATTTAATCAAATGGCTATTTTAGTAAGAGCTATATTTCAAACTAGAGAATTTGAAGAAAGATTTCTTAAAATCGGCATGCCTTATAGAATTTTAGGAGGAACCAAATTTTATGAAAGAGCTGAAATTAAAGACTGTGTTGCATATTTAAGATTAATTCATCAAGAAAAAGATGATCTTGCCTTTGAAAGAATTGTTAACAATCCAAAAAGATCCATTGGGGATACTACCTTAAAAACTATTCATGAATTTGGAAAAGAAAATAATTTAAGTTTAGAGTCTGCTGCAAATAAAATGCTTGAACAAAATTTAATCAAACCAAAAACAAAAATAGGACTTAGTTTTTTTCTAAATGCATTAAATAAATGGAGAAATGATTTAATTATAAAAAAAATTAATCATGTAAAATTACTTCAAACAATTTTAGATGAGTCTGGCTACTCAGCGATGCTTAAGAATAAAAAGGATTTAGATAACGAAAATAGATTAGAAAATATAAAAGAATTACTAAGTGCGATGAAAGAATTTGAAAATTTAGAAAGTTTTTTAGAACATGTTTCACTAGCAACTTCAATCGATCAAGAATGGGATGGAGAAAAGATAAATATGATGACTATGCATGCAGCAAAAGGACTTGAATTTGATGTAGTTTTTCTTCCAGGATGGGAGGAAGGTTTATTTCCTCATCAAAAATCAATTGAAGAAAAAGGCCAAAATGGTCTGGAGGAAGAACGTCGTTTAGCTTATGTGGGGATCACTAGAGCCAAAAAAAAAGCTATAATTTCATTTTCGATGAACAGGTTTTATCAGGGTGATTGGATTGATAGTATGGCTTCAAGATTTATAGAAGAGCTGCCAGAAAAACATATAGAAAAAAATTCTTTTTTCGAGGAAGAAGTTGATGATGATCAAGATTTTGATTTTAATCAAGACTTTGAAATTGATGAAGGAACAAGAAGTCCTGGATGGATAAGATATCAAAAGAGAATTAAATGAACAAAGAAGTAAAAGAGTTAAGAAAAAAATTTAAAAAATATAATATTGATGGTTATATTATACCAAAAAATGACGATTATTTTACAGAATATTCAAAAATAAATAGATTAAAAATTATTTCAAATTTTAGTGGCTCTGCTGGTTTAGCTATTGTTCTAAAAGATAAAAACTATTTATTTACAGATGGCAGATACACTATTCAAAGTGAAATGGAAAGTGGGAAATATTTCAAAATTATTAGTTATGAAAAAATAATTAATTGTAATTTATTCAAAAATCTAAGATTAGGACTAGACCCAAAACTATTTACTTATCAACAAATAAAAAATTATTTTTTAAAATTTAATAAAGTTAAATTTATATCCAATAACTTGATTGATGAATTAAAGACTCAAAAAATTTCAAATAATATTCCTTTTTTTTCAATCAAAGATGAAATTGTTGGAGAAAATAGTAAATCAAAAATTAATAAAATTATTAATCACCTAAAAAAATACAAAGCTGATAATTTATTTGTAACTGCTCCAGAAAATGTAGCTTGGATTTTAAATATAAGAGGTGGCGATGGTCCAAATAGTCCATTACCAAATTCAAGGTTAATCATAAATAAGTCAAAAAAAATATTTTTAATATCAGAGCCTCAAAAAGCTAAAAAATTAATAAAAGAAAAAATAATTAATAAAAATCAATTGGTAAAGACAAATAATTTACCAAAAAAACTTTTAACTTTGGTTGGTAAAAATTTTATAATTGATAATAAATCTTGTTCAGTTTTTTATGAAAATATTATCAAATCTAAATTTAAAATTATAAAAAGAGAAGACCCAACTTATCTTTTAAAAGCTATAAAAAATTATACTGAAATTGATAATATGATTAAATCTCATGTTATAGATGGTGTGGCACTGACAAAATTTATTTATTGGATTAAAAAAGTTAATAGAAAAAAAATTACAGAAGTTGATGCACAGATAAAATTAGAAAAATTTAGAAAAAAAAATAAAAAATATTTATATCCAAGTTTTGAAACAATTGCTGGAGCTGGTGAAAATGGAGCCATTGTTCATTATAGGGCTAAAAAAGGAAGTTGTAGAACAATAAAAAAAAATGATATTTTTTTGTGTGACTCTGGGGGTCAATACAAATATGGTACTACAGATGTCACTAGGACACTCTGTTTTACTGAACCAAAACCAAGTATTAAAAATATCTACACTAAAGTATTAAAAGGACATATAGCCGTAGCTAATACAGATTTGAGAAAAGATAATACGGGAATTAAGATTGATAAACGAGCTAGAAAATATTTAAATAAAAGTAAATTGGATTACGCTCATGGCACCGGACATGGAGTTGGTTTCTTTTTAAATGTACACGAGGGACCTCAATCAATCTCAAAACTAAATAAAATCAAAATCCAAGAGGGCATGATTTTAAGTAATGAGCCAGGATACTATAAAAAGGGTTCGTATGGAATAAGAATAGAGAATCTTATTTTTGTCAAAAAAATTAAAAATAAGATTAGTTTTGAAAATTTAACACTTGCTCCAATAGAAAAAGATTTAATTAATTACAAACTTTTAACTAAATTTGAAAAGGATTATCTTTTCAAATATCATTTAGAGGTATATTCAAAAATTTCCAAGTATCTTTCACTTAATGAGAGAAAATGGTTAGCTAGTTACATTTAACATTTTCAAAAATTGGCTTTGATTTAATATTGTAACCTTTAACTCTTTTGCCTTATCAATTTTCTTGTTCGTTGGCTTATCACCAATGATTAAATAATCTAATTTTTTAGTAACAGTGCTTACTGAAGTTCCGGAGTTTTCTTCTATTAAAGATTTTATTTCTGCTCGGCTAATACCATTTAACTTTCCAGTTACCATAAATGTTTTTTCATTTAATAATCCTTTTTTATCTTTAGTTGCAGCATCTTTTACAAATAAAATTTTTTGTAATTCTTTCAAAATATTTAGATTAATTTTATTCTTAAAAAAACTTCTTACTGAATTTAGCTGAGTTTCTCCTATTCCATCTATATTTAATATATCATCTTGAATTGCCTCATTTGAAAAACTAATAAACTTTGAAAATGATTTAAAATATTTTGATAAAATTTTTGCATTTTCTATCCCTATGTGTCTTATTCCCAATGAATAAATTAATTTTTCTAAAGAGATATTTTTTTTTTGATTGATAGAATATTTTAAATTTTCCATTGATTGTCTGCCCCATCCTTCAAGTTTTTCTATTTTTTCAAAATCTAATTTAAATATATCTTGAGGAAATTTTACCAAACCAAGTTTCCAAAAATTTTCTACAATTTTCTTTCCAAAACCATCAATGTTAAAAGCTTCTTTTGATACAAAATGTTTTAGTTTTTCTATTGCTATTTTTTCACACTCATATCCTTCACTAGCACATCTTCTAACTGCATCCTCTTTTTTTGTGATGTTATTAAATTCTTTAATTGTTTGAGAGCCACAAGAAGGACATTTTTTTGGAAATATAAATTTTGAAGATTTTTTATCTCTCTTAGTTTTATCAACTGAGAGAATATGAGGTATTACATCCCCGGCTCTTTCAATAGTTGCTAAATCTCCAATTCTAATATCTTTTCGATTAATTTCATCTTCATTATGCAGTGTTGCATTAGAAACAACTACTCCCCCAATATTAACTGGTTTTATTTTTGCAACAGGAGTTAGTGCGCCGGTTCTACCAATTTGAATTTCTATATTAAGAATGTTGGATATAGCTTTATTTGAAGAAAATTTATGAGCAATAGCCCACCTAGGTGCATTGGCAACATTGCCCAATCTTTTTTGAAGTTCAAAATCGTTAATTTTATATACTATACCATCTATATCAAAATCAATTTTTGTTCTGTTTTTTTCAATTTTAGAATAATTTACTAATAAATTATCAACACCTGTAATTAATTTATTATGTGGGTTTGTTTTGAATCCCCAATCATTTAATTTTTGTAAAAAATCTACTTGATTTTTAATTTTAAGGTCTTTTTCATGGCCAAAGGTATAAGCTATAAATTTTAAGGGAATTTTTTTAGTATCATCAGGGTTTTTTTGACGTAATGAACCTGATGCAGCATTTCTTGGATTTGCAAATTTATGATTTAAATTTTTAAAATCACTATTTTGTATAAAAACCTCACCTCTAATATCAATTTCTTCAGGAAAATCTTTTGCATGAATTATTTTTGGAATATCTTTAATTGTTGCTAGGTTAGCTGTTATATCTTCACCCTCCTTTCCATCACCTCTAGACAAACCAATTTTAAACTTTCCATTTTTATATATTAATGATGCAGATATTCCGTCTATTTTTGGCTCTGTACTATAAGATAAATTAAAATCTTTATTTTTAGATAAAAAATTTAATATTCTCTTTTCAAAATTAATTAAATCCTCTCTATCAAAAGCATTTGACAAAGATAACATAGGAACTCTGTGAGATATTTTTTGAAAATTTTTAGATGGCTTAAATCCTACTATTTTTGATGGTGAATTTTCAGAATTTAAAAATGAATAATTGCTCTCTAAAGTTAAAATACTTTTTTTTAATTCATCATAATCTTTATCAGTTATCAATGACTTGTTTGCATCATAGTAACTCTTATTATACTCAATTATCGATTTAATTTTTTTTTTATACTCGGATACTATTTTTTTTTTATTCATCTCAATTAAATAGAGATTTAAATTTTTCTAATATAGGATTATCTTCTTTCTTTATATCTTTAATTTTATATTTTTTATTAAATACAATAAAAGACTTCTCATACCATTGTGATGATTGATAATTATAACCAAGTAAATTGGCATATTTTTTTGCTTCTGTCTCAATTCCAAGAATATAATAAATTTCAACCAGTCTATGAATGGCTTCCTCTACATATATTGTAGTCTCATAATCATCAACAACAACTCTAAATCTGTTTATTGCAGGGATCCATTTTTTTTTATCCAAGTAATACCTTCCTATGAACATTTCTTTACCAGCTAAAATTTCATTAATAAGATCAATTTTAAATGTAGCATCTGTAGCAAATTCTGAGTCAGGATACTTGGATATTACACTTCTAAAAGTTTTTTTAGCGTTTACTATAGATTGAAGATCTTTCTTCTCATCAACAATCTGTTCGTAGTAACATAATCCTAATAAGTATTCTGCATAAGCAATATCTTCATGATTAGGATAAACTCTCAAAAATCTAATTAATTCAGCCATTGCATCTCCATAATAATTTTGAGAATAATATGAATAGGCTGCCATTAATGCAGATTTTGGCGCATACTCTGATTGAGGAAACAAAATTTCTGCCTCATTAAATTTTTTTGCTGCATATATGACATCACCAGCTTTGAGTTCTTTCAATCCCTCCTCATAAGCCTCTATCATTTGTGATTCTAAATTTACTTCATTAATTTTAGATTTTTCAATTTCTTTTTTTGAACAAGAAAAACAAAGTAAAATAATCAAAAAAAAATAAAAATAATTACGACAGATCATGACTGGTTATACCTTTAATTTATATTTTTGAAAATATATGTTTGGCTTAAGCTATAGATTTTAATAGTTTTCTATTAATTAATGTATGAGGTAGGTTTTTTTCTTTTATTTCAAGAATAGAGAAGTTTTCTTTGTTTTCAAATACTTTTCTCAATAATTGATTTGTAAGGTAATGACCACCTTGAGAACATTTAATTTTAGCAATTATTCTATAACCTGTCGTATACAAGTCACCAATACAATCAAGTATTTTATGGTTAACAAATTCCTTGTCATTTCTTAAACCCTCTGGATTTAAAACTTCGTTATCATTTACTACTATTGCATTTTGTAAGCTTCCACCTTTTCCAAGTCCTTTTTTTCTAATTAACTCAACATCTTCAAATAAACAGTATGTTCTGGAATTAAAAATATTAGTTAAGTCATCTTCATAAACTTTAACTTTATTTCTTTGATTTCCTATAATTTGATTTTCATACTTTAATTCAAAGTCTATATCTAAACTTAAAGTAGAAGGCTCAATCGAAATAAATCGATTACCATCTATAAATTTTACTTCTTTATTAATTTTAATTACCTTAATTGGAGCTTCACTAACTTCAAATCCACAGTTAATAATTTTTTCAATGAACTCTTTTGCAGATCCATCTAAAATTGGAACTTCTTCATTATCAATTTCTATAAGCGCATTATCAATACCTAAGCCAAATAATGCCCCCATCAAATGTTCAATGGTTGAAATTTTAACACCAAATTCATTTTCAATTGTTGTATTCAGTAAAGTATTAGTAACGTTCATAAAATTTGGATATACAAGATTATTTTGTTTGTAATCAGTTCTCTTAAAGACGATTCCAAAATTAGGCTCAGCAGGCTTGATACAAATTTTTACATTTGATCCACTATGCAAAGCTATTCCACTAAACGATACTGTACTTTTTATTGTTTTTTGAGTCAGATAAGACATTCAAATCTTTTAATTTGGTTTAGATAAATTTAGAAAACAATAAATATTACTATTAATAACAAATTCAGCTAAATAGTAGAAAAAACCTTTCAAAAAAACCCCTATTTTCAATGGTTTTTGAAACTAGCTTTACCTCATTTTTATTTAGACCATTGTTTAATTGATTTGCCATTATTGTTAATTCAGACACTTCTTTATCTAAAAAACTTTTGATGTAACTACCTGACATGTATTTTTCAATTTTGATTTGATGTTTTTCTAATAATTTTTCATAAATAAAAGTAAAACTATTTAAAATCGATATAAAATTAACTTCTAAATAAAGATATTCATCATTTATATCAGAGTTATTTAACAATAAATTATTTTCATTTGTATCTTTATTGATGATAACCATATGCATAATAATTTGATCATGATAATTTTCTCTAAATATATCTTTTACTTCTACTAAATTCGTCTCTAAATATTTATGACTAGTATTTTTTTCGTAGTTGGTTTTTTTTATAGAAATATCTACACTTAAAACCTTTTCATCTTCTATTATCAAAATAATATTTCTAATAAAGCTATTTACCATTTTTTCAATTTTATAAATATTTTCATCTAGAAATTTTGAAAGGCTGTAGAGTTCTATCTGATCATTAATTATTATTTCTTCATTATATAAATTTCTTAAATCATTTTTATTTTGAACAAATATTTGATATTTATTTTTAGAAATATAAAGAAATGTTTCAAAGTGAGTCTCTTCAATCATTTAAAATAATTTGATTTTGAATTCTTGCATCTATAATTTTATCTTTAAATCTTTCATTATTCAAAAATTCTATAGCTAAATTAAGTGCAAGGTTAATATTATCACTTGGTAGTTTTATAATAGTGCTATCTCTTAATTCTAAATCCCATCTTTTAGATGGATAAAAATATAAATTTTTTATGTCTGAGTAAGAAATTTTAGATTTATCGACAATTTCCTTAATATTAAAAAAATCAATTATTTCGGGATTTCCAAAAATAAAAGGTAGTTGACTATTGGAAAGATCATTTTTTATAAGTTTTCCATTAGAGCCTAAATAAAAAATTTTACCATTTTTATTAATTTTTGCTAAAAATTTGGTTTTCTTAATATTAATGTCTATTGAAGATGGATATCTTTTAAAAATAAAATATCTTTCTACTAAAGAGTTTGACTCAATTTCATCAATTAGATCACTCTTACTTATTAAGAAAATATTATTTAGATTAAAATTTTCAATTTTATTTAGTAAAATTTTTTTATCACTAAAATCTAATCCTATAATATTAATATTTTGAATACTTTGTAATTTTAATCCATTAACATTGATATTATTAATTGAGCCAACTGACAAAAGTAAAAAAAAATATATTAAAATTGTTTTACTTTTTCGCTGTTGCATCATTTAAAATCCATTCAATTAGTTTAATAAAGGATATCCCTTTATATTTGGCTATTTCTGGAACAAGTGATAATTTTGTCATTCCTGGTTGTGTATTAATTTCCAATAAATAAAACTTATTTTTATAAAATTTAAAATCCGATCTGGTAACTCCTTTGCACCCAATAATCTTGTGTGCTTTGAGCGATAAATTCATTACTTTATTTAATTGATGTTTTGGAAGGTCAACTGGAATTATATGTTCTGTTTTTGCATTTGCACTATATTTAGCTTGATAATCATAAAATTTTCTTTTTGGCTTAAGCTCTATTGCCCCTAATTTTTTATTACCCATTATTGCTACTTGTATCTCTCTTCCACCGATAAACTCTTCTATTATTATCTCTTTATAAACTTTCATTGAATTTAAAATTTTTAAAATATTTTTTTTTGTACAAATAAAAACATTCACACTTGAGCCTTCATTAATTGGTTTGACTACAACTGGAAATTTAAATTTTTTTTCAATGTCTTTTATTAAATCAAAGTAATTTTTCTCAAAGCAATATTTTATATACTTAGGAGTATTAATTTTATTTTTTATAAAAATTTTTTTAGATATTGCTTTATCCATTGCTAAAGAAGAAGCAATTACTCCTGAATGTGTATAAGGTATTTTAAATCCTTCTAAAATGGTCTGTATATAACCATCTTCGCCGAACTGTCCATGTAATGCATTAAATATAATATTTGGCTTAAATTTTTTAATATTTTTTGATAAATTACCATTTGGCTCAGAAATTTTTACCTTATAGCCATTTTTTTTGAGTTCTTTTGAAACTTGCAAACCTGTATCAAGACTTATTAATCTCTCTTTTGAGACACCACCAGCAAGTATTAATATTTTTTTTTTCAATTTATTCTAAAATTTTAATTTCTGTTTGCAATCTTACTCCTGTTTTTTTTAAAACACTTTCTGATACAAATTCAATTAGTTTTTTCATATCATCAAACTTGGCATTACCTTTATTTACAAAAAAATTACAATGTTTTTCTGATATACATGCGTCTCCAAATGATTTTTCTAAAGAGACGGACTCTTTTATTAGCTGCCAAACTTTTTTATCAGATTGACCTAATGGATTTTTAAATGTGCTTCCACTAGTTTTAATTCTTGTGGGTTGTGCTCTTTCTTTTTTTTCTTTTAATTTTATCATTTCACTCATAATTAAATTAGTGTCTTTCTTAAAACCCTTAAAAGAAGCACTTAAAAAAATTAAATCATTAGACAATCCACTATCTCTATATTTAAAATTGATTTGTTTTGCAGGAATTGTAATAACTTGCCCAGATTTAGTAATAGCTTGTATTGAAATTAAGATATCCTTAAATTCTCTATCAAAGCAGCCTGCATTCATTTTTATTCCTCCTCCAACTGTACCAGGTATACATGATAAAAATTCAAATCCTCCCAAACTATTCTCCATTGCAAATTCCGACAATGATTTATCACTAGTAGCACTTCCAGCAATAATTATATCTTCTGACAGAAGAGAAATTTTATTAAAATTATTTGATAGTTTAATGACAACCCCATCAAAAGTTTTGTCAGAAATTAAGGTATTTGATCCGCCGCCTAGAATAAACAATTTTTCTTTATTTTCTATTATCTTTAAAAATTTAATTAAATCTTTTAAATTTTCTGCTTTATAGTAAATTTTAGTGTTACCACCTATATTAAACCAATTCTTTTTTTTTAAATTATAATCAAATTTTATATTTTCATTAAATTCTAACAATAAATCATCTTTGTTCATACTCATTATAAATATCTAGGCATTTCTCTCATCCATGTTGAGATAGTTCCAGCCCCCATGCCAATAACTATTTTTTTTCCATAAATATTATTTTTTATGTATTTTGCTAATTTAAATCTATCATCTACTAAAAATAATTTTACTCTCGAGTTTTTAATTATTTCTCGAGCAAAATTTTCATAGCGAAAACCCAGAGATATTTTTTCACCAGCAGTATAAATGGGCATTAAAATTACTTTGTCTGCATTTTTAAATGCATAAGTAAAATCTTTTTTTAAATCTTTTAACCTCGATATTCTGTGTGGTTGAAAAATGCATACTTTTTCATAGCCTTTATAGACTTTATTTACTCCATCTAACACAACTTTGATTTCAGTTGGATGATGGGCGTAATCATCAAAAAAGTCCACTTTATTATATGTAAAAATTTTATTAAATCTTCTTTGAACACCTTTAAAATTTTTTAAGCCTTTTTTAATGCTTGTAATTGGTAATCCAACTGTAATAGCTAATGCTGATGCTGCAACTGAATTTCTAATATTGTGTATCCCCAATAATGGAATCTTAATTTTTTTAATTAATCTATTTTTTTGATTTGGTAAAATTATCTTTAAATCAAACTCAGAATAATCTTTAGACTGTTTAATATTCTTAATACAAAAATTTGATTTTTTATTAATTCCATATGTATAAAAATTTTTATTAATTATTTTCTTAATTAAACTTTTATTATTCTTGTCATCTATACAAATAAAAGATTTTCCAAAAGATGGAACTTTATTCACAAACTTGATAAAATATTTATTCAACTCATCCATAGAGTCATAAAAATCCATATGCTCTCTATCTATATTGGTTATTATTGAATATGTCGGTGGAATATAAACAAAACTACCATCTGACTCGTCAGCTTCTAGAATTGACCAGTCACTTTTGCCGAGTTTAGCAGAATTTTTTATAGAGTTTATTACACCTCCATTTATAATTGTTGGATCTATTTTGGTTTCATGAAAAATAGAAGCTATTAATGATGTTGTAGTTGTTTTTCCATGAGAGCCAACAACAACAATATTTTTCGTCAGAGAAACAATATTTGCTAACATTTCTCCTCTTTTATAAATTGGCAGTTGTTTTTTTTGGGCTTCTACTAGTTCTGGATTATTTTTTTTTATAGCAGAGGAAACTACAATAATTGTAGCTTTATTTATATTTTGTTTTTTATGTCCAATTATAATTTTTATTTTATCTTTTTTTAATCTTTCAATATTTTTATTACTAGCGATGTCACTGCCTTGGACTTTAAACCCTTTACCCTTCATTATCAAAGATAATCCGCTCATACCTATTCCACCTATACCTATAAAATGGATAATTTCAGATTTTGCTAATTTAATTTTCATTAATAATATTTAATAAATTTTGATTTACATTATTCCATGAGTTTTGATAATTTAATTTTTCTAAATTATTTATTTTTACTATTATTTCATCTTTGTTATTTATTATATTAAGTAATAATTCTTCAAATTTTTTTTTATCAAAATTGATTTGATCTACAACCCAACAACAACCTTTATTTTTATAATAATTTGCATTTTCAAGTTGATGATTATCCATAGAGCTTGGTAATGGGATTGCAATAAAAGGTTTTTTTAATAAAGAAATTTCAGCCAAACTAGTAGATCCAGCTCTTGTTATACATAAATCTGCTTGATCAATTAATAGGTTAAGATTTTGATCAAAGCTAAAAACAATGTTGTCAATCATATTTTCTGAATATAAATTTTTAAGAGTATCTATATTTTTTTTATTTGTTTGATGAATTACTTTTAAAGTTTTTATCTTTGAAATTTCAACAATTGATTCGTGCAAGATTTTGTCAAATATATTTGCACCTTGACTTCCTCCTATAATCAATAAAGTAAATTTATTATTATTATGTTCTTTTAATTTTTCATTATAATATTTTTTTCTAATAAGTGGATTTATAATCTTTAGTTTACTTTTAAAATCCTCATGAAAACCAATAATATTATCTGAATAGCATATAATTTTTTCACAAAATCTGAGAAAAAATTTATTTGCTCTACCAATAACCATATTTGGTTCTAACAAATAAATCTTAATATTTAATATTTTTGCAGCTATACATAATGGTAAGGACATGTATCCACCTGTTGAAATAAGAATTTGAATTTTTTGTTTTTTTAAGAATAGTAATGATGTCAAAGTTAAATAAATTACTTTTAGAATTGATAAAGGTAATAAAATTGTCTTATTTAACTTAGGTGTATCGATAACTTTTATATTATAAAGTTTAGTATCTAGATATTTGAGACCTCTAAAATCACTTGAAATTATAATATCATAATTATCTTGTAGATGGTCATGGATTGTAGTTGCAGGAATAACATGTCCACCAGATCCACCTGTGGAAATTAAAATCTTACTTTTCATCTTAATTTTCTATTTTTCTTTTAGTTAAATTTAAAATTATTCCAGATAATATTGAAATACTTACTATTGAAGAGCCTCCGTAACTCAAAAATGGTAAAGTCATACCTGTAGTAGGAAATAGTCTGATATTAACACCCACATGAATGGTTACTTGCATTAAAATTAAGCTAACACAACCAATCAAAACAAGTTTAATTTTATCCTCTTTTTCATAATTTATCTTTTTTAAAACCATATAAATAAACATTAAAAATAATAATAAAATTAATATTATGGCAACAACACCGAACTCTTCAGAAATTACAGATATAATATAATCAGTATGTGCTTCTGGAACTCGATTTTTTAAGGTCCCCTCACCTATTCCTTTGCCGAAATAACCACCACTTGTAATGGACTCAATAGCTTTATCGGATTGAAAATTATGAGTTCCTGTTTCTCTATTAAAAAATGAAAAAATCCTACTTTGAATATAATCAAATTTAGGAACATAAATAATTAAATAAGCTAATGGAATAAAAGCAAATATAGAAAAGCCAACAAGTAAAAAAATACTAATGCCAGAAGTAAAAATTAAAACTGCACAAGAAAAGACAACTAAAAGAGTTTGACCAATATCCGGTTGGATTATAAGAAATAAAGAGATGATAGATATCAAGATAATTGATAATAAATATTTTAAATAAAGATTTGAGCTTCGAACACTACACAGAATGGTTGAAATCATGATGATTAAAAAGGGTTTTAATAATTCTATTGGTTGAAATCTTGGTAAAAAAAATACATCTATCCATCTTTTAGACCCCTTTACTTCAACACCGATTATTGGAACTAAAAATAAGGTAAATAAAGTTATAAAAAAAAGAAAATATGAGTAGAAGAATAATTGACTGGTTTTTAAAGAAGAAAATATAAAAATTACAAGTATCCCAATAAATACATAAATCAAATGCTTAAAAAAAAAGAAGTAACTATTTGTTTCTAATTTATCAGAGGCAATTAATGAAGTTGAAACTAATGAAAAAAAAAGCCCTATTGTAAATAACAAACAAATAAGTAATAAAATTGACTTATCTATATTCTTCCACCACTCATAATAAAATTTAAAAAAAAAAATATTATTTTGCATTAACAAATTTTTTAACTAGTTGATTAAAATATTTTCCCCTATCTTCAAAATTTTTAAAACTATCAAAAGATGCACCAGCTGGACTAAATAATATAATATTTTTTTTTGTTTTATTATTTCTCAAATCAGAAAATATTTCATTTAATACATCTTTTAGGTATTTTAAGTGCTTAATCTTTATCTTATTTTTAACATTCAATTTAAATGATTTATAATTACTACCAAAAACAAATGTTTTAAAATTCTTACAGTGATTTTTTGATAAATTTAAAATATCACCTTTTTTAGGAATCCCGCCTAATATCCAATAAACATTTTTAAGATTTTTTAACAAATTTTCTGATGAGGCAAAACTTGTTGATTTTGAGTCATTAATTATTATCAAATTTTTATTTTCATAGATAGTTTGTTGCCGATATTTTAATCCTTTAAATCTGTTTAAAGTTTTTATTAATGTTTTAATGTTCAAATTTAGTTTTGTAGAAATTTGATGAACAAATGATAAATTTTCTAGATTTCCTGAGGATAAAAAATACCTATTTTTTATTAGTCTAATTATCTTATTTGTTTTTTTTAGATCAACTCTAATAATTTTTGGATTATATTTTTTACTCTTCAGTTTTTTTTTTATTAGAGGATCATTTTTTTTTACAAAGGCAATCGAGTCTTTAGATTGAGAATTTAACAATTTAAATTTAGCATTAATATAATTTTTTAAACTTTTATGTCTTTCTATATGATCGGGGCTAATATTAAGTATTGCTGAATATTTTGAGGTAAATAACTTGCTATAATCTAATTGATATGATGAGGCCTCAATCACAAAAAAAGTGTTTTTATTAATTTTTTTTTCAGATAACACTGGATTTCCAATGTTCCCAATCAATCTACAGTCGTATTTTTGATCTAACAAAACTTCATGTAATATTTTAGCTGTGGTAGATTTTCCATTAGTTCCTGTAATTGTAATGCTTTTATTTTTATAAAATGAGTAAAATATATCTAGGTCTGTATAAATTTTAGATTTATTTTTTTTAAGAAATTCAGATAATTTACAATTTAAAATATCAATTCCTGGACTAATAATAATTATATCAAACTTTAATTTATATATTTCTTTATTGTTTTTGAGTCTTTGATTTGTTTGATTTTTAAATTTTTTATTTAAATCGTCATCGAAAAGATAAACCTTGGCTTTATTATCTAAAAATTTATATGAAGAAAGTCCACTTTTTCCTAAACCATAGATTAATATTTTTTTTTTTAAAAAAATATTTTTATTTACAATCATTATCTTAATTTTAAAGTAGCCAGGCCAATCATTGCTAAAATAATTGAAATGATCCAAAATCTAATTACCACTGTTGACTCGGGCCATCCCTTTTTTTCAAAATGATGGTGGATTGGTGCCATTCTAAAAATTCTTCTTCCAGTTAATTTAAATGAAATTACTTGTACCATTACAGAAACAGCCTCAAGCACAAATAGCCCTCCTGTAATTGCTAATACTATTTCATGTTTAGTAATAATTCCAACAGCGCCTAAAGAACCCCCCAACGCTAAAGAACCTGTGTCACCCATAAAAATTTTAGCTGGAGGTGCATTAAACCACAAAAATCCCAAGCATGATCCAATTATTGCTCCACAGAAAATAGAAACCTCACCGGTTCCCTCAATGTAGGGAATTTGCAAATAATCAGAAAAAACAATATTTCCAGTGACATAACTTATAAAAGCAAAGCAACCTGCAACTAAAATTACTGGGACTGTGGCTAATCCATCAAGCCCATCTGTTAAATTAACTGCATTTGATGAGCCTACAATTACAAATACAGAGAAAGGGATAAAAAACCATCCTAAATTAATTATCAAATTTTTAAAAAATGGAAAATATAAATTGGTAATTTCTTGATAATCAACAAAGTAAATAAATAAACTAATTCCTAATATTGCTAAAAAAATTTGTGATAATATTTTGAATTTTGAGGAAATGCCTGACGAATTATTATGTTTTATCTTTTTATAATCATCTAATGCCCCAAGTAAACCAAATGATATGGTTATATAAATACAAAATAAAACACTTGTATTTGATAGGTCTCCCCAACACAAAACAGAAAACAGCAACCCAAGTAAGATGATTACTCCACCCATTGTTGGAGTGCCAATTTTTTTTACAATATGATCTTGTGGACCATCATCTCGTATAGGATTAATAATTTTTCTGTTTGAAAAAAAGCTTATAAAAGGTCCACCAATTAACAAAACTATGGTCAATGAGGTGAATAAGGACAGCCCCGTTCTAAAAGTGATATATTTAAAAACGTTTAAAAATCCAAAAGTATCAACGAAATTAAGTAGAAGTTGATAAAGCATTAATTTGAACCTTTTATATTACTGACGATTTTATTCAGTCCTGTCGCATTTGAAGCCTTTACCATAAGATAATCATTATTATTTAAATCATTTTTAATCAAATCAATAATTTGTGAGTTTTTACTCAACACCCTACCCTTTTTCTTTTTTAAAACTGAATTATATGTAAATAAAACTTTACTTCCTTTAACAAATATTTTGTCTATTTTTGTATTATTAATTATTTTTCCAATAGATTGATGAAGTTTTTTTGAGTGTTTTCCAAGTTCTAGCATATCGCCTAATAATAAATATTTTTTTTCTTTGTTAACTTTAATCTTATCAAGGTTTAAAATTGCAGATTTAAGAGATAAAGGATTCGAATTATAACTTTCATCTATCAAGTTTAAGATTTTATTATTAATTTTTATTTTGTTGATATCTCCTCTGCCATTAGGTGTTTTGAAACCTAAAAAAATATTTTTATTTAATTTAGATATATCAAAAAAAATACTCATTACAGCTACTGAAGCCAGAATATTGAAAATGTTGCTTTGAAAATTATTAGAAATATAAAAATAAGTTATTGAATTATTTACCCTAATAGTTGCTTTAAACTTATTAGAAATTTTTTTAATACTTTTCAGTTTTATATTTGCATTTTGGTTATCAATTCCAAATGATAAAATTTTAAGCTTTTTTTTATTAGAAATATTTTTATGTAAATTAAAAAAATTACTATCAGCATTTAAAATAATAAACCCATTTTCTTTTGTATTATTAATAATCTCTGATTTAGCCAAAGCAATTTGCTTTAAATTTTTAAAGTTTTTAGCATGAGCATAGTTAATGTTGGTAATCACACTAATATCTGGTTTCACAATTTTAGAAAGATAATCAATTTCACCTTTTTTATCCATTCCAAGCTCTAAAACTCCATAATCATTTTTTTGATCTAAATTAAAAAGACTTAAAGGTACTCCATATTTATTATTATAAGACATAGGTGAAATACCTACTTTAGATAATTGTTTTAATGAGTGGCCTAATAATTCTTTTAATGATGTTTTTCCACAGCTACCTGTTATCGCAATAATTTTTGTTTTTATATTTTCTCTAAATAACTTAGAATTTTCTGTCAAAAATTTAAGAGAGTCTTTGACTTTAATTTGACGACTAATATTTATTTTTTTTTCTATCTTATTAACTACAGCAATTGATGCTTTTTTTTTAAAAGCCTCATTAATAAATTTATTACCATCATTTTTTTTTCCTTTAATTGCAAAAAAAATATCATTTTTTTTTATTTCTTTGGAATTAATTCTGGCTTTATTTAAAAAAATTTTACTAGGTATTTTTTTATTTCTATTAAGTTCATTTAGAATATTTATTTTCAAATTATTTGATAAAGATAAATTTTTAACTTTAATTGCGTCAAGGATAATTTTTTTATCTGAAAAGAAAATTTTTTTGTCACCAATTTCCTGAACTTTTTCATGACCTTTACCAGCAACAAGTAAAATTTCTCCGGCTTTTAAAAATTTAATTGAATCTGATATTGCCTTTGCTCTATTCGGAATTTCTATTACTTTTTGTTTTTTAATTCCTCTTTTTATATCTTTTCTTATTTTAGTAGGCTGCTCTAATCTTGGATTATCATCGGTAAGATATATTTTGTCTGAAAAAAGATCAGCAATTTTACCCATTTTAGCTCTTTTATTTTGATCTCTATTTCCTCCACAACCAAACAATAAATTAATTTTGTGACCTGCAAACTGTTCTTTTATATTATTAAGGGAAGTTTTTAACGCGTCCGGAGTATGTGCGTAATCTAAAATTACCTTAGCATTATTTTTAATTCTTCCAATACGTTCTAATCTTCCTTCTACAGACTTTATTTTTGGTATTACATTAAAAATGTCTCTAATATTAACATTACTTTTCATCGAAGCAATGACAGCCATTAATATATTTTTTAATTGAACTTTACCTATTAAATTTAGTCTAATTTTATGTAAAGAATTATCATATCTTATTTCCAACAATTGAGACTCACCCTCATATTGATGAGACAAAAGATGAAAATTGTTTTTTTTGTCTAATAATGTAAAAAGATTTAATTTTTTACTATTAACTATTTTTTTTATTTTTTTAAATTCAGGTATCTTTTCATCAGTTATTACATTTCCATTTTTTTTTATTAATTTTTCAAATAAATAAAGTTTAGCTTTTAGATAATTATTTATATTTTTATGATAATCTAAATGATCTTGAGATAAATTTGTAAATATTCCAGTATTAAAAAATAAACCATCTAATCTATTTTGGTTTAAACCATGACTAGAAGCTTCAATAATAATGTTATTAACATTTTGTTTTTTTAAAATACCTAAAATTTTACTTAGTTGAAATGGGTCTATTGTAGTATTTGACAAATCCCTTTTAAATTGCTTTGATTTGACTCCCAAAGTTCCAATTGAAGCAACTTTTTTATTATTCAAATTTAATATTTGATAATAAAAATCTGCAATAGATGATTTTCCATTTGTACCAGTAACAGCAATAATGTTATTTGGTATTTTGTTATTAATTTTAAATGATATTTCTGCTAATAACTTTCTAATATTTTTTGATTGAATGAATAAAATTCCATCTTTAAATCCATTAATTTTTTTTTCAGTTATTATTATTTTAGCACCATTAGAGATTGCAGATGATATAAAGTTATTGCCATCTATCTTATTTCCTTTAATGGCAAAAAAAATATTATTTTTTTTTACTTGATTGCTATTAAATGAAATTCCTGAAAAAAAAATTTGTTTATAATTTTTTTTAATTTTCTTGAAGTAATCACCTAGAAACATAATTATTTAATCTCTAGATATTTTGTGGCTAAAATAGGCCCAATTTTATCGATTATTTTTCCAGCCACTTCGACTGATGTCCACCCAGCTGTGTTATAAGGTGTACCTGTTTGAGTTCCCTCCTTATGTCTATAACTGTAAATATAACTACTAGATGTTTTTGGTGTATCTAACATTACAATAAAAACATATTTTGGACTGGACGATGGAAAAATTGATGCAAAAGTATTTATCTTAGCTCTAGAATATCCTCCCTTAGCTGGTTGATTTGCGGTTCCTGTTTTACCAGCTATTTCATAATTTTTAACATCTGCAAGCTTAGCTGTACCATTTTCTGTATTTACGATTTTTCTCAAAATTTTAACCACTTTATCAGAAACTTCTTTATTAATTATTCTGTTACCCTTTCTTACCTTCTTGCTTATTAGGGTGGGATTTATATCATAACCACCATTGGATATTATTGCGTATCCTTTTGCTAATTGCAAAATAGTTGTTGTTATACCTTGTCCATAGGAAACTGTTTCTAATTTACATCCTTGATACCAATCAATTGCTTGTGGTTTTCCTACCTCCTCAATATCAAATTCAATTTTATTTAAAATTCCAATTTTTTCTAAAAATAATTTTAAATTATCTGGTCCAACTTTTTGTGCAATTTTAACTGACCCAACATTGCTTGATCTGATTAAGATTTGTTCTGCAGTTAAATCAGATGGAATATCGTCACTATATTCACCAATTTCAAATTTATCACATGGAATAGATTTAGGTAAATTAAGAAACTGAGTTTCTGGCTCAATCATCTTTTCATTTAAGGCGCTTGCGAATGTGAAAGGTTTAAAAACTGAGCCTAATTCATAAACACCTTTGGTTACTCTATTGATAAAATTAACATCCGTAATATTTTGTCTTTCATTTGGATTAAAATCTGGCAATGAAACAAGAGAAATTATTTTTCCATTATCTATATTCATTAACAAAGCAGCCGCACCCTTGCTTCTGAAAATTTCTTGATATTTAATTAATTCTTCACGAATTAAAAATTGTATATCCCTATTGACTGTAAGCTTAATAGGATTTTTTGAATTTCTTAAAATTTCATTGAATGATTTTTCAAGACCTGCAATTCCATTATTATTATCATCTATTTGCCCAATAATATGACTAAAAAGATTTTTTTGAGGATAAATCCTTAAAACTTTTTCCTCAGGTTTGATAGACTTATCACCAAGTTTCATTAATTTTTCATAATTTTCTTGAGAAACTTTTTTTTCTAACCAAAAAAACTTTTTTTTATCAATTTGATTTTTAATTTTATCGAAATCTTTATTTGGAAATATTATTTTTAAACTTAATAAAAGTTTTCGCTTATCTATTATGTCTGATGTCTTGATTCCTATATCAATAGATTTAACCGTTTTAGCTAAAAAATTACCATCTATATCGATTATGTCTGCTCTATAAAGTTTATTAGCAAATGCAGGCAAAACATCTTTTATTTTTGCATTTGATTTCCGTGAGCCGAGATGAATTAAATGAATGGTAAAAATTAAATAAATAATAAAAAAAAAGAAAAATATAAACGCTACTCTATTAAATTTTATATTTAAATTAGTGTCATTTTTTTTATAATTAAAACTATTCTTATAGTCTTCAATAATAATTTTTGATTTTAATTTTTCCATTAATCTTTAATTATTGTTAAATTTTCAATCTTTTTGCCTTTACCGGT
>Ga0209666_1000533_pt1 | contig 29116 bp, 21 predicted proteins | sample SaaInlV_125m_DNA_FD_184679 | JGI IMG/M metagenome (GOLD analysis project Ga0209666, IMG submission 184679) | Marine microbial communities from expanding oxygen minimum zones in the Saanich Inlet - Saanich Inlet SI037_S3LV_10m_DNA (SPAdes)... | ecosystem: Environmental > Aquatic > Marine >...
GTGAAATGATTAGCCTTGCGCCCACCTTCTCTGCAGCGCGTACAGAGGTCGATGCGACTGACTCAAAGTTGTTCATGGGAATCTCCTGTCGTTCAAGGATGCGGCGATAAACGCTGACAGGGTCGATGTGGGCTTCAGCTTCGCCGCAAATTTGTGCCATAGACTGGACTGCGTGAACAGGATAATCCCCTGCCGCGGTCTCTCCAGAGAGCATCACACAGTCAGTTCCGTCAAGGATAGCATTTGCAACGTCGGTTGCTTCGGCGCGCGTAGGTCTGGGCGCACCAGTCATAGATTCAAGCATTTGTGTGGCTGTCACAACGGGTTTGCCGTGCTCATTACAGCGCTTGATCATGCGCTTCTGTGCAAGGAAAATTTGATGCATCGGAATCTCCATGCCAAGGTCACCACGTGCAACCATAATTCCATCAGACTTGTCTACGATGTCCGCAAAATTATCAAGGCCTTCCTGGTTCTCGACCTTGGATATTATCGAAATATGCTTAGCCGAGTCACCGAGCACCTTGCGGATGTACTCGACGTCAGATCCTTTGCGTACGAAGGAGGCTGCGATAAAATCAACTTTGTTTTTGACGCCCCACTCAAGAATATCATTTTTGTCCTTCTCAGTTATTGTCGGCAGGTTCACAACAACACCGGGAAGGTTCATGTTCTTCCTTTCACCGAGCTTTGCGTCGTTTTCTACACGAACCTTCACCGTTGCCGCGCTAGCATCACAGCTCATCACAGTAAATGTGATGGAACCATCCGCCGCGAGGATTTTGCTACCTGGCTTGACATCCTTAGCGAGGCTCGGATAGGATACTGCAATTATTGTAGCATCACCTTTGACACCATAGTCGGTAGTTAGGATGATCTCGGATCCTGCCTTTAGTGTGACCGCATTTCCACCCTTAAGGAAGCCGGTGCGGATTTCCGGACCCTTTGTATCGAGTAGCACCCCACACAGCAAACCAGTGTTGGCGCAGGCCTGCCTAAGGTTATCCAGGGTGTACTGGTGGTAGACGTGCTCACCATGGGAGAAGTTGAAGCGCGCGACTTTCATGCCAGCGCGGAGCATCTCCGTGAGCACAGGAATCTCACGACTCACTGGCCCAAGAGTGCAAATGACCTTCGACTTGAAGTTGTACTCGCTGTGGTTGTAAATGGGTCGAGGGTTGTGGAGGATGTGCGTCGCCGCAAACCCACTCTCCGGCATCTTGCAGACGCGTCTTATGAGTTAATGATATGAAGGCGTAATTGCCGCGGCGACGATGCCAAATCGACTATTAAGAGATTGCCGAGTTTGAGATTGATGGCCTTGAGCGTAAAGCAGACACTGGGCTCGCGCCGCTCTTGGCCAGCTGGAATGGATAACACGGAGTATCGATCGTTCTTTATGATGTATGCATGACTTTATTATATTTTATTATCATAAGAGCTTTGTTTCTCATTCATAATTTTATTTTGTTACGATCTTATCAAGGTCCTATCTATCAATAGCAGGTAAATTTATCTGATAATGAAACGCTTGTTCGAGTCATGATCGACGACATGGAAGCGTTGGACGGCCTGTCTGGCTCGAGTGACGACGGAAATATACAATCACAGTTATTTGCCCTTAACACAGATGTGCTAGGACAGATCGCTATGTTTTTGAAACCTGCCGATGTGTTTTCTTTGTCGCTGACGTGCAAGCATTTTAAAGAAAACGGCAAACTCATATGGGAACGATGATGAGAGCTCAGCTTGATTGTGTAATGGAAGATCGAACGAGGCGGTTTGATCAGACAGGTACCCTCAGGTCGTTTACGTTCACATTCTCATCTATCGTTATTACATATATTACACACACATAGAGACTCTCTTCTCGTATGTGATTTATAAATTAACGATATACCAGAAACGTGAAGCTGCGAACCAAAAAACTAACGAATTCGTAAGTTTCGAAGGTACCTTCGAAGGTAGTACGTAGATAGACTATGATATATGTTATAATGATAGATATTATTATTATTAGTTCATCATATGATACATGCATATATATATTTAATAAACACTTGATATTATTGATCAAGATTTGGTCTGTACGTTCTATTTTTTGCTTTTTATTATAATGACGACAACGGAAATGAAAGTACAAACGAAGGTACATACGTAGTACTTTCCCAAGTGTTTCCCGCCAAGTGTTTTTCAAGTGTTTTTCGTTTTTAAAGTATTTCAAATAAATTTCGAATATATCAATACCATCCAATCATAAGTTATTAAGTCATCATTAGTTATTAAATAAGTCATCATGAGGTTTCGTTCATAACATATTAATATTAAATATGAATGTATATACTTACTTGCTTGTATATATGATAAGATCTTATGATATTGTTGATATTTATTTAACACATTTAAATAGATTTTATAAATAGAGTTATAAACCGTCGATCCCGTCGTACACTCTGGGGGTGACCCCTCTCGTTCCATTTATGACCTGATTTTTGGTCGTAAGTAGTGTTTTTCCCCTACCTGCTGTATCCATCTCTATCTAATCTATATCTGATAATCGCCTCGCTATTTATTCGTCCTCGTCATCCGAAAGGATAAAGCGAGGATAGCTTTTTTTCCTTGCGACAGTCTTCCGACCTATTCCATCCGGACAGCGAGGTCCGGCTTACCCTCCTGCTAGCAAAGAACGCTGCATACGACCTGAAGATTTCACAACCAGATATCGTGTTACTTCAAACGCGATTAAATCGCCCAAAGGTTTGTAAAGTTTTCCGAGGCAAGTTTTTCCGAGGATTTCCCGCGACAACATCAGTTCCTCCGGAGTGTTTGAGACCGCGCGCAAACGAGAGCCAAAGACGATCATTAAATCGTGTTTACTTTCAGTGCATTATTCTTTTGCCTCGGTGACACAGTTTTACTAACCCTCTTTTTCCACCGACCGACATCGTTGTTCGAGCAGCTCGCGGAACGGACGGGGACAGAGATGCAAGCGCTTAGCGCTGCTGCCTCGTGGAGCGCGTTTGCTCCACGAAAGTTAACTTCTACGTTAAAATGTCGAGACCGAGTGTTCAATGTGGCAGGTAAGTCGATGCAACACGTCGAGATTCTTTTCCTTTCATCGCCTGCGGAAGTTCACCGCTCCGATTGTCGCTTTCGCTCAAAACCCCAGTATTCTGCACAAAATATCCATAAAATTAGCGCGGAATAAACATTCATTTTTCATGGACAACAATGAAATGCCGCTGACGATACATTACACCCTAACAACATGCAGACAGTGGAGGGCGTGAACCATTTGCCGTTCGTCCCTCAATAATCACACCCATCCCTGCAGCGCGTAACAGAAGGAAAGACTGCGTTTCTCGTGAATCTGCACCGCTTCTTTTTGCTACTCGTGCCAATGCAGCAGTATCTGCACCTGCAGATACAAGCGCAGACGCCACGTCCACCGAGTCCCTGGCCCGCTACGTTGCTGCTCACGGAGGCAAGCGGGTCATTCGAAAAGTTCTTATCGCAAACAATGGTATGGCTGCGACAAAAGCGATCATCTCCATGCGACGTTGGGCATACAATGAAATCGGCGACGAAAATGCTATCGAGTTCCTTGTCATGGCAACCCCCGAGGATTTGAAGGCGAATGCAGAGTTCATACGCTACGCGGACGACTTTGTTGAGGTTCCAGGTGGTTCGAACAAAAACAATTACGCAAACGTAAGTTTGATTGTCGACATCGCTGAGCGCGAAGGAATCGATGCAGTCTGGCCGGGTTGGGGACACGCTTCCGAGAATCCAAAACTACCCACAGCATTAAAGGAACGCGGTATCCAATTTATCGGGCCCACCGCGCCTGTGATGTCAGTCCTTGGTGATAAAATTGCTGCCAACATTCTTGCTCAAACTGCCAAGGTACCTTCAATCCCTTGGTCTGGAGATGGCCTTGAAGCTATTCTAACCGAAGAAGGCACAATACCTGAAGAGATTTTCAACAAGGCGATGGTTACGACGATCGACGAGTGTGTTGAATCTGCCAATCGAATCGGTTACCCCGTTATGCTCAAAGCATCTGAGGGTGGCGGCGGGAAAGGCATTCGAATGAGTTCGAACGACGAAGAGCTGCGCGTGAACTTCGAGATGGTCAAAGCAGAAGTACCAGGGTCGCCCATGTTTATGATGCAGCTGTGCACTCAAGCAAGACACCTTGAGGTCCAAATTGTAGGCGATGAATATGGCAATGCAGTTGCTCTGAGCGGGCGTGACTGTTCCACTCAGCGACGCTTTCAGAAAATATTCGAAGAGGGCCCACCAACAATTGCCAACCCTGCCGTATTTCGTCAGATGGAAAAGGCGGCACAGCGTCTCACGCGTAACATAGGATACGTTGGTGCGGGAACTGTCGAGTATCTGTACAATGCCGAGACTGAAGAATATTTTTTTCTCGAGCTGAACCCACGCCTCCAGGTTGAGCATCCTGTAACTGAAGGAATTACAGGTGTCAATCTTCCTGCAACCCAATTGCAGGTTGCTATGGGAATACCGCTGAGCCGCATTCCTGATATCAGGAAGTTTTACGGGCGCGACGTAGACACAGAGACTGCCATTGACTTCATGGAAGAAGATTATGATCTGCCAGGACGTCATTTGATTGCAGCCCGGATCACAGCTGAAAATCCTGATGAGGGATTCAAACCAACTTCTGGAGGTATGATCGCTCGCCAAACTTCTTGAGAACCCACTGACCTCCCCCGATATGTTCACCTGTCCATTCCGCATCAAACTCACTTCTCATCTTCGAAACAGGCATTGAGCGCGTTTCTTTTCAATCAACCCCAAACGTTTGGGGTTACTTCTCCGTTGGTGCCAATGGGGGGGTCCACGAATATGCTGACTCGCAGTTTGGTCACATATTTGCCACCGGTGGAACACGTGAAGACGCTCGGAAGTCCCTGGTTCTTGCACTCAAAGGCATGGTTGTCCGCGGCGAAATACGCACCGCTGTTGAGTACCTGGTGCAGCTTCTTGAAACAGAAGATTTCAAGGCGAATTCTATTGACACCAGCTGGCTTGACGGTATTATCAAAGCGAAGTCCATTGCCATGAAAGAGGACCCTCACACAATCGTTGCATCTGCTGTGCTTTACAGAGCTTTTAAGATGGTGAAAACAGAAGAGGCAGCTTTCAAAGAATTCTGGCAAAAAGGGCAAACTGCAACGCAAGGGATAGCACGATTGACAGAATTCCCGATGGAAATCACATATCAGGACGTTAAGTACACATTCACGATTCAGAGACGAGGACCCGACTCTCTCGTTTTGTCCCTTCGAGGTAAAGATTTGATTCAAGCAAGAATTCGTGAGCGCTCAGATGGAGTGCTTCTTGGTATCTGGGGAGGTCAAACACACGAGATCGATGGTCTTGAAGAACCGCTTGGACTTCGCATGGTACTGGATGGGCAGACGTGGCTGTTACCAAACCAATTCGATCCCTCTGAGCTTCGGACTGACGTCACGGGCAAGTTGATTCGTTTCCTTCAGGATGATGGCGGTGAGGTGATCGCTGGAAAGCCATATGCTGAGGTAGAGGCAATGAAAATGGTGATGCCTCTAATTGCTTCAGAGAGTGGCACCATATCACACGCTAAATCCGGAGGTGCGGTGATTGAGGCGGGCGATTTGCTCGGAACCCTCTTCCTGAAAGATCCAAACAAAGTTAAGAAGATTTCCCCTTTCGGAGGAGAGTTTCGATGCAGCTTAGATGAAGGATCTGATGCCCCACCTTCAGCTTCTGAAGCTCTTGAAGCGGCGATATCTGCCACCAATCTTCTGCTGGATGGATACGTCCTGCCCGTCGAGGAAACCGTTAACAATCTTCTTGAACGTCTTTGTGATCCCACCCTGTCCGATATTGATGGTGGGCGTTGGCAACGGGCTTGCTCGGTTTTAAATGGAATTGTTGATCGTTACCTTGCAGTGGAACAATTGTTTGCTGGCAAGAAAGTTGATGCAGTAATGCGGGAACAGACCCGCATTAACAGTGGAGATCTCGACGGTCTGCTGAAAATTGTCCTCGCTCACGCCCGGATCAAGCACAGAACCCAACTGGGCATTAGCCTGTTAAAACAGGCGCCAACGCTACCGCAGCGAATCATGGGAGGGCCAATCGGCTGGGCTGATGATCACTCGCCCATATCTGATGAATTTCGGGCATCCATTGAGCAACTTTCAAATCTTCGGGGCACTGACTACGGCGAACTTGCCCTCACAGCCTCAAACATTTTGCTCGAAAAGCGCCTGCCCTCGATTGACAAGCGACTTTCTGAGCTCAAAAGCATTCTATCAGGCGGGGTAGGCTTGGACCGTGCATGGGGAACAGCAGAGGCAGGAGACCTGAAGAGTCTCATAGAATCTCCCACACTTGCTGTCGATTTGTTGCCTTCACTCTTTGTTGATTCCGATGCGGACGTTGCTGATGCAGCTCTTGAAGTGTACACTAAACGCGTGTATCGTGCACACAATGTCATATCCACAGATATCGTTCGCGTCGATGGGTTAGACTCCATGAATTTCAAGTTCCAGTTCAACACCTACCCAGAGGAATCACCTCTCCGTTTTGGTGTCATGGTTGTCACTTCAACTCTTGAGACAGCAAAAATGCAGATGGCAGCCATTCTTGACCGACTTGCAAGTCACATAGGTGATGCATCCAAGGACACCCCGATTCATGTGCTGCATATAGCCCTCAGTAATCAGGCTGATGACGGGTCACTTGCAGATCGTTGCGCCGCTGTTTTAAGCGAGTTTCGAGGACGAATGGCTGAACTCGGCGTGAAGTTCGTCAACGTCATCAGCTATGTCCCTCCAAATCTCCCGCATTACTACACATTTACCGCCGCGAGCGGTTATCAGGAAGATCCTCTCTACCGGGGCGAAAGACCCACAGTAGCACATCTGCTGGAACTTGCCCGCCTTGAGAACTACAACCTGACACGTCTCCCAACTGTCAATAGAGATCTTCATGTGTATGTTGGAGAATCCAAACAAGGGTTTGGAAAGCGAGGCCTTCAAAAACATATGCTGCTCCGTCGAATCAGCCACTCCCGCGATGCAGCGGACGGCGGCATCGAACGTGTCCTCGGAAAAGCTGTTGAAGCCCTTGACCTTGCCAGCCTCGATCCTCGAACCAAGGGAACCAGCTCTGGGAGAATTTATATTAATTTTCTCCCTTTACAAACGAGCAGTCCTTTCGATGCATGCGTCGGAGCCTTAAAAATGAAGGTTTTAGAGTTCATCAGCCGAAATTCAACGGAGCTCCTAACTCAACAGGTGGACGAAATCGAAATTCGATTCCGCATTGCCGAGAATCCGGATTCCCAAGTGCAGATCCCGGTTCGCATCATGGCAACGTCAATGTCAGGTCAATGGCTAAAGGTTGATGTATATCGCGAATATCTCGATCCGCAAACAGGCAAAGCAACACAATTCTGCATGCTTGGTGCAGATGGCGCCGAAGAGGCATGTTTTTTGGAGCCTTACCCAATGCCGGGGACACTGCAGCAGAAGCGGTCCATTGCTCGAGCCATAGGAACAACATACATATATGACTTCCTTGGTCTCATCGAAAAAGCAATGGTGCTCGAGTGGCGTCAATATATCGCCACCTCTGGCGGTGGCGAGGTACCAGTTGACATGTTCCGTGCTGAAGAGTTGGTTCTGAGCCCTGATGGTGGAAGCTTAAGCAAAGCTGAAGCGAGTCGCATCGCGGGCTCCAATGATATTGGTATGGTTGCTTGGCAGTGTTTCATGAAGACTCCTGAATATCCAGATGGGCGCGAAATAGTCTTGGTGGGCAATGATTGCACCTTCATGTCGGGTTCTTTTGGCGTTAAAGAGGATGATTTCTATTTCGCTGTTTCACAATATGCGCGACAGAGAGGCCTCCCCCGCGTTTATATCGCTTCAAACTCAGGTGCTCGCATTGGTCTCGTCGAAGAGCTTAAGCCTTACTTCAAGGTAGCATGGAATGACGCCTCTAACCCATCACTAGGTTTTAAGTACCTGTACTTGTCGCCAGATGACTACGCCGCATTTCCAGCCGGAACCGTGAATGCTTCTGAGCTAGTTGATGATGGAGAAACGCGCATGAAACTTGATGACATCATTGGACAAATCCATGGAATAGGAGTCGAAAATCTTCGAGGATCAGGAATGATCGCCGGGGAACAGTCTGCCGCGTACGCCGACGCATTCACGCTTTCCTACATCACTGGGCGCTCTGTCGGAATCGGTGCATATTTGTGTCGCCTCGGACAAAGGAACATCCAGATGACGAATGGCCCTCTCATCCTCACGGGATATCTTGCTCTCAACAAACTTCTTGGTCGCGAGGTGTACACTTCGCAAGATCAACTTGGTGGCCCACAGGTGATGATGCCAAATGGGGTGAGCCACATGCAGGTCGACGACGACCAAGAGGGCGTCAGAGCAATATTGAGATGGTTATCATACGTTCCAAACAACTGCTTCACGCGATCACCTTCACTACCATCGGCTGATCCCACTACCCGCACAATTGATTTCAAACCAACAAAAACTCCGTACGACCCTCGGCACATGATCGCCGGTGTTGAATCAGCATCAGATGGGTCTTGGGTGAGCGGATTCTTTGACAAAGACTCGTGGACAGAAACCATGGCCGAGTGGGGAAAGTCTGTGGTATGTGGCAGAGCCCGCCTCGGTGGAATACCGATGGGCGTCATAGCAGTTGAGACCCGCCTCATGGAGCAACGGATACCCGCCGATCCTGCTAATCCCGAGTCTCGCGAAGCTGTTTTAGCTCAAGCCGGGCAGGTTTGGTTCCCAGACTCCGCGTACAAGACAGCAACGGCGATTCGGGATTTCAACAATGCAGAGAACCTGCCCCTGATTATATTTGCCAATTGGCGTGGCTTTTCTGGTGGTACAAGGGACATGTATGGGGAAATTCTCAAGTTTGGAGCCATGATTGTTGACGAACTCAGGGTGTATCGCCACCCGGTTTTCGTGTACATACCACCTAATGGTGAGCTTCGTGGCGGCGCTTGGGTTGTTGTAGATCCAACCATCAACGAAGCACGAATGGAAATGTATGCAGATGAGGAAAGTCGTGGTGGTATCCTTGAGCCACCTGGGATATGCGAGGTCAAATTCCGCGACAAGGACCAAAAAGCTGCCATGCATCGCTTGGACCCTGTCCTTCTCGAACTTGATCAAGAGCCCGAAGCAAATCATGAGGAAATTTCTGCCCGGGAAGCACAATTGTCGCCGATGTACACTCAAGTTGCACATGAATTTGCTGACCTGCACGATAGAAGTGGTCGCATGCTGGCCAAGGGGGTGATTCGAGATGTTGTCACATGGGAAACAGCCAGGGAGTATTTCTACAACCGCTTACAACGACGACTTGAAATCGATGATCTCGCCGCGGTGGCTGGGGCAGACCTTGCAACGGTCGAATCGCACCTGTCATCAATAGCCTTCACAGATGCGATTGATTGGAATGACGATGCAATCGTCACAAAATGGCTGCGAACGAACATCAACTTGGTGAAAGAGGAAGTTTCATCTCTTGGTCGCGACGCAGCTATTGAAGACGCAGTTGAAAAACTTCAAAACCTTGACTCAGATGCGCTTCAGCTTGTGCTTCAGAGACTTTCGAGCGCAGAAGACAACTGAGAAAGACAACAATTTAGTTTCAAAGACTTGTTTAATATATCCTCGTCTGTTTCGTTTATATTGAGAAAATCGCAGTTTTTTTACATATTTCTTGCCGTTCTCGCAGGTTCTCTCCAATGTCAAGGTGATACTCTACACAGCGTCGCGGCAACACCCGCATCCCTCAATACCGACAACCACGCACCTTGTTGATTATTCAGCTGGTCGTTGGTGCTTTTAACCTCTACAACCTTGACTACAGACTCACAGTCCTTCCCAATTTTTGTGCTCACGGAATTCCACAAAACTAAATCTGGAGCTCCCCACCTCCAGCATAAATAATCAGTTGCCAATAGTTGCATAACCTTAGCAAGTGCAGTTCCTCCCAGCCCGTCAGCGACTATACACAGGTCTTCAATCCGCAATATGGCCCAGTGTATACCCACGAGATCATGATCAAAATGTGCAGACCATGCCTTGATGAGTAAAATTCTAGCGTAGCCCTTTCGAATTTGGGCGAGACGGTCATTTATGGACGCTTGTCTGAACTGCGTGAAACTTTTTGAACAAAAATCACAAGGCGAGTATTGAAAAGGGGACGAAAATGCGTGAACAATGGGCATGAAAATCACATCTGCGAACAGAAGTGAAAAAAATGTGGTCCATATACGAGACTCGGAGTGTACACCTCGCCAGCAACCAGCGTGCTTACTGGCATAATGCTGCAAAACAAGATTTTCAACGGTCGTGGAACCGCCAGTCATGTCTGCTGAGTCAATAACATAACGGTTCTTTTCTCGGCAATTATCATTTAGTGCACGTGCATGCAAGATAATATCACAACATTCACCTCCCGTATCAACAGGCATCTTTTGGAAATGAAGCGATGAATTTTGCTTCAAACACCGTTGTACCTTCGAAGGTACAAGATTATGGGCCGAGCGCTTGAGTTTGAACCTTTCACAACAGCAAGCCAAGGGATCAATGCCCCCAACGCTACATAAAGCTATAGCATCATACATTCTTTCATGACGCCTGAACAAGTTCAAGCTTGCGCGGTCACACCATGAGCCGCGGTACTCAGGACACGCCTCACCGCCTAAACGGTTGAGAATAATGGCAGTGGCATTCTGAAAATAACCATGCTTCTCTAGAAAATCTGTGATCATAGCGGTCACCTTGCCTTGAAGATGCACCACTTTATATTTTGGACGCGGCGAAGCAGTTTCTATCGAATGTGAGTTTTGCTGCACACTTCGCTCATACTGGATCCATGAGGACATTAATGGCTCGATAAGGCCAAATGCCATAAAATAACTTTCTGTCTCGATTGCGGACTCGAAAGCACTGGCATTTCTTAGAGCAGCGAAGGATCCATCGACCTTCAAACGTGAGCTCTGTTTGGAATATTGTAATGTAGACAAAATAGCCGCCCCCATCGCAGCATCACCGCGATCATTCTCAGATGAGGATCTGGTTAGTGATGGAACGCCAAACGAAGGAAACCTAACGACACCAAGTTCTGGAATGAGACACGCATCGATAGTAGTACGCTTATTGAATGTGAGGTACATCACCACATCAATAGCGCGCTTCAAAGAGGGGACAATTCTAATCATATCAGTCAGAATACCAAAGTTTCCATAATTTGTCCTCGCCTCATCACAATGATACAGTGAGTTGGGTGAGCAACATATTGCATTTTTTCTTCTTAAGCTATTGCATAATCTGTCGATCATATTCAGCTTTTCGCTGGGAAGATCTAATTTTGTAGCTGTCCAAATCATAGACAGCTCATCGCATGTCAAGGCAGTTAAATTTTCTCTGATGTTTTCAATTTCATCCACGGCGAGTTGATGCTGACGAGATGTAACAAGTCCACGGTCCAATAATTCTTCGATCGCAGCATGTAAAGCATCAGAATCATTGAAATAGTTCACGAGGGATGCCTTTCGGAACCATGTTGCTTTGCGGCAAAGGAGGCGAATGAGGAGATATTTTGCTTCTCTTGTGCAATCACGCACGCTAGCAAGTGCATTTCTTTCATTTGCGTATAAGAGCTGAAGATGATCTTTCTGCTCGGCATTATCTATGGCAGTGAAAAGTCTAGCAATCAGTATGTCTCTGTGATGTTGTCCAGCATGCTGCATGGACGCTGCTGCAATGCGTAGCTCGGGGTGCATCATCCTCAGCAAGTCACTTAAGATTGTATGCCTGCAAGATTCTGCAAGGGTCGATTCCATAACAGCTGCACTAACACGTACGTCAATGGTCACGTTGTCTTGTTCACACGCGCTAGTGAGATCCAGATGACAGAAAGACCAGAGACCAGAGACTAGAGAAAAAGTTGCAGATACCACCCCGGCATCGAGAAGAGGAATGAGTTGAGATCTAACGGGCTGTGATAAGGCACGCCGGATCTCATAATTTATTCTGTCAATGTTCTCTGTTGTGTCACCTTCCTTAGCAAATTCTTTCGAGCAACGAGCTCCCTTACAAATGCTTGCATCCCTCCTGAATTGTAGTTCAGTACTGAAAGATGACCTCCGGCGGTCACTCGTTGCAGAAGGCTGCAATGCTAGTGTCATCTGAGGAAGTAAGAATACTGACATTTTATCACTCGTTGGTATGGGCCACAGATTTGAATACATCTCGAACGATAGTCGTAGGAAGAGAACCAAGTCTGCGCCTAAGGCGTCTCTGAATTTCTTCTCGCCATTTAGTTTAAAATCGCTCCCCAAGGATGGAACTGATACAAATGATGCCAGGCGCGAAATTGCGGGAGACATTCTTCCGCAAAAAGGGAACCTAGTGCTACCAGCTGGCGTTTTTTAAGCAACAAAGCGTGTCATTTTCTGAAATTTCACTCGGCGCTGCATACCATTCTTTCCTGTCGGCAGCTATCGATAGTCGGGAAGCGCGAGCGCGAGGGGGGTGAAGGAAACGACGGCGGACATGGTCTGCAAAATCTTGTTTATATATTATTATTAAGAGACTCTTTCATACCTTCATTCGTTCGAATATTCGTTCGAAATAATAATAATAATAACTTTATTACAGGATCGAACGAGGACTGTGTGTGATTCGCTCCATGTGGGTCGGCATAGCCTCAGAGGGATAGATGGTTAATCGTGGTATGCGTTACAATGTTAAGGAACTATTGGTATTAACACATAAGGAGCATTATTATATATTATTATTATACTTGGATCGCGTATAAAAAAGGTACTCTTGGATTCGGTGATAGTGGGAAAGCTAAACCATGATTTACGAGTCAAAAAAATTTAGAACTCTTGGAGCGGGTGAATGTATGAGAAGCTTAATCAAGATTTTCGAATTAAAAAAATAAAAATGTTGACAATGTATGGAACGAATAGACCGTGATGTTTGATAAACGATACCAGGTGCACCGGACATTTTTTACAGTCAAACATTTTCCGAATAGTGTAGATGCGGCTATGCCGAATAAATAGACAGAACGAAGGTATGATATTAATATATGATATTATGAATGAACGAACGAAGTAATAATACATCAACACCATCATGCGAAGGGTCCTGGGACACACAGTCACTTCCACGCGCTGGCACGGAGCTGGACACGCCACGCAGGCGGCCGAGTTCTACCGCAACCCCACAGCCGTGATCAGCGACGAGTTCTAATCCTGACGAGGATAAGTCCTAAACGATGACCACAATGGCTCTCAGGTTTCAGGTACGAAAGTTCGATACTTGCTGCGTAATCTAGTGAGACGAAACTACATCCCATCTGCCCATGGGGCATGTGATAAACTATTACATTATTGTAAGTAATAAAAAAAGTCTTAATATGATATTTATCTCTTATTATTGAATACATTATTATCACCGTTTGCAGGGTGACTGTCGGGATTTCCGACGATTTTTTTCATAGCTATACCAATTATTATTCGATATTATCTGCCATCGTAAGGGCAGGAGGAGTACGAGCCGGACCGCACCCTGGGTAGGCAGAACTGCAGATGCCACTTGGACTCAGCGTTGGAGAATTTCTGGCCACCACGGGAGTCGTAGCCGTTTCCTTCGGGGCTAAAGAGATTCCTTTTCTCGCGCGTAGTCTAGGAAAACTTGCGGGATATGCGGTTGGTGAGAATTACGTTCCCAAGGTCGCCCCCTCCTTTCATTAATATTGTGCGAACTGAGCAACGTAACAACTCGTTTCTAGGCTACGTTAGTGTAGTTAGCACAAGCGCTAAAAAGCTGGCAGATGCTGCGCAGACCCACGAGCTACACCGAGACATGAAGCAAAGCACATCCGAACTGATCAAAGTAACGGAAGAGATCAGCGCAGGTTTGTCAGTGCTTGGAGATGATTTTTCCTCCGAAAAGAAGGAAGGGAGTCTAAGAGACAACACTATTTCCCCGAGTACAAGAGCGCTTTCAGTCCGTGGCAGGGCTGGGACACATGTGTTGCAGAGTGATATCAAAAAAACTAACAGCAAAATATCTTTGACAAACAATAGCCCAAACATTTCCATTCTTCCTTGCCTTGACAATCTAGCAGGAAACCTTCCCACTTTCCCGAACCATGATTTGAATGGTGCTGAAGTGCTGGCAAAAACGATGTTAGAGTCTAGGCAGTAGCTCTGGATACATGTATGATTGAGTCGGAAGAGATTAATGAATGTGCAGGGAAGTTTCATGGTCGATAAAAGGATGTCCTGTTTAGTTTTCAGTAAAAAACACTCTTCCAAACACCTGAAAAGCTCCGCGTCGCTCCCATGCTTGAAGAGGGTCTTTTATGGCGCTGGGACTATCGTTTTCAATGACGAAAAGACTCGCCGTTCGCCGTGTTCTTTCCCACCCGGTATCGTAACTTGGCCGCACACCAGGATTCATCTTGGAGTGAACGAATCACGTGTAGATTATAAAGCGATCGAGTTAACCACACTGCAAATTGATGGATGACCATGAAAGTAGGCGGCTTCAGTGGTTGTTCCAAGATTCAGTCAAAATGCAAAAAAAACCGACGCCCAGAGCTTCTTTGCCAACCCAATATGCCGTGTCCAATTACTCTTAGCTTCGACAGAATAGATATCCTCGCTCGGTCGCTACTTTAATCCATATCAATGTTTGTGCGGTAAGCAGGTGAGAAAGGGATGTCAGCGGATATAGACGATGCCCCCAAGTATTATCAGAATATTTCCCTTCTGACGCGTGATATGGTCTTGTATTTGTATAAGATATAAACTTGAGAGCGGCACAACCTTATTTTGGAGGCTGTATTTGTGATCTGGGCGGGCAGGCTCTTGAATCGGAGTTTGCGTCCATTTCACGTGGCCTCAGACGACGATCCTCGGATGCTTTGTATCCTTCGTCTCGCTGAAAGCTGCGTCCAACAGTTTTTCGTACCTCTGCACCAGGGTCGTGAGAGTAGGGGACTTAATGGAGAGCAAACATGAAACTCCGCGTCACAGACAGTGCCAATCGGCTTCAGTTCGCGTCAAACCTCATGATATTAAGTGGATGTTCGGCCAACAACTGGGGCAAAAGTACGTAGGCCCCAGATACATCAACGACCCCGCCGAGGTGAGTCAACGGGCCAGATCACAAAAATGTATGATGTCAGAGTAAAACTATTCCCCCTTGTGATCCTTGTGATGAAGGTCTTTAGACGTAAAGCAGATGGTAAAGTCGTCCAACTTATGTCCATCTGTCGTCACAAACCGCGATGGGCAAATGAATTGTTTTAGCACCCCAATGGGATCATGTGAATGCGAGAGACAGGTCGCAGATTCTTGGATTGGTTTAGTTTTCTGTGCACAAAAGAAAGACACCTTCGGGGTCTGTTTTGTGGCGATAACCTAGTGATGCATCAGACATGTGGTTCAACTTATAAATTGACAGGTACCGAAATCGTTTTCCACGTGCCTTTAACTGAAGAGCGAGCAGCATGTTAGAAAATACCTCTGAATTGAAGAGCTTTGAACTTTCTAGGCAACGCCGAGGGATCTGTGAAAAAAAAAATCTTGGATTAAGGAGAGCGAACTCAAGTTTGACAGCACATGAATACCATGAGAAACGCACAACCCCCAACTTTCAAGTGCTCTCCTATCAGCCAGAGCATGTGTCCCCGTTGAGAAGGACTAGGGAGGCAATTGAGGACCTGATCAAATTTTCATCAGAAATTCACATTTGCAGATCGTTGATGTGTTTCACGGTACCATTGAAGAAACCACGACGTCATAACAGGACGCTGGTTTCAAGTCGAAAAAGTCTATCTGCTCTATTCTCGGATGTCTGGCCTGTCCAGAACGGGAATTCAGAAAAAAAAACATCGTGCCAAAGCCCCAATAGACATGAATGATGTCTTTCCGCACCTGAATATCAATCGCACGAACTTCCAGCCAAGGGATGGAAAGGAGTTGCGTATTGACAGCACCGATTTCCAGCAGCGCCAAGGGACGCCGATTCTTTTGCGGCCGGAAGCCTAGCTTTGTGATCATGGAAAATACCCATTTGCTGGTACGATGCCTCGTAGTCGTAAGCTCGGACGCATCCTGGTATGATGTTCTTCCCCCCAGTTCTCGTAGTTGCCGCCGCAAGCCGATTTTTCCATGGAATGGTGTTTTGGCACTCTCATTAATCTCACTATTTTCAGCCTCTTCCAACTTGTAATGGATTCGATGGAACTCAGAAGTGACATGCCTAGCTTGCTTCAAAGACTTCGGAAGGAAGAGAGCGACCCGAATCCAACGATTGGTTTGTTTAATAGTGTGAGAGCGGGAATTGATACGTGACATTTGGATAACATTATGTTCCCGGGTGGAGGCCTTGCCATTGTAGAGGGTAAAAGAGGTCTCGGCACCGCACACTTGCCTTTTGTTTTTTTTCTCATCGCGCCCAGTGTATTGATGGGAGCCTGTGCAACGAGTTTTCCCCGTACGTGGAACACGAAGCTGTATAACTATTCTCTTAAATGTTATTACGTTTCCTGATTACGAAGATATCATTCGAAGCGTTACGAAACACAAATATCCATATTTATTACATGTATGGGATGTAGTTTCGACGAAATACAAAGGTTTCGTACGAATAATTGAAGGTATTCGTTCGATGATTATTATACGAGGATAATTTTAAAAACACATATGAAGGAATATTGTTACAACTAACTCGCTTTAATATATCGTTGACTTTCTGTCGGCAAGTGTGTTCAACCGCCCAACGAGATCCGGAACCATGCCCACCTGCGCAACCTTGCCCTTATACACGTCGCTCTCATCACATCGCTCATGCAAAGGATCGCCGGATCGGTCGTCACCAACGACCGACACCACGGGGCCCGACGCGGAACATACGGTGCAGACGAAACTTACACCCAGCCGAACCCAGTTGCCAACCCCAATTAAACTAACCCCTGCACTCCCAGCCAGCGCGGTACGAAATTTGGTTTTTGAAGCTCATTTTCGGGCGTTTTGACCACCCCTCAGACGTAATGACTCCCCCTATATGTGGGGGATTTTGTTGAGTCATAGACCGTCGTTTGGTTTTTCTCCGTCCGCCTCGGACGCGCTTTTCGATGCGTCGCTCTTCGCGCCCATTGGCGACGGCGCGGTGCTCCGACGCGGAGACCTTCAACGGATGAAAGCCGCGCGCCGTAAGCACGATATCGTAGGTAAGCCCGAACCCCACTCACACGCGCGAAGCGCGCGGCTCGATGCGCGTGAGATTGGGCCCCGTTTCGCGACGTCGAAGGACGGATCTTTTCGTTGAAAAAGCGATGTTTCGCTCTTCGCGCTCACTGGCGACGGCGCAAGAAATACGGTTTAATATATACGGCAGTGAATCTAATACATTCTGGACCATCGTTTCTTGGGGCAAAGTAAAACATCGGTGTAGAGCAGTCAGGGAACACTCAAAGAGCGCAATACTCATGGACAATAATGCGGGTACGAGGTCGTCCTCCGCGTTTGGCGCCGAGCAGCATCTTTGCAAGCGGCCAAGCGCGCTCGCCGTCCTGACTGGGCCTGACCAGGCGCCATATATAGTGGAAAAAACACCCGCGACCCTAAAGACTATTATATACAACGACCGAAATCAATCGGGTCCGAAGGTTAACGTTACGAAGCTTCCTTAACGTGATTATTTAGGTATAATACAAACTTAAAGTGTGCGCGGGTGGTTGAAATCCAGAATACGAAGATAAATACCTTCGTATTTATGCATGTACCTAAAAATCATGATATCTTTATGATATTAATATATATTAATATCATACTTGCTTGCTTGATTGCTTGTACGAACGAAGGTAATTTTATTATTACGAAACCTCCTTATTTAATACCTTCGTACTTGGATTATTGCTTTAGAAACCTTCGAAACGTACGCAACATTATTATCATCTTTTCTACTCTTGCATGAAACGAGGATTCGTTTTCGTTTGGAGTCACTTGGCACGTGTGCGCGTGTGATAAACGAACAGCTCCTGCAAGACTGTTCGAAACGGGCTCCTCCACTTACGCCACCGCGTGTCACAACTCAAAGCATGGCCTCAACTCTGGATCTTGATAGGGCGAGGGCGGCCTTGATGGTGGCGGCTGGTGTAACTACAGCCGCCGCAATCGTGCTTTCACAGCGTTCCATTCTTTCGATCATGGCCAACGCGCTAAAAGTAGGTAGTTTTCAATTGCACATGTGGTTGCTCACTCCGCTTCATTAACGGCGTGATGCCTTTTGAGCTTCCCGACAACCCCGATGATAGCTAATCTTCAAACTGTTTGATCGTTTTGTTTTATTATCTTTTTGTTACAGGGTGTGGCATCAACGATTGATCCATCCTCGACGCGGAGTGTAAACTCTGAAAAAAGGCACGGGACGGATGCGACACGTTCCACCTTAAATAGTGAACACGTCCGCACACAGCTACAGGCGGCACAACATTCTGCGGTGCCTGTTCCCATAAGTTCATCTGCGGACGGTGAACTCCAAGCACAACAAGACGAGGAGCTTTCTGCCCTAGAACGTTTTTGCACTGATGTCACAGATGAAGCTCGACAGGGGATGCTTGATCCCTTGATCGGGCGGGACGATGAACTCCGTCGACTCATTCATATCCTCAGCCGCAGAACCAAAAATAATCCAGTGCTCCTCGGCGCACCAGGGGTTGGCAAGACAGCAGTTGTAGAGGGTCTCGCTCAACGAATCGTTGCCGGGGATGTACCAGTGCCACTTCGTGGCGCCAGGCTGCTCGAGCTTGATCTTGGAGCCGTCGGTGCTGGTTGTCAGATGCCCGGGGAATACGAGGAGCGTCTTTCTATCGTAATATCCGAAATTGTGGAGGCAACACAAAAAGGGCCTGTGGTCATGTTTATTGACGACATTCATAACCTCTGTCCTCCCCCACCGGCGGGTAACAATGGGGCGGCAATCTTGAAACCTGCATTGGGTAGGGGCTTGCTTAGGTGCATTGGCGCTTCGACGGTCGAAAAGTATAAAAAGACCATTGAACAAGATGCTGCATTGGAACGTCGATTCCAACAGGTGGCCGTGGCTGAACCTTCTGTCGAACACACAGTCTCCATTTTAAGGGGTTTGCGCAAACGATACGAGGCACATCATGCGATCAAGATAAACGAGTCCGCCGTCATTGCGGCCGTCAAGCTTTCGGAGCGATACGTTCAAGGACGCTGTTTGCCGGACAAAGCAATCGATTTGCTAGATGAAGCATCTGCCGCTGTTCGAATGCAAAAAACTCAAAAACCAGAGGATCTTGATGCTATTGATCGTAGATTAGCACAATTGATCAAGGAACGAGATCAAGTGAAAGCAAAGCTTTCTGAAGCAAAATACAAACCCGGAAGCAGTGAAAAGATTGCATTTACATGTCTTCAGAGTCTCAATCAGGAACTAAGAAATGTTAAAGAAAGACAAAAGAAAATTGCTACAGATTTTGAAAGAGAGCAAAAGATTAATCGAGAACACAAGCGCGCAGCAGCTGATTTGTCTTTTGGGGAGAGACGTCTTGCAAATGCTCGAGCGAAACAGGCTCAAGCAGAAACGAACGTTGCGAAGGTCGAGACGGCAATGACAAAGGCGGCAGGTTCAGGTGACCAGTCTGGATTGTTGGCGCTGCAAGGTGCGGTGGTGCAGGCGAAGGCTGATTCTGCTCGAGCTGAGAAGGAAACAGCAGAGCTCCTGGAACTCGTGGCTAAAGCAAAGGTTGAATACTTGAGAATTGAACATGAAGTTATTGCAATGGGTAGTGTCAATGGCTTAATGAGTAAGGAAGAAGTGATGGATACTGATATTGCCACCGTTGTCAGTCGCTGGACTGGAGTTCCTGTTGCAAAGCTTGTCGCATCAGAAAAGCAGAAGCTTCTTCAGCTAGAAGCAGAACTTCATCAACGTGTTATCGGACAGGAGCATGCGGTTACTTCAGTTGCGGAGGCTGTACAACGCTCCCGGGCCGATCTCTCAGATCCAAATGGCCCAGTCGCGTCGTTCATGTTCCTGGGCCCCACGGGGGTCGGGAAGACAGAGCTCGCAAAGGCGCTTGCGAACTACCTTTTCAACAGCGACAACGCACTCATTCGCCTTGACATGTCAGAGTATATGGAAAAGCACTCGGTGGCACGTCTTATCGGAGCACCTCCAGGATATGTCGGCTATGACGAGGGCGGGATGCTGACTGATGCTGTTCGTCAGAAACCCTACTCAATTGTTCTTTTTGATGAGATAGAGAAGGCACACGTCGATGTTTTCAATGTTCTTTTACAGGTACTGGATGAAGGCCACGCGACAGATACTCAAGGCCGCACTGTATCCTTCCGCAACTGCCTCATCATCATGACATCCAACTTAGGATCCGATGAAATAGCTTTTGGTGACAAAGGACGACGCGGTCGCAGAGGTCCAAAAGACCTCAAAGAAAAAGTTATGAGCCACGTCCGTTCTCACTTCCGACCAGAATTCATCAATCGTCTTGATGAGTTCATTGTGTTTGAGGCCCTAACTCACTCGCAGATTATGGAAATCGTTCAGTTGCAGTGTAAGAAGCTTGCTGATCGCGTAGCTGGCCAGCGCATGGCCTTGGATCTCCAACCTAGTGCCATAGACTATCTTGCTCGCAAGGGTTTCGACCCTACCTATGGGGCTCGTCCAGTAAAACGTGCGATCCAGTCGGAGCTCATTCAGGTCTTAGCTAACAGTGTTCTTCGTGGATTGTTTGAAGAAGATGATACCATACTAGTTGCGGCGAATGGCGACGGTCTGACCCTGACATCTGGTCCTAAAATTGTGCGGGATTTGGTTGACCAGGATGACGATAGCACAGACCTTGTTATACCTGTTCCTAGGCTAACTGGACATTCCAACGAGATCTTGCACGATTCCCTTTAAATAATGATGGCCTCGTGGATGAGGAATCAAAAGAATCAATGCCATTCATCGCCTTCATGGTTGCATTCATTGCTTATCGCGAGTCATGGTCCAAGTAAGGTCTACCGGGCATTGAGAAGCTACCTAATACCTAAAAGTATGCACGTAATCCTGGATGGTAAAATAATGATAAGTCAACGCTTATTAATAATATTATGATATGCTTCTTATTTATCAACGAACGAAGGAAAATATTCTAGCTAGTGCGTGCATATGGCGTCATTATCATTTTCATAGTATGCGCACCATGGCTGCAATATATGCAACGAAGGTCAAGTTTCAGATTATTGTGTGCTGCTCTTACTGCCCTTTGTATTGTTTCTGCTGCCGCACCATGGAGGCAAGTGCTTCAATGATCGATAGAAGACGCTCCTTCTCCAGCTTGCTGGAATACAGATCACTGTCGCTGCTAAAGTCTAATACTAGCACAGGTATATCTTCAAGAGCTGGAATTTGAGCGTCGTGCATGTAAACGATCGACTCCACGTTAATATCTGCATAAGTTGACAACTGTTGGCGTTTTCCCCCGTGCTTTCTAGAGTAAAGCCAAGTCTCACGCTTCGCCTGCAAATTCCTAAGGTATTGTAAGTTTATGCCAGTTTCTTCACCACGGGCTCGTCTTTCCATCCGTCGCATGCAGGTTTCATATGATACTCTGCATATATAAAGCCGTCGGGTATCAACTCAGGAAACGCCTGAAGATCCAAGATGATATCAGTTACCAACTGATGTGAAGAACAACGCATATTCACCTTGACAGTTGGATTGAACCAACTTTCGAAAACACTAAGTTCGAGGTCTGAGATCCATCCGTTTTCATGCGCAGCTGTCACAAACATCATTTTATCGGAGAAGACACTTCTTTCAATAATTCGCATAGAGGCATAACTGTTGCTTGTTTCTTTTCCCTGAAGCAGGCGGGTCATAAAAACAAAGTGCTGAAAAGTATATGCACATCGGCTAGGATTCCTCTAGAACTCGAGCAACATCTTCTGGGTGCAACGAGCGGAACTTGGCTTGTACACACTCTCCACATACTGCCATTTCCCAATAGGTTCAAGTGCTACCGACACGGCTACTACCTGGCCAAAGTAGAGATGTCACTAAGATAAAAGTGATAGAATGTTTATTAGCCCAAAAATCGTGTACCTTCCGGGCATTTTTGCTTGGCCTTGCAAATACTTCAAGTCAGGAATGTGGGTTTGCCGGAGCTGATATTGCCCTCGATGCAAAGTGTTACTTGATCAACACGCTTATTCGATTTGCTGAAGCATGACGCATTTACGTATTCTGCGATATGTCTGCCAGTTCCATATTGCTCAATCCAACTTGTTTTAGTAAGTGCTCGCGCAGCCTTTTCTTATCACTGTCAAATCTATCAAGATGTGCCTGCGACATTCCCTTCAGATAATTCGATAGAATGAATTATACAGTCCGTGCCCCATCGTCTGAAGATCACGGAGGCTGTATAAGCCGCTTTGTTCAAGTAACCCTTTCGTTTTCCGATCGATTGACTCCTAGGATTTTCTTGTATACGACGAATCACCATGAAAACTCACTGATGTGTGCGCAGTAGACGTACCGACAGATCGATCGATTCACATGTGACTAAATATGATTGCGGGGCACTTTTTTCACCACGCGGCAACGTGGTTGCACATCTCTGCAGGTATCGAACAGAACTTCTTTGCGCGCCGACGGTGCTAACACTTTTCCACGCGGAACTGCACGTAAACGAGATGGCGAAGTCGTCACGACTGACCAACTGCATTTATGGGGTGAGTTCATTCCCGGATTTAATCCATTGAATACTTGCATATGTATAGATTCGCGTGGTACTGCGTGACTCGTGCATCTCTTCGCGCTCAAGCAATCGACATGGTAATCTTAATATTTATTTCGTAAGTTTCGTATTATTCTGCTGTATGTATGTGTAAAAAGAATTTACTTAGATCTTAAGATCCGGTTCGCGGGAGGCTTGTTTGGGACAAGTCTTAGATAGGCACGCTAGCACAGTGTACATTTCAAGCCGCGCGTCGTGGGCGTCGCGGCGAAGGAGCATCCGTATCGGGCGTCTCGCGGCTTCGAGTTCTCGACGCGGTTCTCGCGGGGGTCGGCCGCTTCGGGTTCAAGACGGAGTATTTTATCGATTGAGCTTCGGTTTTGATCGATAGAGCTTCGGTGAAAGAAGGGCTATAGTTAAAGGTTTGAAGCCGAATTTTCATCGATACATCGGTCAACTTCGACGCGTACCACCGCCTCTTCGGAAGACGCGTTAGTGTCGTTTCTTACTTCAGAAGTGGCGTACGTGCGTAAATGACGACTACGTGCACGTCAAGCGCAACGATACGGACGTCCCGCTGAACAGTTGCCGTCCAAAGTTGATCGATGGAGCTTCGGTTTTGATCGATGAAGCTGTGGTGAAAGAAAGGCTACATTTTAGGTTTGAAGCCGAACTTTCACCGATACATCGGTCAACTTCGACCGTCCACTACCGCGTCTTCAAAAGACGGCTTGCCGGCGCCTCTTTGTTCAAGGGTGGCGTACATGTCCGGACGACGACTACGTGCACGCTTAGCGCAATGGCAAGGCCGTTCCGCTGAACAGCCGGCGTCCGAAGAACGAAAAGGCGTCGCACATAGTTGTTAGACAGAGAAAACGTATCACTCACCGACCGTACGGTGATCTAGCCTACGACCTTTGAAGATGATCGAGCTCTCGACGAATCAGAAGGCTATATTAAAGCGTTACATTTTCAAATGATGACCGGGTGGAATGTGTTGCTAAATGTGACTTCGTCGTCAGTGAACTGACTTGTCCCAAATTAAATTATATAAAATTACAATTACAATTCCACGTCAATTTTATTATTCGGCATATCCGATCTTATTAGTATTAATGATGACGTGACCAAATGACACACTCACCTGGTATCGTTAATATAAGTGCTTAGAAACTCAGGACTGTCGTACGCGTAGAAATCTTAACTCCGCAGTGTTGCGGCGGGTGGCTCAATGCAGGCAATCTCTGGAAAGGATTCCGCGTACGCTTTATTGCCCGTGCAGTTGCGACGATGTACGCCTGCGCCAAGACTGTGTCGCCCAACGTGTCATCGCACACGGCAGAGAGTTGCAGGTGCGGACTCCCAGGCTGACTCCACCTCTCCGGTGCGTCGTGCAAGGCAACACTTATGCGGGATTAGCATACACGAACAGGAGTTAGGATTTAGGATATATGATCTTTCACCTCGTCCCTAATAACACCTCTGACTACTTGTCTCCACCGACCTGGGCCAGTTTTCACAGGAAGCAACAATGCTGTATTTTCTGTCGTAGACGTTGTTGCATTTGGCAACACGTGTGTTGACATCCTACTACCTCCAGCACCTGTCCCTGTTGTGAACGCTCTCAAGACCAGATCATCCCTCGCTGACTTTGTAGCCAACGCTCCGTGTCAAGAGTCATGGGAGGTTGGTGGTAACTGCAATTTTCTCATAGCAGCTTCCAGAATCGGACTGCGGTGTGCTTGTGTAGGGCACGTTGGCCATGACAAGTATGGTGCATTTTTGACAAAGGTTCTTGCAGAGGAGAATATTACGTTTCATCCTTTGATCTCGTACGACAATCCAACTCGCGCCGGTTCTGAGTCTCAGCGAACCCTGCTATGTTTCGTACTCACAGACGGTGCTGGGAAGCACGCTTTTTGCTCTCGATATGATCTCGGCCCTTGGCCATTACTCGGCGGTAACACTGAGATGGATCCCGCTGTATCGCGAGCTATTTCAAACTCTTCAGCGATCTTCTTCAATGGATTCATTTTCGACGAGCTTGAGGACGCAGCAGTGCGAGCAGCGTTGAACTCAGCAAAGGAGAATAGTACAGCAGTTTTCTTTGACCCTGGGCCCCGAGCAAACACGTTTTTGAAAGACTCTGAACGAGGAGAAGCACTTAGAAATATCCTGGCAAAAACAAATGTTCTACTTGCAACCTTGGACGAAGCTACCGTTCTTGTGAATGTGTATCTACGTCAAGAACGTCAAGACCACTTTGATGACAACTCTGATGACAAAGCTAAGTTGATGACAATGTCTAGCAAAGCTAAGTTTGTTGCTAGGGCGCTGTTGGAAAGTCCTAGCTGTGGTGCCGAATGGGTCGTAATAAAATGTGGGCCTGTTGGGGCTGTCATCTTCACCAAAGATGGCTACGAAGTCAGGGTTGGGTCGCCTGTTGTACCCGTGAGAGATACCGTTGGCTGTGGGGATAGTGCGGCTGCAGCTATTGTTTTAGGCTATCTAAATTTCGATCGAGCAAGGCGCCAAGCTAAAGGCGATAAGGGTCTCCAGGGCGTGTCCGATGAGACAATCCACAATATGCTGGAAGAGACACTTACTCTGGCTACTACTATTGGTGCAGCCACAGCTATGGGTGATGGGGCTGGAAGAAACGTTGCAACAGCTGATGCGGTGCGAGCATTATTATCCAGATTCGGTGAGTGCGAAGGAAAAAAACATGTAGCTCGTGGATTCGGAATAGATACGGATGCCGCCGCGAGGGCAAAGAACATGTTGGAGGCGTCACTAAAAAACTCTCTTTTATGAATTGACGCATTCTCATGTTTGCACCACAATACCATATGTAAGGAAAAGCCCTTGAGCTGAAAATGTTATGAAATGAAAATAAATTCGGGTATCTGTTTGATATCCACAAGTGCAATTTAGGATAAAGCGCAATATTAGCTCGTATCATTTTGTGTCAAACTAAATTATTTCGGACAAGACAGACTGAAAGTGAATTTGAGCTAGCAGCAAAACTGAACTTCGACGGGGTTTGAAAAATATGTGTCCAGGTATAAAACCAGGCGAGAGTGCTACGAGATTCAGCTCGAAGCAATTTTGCATTTCGACTTTTTGTTGACCAACATGGTGACAAACACGTCATGCTGTTTGTAATCAAAGACGACTGTGATTCCTGATACGTTTATCAATCGTATGGCCATCATATTTGCAGCAACGATCCTGTCGAGCACTTGTAAATCTGCTGACTGCGCTGGCGTTATTGCATGGTGACGTTCCATGAGCTCTTTGACCTTATGTCGTGCTTGAGAAAAACTGCCCAAAGCTGATTCGAAGAGCTTCGCGATCGGCTGGTCCGCATAATGTACAATGCACTTTGAAAAACGAAACCATCTCATTGGAACTGGCTTGGAGCTGCTGTGAAATTGGCCAAACCGCAGCCAAAAATGCTGTTCATCATCAGTGAACTCATTTGGCACAGGTTTGTGAACTCTCCCAGACGCATCAAGGGCGACTAGCATCCGAAGTAATCCTTGACAAATCATACTCTTGAGGGTAGTGAACCCAGACTCCGCCTCTGCCCTTGCAGTTGCTATTCTGCCGACATCATGTTCAGCACAAATATCACTTATCACATTTCCCGAAAAATGCGTCGCTCGTTGACGCTCTCTTGTGGCATCCTCAGTCACCCAGGTTTGATCAGTACTCTGCTCTGCAGCTAGAATGCCAGCTTGTATGGTAAGAAGATAGTCTTTGTACCAATATATCATCACCAATTCGTGAGGTAGATATAAATGCAAATCAAATCCCATGATGAGTTGTGATATTTGTACATGTATCAATATAGATTGGGTCCTTGAGATGCAAGGACACACTGACCTGTTGGAGAAAGCAAGAGTTTGTGGACACGCCGTTCTAGCAAGCAAACGATGCGATTTGTTGCGCTGGTAAGTTTCCGCACCACCAGCAATGCTGTCGTGATAAGTCCATTCTTTGTGCAGATGTCTAAGCCTACGATGATGTCGACATCTACTAGAGAAGTGTGTTCGAATGAGAAGTTTTACATCTCGAGCGCCCGCCAGCCGAAATTCATGTAGACTGTTACCTGAAAAGTTGTCATTTGTGCGTTCCAAACCGTTATGCGCATCTCCCATGAAGGTTTCATCATCATTGCCATCGTTTATGGCGCTTGATGTGCAGTTCTGTTGACAAATCTTGCTTTGATTTTTAAAGAGCTCCTCTGATCCATGGTGACGGTGACAGGGATGCGGCCAAGGCAAACAATGTTCATGAATTGTGTTGCAGATCCACATCGAGGGGAGGGCGGCTTTCCAAATGCGCGTCCTAAGTAAAATATCATCTCTGTACACAAATAGAGCAGCAAATGCTCGAGGTATGATCCCAGAATCAGAGTTAGAAATCCAGCTGAGCAAGTGGAGAAGTTCTTTAGCCCCATCCCTCTTCCCACACAGTGAAACGATATCGCATACCCTTCGCATGTCCACGACGAGTCTTGAAAAGTGGGCAATGCTGCATTTTCTTGAAAGAAGACAAGCAGTCTGAGGTGGTCCAGTGTATGATGCATATATCTTGCTATTGAATCCAAGCCCATCCGGTTCCCAGTCCAGGTGATCCCAGTGAGAAGCATTCTGGATGCATGAAGTTATGTGCGAATATGAATCTACCGATGTTCTAATCTCCTCTAGATGGTGTGCAGCCTTGTCAAGGTTATGACGGGCATGATCCGCATGGCGTGCGCTCGGCTCATTGGAAAGATATCCCATCGCTGCTTGTAAACACAATCTAAACCTGATCCGTGAAAGCAGATGCGAAGAGTCACCACCCCCTTGAATCCCCTTTTCAGCAGCTTTCAGCCGTTCAATTGTTCCTTTTTCTGTTTCGGTATCGGCTTCTGGCATCCTAAGTCCAAATTGCCCCGTGCTTGATGATGAATAGAAATCTTCTTCATCACCGACGCCCGCCTCTGAGACTACGCTTCGTATAGTAGCCAAACTGATATGTACAGCGTTAAAATATGCACCCAACACTGGTGACAGCTTCGGATGAAGTCGAATGCGATCGTGCATATATTGGCATGTATAAACCGTCGAGGCAAGTGCTTGGCCCCTGTGCCAGGTGGCCTCACAAGCCAACAGTGAGTCAAACACATATGCGGCTTCAGAGTCATTTAGATGCAGCGGTGCACGAACCATTGTCGGCTTTCTTTCCCTTGGGATCGTGCTCCTTAGAGCAGTTCCCGAATCCTGCTTTGGGTCAAGTATGACAAGAGCGCTCATAGCTCGGAAAAGATCGAATACGTGCACGTGCACAACATGTCCGCTAACCATCGCATTCGAACACAATTTGAGAGAATCATCAATCGGGTAGCTCCTCGTGGGGTTCTTGCTTCCGGTTATTTTCCCAGAAGGAGGCATGGCCGTCAGAGTAGTGCGGATCTTTCCTCGTGGCTGAAATACCCTACACGCGCGGCCGCATACCTGTCCTTGAAATGTGGTGCCTGTTCTTTGGTAGGGTAGGGTAACCTCCTACCGACAACTGTGCTCTATGACGATAAGCATAGTATAATTAGTGCTACTCCTCAGCAGTTCTTGATACTTTCCTAAGCAGAGGAGCGATGTACCTCCGTCGTAAACAGAGTTTTATCTGAGATCAAGGGCTGTGTGCTGAGACTCACCTTCGAGGAGTAAGACCTACAGGGACTCGTCGCTGTCTCCCCAAAGTTATTTTCATTTTTCTTTTTTGATTTTTTCGGATACTCCTGACGTGGTGGGTATTTCCGTCGTTGGACAGTTGGAGCGACAAGTTAAGAGTGTGTCTAATTTCGAAAATAACTCAAGAAACAAGAATAGACCGTCGATTCTCGGGCATTCTTTTTTTTGCATGCCGAGAACACAGAACGACGCCCCACAGTCTCAGCTGAGTCCTGGCGAAGTTTCACGTCGATCCGTGCAGTTTGGAGGCGTCGGCGCGCTCGCAAAGAGGCGGCATGCGATGCTGTGTAAAGAGGGTGCCGATTTCCGAATTTTTCCCCATTAGATTCCCCATTTCCGAAATTCGTAACCGAAAATTGTATGGGCATTTCGAGTTTTCGGAAATCAGATCGTCATTCTTGAGTTAATTAGACACACTCTTAACTTGTCGCTCCAACGATGGAAATACCCACCACGTCAGGACTGCTTGTACTTGTACCACCGAGCGG
>Ga0209666_1000534_pt1 | contig 29107 bp, 43 predicted proteins | sample SaaInlV_125m_DNA_FD_184679 | JGI IMG/M metagenome (GOLD analysis project Ga0209666, IMG submission 184679) | Marine microbial communities from expanding oxygen minimum zones in the Saanich Inlet - Saanich Inlet SI037_S3LV_10m_DNA (SPAdes)... | ecosystem: Environmental > Aquatic > Marine >...
TACTACCAGATGCAGACAAGGCTGGTATGAAACTTGTACGACAAGCAATAAAACGAGGATGGGAAGTCAGCTTTCCGCCCTGGGACGAAGATGTCAAAGATGCCAATGATGCCGTACAAAAGTATGGAAAGTTATTTACAATCAAGAGTATTTTAGACTTCAGTATAGGAAATCCTACTAAAGCAGAAATAATGGGAAAAACATATTGTAAATGAAATATAGTAAAAGTAGCCAGGTAACCGAACACCTGGATTTTAACGGTACGTTTCCGTTACATGAGGTAGATTATTTGAGAACATTTGTAGTTGAGCCCGACAGAACAACATTACGAGAAGAGTTTGCATGGTTTCCAAAACGTTCAACTTTTGGCTCGCTTATTTGGATGAAATCGTATATAATATACGAAACATGGGTAACAATACGTGGTGTAGAAAAAAGATTACTGGACACAGCATTGTACACACAGAGCGAGTTCGTTGAAGCAAAATTAAAAGGTGAAGTCAATTAATGGCAGAAGATTATGGAATAGATTTACAAAAGCTGTATCTAGAGTTTTTACAGGCAGACAAAGAATTATTTGTACGCTGTAATGCTATTATAGATTCAGAGTATTTTGATCGCAGTTTGCGTAGTGCTGTTCGCTTTATGCAAGAGCATGTGGAAAACTATGGCGACATGCCTACACTTGAACAAATGAAAGTCAAGGGTAGTGTGGAGTTACAGGACTTGCGAGACAATACATCAGCACATCAAGACTGGTTCTTGGATGAGTTTGAAAAGTTTTGTAAGCACAAAGGATTAGAGAAGGCAATTTTAGCAAGTACAGACAAACTGGAAAAAGGTGAGTTTGGTGCTGTTGAAATGATGATTAAAGATGCAGTTGGTATTGGACTTGCAAAAGAACTGGGATCTAACTATTGGGATGATCCTGCAGGACGTATACAACGCATCAAAGACAACCGTGGACAAAATAGTACTGGTTGGAAAACAATGGATCAAATACTGTATGGTGGATTTAATCCAGGCGAACTAAACATCTTTGCAGGTGGTAGTGGATCTGGTAAAAGTTTGTTTATGCAGAACATGGCACTTAACTGGAGTTTAGCAGGTAAAAATGTAGTGTACATCAGTTTGGAACTTAGTGAAGAACTGTGTGGCATGCGTATTGATGCTATGGTAACAGGCATGAGTACCAGAGACGTTATGCGTAATGCAGATGATGCGGCACTTAAAGTTAAAATGAAAGGCAAAAAAGCTGGACTCATTCAGACTATACAAATGCCAAATGGTAGTACTATTAACGACATCAAAGCGTATGTTAAAGAAGTACAAATTCAGATGGGTGTAAAAATTGATGCACTGTTGGTTGATTATTTGGACTTGATGATGCCAGTTACAGTTAAAGTTAACCCAAGTGACCAGTTTATTAAAGACAAATATGTAAGTGAAGAGTTACGTAACTTAGCTATTGAGCTAAACATACTGTTTGTGACAGCATCGCAGTTGAACCGTGGCAGTGTTGATGAAGTTGAATTTGATCACAGTCACATTGCTGGTGGTATTAGTAAGATTAATACAGCAGATAATGTTATTGGTATCTTTACAAGCAGGGCAATGCGTGAACGTGGAAGGGCGCAGATACAGTTTATGAAAACACGTAGTAGTAGTGGTGTTGGCAGTAAACTTGATTTAGATTTTAATATTGAAACACTGCGAATAACAGATTTGGATGAAGATGCGGAGAGTGCAGAAAGTGCCGGAACAAGTGCCATTTACGACAAGCTCAAACGTCAAAACGGAAGCAGTAGTGATTCAATAGGCATTTCTCAAACAAATAACATTGTTGAAAATGCTGTGGATAATACTGATAGACTTCGTAGTATACTTAAACGTGCTGAGTAGTTATTCCTTATCCTCCGGTTGGTCTTGTTTTTGCATCTGTGTTCTTATTCTCTGGTACATGCTCATGTCGCTGGTAATTAATTCAGCGAGGGTGCCCAACATGCCCATTAAGACATCACGTTGCTGTGGGGAAGGTAACCGTCCTGCGTCCATAGTTCTCATTGCCGATCGCACAAATCGAACATCTTCTTCTGCTACTAAACCATCGTTGGCCAATATCATAAGTTTACTCAACTGTGCATTATCCATGCCATCGTTATTTTCTTTTAAATCATGGAGTCTATCAATGATAGAACGAATCTCTTCTGCGCTTTTTGACATTATTGTCTCCTTCAATACTAATTATCTATTTCAGCTAAATACCATTAACAAAAGGGCAGAGTATTATGAAAAAACGTACTAGAAGCATCCTTGATGAGATTAACAGCATAAGTGATCAGCGTGATCGCCGTTATATTGTAGAAAATACAGCGGACAACGTTATTGCCAGTGCTAGTAATTTAATCAAATTAATTAACGAGACTTATGACTCCGACACCAGTGCGGATCTTGTTAAGCGTTTCATTAATAGTATTCGGACCCAGGACGAAATGAAATTCCGTCGAGGTATCAGGAAAGCTAATGAAAGTAAAAGACATACTGGGAAGTAACCCATTAAAGAAAAGACATCGCGGCCCACATCGTAAACCACGTTATCGTGGTCGTGACCTTCACGAAGGTGGCGCAATGGCCGGTGTTGGTGCTATTCATATTAGCGAAATCGAACCCACTCTAATTAAATTAGAAAAAGAATTAGGGTTAAATCTTCGTGACTTTACACTGGGCAGTGTGGGTAAAAAAGAATTTAGTGGCGATATTGATATTGCTATTAATTTGAAACCTGAGGAGTTGGCAGACTTTGCTAAAAAATTACAAGCGGCGCCAAGCACACAGGAAGTAAAGAAAAGCAGTGTGTTTATGACAAGTGTTCCTATTGTGGGATACGACGAAAACAAAACACGAGACGGTCTTACACGTACAGGTTATGTACAGGTAGACTTTATGCCGGGCGACCCTGGTTGGATGAAAACTTATTATCACGCACCACATGAAAAAGACAGCAAGTACAAAGGTACATTTAGAAATATAATGATCGCCACTATTGCGGGCAAGATTGACGTGGTTGTTGGAGATGAAAAAATAGAAGATGGACGTCCACTAGTTCAGGAACGATGGATCTGGAGCCCAACAGATGGTTTAGTTCGTATTAAGCGAGAGCCAAAGCCGAGAAAAGACGGCAATGGTTACACTAAAGCAAAAATTGATACACCTATCAGTCAGCCTATCAGAGACCCGGATGGTATTGCAAAACAATTAGGCTTGACAAATGGTAAAGACTTGTATAGTTTTGAAACATTACTAAGTGCGTTGAAAAAATCGTACAAAGGTCAACAGATTAACCAAATACTGGATGATTTTAAATCTAATCCAGTAGTACAAGATATAGGTGTGCCAGATGAAATTTCGTGAACTAATAACAGAAAATAAAAAGCCTTTATTGGAAAATGCTGAAGCTCGTATTCATCATTTGGAAGACAAAGTATTATGGGGTGGTAGTGCAGGCGCACGTCAAGCACTAGACACACTGGAAAACATTCAAGGCAACCCAAAAGCAATCACAGTTAAATGGGACGGATCTCCAGCAGTTATTTTTGGACGTGACGAACGTGGCGAATTTATAATGACTGACAAAAGTGGATTTGGTGCCAAAGGTTATGACGGCAAAGTAAAAACACCACAAGCATTACAAAACATGTTGCTTAATCGTGGTAAAGAAGCACCAGACGACAGCCGTAAAGCATTTGCGGCCAGTATGGCACAGGCATTTACAGTTTTTGAAAGTGCAGTACCAGATAACTTCCGTGGATTTATGTGGGGCGACTTGTTGTACTACACACGTCCACAAGTTGATGATGGCGACTTTGTGTTTAAACCACAAATGGTTGTGTATCGTGTTAAAGCTGATAGTGATATTGGTAAACGTATTGCTGGCAGTACTGCTGGTGTTGTTATCCACATGAAGCTGGACTTGGACGGCAACAAGAGCCGTGCTGATGCAAGTGAATTAAACGAAGGTACATTACTGGTAATGCCGCCTGTTACAGCACAACAACCACCAAAAATTGATCAAAAGATTTTCACAACAGCAGAGTCATTGTTACAAAAACACGGCAATGGTATTGATAAATTACTCAATGCTGAAATGGTAAAGCAACTTAAAATTAGTGACTTTAGTAAAATATTATACAGTTACATCAACCACAAAACCAAAACACGCAGTTTAGATAATTTATCTGGAGAGTTTATTGATTGGCTAAGTGGTAGTAAAGTAACTGGTGTTAAACAGGACCGTATACGTCAGCATATTGAGACTGACCCAGCGGCGTTTAAAGGAATGTTTGATTTAATTACTGCTATTATGCAGACAAAGAATGACGTTATCCAACAACTGGACAATCAGGATGCAGACGTTGAGGCCTACACCGATGGTCAGCGTGGCGGAGAAGGTTATGTTATTGGCAATGGCGATGCTAAACTTGTTAACCGCAGTGGCTTCAGTGCCGCTAACTTAAACAAGGTAAAGAACTAACGGATAAATATTAGTATGGAAAAGTATACAGCAAAACAATGGGCAGAGATCGAAGGCGGCCACACAATGAGTGAAAACAAAGAACCAAAATTTGGATTTGTTAGAGACCTTAATGAAAGTCGTCAGTATCGTACACGTCAACAAATACAACGTAGTAATGCACGAGAAATTGTGGATCATGCATTTTTAGATATGATTACATTATATATTTTATATAATGAATTTGACATGGCACCAATTGCTGTTAAGTATGCAAAAAAGACTATGATGTACGGTACATTCAAAGCGTACAGACAAAGTGGTACAGATTTATATGTAGCATTACATTTAATTCAAAGAAAAGATGCAGACGCACTGGCTGGTGACGGCGCAGATGACGCATTACTTCAGCGTATTAATTTTCCAGAACAAATAATTAGAACATTTTTAAATTCAATGAAAATGAACAACGTGAATCCATCACTGGCAAGACAAGCACTACAACTGATTGAACGTAAGTTTATGATCACAAACAGTGGTTACCGCAGTGTACGCAGACTTGCACAGGATTGGCCACGTATTAATGCAACGCAAAGAGCTCTAGTAGTTACACGTTTATTACAGTTTTATAGAACACACGCACGTAGAAGTGAGCTGTTTGGATTCTTACAAGACTATGCACGTACTAAGAAACTGGAAATACGCAATGCACACAACGCAGAAAAACCAAAAAGCAAATCTATGCAAACTGTTGCAACAGCCGCCGCCATGGGCGCCGCTGGCTATGCAGGGTTCCAAGTAGGCCGAAGCATTGGTAAAAGTTTAGTATAAAGATATAGGAGATCAAGATGCCCGTACAAAAGAATGGCACTGGAAGACCTGGAGAACACCTGACAGGCGATATAGAATATTTTACAGCATACACTCTAGTCGATGTTACTGATAGTGGAATAACAGATCCCAACAGCGCAAATGTTGATGGATACAATCAAGCACAAAATTTAAATGTATTATTACAAACAATGAGCTTAAGAACTCAGCCAATTATTAGTAGTGTAATAAAACGCACAACACAAGCAATGGCAGATTATAGTTTTGGTTCAAATCACACTGGTAACCAAACAATATGGATTGTTAAGTTTGCAACTGAGTACAAAGGTGCCTGGGCTAAAAATGCAGACCCACTGTATCATTTAGTACAGGATTGTCAGGGTGTTTCAATTACAACTGGTATAGACGATACTGCAACATTTGCACTTGATGTATTTGATACAGACTCAACATCAAATGATATGAACCTGTATTTTGTTCGTAACGACGAACTATAATCATACAATATCTAGTAGTTTAATTATCATTCCAATACCTATAAATAGGTGTATGGGATTGATTCCCATTAGGCAAGCAAATAGGCACACTTTCAAATGTCCCCACGGAGTCGGTCACTAGCCTCCGTTAACAAAAGGCCAAAACAATACTCACACTATTGTAACACTGACTGAGTTAGTGAAGACAAAATAGGAAGAGAAATGTCACAACTGGAAAGAGAAAACCTAGAGGCTCATGTCGATCTTTGCGAAGAGAGGTATAGAGTGTTAGAAGAAAAAGTTAATCGTGTAGGGGATGGTCTTGACCGTCTAACAACTGTCGTCGCCGAAATGCGAGAAGAAAATATTAAGCAACATCAAAGCAGTAATAAAGTAATTATTATGGCTGCTGGTACAGTCATCAGTGGACTATTAGGAACTATTGTAGTCGCCCTAATGGCGTTTTTGTAAAACTCCTTGTAATTTGTCATAAAGATAAATATATGCAAGGAGTTTTTTTCTATGCATTTAACCGAATTATGTGAAAACACAAGCGTATCTACAGTATTAGAGGCAAAACTAGTATGGGCTCGAGCTGGAAAGAGCTTGACACGTAAATATCGCTGTACAGTTGGTAAGCGTAAAGGCAGAGTTGTTGCTAACCCAACACAGTGTAATGCTCCAATAGATTTAAAAAAGCGTTTTACGCTAAGACGAACAAAAGCAATGAAAGGTGCCCGTATGGCACGTAAGGCAAAGAGAACTAAGAAGTTTAACCCAGCCAGTAGAATGGTAGCAAAGTTGAATAAGAGATGAAAATATTTGAAGGTATGGAAGAATACGGACACCAAATGCATTTAGCTATAAAAGCGATGTTGAAAGATGTGTTAGTAATGGATATAAGTGACGATGAAGCTCGTACACTTACTGATAAACTTGGACTTAGTGATGTGTTGGAATTAGACACAGCACTGGATGATCAAAATGAAGAAGCAATTCGCGACATCATAAGTAAACATATGAGCTTGGAAGAATACAGCTTGCCAGGACGTAGTGGACTGAAAAGTGCTGCAACAACCAGACCTACAACACAAAAAACTGGCGGTACAACAAAAACAACATCAATGACAAAACCAGTAGCAGGCGGAAACAAAACAGCAACTGGTGGCGCAGACGAAATTGGACAAGACGACAACACAGACGTTGATACAGAAATTGCAGACCGTGAAGCAGAGCTTGCAGATTTAAAAAAGAAGGCAGGCATCAGATGAGAACAGTAACAGTCAGCGGCGGCATTGAAACCTTTGTTACACTACAAGAAGGTGTTTGGTTAGACAAATACACTGACGCCAAAGTGTACAAAGATAATTTAAATGAACGTGAGCGATACATGGCTAAAACGCTGTGTAAAAAAGGCATCCTAAACCTACATGTTAGGGAAGGAAAAACATTTTATACTAGAAATACTAATAGGTTAATATCATGACACTTGACTACAGCAATACAGAAGTAATGGCTGATTTATTACGCCGTTTGGAAAACGCCACCACTAATGGTGCCAAACAAATGATCGCAGAAAGCGACAGTTGTAATGAAACATATTTGGCTCTCAATACACACCGAACACAAACTGGTGTGCGTATGGGTGATTATGACATTGTTGTTGAAAAGGTCGATATAGATGGCCTAAATAAGAATTACTACACTATTGTTGATACAGAATACGACGAAGTACTTTATAAAGATTTAAGTTTATTTGAAAGTGCATTAAGTATTACAAAAAGATTAGTGTTTAACAGACGAACTATTGATTGTAATAATATACAATCACTGGATGCAAACTACGATAGTTATGTCCGGGAGGCTTATTATTATAAGCAAAAATTAAAACATGTTAACGAAGACTATTCAAGACTTGACGTGTTTGAAGCCAAGTACAGCAATGTATTGGGTAAATTAAAAAATACTAAAGAGAAAATTCTAGAAACTCTATAAATACAGTAAACTAAACGGAGATCGAACAATGTTTTTACAAGATTTTGAAACAACACAGTCAAAATTCGAAAAAATGCAAAGGTACTTGAAAGAGAACCATGGCTACGAACTTGACATGAGTGCAATGGATGTAACAAAAGTTGCAGACATTATTACTAGCACAACAAATAAAATGAAAGTAACTGAGGACTCAACAGAGTACACAAGGTTACATATGATTGCTGAAAGCCTTAAATTATGGACACCAGCACCAATCCAAAGTGAATTAACAGAATATGTTAGTGAAGCTGTGGATGACGAAGCAGTTGAAGGTGCAAAGGTTATTTTAGCCGCACAAGAAATGAATGACGAACTACAGAAAATGGTAGAGCGTGTTGCAGAGATGCAAGTGCAAGACCTTATTCCACTAGTGGACGCTATGAAAGCAGAACTAGGTATGGAACAAGCGGAAGCATTCAACAATGCAGCTGATACAGCATTGGGTGGATTATTAGACACAGTTAAAAGTACAAAAGAAGCAGTTGAAAATGCTATCTTGGGTGCTCAAGGTCAAGCACCAGCAGTTGACATGGAAATGCCAGCCGCTGATATTGGTGCTGATGATGTTGACATGACTGGTATGGATGCAGATGCACCAGACGATGATGCATTTGGCGGTGACGATGCTTCTGCAGATGCAGATGGCGAGCCAGAAGGACGTGAACTAAAAGCTGAATCAGCAGATGTATTTGATACAATGTTGGAAGAATTACAGTCTAAAGTAAACGAAAATGGCGAAGTTAGCCGTGCTGATCTCGAAGGCGCACTAGCACAGTTTAGAGCAAAGTAATATGAGATTTAAGCAGTTAGTAGAAAGTAATTATGAAGGTGAGTTAGAAGATGCGATAGTAACGCTTCTAACAGCTATTGGTGCGGAAGGGCTGAATACAGTTGATACTGATCAACTTATACTCGATCTCCAAAACCAAGGATTCAGTATTAACAAGAATAGCCTTTTCTCAACACTAAACGGCTTGCCGATAGTTGCTAACGCTAACAGCGAAACAATTCAAATTCGCGGCGCAGATATGACCCGTGCCGCGGATTTAAAAACACGAACAAGAGAAAAAAGTAAAGTTACTAAAGATGCGCAAAAGCAGGCTAAAAAGGATCTAGGATTATGACATATCAATTAAACAAAACACAGGCCCGTAGCCATGCTAGAAGTCAATTAAATATATTTGATGAAGTAAACACAATTATGCGCAAAGTTATTGTTGCCAGTGATGCTGGTGACTATAGTGTAACTGTAGATGATGGTACTACTATGACAGAGAGTACACCAACAAGTACAATTACTGGAACACAAAGTAATCCAACAATTACAGGCACACCAACACTAATAATTGCTGGAGTTACAATCACATTAGGTACAAGTGGAACTAATTTAAATGCAGTAGTAGCCGACATTAATGATGCTGGTGTAACAGGACTAGTGGCCAGTAAAGACGCTGGCAATAACTTAGTTTTATCTTATACACACCCACAACAAGCTAGCTGGAGTGTAGCAATTGGTAGTGGAACTGCAAACGCAGACCTGGGGCTAAGTGCAAGCACAATAACTCCAACCGCACCTGCCAGTGTAACTTACAACAGTGTACATACTGGTGCAGTTACCAATCGTAAGAGTGATGATGAGATGACACAGGTTAGACTATACTTTACTAACTTGGGATACAACATACAACAACAAACAAACACTACTACTGGAACTACCTTTAAGTGGATACTTTATTGGTAACTAATAGTACTTTGTGATTGACACACAATAATTTATCTGTTATTATAGTTCTATGTTAACAATAAATGAAAAATACCCGTATAAAGAACTCAAGCGTACAGAAGTAGACGGTAAACGTCTATATCAGAATCCCTATGGCGATCCTGTACCCAGTGTAACAACAATCCTAAGTGCCACACAGCCAGCTGAAAAGCGACAAGCATTAGCCAATTGGCGCAAACGTGTGGGCAAGGACGAAGCACAGCGTGTTACGACCACTGCCGCTAATCGTGGAACAGTTATGCACAATATATTAGAACATTGGGCATTGGGAGAATACGAAACTTATAATCCTGGCAACAACATGGTACATCAACAAGCCAAAGCAATGGCACAAGTTGTTGTGGACAATATTGAAAATGATGTTGAGGAAATATGGGGTACAGAAGTAAACTTGTGTGCCGCTAATTTGTATGCTGGTACAACTGACTTGGTTGGCATATACAAAGGCAAACCAACTATCATGGACTTTAAACAAACCAACAAGCCCAAGAAGCGTGAATGGATTGAAGATTATTTCCTACAAGGCGCCGCATACGGCATTGCACACAACGAGATGTTTGATTCAAAGATTCAAAACATTGCAATTTTTATGTGTAGTGGCGATTGTGAGTGGCAGTTGTTTGAAGTAGCAGACGAAGAGTTCAAACATTATGAAACATTGTGGGCAAAAAGATTAGAACAATTTTATAATCTTTAAGACGCATAAATATGTTTAGTGGAGAAAAAATATGGCAGATACAAGAATCAGTAAAATTCAAATTAGACGAGGTGATATTGCAGACCTCCCAATCTTAGCCCCTGGCGAGTTTGGTTATGCAACAGATACACAACGACTATTTTTAGGAAATGAAGAATACACAGTTGGAACAGGAAATGCGGCACAGACGGTATTTCAAGTACCCACAGGTGTTGACTATCCTTTAACAAGCAGTAATATTACAAATCCTGCTTTGTATTTGGATAATACACTGATTAATGCGGCATCTTATACAGTTGCAGGCACTACTATTACCTTTAGCTCTCCACCAGCCGCTGGCACAATTACGATGAAGTTCAATAGCGAACTTGCCACTGTTAACGATACAGTGCGTCCAGGAAACCTACAGTTAGCTGCTAGCGCAAGTGCTGGTACTGCAACTGGGTTTGGTTTTGATACATCAATTTACGACACAGCTTTTATCGACTACAGTATTAAACTGTCAGGCGGCACAGGCTATCGCATTGGTCAACTAAGATTATTGATTGACAGCAGTGCAGGAACAGTGTATATTGATGATCAATACAACACGTTAACAGCAAACGTAGATGTAACATTTGCTGGAAACATTAATGGTAGTGATTTCTCACTAACATACACCAATAACGAGACCTCAACAGCAACCCTTTATTATACATTCAAATTGTGGAAAATGTAAATCAGCTTAGAACCATGTGGTTTGAATCTCCTCAGAAGCGGCTAGCCTCTTGGAGAGACTTTAGAAAAGGACTGGACGTTAACGACTTATTAAACACATGTCGTAATGTTTGTGAGTGGTGGAGATATGCTCCACTGAGTAATATTAGTTTGGATCCTTACGAAATTCAGACTTGGCCAAGCGTGTGGGAAATGCTACACCGCGGCAACTATTGTAAATTTAGTACTGCAATTGGCATGGCATACACACTTTTTTATATAGACGAAAATATAGAAAATCGTATAATAAGAGTGTATGATCAAGCAAATTCAGATATATATATGACAGCATTGATTGATGGCCGTTGGTTACTAAACTACAACCTTACTGAGGTTGCTGAATGGTCGTCTGTAAAAGATACTCTTGAAGTGCAAGAAAGTTTTTTATGTACAGACGTAGTTGAAGTAACAAAACACAATCTATCAGCATAAGATAAGAGGAAAGCGAAATATGAGCGACATACAAGTAATTAAAAGAGACGGCGATCGAGAAGATTTAGATATAGACAAACTACACAAAGTAGTGTTCCATGCATGTGAAGGCATCAGCGGCGTAAGTCCAAGCCAAGTAGAAATTAAAAGTCACATACAATTTTATAATGGTATCACTAGTGAAGATATTCAAGAAACTTTGATAAAAAGTGCCGCTGATTTAATTAGTGAAGAAACGCCAAACTATCAATGGGTAGCAGGTAGACTTATAAATTACCACTTGCGTAAAATGGTATACAATAATTATGAGCCTTGGCACATCAGTCGCTTGATCCAAGTAAACACTGAGCGTGGCTTTTATGATCCAGAATTAGGATCAAGCTATACTGAAGCTGAGTGGGATCAATTAAACAACTATATTAAGCACGAACGTGACAACAGCATTGCGTATGTTGGCATGGAACAGTTTCGTGGAAAGTATTTGGTACAAAATCGTGCCAGTGGTGAGATATTTGAAACACCACAAATGGCATACATGTTGATTGCCGCTACATTGTTTAGCGACTATCCGCACGAAACACGTATGCGTTGGGTTAAAGATTATTATGATGCTGTGAGTACATTTGAGATTAGTTTGCCCACACCAGTAATGGCGGGTGTACGTACACCACAAAGGCAATTTAGTAGTTGTGTGCTTATTGAAACTGGCGACAGTTTAGATAGTATTAATGCAACGTCAAGTGCAGTTGTAAAGTATGTAAGTCAAAAAGCAGGCATTGGTATTGGTGCAGGTAGCATTAGAGCTATCGGTAGCCCTATACGCAAAGGAGACGCAACACACACGGGCGTTATACCTTTCTACAAAATGTTCCAAGCGGCTGTAAAATCATGTAGCCAAGGTGGTGTTCGTGGTGGAGCGGCAACATTATATTATCCAATCTGGCACTTGGAAGTAGAAGATATGTTGGTGCTTAAAAACAACAAAGGCACTGAAGACAATCGTGTACGTCATTTAGACTATGGTGTACAATTTAATAAACTTATGTATGAGCGTTTGCTTACTGGCGGAGACATTACATTGTTCAGCCCAAGCGATGTTCCTGGTTTATACGAAGCATTTTTCCAAGATCAAGACGAATTTAAACGTTTATACGAAACAGCAGAGCGCAATACACGATTACGTAAAAAGAGTATAAAAGCAATTGACTTGTTTAGTCAGTTTATTGAAGAGCGCAAGAACACTGGTCGTGTATACTTAATGAATGTTGACCATGCAAATGATCATGGTGCATTTGATAAAATGGTTGCACCAATACACCAGAGTAATTTATGTAGTGAAATTGATCTACCCACTAAGCCACTTAACCATCAATTTGATGAAGAAGGTGAAATTAGTCTTTGTACACTGAGTGCTGTAAATTGGGGTGTAATGCGTGGCGTTGACGACTTTAAGAGTGCGTGTGAACTGGCAGTACGTGGACTTGATGCACTATTAGATTATCAAAAGTATCCAGTATTAGCCGCAGAACTAAGCACAATGAAGCGCCGACCAATTGGCATTGGGATTATTAACTTTGCATATTGGCTTGCTAAAAATGATACAACGTATCAGAATCCTAACCTAGAACTTGTGGATGAGTGGGCAGAAGCATGGAGTTACTACCTAATTAAAGCAAGTGCAGATTTAGCGGCAGAACGTGGAGCATGCCCAGGCACACCAGAAACATTGTATGGCAAAGGTATTACCCCTAACCAAACATACAAAAAAGATGTTGACGAATTGGTTCCACACGTTGAACGTATGGATTGGACAGGATTGCGTGAACAACTTAAAGAAACGGGTATCCGTAATTCAACACTAATGGCACTGATGCCGGCAGAGACATCAGCGCAAATTTCAAACAGTACAAACGGCATTGAACCGCCACGTAGTTTTGTAAGTGTTAAACAATCCAAGCATGGCGTATTAAAACAAGTTGTGCCGGGTATCCACAAACTAAAAAGCAAATATGACCTACTGTGGGATCAAAAGTCTCCAGAAGGTTACTTAAAAATTATGGCAGTGTTACAAAAGTATATCGATCAAGGTATCAGCGTTAACACTACTTACAACCCAACATTCTTTGAAGATGAAAAGATCCCAATGAGTGTTATGCTACAGCACCTTATTATGTTCTACAAATATGGCGGCAAGCAATTATACTACTTTAATACATTCGATGGCCAAGGCGAGCTTGACATCAACGCAGAAGACAATGAACTAGCGCCGGGTCAAATGGATGATGACGACTGTGACGCATGTGTAATATAGGGAAGAGTGAACAATGAGTGTTTTTAACAGCAAAAAAGAAGGCAACCACACGGAAGCATTAGCCTTTCTGGATCCAGAAGGCGGAGTAGCAGTACAACGTTATGATACGCTAAAGTATCGTAAGTTTGATCAGTTAACTGACAAGCAGTTGGGATTCTTTTGGCGTCCTGAAGAAGTTGATGTGTATAAAGATGGAAAAGACTTCAAAGACTTAAATGAGCATGAACGTCACATCTTTACATCAAACCTAAAGCGTCAGATCCTATTGGATAGTGTACAGGGTCGTGCGCCTGCTGAAGCATTTGGTAGCCTTGTAAGTATTCCTGAATTGGAAAACTGGGTAATCACATGGACATTTAGTGAAACAATTCACTCACGCAGTTATACACACATTATTCGTAACATCTATAATGACCCAACTAAAATCTTTGATGAGCTTATGGACATTCCAGAGATTGTGGATTGTGCTGATGACATTTCAAAGTATTATGATGACCTGATTGAACAAGCTGGTTACTATAATTTACTAGGAGTAGGCAAACACACAGTTAATGGAAAAGAACGAGTCGTTAGCAAATACGAACTCAAGAAAGCATTGTATAAAACTATTATGAGTGTAAACATTCTGGAGGGCGTTCGCTTTTATGTATCGTTTGCATGTAGTTGGGCGTTTGCTGAACTTAAAAAGATGGAAGGCAATGCTAAGATTATTAAACTAATCTGTCGTGACGAAAACTTGCACTTGGCAAGTACACAATATTTGTTAAAAATCTTACCAAAAGATGATCCAGACTATATTAAAATTGCCAAAGAGTGCGAAGCTGAAATGGTACAAATGTTTGTTGATGCTGTTGACCAAGAAAAAGCATGGGCAAAGTATCTGTTTAAAGACGGTAGCATGATTGGTCTTAACGAGCAACTGCTGAGTGAGTTTGTGGAATGGATTGCAAACAAACGTATGACAGCGGTTGGATTGCCAAGCCCATACAAAACTCCACAAGCAAGTCCACTACCATGGACACAAAAATGGATCAGTGGAGCAGACGTACAAGTAGCACCACAAGAAACAGAAATTAGTAGTTATGTAATTGGTGGAGTTAACAAGGACGTTAGCGAAGATACCTTTAAAGGGATGAGCTTATGAGCGAAATTACCGTATACAGTAAGCCAAATTGTCCTTACTGTGTCAAGGCAAAAAGATTACTTACTCAGATGAAATTACCTTTCACTGAGTGGGTAGTTGGTGTAGATGCAACACGTGAGCAACTTTTAGAAGCTGCTCCAAATGCAAGGACCGTACCTCAAATTATAATTGATGGTAAGGTAATAGGTGGTTATGATCAATTGACAACATACATTGAGGCCACAGGATTTAACGGAACAGGATATACTTTATGATTATTGATATTAATAAAAAGGGCGATGTTATTGCCCTTAAACTTACCAGCGGAGAAGAGATCATTGGTGTGTGGCAAGAACACAACAACGGTCAAATCCGTATGCGTAAACCACTTGCAATGGTGATGACAGAAAAAGGACCAGCAATGGCTCCATATTTTGCAACAGCAGATGTTATGACTGACACACCAGAGATTTCGTTTAACGAAAACTTAGTTGTAGCACAAGCTAAAGCACACAAGCCATTTAAAGATGCATATATGCAAGCAACCACAGGTATCGATACTAGTGCTGAGGGATCTAAACTTATCTTCTGATAAATACCATTAGATAGGAAAAAGTTATGCCAGCAGTTCATAGAGATACAGACGCAAGAGCATGCGGAGCGCAAACAAACGCCGCTTGTGAACGTGTTTATACAAATAATTTAATAACATCAGTTGATGGTAACCCCAATAGTCATGGAGGCGGTAATTTAAATGCCGCTAATCCTAATGTATATATTGGCGGCATACTTACTGTTATTGTGGGCAACAGTGCAGGTGCAGACAGTTTATGCCCTATTCCAGGAGGAAGTCATTGTAACCCAAGTGCTACATCTGGTAGTAACAATGTGTTTATTGGAGGGTAACAATGGCGTCAACAGATTTTCCAAATGGTTTAGCAAGTGTTAACGAGTACTTAGATACTCGACATCACACAAATACTGACATCCAAGGTCAAATAGGCGACAATGCAAAAGTTGTTGTAAAAAGTGAATATGATTTTTCATTACGTGAAATCATATGTAATTTGTTGGCCGGACGTGGTATTAAATTGCCAAACATACAAGTATGCCTGAGCGTAAACCTTAAAGCAATTTTAGGTGTACCAGGTATACAGGCGGAACTTTTGGATGCCCTAAACGAACTTGACAGTGAATTTGACAAGTTTATGACACACACTGGTATTGAAGAAACACTGGGCCGTGTTAACAACGCACTGGCTGAAGTAACACAGATAGCAAACATGATTAATTTCTGTGCTACCCCAATTGCACCAATAGCAATTCCAAACATACTTGAACAAACTATGGACAGTTTCCTAGGTGCTGGTAAAGACATTATCAATGCCATTGGCAATATGGTACCGGATCAAGTGGGAGGTTGCCTTGGATTTAATGGACAGGAATTCAACTTAAATTTATTTAATGGCGGTATACTTGGTGATATTACCAGTCAGTGGGATAATATTAAAAGTGGGCAGCTAACACAAAACCAACTTAATGGTTTAGTAGCAAGTATTAATAGTGTAAAAGACGACCTAAAGTCACTAATGGATCGTGAAAACAGTGTCGTGGGTACTGAAGGTGAACTTGGCGGCAGTATGTTTAGTAATGATGTCAGCACAACTACAAACACTGAAATGGGCCTAATGCACAATGCAGATGCGGCAGGAATACAAGGCAACACACGATTAGCAAGTCAATTAAAAGCACAATATGACAGATTGGCTGGATATCCGGTAGTTGATAAAAATGGTAAAGTATACAAAAATATATTTGAACTAATACTTGAGCCTGGATTACTGGCACTGTTGGATAGTTTACAAGATCCAAGTCCAGAAATTAGCGAAAGACAACCAGTGTTTAGTTACTGTGGTGAGATTGTGGGATACACAGCATCAGTAACACAAGACGATCCAGATAATAGTAGCGGATATGTTCCAGCAACAACTACTCCAGAAGGTGAAAGTGTAGACATTACATCATACCCAGGTTACAATGCTGGAGGTATTGACACCACTGGCAGTAATGGTTCTGGAGCAGGTGGATCAAGCACTACAATTATTAATAGTACAACTGTATCTGGCGGCACAGTAAAAATTGTGGGCAGCCTTAGCGCACAATTAGCTCTTGCAAGCTCACTTAGTGAAGGTGACATTGTTGTACGTAGTGATATTAACGTTGCATATTCTCGTAACAGTAATGCTGTCACTAATACTATTACAGATTACACAGCAATGGCAACTCCAGTGGGTAATTACTTACAGGATTTGGATGCTAATGCTGGAAGTGGTATTGTTGTTAAAGATGGCTCACTAAGCCAGACACGTAAACTAACAACAACATCAAATCAATTACAAATTTTAAATGACACTGGACAGGGCGGTGATATTAATATTAGTATTAGTGAAAATCCAGTAATACCTGGTACAGCAGCAATTCAAGTACCACGTGGCACAACAGCACAACGACCAAACACTGAGCCAGGTGAATTTAGATACAACACAACTAATGATGTATATGAAGGATACTTTGGAGGATCAAGTGCAGGTTGGAGAGCATTTAACACTGGAGGATCAAGTGTAAACAACGCCAGTAACATAGGTGGCGGTGTCGGTATATTCCTACAAAATAATGTTGGAAACCTAGAGTTTAAAACACTATTGCAATCTGCCAGTATACAACTTACTGATAATGGTAATGCTATTACTATCAGTGAGAATATTACTGCAAGTAATGTGGGTACTGGACAATCTACATTCAAGCAACGTAACGGTAACGATTTTGAGTTTAAACGCATTGATGCAAACAACAACATCAGTGTAAGTACAGTGGGCGATACAATCACCATTAGTGGTGATCAAAACGTCAAATATACAACTACATCCACAAGCACAAGCGCACAAACAGAAGTATTGTTCAGTGGCGCACGTCTAGGACCACCAGCTGATACCAGTTGGTTCTTTACAATTACAGCTATTGGTAAAGTTATAGGCGGTGTTGGAAGCATGGCTATTAAGCGTGAAGGTGTGGTTGATAACAGTAGTGGTGCAATTTCTATAGTAAGTGATGACAGCGCCAGTACAAAATACAACAACAATGTTGGTAGTGCATGGGATCTAATAATAGACGATTCCAGCAATGATTTCCGTATGTATGTGGTTGGCGCTAACGCAACCAATATTAACTGGACAGTGAAAGTAGAATTAATTGCTGCTTCATAACTTTTTACAAAAAAACCATTAAATTTTACTTGACAACCAAGCCTTTTTACCGTATTATAATAGTATTGTGTAGGCAATGGTGCCTGTACGGAGACAACAATAACACACCAATTACTGGTTAGAGGTTAAAATTATGAGAAGCGCATTATGCGAAGATGGCAAGCGTAGGATGATCGCTAAGGTAGAAGTACCTGTAGATGGCACACAAATTGCTGTGTATGCTATTGGACATCCTAGCTTTCAAGAATATGCCAACCCAATGCATGGGATTGAAAAATTAAACAAACGACAGATATATCAACTGGCGAAAGATACAATTAGAGAGTACGGAATAACTGTACCATATAATATTGTAGATCAACGTTGGAAAACACAGCATGTGGACAAGGTAAAGAGCTTTGTGGTGCAAATGTTTCCAGAATGTGACTAAAAAGTATAACTTTTTACTTGACAAGTAAGACGTTTTACTATATAGTATAAGTATGATAAAAACAATGATAGACATAATAATTGGGTTCTTAACAGGTTGGCTGCTTGGTGTAGTCATAGGAACACTTTTATTAATGTTACTACTAACAATACTATAAAGAGGCAGTAAAATGAAGTATCGAGCAATAGCAATGAATATCCTTAGTGGTGTAATGAACTTTTCAATCGTTACCGCAATTACATTTAGCAGTATTACGTATGCCCAAGCACAGGATCAAGAGTTAAAAATACTGGACGAGCTTAATCAACAACAGCATATTTGTTTAGCAATGAATATCTATTACGAAGCACGTGGCAGTAGCATGGCAGACCAAGTGGCAACTGCTGATGTTGTGTTGAATCGTGTTATAGATTCACGTTATCCAGACACAATTTGTAAAGTTGTAAAGCAATCAGTAAATGATGCCAATGGCAACCCCATTCGTAATAAATGTCAGTTTAGTTGGTGGTGTGATGGTAAAGCGGACAATCCACAGGATACTGATCGTTGGGTAAGTGCGCAGATGTTAGCGTACTATATTGTAGAAGAAGGCAAGTTTCGTGGCATTACAGAAGGTGCAACACACTATCATGCCACATATGTTAACCCACGTTGGGCTAAAGACTTACATTTAGTAGGCCGTGTTGGTGCTCATATCTTTTATCGTTGGGATTAATACCACACCAAAAGCATAAATACACTAAACAATAGGAATTTAGTGTAATGCTTATAGAAGAAATAACACAAGAAGATAACTTTGCAGAAGGCGTCAATGACCCTGCTATTTTTAAAGCAATTTTCTTGTCTGGAGGCCCAGGCAGCGGCAAGAGCTTTGTCGCTAAAAAATTATTAACTGGCCTTGGAATGAAAACAATTAATAGTGATGATATATACGAATACCTTGCAAAAAAGCAGGATCTTGATTTGCGAAATCCTGATGCTATTGCTAGTCCACAAGGACAAGAAATTCGTAATCGTGCAAAACAGCTTACTAAGAATAAAGAAACATCACACTTGGATGGCAGACTTGGTATTATTATTGATGGCACAGGTAAAGATGTTGAAAAAGTTGCCAAACACAGTGCCGCACTAAAATCCTTAGGATATGAACCAATGATGCTTTTTGTTAATACAAGTGAAGAAGTGTCACAACAACGTAACCAAGATCGTCCAAGAGTACTTAAACGTGATGTGGTTAGTAGTATGTGGAAACAAGTACAATCAAATATTATGAAATTTCAACAAATATTTGGTGCTAAAGATTTCCACGTTGTAGACAACAGTGGCGGACTAGAAGATCCAACACGTGCAGAAAATTTTAAACAGGTAGAAAAATCCATCAGAGCATTTGTTACTGCTCCTGTGCGCAACAGAGTTGCTAGAAAATGGATACAGGATAATTCATAATGGCAATACACACAGCAGAAACAATTCAAGAATGGATAGACGGGTATACGTTTGTAGATAACCAGACAACAAGTCAAGATATATTAAAACAAGTGTTAGGTAATCTTCCAGATCATGGGTTCACATATGGACCAACTGAATCTGGTGGATACGAATTAGCTATCAATGGCGATAGCATTAATGATACCTTTACAGTAAAATCATAACAAAGGTATCAGTATAATGTATGAGTATAAATGTAAATTAGAACGAGTAATTGATGGAAATACTATTGAAGCAGAAATAGATTTAGGCTTTAATGTGCTAGTACGCCAAAGAGTTCGTTTGTATGGAATAGAAACAGCATCACTTCAAACACCTGATGTTGAGATTAAAGAAAAAGGGCTAGCTGCTAAAGCACGTCTAATAGAGTTATTGCCTAAAGAATTTGTTGTAAAAACAGTTCTAAACAAACGTGGCAAATTTGGACGTACATTGGGATATGTGTATATCGACGATGAAGATGGACGAAAATGTATCAATGACATTTTGGTTGAAGAAGGCATTGCCCAAAAGTATGAGTTAAACAAGGAATAATATGAAAGTATTTGGTTATTGGACATTATTAATCGCTCTTGCAATCAGTGGAGTAGCGGCGTATTATAGTATTATAGGACTGACTGCTATTTTTGCAGCGGCCGTTATACCTATTGTTATTATGGGTAGTGCATTAGAAGTTGCCAAAGTGACCACGGCAGTGTGGTTACACAGATATTGGCATGTTGCACCATTTTTAATGAAGTTTTATTTGACAATTGCCACAGTAGTACTGATGTTTATCACCAGTATGGGTATCTTTGGTTTCCTATCAAAAGCACATATTGAACAAACAAGTATGGCAACAGAAGGTGTTGCACAAATTGAACGTATAGCAACTGAAATTGGTAGAAATGAAGGCATCATAACTCGAGCTGAACAAAAGATTGTCAAAGCAGAAGCCAGTACTGGCAACTTAAACACTGACATTCAAGCACAGATTGACAAAGAACAAGGGCGTATTGACAGTGCATATAGTCGTGTACAGCCTGCTATTGATGAACAAAATGCTATTATACAAACACAATTGGGTATACTGGAAGATAGAGTTGCAGTGTATACTGATGAGATTAATAGTTTGGATGAAGAATTACAGCGTTTAAATAGTTTAGTATCTGAATTTAGATCTGAGCTTAGTGGTACAACTGTAGCAAGTATTGAAGAACAAGTACAGCCATACAAAGATCAAATTGCACAATTGGATGCAGATCTAGATAGAATAAACACACAAGCAAACCAATACGAGACACGTATTAGTGATGTGGACATTGATAACAGTGCGTTAGATGCTCTAGAAGCACAGATAACAGCGGTGGAAGATAATATTGTTAAAGTTACTAACCAATTACAAAGTACTGAGCGTGGACAGATTCAAGCAGGCCAGGCCGTTATTGGTGTAACCAGTGATGGATTATTTGGCGGTAATACTCAACGTGCATTGAATAAATGGGTAGATGCACAGCAAACACGTATTACACAGTTACAATCACAAACAGTAGAATTACGCACACAAGCACAGGCAACACTGGATACTGAGCGCACACGTTTAACAGACTTGGTTAAAGACTTGCGTGGCCCACAAACAATTGCAATACAAAATCGTAAGCAAGGATTATTAGAAGCTATTGACAGTGTACGTGCAGGTGCAATTGATAATGCTAAAACTGCAAAGTCAGATATACAAGTTAAAATTAACGCAGTGCTTGACACTGATATACCTGCAAACAGAGCATCCAGACAAACAGCACAAGATAACATAACTGCATTACGCCAAGCAGACGACACACGTATCATTACTGCACGTGACAGCATCAAGCAGTTACGTACTAGTGCAGATGGACAAATAGCTGCAAGTAATGACTTGATACAGCGTCTTAGAGAGCGAATCCGTGTTGACGGCGGTGCTGACATAGATGCTATAATAGACGAACAGCAAAATAAAATACGAGAAGCAAATAATACTATTGACAATCTCACAGAAGAAAAGTATACTTTAGAAGCTGAGAATAGAAAACTTGAAGCAGAAGTAGGACCAGTTAAATATATTGCAGAGATGGTGTACGGTGATCAAACTGATACCAATATACTAGAACAGGCAGTACGTTGGGTTATACTTCTTTTAGTTGCAGTGTTTGATCCTTTAGCAATTGTACTTGTACTAGCTGGCGTAATGACAATACATAAGTTTGGCAGAAAGAGATTAGAGGAGCAAGATCGTAATGAACTTGAAAATGAAACAACTAATAGATCTACAAGTAGCAGTATACAAAATGACAATGTGGAATCTGATGAACGAGATAGAGAAGCCGATGATGAGGAAAGTCTATCAGGACGGAGCGATGTGGAACCTGCAGAAGAACAAGTTCCTGACAGTAGCGAAACCCAAGAAGGAACTACTGCCGAGCAGGACACCGGAGGAAGTGTTGGAGAGATACCGGACACCAAAAAAATAAGAAAGCCAGCAAAACCAGACGCTGGTGAAAAACAAGAGCCTGAACCCAAAAAGAAAAAAGATCACCCTGATAACAGTTGGTTAAATACATAACATGGAATTTGATAATAGCGTTTATAGCGTAACCCCGCCTACCCTTTATTTGAATGAGAACGGCCCAAGCATATTTTTAATGGGTATGGATGAAGAACAAGTAAAAAGAATCAGTCAAGTATACGACACATTATTCACTGAGAATAGCATTACATACTATTATGATGTCAAAGGCATCAATGATGTAACTGCACCTTGGGCAAGAGCAGTGTGTGGTATGGTAGACTTTATTATTGTTAATGCTGATACAGCAAACGCAGTAGAGATGTTTATTGCAACTATGGAATGGCAAAAGGCAGATGATGTGCCGATAGTTTTTGTTGCTCCAGAACAAACCAATAAAGGTTTGTGTAAACTGATTACTAATTATAGATTAAAAGTATACTATAGTTTCAACGATATGGAAACTGATGTTAGACATGAGTTTGAAATGAAAAGTGCTTGACAAATCGTATATAATCGTATATAATAATAATATTAACCCAATGGAGAAAAAGTAAAAACATATGTCAAAATTTGACAGAAGAAAACCAAAGTTACCCGACGTGGTAGCTAACGATAGCATACGCTTTCATGAAGTTCGAGTTAACGCTGAAGGTGAAGCTCTAGGTATCTTAAGCAAAGCTGCGGCCCTTAATGCCGCAAGACAACGTGGATTGGATTTAGTACTAGTTACTGAGAATGCCAAGCCGCCAGTTTGCAAGATAGTTGATTTAAATAAGTTTTTGTATCAAAAGAAACAAAAAGAAAAAGAACAAGCAAAAAAGCAAAGAGAGAGTCGTATTGAAGTCAAGGAAGTTCAATTTAAACCAAATATTGATACCCATGATTTCGAAACCAAGTGCAAGCATGTTCAACGATTTATAGAGAAAGGTAACCATGTAAAATTAATGGTCCGCTTTAGAGGTCGAGAAATGGCTAACAAACAAGTTGGCTTTCAAATAATTAGTAGGTTGATGGAAACAGTGGAAGGTTTAGGATTCGAAGCTAAACCCTCATTGAACGGCAACAGATTAATAGCAATAGTAAAAGGCGAAAAATGAGTAGAGATTATAATAAAAAAGAACCTGAAAAGGGGCTATATGTAACCGTGATTAACAATGACGTTAACCGTGCGTTGCGTAAATTAAAGAAAAAAATTAATAACGATGGGTTGCTTAAAGAGTTACGTGAACGACAGCATTTTGAAAAACCAAGTGCCAAACGTAAAAAAGCAAAAGCAGCCGCACGTAAACGCTGGCTTAAAAAGTCATCGGGAATGGAATTACCCAGTAAAAGCGATAGAAAATACTAAATTTTACGAAGGGTATTGACTTTTTATGTCTAAGTACATAAATATAATGTGTACAGCAGAAATGTATTCAGTTGTGCATAGGAGTGCCAATAGGACTCCACATAATTCTTGCTTATTAAAAGGAGAAAAGATATGACAAGACTAACAACAATAAACCTACCTGAATTTCACAGAGCTACAGTTGGATTTGACAGAATGTTCCAAAATTTGGATCGTCAGTTCGCAGGTTCATCAGGAAATGGTAACTATCCCCCGTATAACATTGTACAAATTAATGATGACGAATACATGATTAGTGTAGCCGTTGCAGGATTTGGAATGGATAACCTGGATGTAACACAGGACGGAAGTGAACTTTTAGTAACTGGTACTGCACCAGAAGGCAATGAGGACACAACTTACTTACATAAAGGAATCGGTAGTAGAAGCTTCAAGCGTACATTTACGCTAGCGGATCACGTGCATGTGGAAAATGCAACCTTGGATTTAGGTATGCTTAACATTCATTTGGTACGTGAGGTTCCAGAAGAACTTCAACCCAAGAAGATTTCAATTACTGAAGTGTAAATACACACTGGGCGGAGGGGATAGTCCTCTCCGTCTTTTAACTAAGAAAAAGAGATATCATGTCAACAGAATTTGAAACCATACAAAAAACTGAAAACCGAGTAACACTTGAGCCTCCTGGAAGATGGAAGGTAGTGTTTTTTAATGACGATAGTACACCAATGGAATATGTTATTGAAGTACTACAGGGTATTTTTAGTCATGATATTGATGTTGCAACTGAAATTACAATGACGATACACCAAGCAGGACGTGGCGTAGCAGGTGTATTTGTGTATGAGATTGCAGAACAAAAAGCAAGTGAAACACTTGCTGATAGTCGTAGCCGCGGTTATTCACTACAGGTTGAATTAGAGAAAGAATAAACATGAGAATTGAAAATGAAGTACTATTGGACTACAGCGATGTCTTGATTCGTCCAAAGCGTAGCACATTAGGCTCACGTAAAGAAGTAAATTTAGAACGTGAATTCACTTTCCGCAATTATAACCATAACCAGGATATTATGACTGGAGAATATGATTGGAAAGGTGTTCCAATTATGGCAAGCAACATGGATGGTGTTGGTACATTTGATATGGCAGATAAACTTGCCGAAGGACATATTTTTACATGTCTAGTTAAAACATATAGTGAAAAAGATTTAATCAAATACTTTACATCTGATTTACCTGAGCGTAGTGACTATGTTGCTATGAGCATTGGTATTCAGGATCGTGACTTAAACAAGTTTGAAAAAGTCTATGCAGTGTGTAAAGAAAATTTAAAATACGTCTGCATTGATGTAGCAAACGGATACAGTCAACGTTTTGTGGAGTTTGTGGGAGAATTTAAATTCCGCTTTCCCAAAGTAGTAATCATAGCAGGTAATGTTGTTACCGCAGATCAAACACAGGAGTTAATACTAAATGGAGCAGATATTGTTAAAGTTGGCATTGGGCCTGGTAGTGTTTGTACTACTAGGATACAGACTGGTGTTGGATACCCGCAGTTATCAGCTGTCATTGAGTGCGCTGATGCCGCTCACGGTCTTGGGGGACACATTATTGCTGACGGCGGTTGTACTTGTCCTGGAGATGTAGCAAAAGCATTTGCAGGCGGAGCAGACTTTGTGATGCTGGGTGGTATGCTTGCTGGGCATGATGAAGGCGGCGGTGACGTAATTACCCGATACTATGAAACTAGTGAACTAGAATATCAAGTTGGCGAGCATTTGTCCAATCGTGTACATAAAATAGAAGAAAAACAATTTATAAAGTTCTACGGAATGAGCAGTGATGCGGCAAACACTAAGCACTTTGGTGGACTAAAAGAGTATCGTTCAAGTGAAGGACGTGAAGTACTTGTTCCTTATCGTGGAGAAGTTGCTGTAACTGTGCAAAACATTCTAGGCGGCGTTCGATCAACATGTACATATGTTGGTGCTAACACACTCAAACAACTCAGTAAGTGTACAACATTTATTCGTGTAAACAATCAGTTTAATCGTACATATGAATCAACCACAACAAAACTTTAAGACTGTATAAATACTACTAACAAACAAGTAGGATAGAACTATGAGATACCGTGAGTTACGTGAATACGAAGATCTAAATCAAGAGAAACAAAAAATTATTCAAACTATTAGTGGTTTGGCTGCTGAAGATGACGATCAGGCCGCACTACTGGATCGTATCTGGAAACTACTTAATACTGAAACAGTAACCAATAATATCACAAACAGCTTCATGGAACCCATGAAAGATGAGTTTATGAGTGATAAGGTTAAAGATTTACACAGACTTGAAATTACAAAAATACTAAGTCAACTTGATAGTGATTACAAAGCAATGGACGGCTTCCTCAAGAAGTTAGAGCGTGGCGGTGTAGTTAATATTGATGCACTAAAACAACCTATCAATAGCTTTAATGCTATTTTTGATGGCGATGGCATTGCTATTAAAGCGTTTGATGCACTTAAAATGTATGGTGTTGGACAAAACCAGAAAGGCCCTGGTGAGTTTGCACTGGCTGTATTAAGCAATAAAATACGTTTGGCACAAGGCGAAGGCGATACTGAAATTGATGGTATTGGTAAAGTAGAAGTTAAAGCGGCTGTGGGATCAAGTGGTGCAGGTGGACGTTTAGGACACGGCGGCGCAAGTCAATCCAGTCAAATGCGTATCTTAGAAACTTTTCAAGATCTAATTCCAAACACTATTGCACGTATCACTAACAGTATTAGTATTACTGAGTTTGTTAAAAGTATGAATTCAGAGCTACCAGTAACTGGTCCTGATGGATCTAAAAATGCTGGCGATCGTGAACGTATTGCACGTGCATTGTTTACACCAAACTTTAGTGGTTATGCGGCTCCTATTGCCGCAGCATTTAGACAAGAAGATCCCGAAGTTATTATTGCAGCCTATGTAGAACAAAACTTCGAATGGTATAAGAACCGTGATAATTTCGATGCATACTTGTGTATTAGTTTCACTAGACAAAAAACTGCTATGGGTACAACTGGCAAAGACATTGTTAACCTACGCAAAGCAGGACAAATTACTGGATTTGGCATCAGTGTTATTCCAACAAAAGCTGGACCACGTGAACAGTTTGCTCAAATTAGTATGAGTGCTTCAGGCATCTAACCCTTCCCCCACATTTTAATATTACTGTCATGCATACCGACTATGCAAAAATAGTGCAGTGACCCTTACGTATTTTGTGTTATAATAAGCTAAATAAATGCGTATAAGGAATTGTACAACACACATAGACACATAGGATAGACTATGCGGATCATCCATCCGTTACAAGTGATTGACGAGTACCAAAGGTACTTGCACCGCCGGGGAAGTTCCGGGGTATTGCTTTCCTCAAGCATCATAAAAACTTAATCAAGGAGAACGAAATGTTTAAAGATACATTTAGCGGACTTGTGAGTTTACTTGGAACCCCACTTCCAACTAGGAAGTTCGAAAAAGAGATGCTCACATACGCAAAAACAGAGTACGGAAAAGATTGGCAGTATGCTTATTCTTATATGTTAACCCACGGCGGTCGTGGCCCAAGAGCAGGAGTATTCAACTAATGGCACATTATGTAATAGAAGCGTCAAGTTGGATCCAAGATGCAATCGAAGGATTTAACGACTTACGTAGATCAATGAAACTACGTGCAGAACGTAAAGCATCATACAAACAAACTTATAAAGAACTCAGCAAGTTAAACGACTATGAATTAAACGACATTGGCATTTGCCGTGGCGACATTCGTAACATTGCACGTGGCGATAGAACAATCAAACGTGGCATAGAAGTTAACGAAAACTTGAGAGGATCTGTATAATGACTGTAGCAACAATGAAATCAAACACCTGGGACTTTACATGCAAGTTATGTAAAACGTTACAAACTGCATTAAGTATTGCCTTTGTAGCACTGATCGCTTTTGGTGAATCAGCAGGTAGAGCAAGAGCGGCAAGCGCACTAGCAAGAGAAGGTTTCCACGACGAAGCCAAAGCACTAATGTTAAGTCCAAGGGAGTTTGGTAAAGATGTTTAAAAAATTCTTAAAAGCAATGGAATACAGAAGTTACTGTATGAGTATCAAACAACTTAGAGACATGGGCGAATTTACAAAAGCTAATGAAATTTCTGAGTTTAAGCATAACATGTACAAAACATCATGATAGATCCAGATCACACATATGTAAAGCCCAAGGGCGAAAAGAAAAAAGGCGGCAAATAAGCTGCTACGTTTTTACACACCAGAATCTGGTTGACCTTTGGGTCAACCAGTGCTATATACTAGTATACACACACAAAGGAAAATAACATGAAAAAATTATTATCAAGTGTAGCCCTACTGGTTATATTATCTACTACTGCATATGCAGCAGACACTACAGTCGAAATGTTAAACAAACGTGATGACGGAGCCAAGATGGTTTACAGCGAAGACATCACACGTATTGATGTAGGCGACACAATTACTTGGGTACCAACATCAAAAGGTCACAATGTAGAATTCATTGCAGGTCCAGATGGATGGAAGTTGCCTAAGAAATCAAAACTAAACAAAGAAGTCGAAATGACATTTGACACACCGGGCGTATACTTGTACCAGTGTTCACCACACAAATCAATGGGCATGATTGCCATTGTAGTTGTAGGTGATGGAGACAATGATATTTCAAAAGCCAAAGTAAAAGGCAAATCAAAGAAGAAACTAAAGGCATTGTTAGCTGACTTGTAATGCACGGCGATAGGGGTAACGTAAAAATAGTTTGGCTTATGTTAGCCCTATGCGTATTGCTACATGTTGTAGTAATACCTATATGGATGTGGAGCGTAGGATTATGAAACCAAATAAAAACTTTGAATTGAATATAAGAGACATTGAAGTTATAGAATCAGCACTAAGAGCAAAGGCTGGACGTAGAGGAATGGCCATTGCTCAAGGCGATGTATCTGAAAAGCTAAAAGAAGAAATGCACGAGATACAAGAACTGCTAGGACGTATACATCATCAAAAGGTATGGTACAGTC
>Ga0209666_1000535_pt1 | contig 29103 bp, 39 predicted proteins | sample SaaInlV_125m_DNA_FD_184679 | JGI IMG/M metagenome (GOLD analysis project Ga0209666, IMG submission 184679) | Marine microbial communities from expanding oxygen minimum zones in the Saanich Inlet - Saanich Inlet SI037_S3LV_10m_DNA (SPAdes)... | ecosystem: Environmental > Aquatic > Marine >...
ATGGAAGCGACAACTGGGAGATATACGGTGATGTTTCAGAAGTAAAAGAGCGCAACCTCTACAAAGAACCCATCAAATACAAGCGGTGCAGGGATTGCTCCAAGATGAGCATGAAAGATTACCTTAGCGGCTACGAATACAACTTTGGCATAATTGACAAAGAAAAGAAACACCTTTACGAGTTGATGTATCCTTCAAAGGTAATTGAAAGCAGAGAGTATTTTCTTAATAAAAGGAAAAGGAAGATTGCAACCAAGACACAAGAAGCCAAATGTTCACCAGTAAGCTTACCAGTAAGTTCACCAGTAAGCTCACGGGTTGAGTTTTGCGAATACAGACAAGGCAGCGAGGGAAATGTTTATTTAATGCTGAACAACCACACAGGGCGGGTCAAAATAGGAATGACCAAGAACAAACCAGAGTATAGAGAGTCAACACTTCAAAGCGAGGATCCAGATGTTGAGCTTACATACTACAAGAAAGCGCAAAACATGAGGAAAACAGAAATGGAGCTACACGAAACATTCAAAGAGAAGCGATATAGGGGCGAGTGGTTTGATTTGACACAGGACGATATCGAACAAGCCAAGGAAATGATTAACGACGCGGCAGAAAAAGAAATATAAAACAAATTATTGACATGCACTCTACATCTGATAGTTTGCACGTCCACCAAGGAAAGATTATGATATTACCACTGAAAAACAAGCTCCAAACCGCCGAGGCAGTCACAGACGCCGTGTGTGATACTTGGGGCGTAACACTTGACGAGATCAAGGGATCATCAAGAGAGCAGCCGCTTGCATTTGCACGCCAGGTTGCAATGACGCTCTGTCGAGAGGTCGCAGAGATGTCTTTTCCAGAGATCGGGCGACACTTTAACCGATCACACGCAACCGCTATACATAGCGTCAAGAGCGTGACCAAACACAGCCACACTAACCACAAAGTAAGCGATCTGCTAAAGAGCGTGATCCAGCAAATCTCCACAAAACAACAACAACAATAACAACATGAGCAAATTACTAGCAATTAAAATCGACGTAACTAAGATCGACAAGGAACGACTATTTCAAGGCGCCAAAGGTCAATACCTGGACGCTGTCGTGTTCGTGAACGATGAAGAAGGTCAATACGGCGACAACGGTATGATCACTCAGAGCGTCTCTAAGGACGAGCGAGAGGCGGGGATTAAGGGCAAAATCCTTGGCAACGTCAAGATCCTCGGCACGTTTGAGGACAAGGGACAAGCACCAGCAGGCAACAATCACCAGCAGGCAGGGCATCCAATGCCACAAGGCGCAACTACAAGCGCGGCAGATGGCGATGACATCCCTTTTTAACAATCCCCCACAACGCCGGTCGTCCTTAGCGGGCGGCTGGCAACTACTTTACACCATGAAAATAACAATAGAAGAAACATTGCTCCACCATGCAAAGCCAAGACCAGCTAAGGCTGTGTCAATCGAGATAAGAACAGATGAACCACATCCACGAGTGATCCTGGAGGAGCTTTTATTACCTGCGCTTTCAGCATTGGGGCACAACGAGGCTACACTCGCCAAGTACACATTTGACGAAGAGTAACAAAATTGAATATTATGGAACTACACAACACGCCAGAGAATAACGCCTCAAAATTGAAAAAGACCGCCATAAACAACACCATCCCGTCTATCATCGGGGGCGTTGGGGGCTTCCTTGTTTCTGCTTGGGGGGTGAAAACAAACGACGAATACACTCTTGCCGCAGGCGCGATGCTCGTTGGTGGGTGCGCGGGCTGGCTTTCTGCCATTTGGGGGTGCGTGCTTGTGGAGCTTGATGATCATTAAATAAATAAACAATCAACAAATAAACTACATGAAACTTGGCGGCATAAATACCGCCACACCAAGAAAGAATTATGACCAGGAAGCAGATAACAAAGAAAGCGAAAGAGACGTTTAAGGATGAAGGGATAGCCAAGCTATGGATGTCCACACCGATACGCGCACTAAACAATGCAACACCAAACCAATTCATAGCTGCTGGTGATGGTGCAAAGGTAGTGGAAGTGCTAGATAAGATCAGGCTTGGATGTTTCAGATAATCCAGTATAACACAAAGAGTAGCCGCACCTAGAAAACCAAATGCTTATGAAAGACAAGACGAAATCAATACTAGCCGCGCTTAGGTGTTGGCTATCTCGACTGGTTAGCGTCCAAGTGTTTAATAACTACTATTGGGATATATTACCGACACTATCAACTGGCATCGAGCCGAAATCGTGGAGATCTAGCGCAAATACTAAGTGGGTGCAAATCGGATGGATTCGGTGGAGTGTTCAGCTCTCTACTCCGAACGTAAAGAACAACCGCAGCAAATAACACAATCAACAACAAAACAACATGAAACGCAATCGAGTATTAGTAATTGGAGACACACATGCTCCAGCGATGCACAGGGACTATATCCCCTTCCTCAAGAGCATTCAAAAGAAATATAACTGTAACAAGGTTGTCCATATCGGTGATCTTGTAGATTGGGCATCCATTAGCTACCACCCTAAAGCTCCGTCATTGATGGACTCTGAAAAGGAGTTTCGGAAGGCACAGAAGCAGGTACAGCGGCTACACAAGGCATTCCCCAAGGCTACATGGTGCATTGGCAACCATGATTCACTGACAGAGCGCAAGGCGGCTGATCTAGGCTTGCCATTGTCAGTTCTGAAGGGCTACAAGGAACTCTGGGGTCTGGACGGCTGGGATGTTGTCCCGCGCTATGAGTCGGCTACTATCGACGGCGTTATCTATCAACATGGCGACAGGGGCAAAGGCGGTCAACTGTGTGCTGCATACCTCAACGCACAAGAAGAGCATGCGTCAGTCGTCCAAGGTCATCTACACGCGCAATTCGGCGTATTATACCATGCAAACAAGGCAAACAGAGTGTTCGGAATGCAGGTAGGATGCGGAGTTGATTACAAACTTGAAGCTATGGCATACGGAAAGAAATACAACCGAAAGCCCATCCTTGGGTGTGGTGTAGTTCTTAACGGTGTGACAGCTATATGCGAGCCGATGAAGATTGGAACAGTCACTAAGGGCAAATAGAATTAGCTTGACATTTAACCTAAAATATCAATAATATCAATACAATGAATACAACAGAACCAAGCGTCGATTTCGTTTATCCAGACGAGGAAGACACAGGACCAGACAACGAATACCGTGAAGCTAGCAGACACTTCCTTAGGCTGCTCAACCTGCAATGCGACTTTGTGCTGTCGTCATCATCTCAGACGGTGGCAACGTGGGCTGTGGCTTATGCTGTAGGTCTCGCTGTCTGTGAGGGAGTGAGCATATCAGACAGGGCGGCAAAGCTTGGCATATCAGCGCAAGCACTATCGAAACAGATAGAGGAGTTCAGACTCTCAGCAGGTCTACCTAAATCACCCTATTGCTATAAACAGAAATGAGCGCAAAGAACGACATCACCGGCGACAGGATCAGTGCAAGGCATTTGTCACAGAAGGCGCGAGATCAATACGATAGGATATTCACCAGCAAGAAGCCAGGAGACAATGCCTTAACTATACACGGGCAAATGGTGGAAGCCATCACAGATGCACACACAGAGGCTAATAGGTCGACGCACGAAGCCAAAGGCTCAATGGTTGATGCTATTAACAAGAGGCTAAAGGCTGCCGCGTTGATCGAGAAGGCGTCAAGATTGCACAAGCAAGACCTGCGAGGCTACCTGTCTGGCGTGATGACAGGAGATGAGGTCAAGAACTACCTAAGCCTGCACGATGCCGCACAGAAGCGCCCCACGTTGTCAGACAAGCAACAACTGCAATGGTGCGAGCTATTGGGTGAGCAGGAGCCAAGACCAGCAAGGAGCAAACCACAGCCAACATTCATATCTGGCGTGTCTAGGTTTCTGCGAAGGATCAACAAGGAAGTATGCAAGCGACCGCTCAACGAGTGGACTAAGCAGGAACGCGAGCAGATGCAGGACGTGTTAAAGCCGATCATCGACCTGCACAAAGAGCTTGATCTGTAGCATTATTTTAAAAAAACATGCCCCCCATAAGAATTCTTTTTAAAAAAAAGCGTTAAACGAGGTCATCATGCATCCTTTGTTAAAAAACGTCATTTTTTTCAAATCCAACTCAAACACGCAAAACCATTTCAACCGACAATCAACCAATGAGCAAACCAAGCCAGAGACAACTAGCGGCAGAGTATCAGCTGTCGCCATACGTGGTGTGTAAGCTCAACGAACAAGGCATTGACATCTACGACAAAAACGCTGTGGCTAAGGAGATCATGTCGAGGCGAACACAACCGAAAGCATGGGTTAAAGGTCCACCGTGGGAGGATGAGCCAGAGAAAGAAAAACCAAAGCAAACCGGAGAGCGTGACTTGTTCAAGGAGTTGGACCAGATGGCACAGGATGACTACAACGGATCCAGAACGCTCAAAACCCAAATCGACGCAAAGCACAAGCTCAGACAGATTGCTATCCTCGAATCTGAATACGTCCACAGGGAGGACGTGATAAACGACATGGAGCGCATAGCGAGAGCTAACCAAGCGGCGCACAAGAAATGCTCTGCGGATTTACCTGCAATGCTGGAGGGGCTTTCTGCTCCAGAGATGAAGGCAAAGATAAAAGAATACATGATCAAAATCGACACCCAGTTGAGCGACGAGATGGACAAACTATACAACACACAGGAATGGGATTAGCGCTTACACAATTCGCCAAAGCGATGAAACCACCGAGCGACCTTTCGGCGGTCGACTGGGCTTGTAAGTATGTGAAGCTGCCGCAGTCCGCAAGGTCTCCACAGTTCGACATCGACTCAACGCCGTGGCTAAGGTTTCCAATGATGCAGATAGCGGACGATGAGAACCGAGAAGTTGTCGTTATTGCCCCAGTTGGATCAGGTAAAACAACAATGCTCGAAGGCTTGCTCCCTTGGATTATATCAGAAGAACCAGGACCAACTCTGGTAACGTTCCAAACAGACAACGACGCGAGAGACTGGGTCGACACAAGATTCCATCCATCGCTAAAACTCAACGAAAAAGTAAAGCCACTCATACCAACAGGAAAGCACCGAGGCAATTTCAGAAAGAATGAGATTCTATTCCCGCATATGCCGCTGTTTATGGGTGGCGCTAACATTAGTAACCTGCAATCCAAGTCTATCAGGTGGGTATACGGTGATGAGGTTTGGATATGGAAGGACGGTATGCTGGAGGAGGCACGACGCAGAACACACGACCGATGGAACAGTAGGGTAGTCTTAGTTTCTCAAGGCGGAAGCGAAGGAGATCAGCTAGACGTAGCATTCAAGGATGGGAACATTCATGATTTCTGTTTTGAGTGCCCTAAATGCAAGACCGTCCAACCGTGGGAGTGGAAGCAAGTGAAATATAAACACCACAAAACGAAAGCGGGGGATTGGGATTGGAACAAAATCGGGAAGTCTGTGCATTACGAATGTGCAAACAAGAAATGCAAAAAGAAATTTAAGGACAAGCCAGACGTGCGCAGGGGCTTATCCAAGTCGGGGCGATACGTGAGCAGAAACAACAACCACAAACCTGGCAGAGTATCCATGACCTACCCAGCAATGGCTGTTTGGTGGATCGAGTGGAAGAAGCTTGTCGGTGAGTGGATATCAGCACAAGACGCACGCAAGAAGCTAAACATGTCGCCATTCAGACAGTTTATCCAGAAGCGACTCGCACAGAGTTGGGAGGAACCGCAAGAGGTTATCACACTGAAAGGATCGACGGAAATATACAGACTAAATAAGTATCACGACGGCGCAAAATGGGAAAAGGAGATCGTTAGGTTCATGACTGTTGACGTGCAGCAAGATTGCTTCTTCGTGGTGATTCGGGCATGGAGTGGAGAGGGGGAGAGCTGTCTAATGTATGAAGGCAGAACAAACGAGTGGGAGGGACTAAGGATACTTCAAGAAAAAATGAAAGTTGAAAACAGGTTCGTGTTTGTTGACCGTGGATATAGACCGGAGACAGTCGCGCTAGAGTGTAGCAGAGCGGCAACAAAAGACGACCCAGCGACGTGGAACTGCTTGCTCGGCGAGGAGTCAAACGGCTACGCAATCAAGGTTAATAATAAGCAGGTGACAAGACCATTTTCGACAATCAAAAGAGCGCGAACGACTAAGGGCTTGAGGTGGAGATATGTGAAGTTTTCAAACCTACTTGCCAAGGATACGCTGGCGGCGCTTATGCGTGGAGAGGGTGCAGGATGGCACATAGGGAGCGACTATTCGGCTGAGTATAAAAAGCAAATTCAGAACGAGAAGAAGGTGGAGATATCGCCTGGAAGGTGGCGCTACGTTGTGAAAAAGAAATGGGTCGGTAACCACCTATGGGACTGCGAGACGATGCAGATTGTCGCCGCGTCAATTTACGGCGTATTTAACACAGAGGAGGAGGTTTGATGATTTCGGTTGAATTCAAAACAGATTAGTAATGGCTATTGCATCGGGATTTATTGGCACACTTAGGCGCTACGGCTCAAGGAGTAGCTCCAACAAAAAGAAGCTTGAGAAGTGGCTCGACGCAGCCATCGAGGAGATTGCGGACAATAACGGCGGTCATCTGGTTGGTGCGTCTGCTAACGGTGCTTCATTTTCGCAAATAGCCACAATGACCAATGCTGAGTGGGCTTCTGCACTAGACAAGGCTCTACACATGATTGAATGCGGAGTTAAAACCACCTCTAAAAGCTGGGGACAAATCTTATGATATTAGACTCAAACGGAAACCCAACAACGGCTGGACCGCGCAAACTTGTTGCAGCCACTGATAGGAACGACAGGGGCAATCCTTGGATCCCTGATTTCTCACGCGATCTTGACGACCTGTTCTCGCAGAATGATTGGCGGTCTACTGTGTCACAATCTCGCTTGATATTCTCAAACTTTGGCGTACCACGTGGCGCGATATTCCAGAAAGCTGACGGCGTAGTCGGCAGGGCTTGGGAACCAGAATTTAAAGGAAAAGATACAGATTTCGGAAACCAAGCGAAAGAGTTCTTAAAATCATGGTTCAGCGTTTGCGATGTTAAAGGCAACCTTTACGATTTCAAAACCAACCTATGGCTTGACTCGGCGGCAGTGGATAGGGACGGAGACGTATTTGTATTGCTGACACAAACCAAGACGGGCTACCCACAGATTCAACACATCCCAGCTCATAGGGTCGGAACTCGGAACGGAGTCGACAGAGTAGAGCGCGGAACATATCGCGGCTTAAAAATAAGAAACGGCGTAGTTGAAAACAAGGCTGGAGCGCCCGCCGCATATTGTTTGCTAGGCGCTGACGAATCAGAAGATCAATACATTGACGCGCGTGACATCGTGCATATTGCAGACCCATCGTGGCACGGTCAATCAAGGGGCATCCCCAGCTTGACTCACGCAATAACTGAGCTACGCAAATCTAAAACTTCTGAGGAGTTTGAACTAATGGCACAGATGATGCTGTCAGCGCACGCACTTGTTGAATACAACGAGACAGGAGGCGTAGACCTAGACGACCCGACAACACTGCTCACGGGGCGGGCTGGAGATGATGACAGGCTCGCCGTCAATACCTACTCCGGCGGCATGGTCAGACACTTTAAGAGCAACAGCGGAAGCAAGATTGAGAGCATATCGCACAATAGACCTGGTGACATGTGGGATTCTTTCCAAGACCGCATCATTAGACAGGCGCTTGCGGGCATACCGTGGCCCTCAGAGCTTGTCTGGAAGTCTGACGGGGCAAACGGAACGACTATCAGAAACATCCAAGCCAGAGCCAGAGCCAGCGTGGAGGCAAGGCAGGACGTATTGCGGAAGCCTGCAAAGCGTATTATTAGCTGGGCTATTGCTAAGGCTGTTAAGATGGGAATGCTACCGGCATCAGACGACTGGTATAAGTGGGATTTCACAATGCCGCCCAAGGTTTCAATCGACCCGAGGAATGATTCTAAGACACAAATAGACGAATACAAGATCGGAGCATTAAACATGACAGGCTTGTTGCAGGAGAAAGGCAAGACACATGCGGAACATATCCGCGAGCGATGCGAGGAGATCGCAGAGCGCAAGGCTATAAAGGCAGAAGTGGAAGCCAGAACGAATACAAAGATTGACGATAGAGAATTACAAATGCTCACACCCAATGAGATGGGCGAGCAGACAAATGGAAGTGTTGACGATGGAAGCGGCGAGGGGGAAACAGACGACTCTATTAAGTTTGAAACCCTAAAAGCTAAATTCGACGCTTACGGCGTAGCTGTCCGAGCGGGAGCCATTACACCATCCATAGACGACGAGGTCACATTCAGAGACCAAGGAGGCTTGCCATCCATGTCTGACGCGGTCAAGGGTGCTTGGGATGACGACAAAGGATTCAGGCGACCCATCACAATAGTATCCGGAAGCACAGCGCCGCCCACGGCGGCTGTAACAGATCAAGAAGAATAAACAACAAACAACAGATGAATAAATATCTAAACATAGAAAACAGGGCGGCAACCGTCAAGCTCAACGAGGTTGTCCACAAGGACTCAGCGGACGATTTAATCGACGAGCTGGAGCGCTTGTATGGTAGCGCGGCAGTCGTTGAAAACATGAAAATCGGCGATGTGGTCTGCTCTGCCGCGAATGCTCTGGAGTCAGTAAACGTCGAGATCAACTCCCCTGGTGGATCGGTCATGGAAGGTCAGCGTATTTACAACGCACTTCGTGGCATCTCATCTCGCGGAGTAGAGGTCACGACAACCGTATCAGGACTGGCGGCATCTATGGGAAGCGTCATCTTGATGGCTGGAGATAGCCGTAAAATGACACAAGGCAGTCGAGTAATGATTCACGAAGCAAGCACACTCGCACACGGAGACGCGGCGCAGTTACGCATGCAGTCAGATTTACTTGAGGGCATTAGTGCAGAAATTGCCAACCTTTACGCAGAGAGAGCAGGCAAGGATGCGGAAGACATGCGAGCCATGATGAAGAAAGAAACATGGATGGACGCAGAGCAAGCCAAGGAGATTGGATTCATTGATACAATCATAAAGGATGGCTTCGATCAACAAGACGACGAATCGCAGAACCAGTTGAATTCAGAGCAATCTACAATTACAAACAATACAGACATGGCTATTTTCTCAAAAGATAACGACATCAAGGATAGACTCGCATCAGCAGAAGCTGAAAATGTTGAGCTGGTAGAGTTGGCTAACTCACGCGAAGCAGAAGCTAAGGGACTGGCTCAAGACCTCTCAGAAGCCAGTATCAAGATTGAAGAAATCACTGCAAAACTGGACGAGCTTGAAACACAACTCAAGGTAGCAGGCGAGCAGAACGAGGAAATCTCAAACCACCTTAAAGAGACCGAGGAAAACCAAAGCGAATTTGACGCCAAGGTAGCCGCAGCAGCATCCGCTAAAATGGCAGAACTCGGAGTGTCTGAGCCAGTCGAGGCTGTCGAGGAGGAGGCAACAATGGACGCAGGACAGCTACTTGCTGAATACCGCGAACTACAAAAATCTAACCCGTCGAAAGCTTCCGCTTTTTGGCAGGAGAACAAGACCGCGCTTCTTGCGGGCTAATTACAACAAACAACAACAAAACCAAATTAAAATAAAATGGCTAACTCAATTACAGGAATCAACGACGACATCATCTCGCGTTCGGTCCTAGAAGGATACACAACCGCAATCGCTCCACTGTCTGCGCTTACCGCCGACTTTTCATCTGACGCCGTAGGGCGCGGCGAGAAGGTCAGCATCATGCGCGACAACACAGCAATCGACGCAGCACTTGACAAGACAAGCCACGGCGCTTACACCGTTCAAGATGCAGACTCAGACGCAGTAGAGGTCACAATGGGGCAACCTAAGTATGTCTCTTGGGGACTTGACGACAGCGAAATCGCTAATAGCTCAGTATTGAGCATGGAGAAGTTTGGTCGCCGTAAAGGTAACCTGCTTGCAAAAACCATCCTTCAAGACATCTGGAGCGAAGTAACCAACGCCAACTTTGGCGCGGCTTCCTTTACTGGTGCTGCTGGAACATTTGACGAGGACGACGTTGCAGACGTTGCCGAGGACTGTGATAGCGCTGACTGGGCACAAGACGACCGTTACTTGGTTCTCTCCCCTTCATACGTTGCCGCACTTCGCAAGAGTGGTGCAATCAAGGACACCAGTGGATACGGCTACAACGCCATCCAGAACGGTGACATTCCAATGCTTCACGGCTTCAAGGTCATCATGTCTAACGCAATCCCTGCCAACGGCGAAAACCTCGTAGGATTTGCTACCGACGGCAACGGCATCGCTTCCGCTTTCCGTTATCTTGCTCCACAAGAGGGTCACAAGTATAACCGTGCTGAAGCCCTAGTCGGCGAAGGCGGCATTACTCTTGGTCTTCGCGACTGGTATTCTGAGGACAGCGGCGTGCGTAAGTGCGTTATCGAGTCCGTTTACGGATACGAGACAGGCATCAGCACAGGCATCAAGCGCCTTGTGTCTGCTTAATTTTAACAACTCGAAACAATGGCAAACTACGCATTACTACTCGGCACTAAAGCAGGGAAGCGGGAGCTGATCGAAGACGGTCAGCCTGTGGATATCCGCAGAAAGTTTAAAACCATGACAGCCGAGGACGGCTTCGAGGTTGTAGAGGTTGTTGACAAGCACCAAGGCAGAATCCGACACAAGCGATTCGCCAAGGTTGCAAAACCAGCACCTAAGAAATCAGTTAAAAAAGCAACAAAATCCAAGTAAATATAATTAAAATTGCGTTGCAATTAACAAAACTTAGCCTCTCCCTTTCGCGGGGAGGGGCTTTTTTTACATCATGAATATACAGCAAAAAGTAAAATCAGTATTATCACGCCAGATGGGAGCGCTCGGCGCTGAGAAAATAGAGGTAGACGGTCAAACTGTTTACGCAATACCTGCGGAAGTAGACACCGACAGAGATATGATGGGGGGAAGCCGTGAAAACAGAGACATTGATTACCAATTTCCTACAGATGAGAACCTCAAACTAAGGAAAGGCGCGGCTGTAAATGCCTGCGGCAAGAAATGGAAGGTTGAGAATTTCAGACAAGGTAGAGCGATGACCACTATATCGTTAATAGAGCCAAACAGGATACAAGAGTAATGATAGATGCTAAGATGTCCAAGCGCGACGAGGCGCGATTTAGGAAGGCGATACAGAAGCTAGTGGCGCTGTCTGGCGAGCCTGTCGAGGACATACTGAGGGCACAGGGGCGGCTGTTTGCAGTGGATGCAGCGAAGTTCACAGCTCCATTCGGAGACAAGAAGGCAGACGGTGACAACACAAAGCGGAAGGTAGAAAAGACCATATTCAGCACATACAAGAAAGCGGAGGATTTAAAGGTTGCAATACGCGTAAAGTCTGGACCGGAAGTGGCGGCGAGGTTTGCGAAATATATCCGCCGAGGGGACTTATCAAAAGCCAAGCAACTGTCATCTGCAATACTTGGCGGCACACATGAACTCGGAACATTTGACGGCGGCAGGATGCACAAGAGGAGACTATCAGGCAAATCATGGAGCAAGCTATACATTACAAAAGGATTCCCTGCGGTTAATCAATACGCCCGCGCTACAATGCGCCGCGTTGGTGAGGGCAAGAGCGGATGGGCTAAAGCTGCGGCTCAACTGGGTGGAACTAGAGGCATTCCAGCATGGGCTAAAAAGAAGACGCACAGGACGAAAGGTCTAGGCATCGTCGAAGGTAAAAACAGCAAGGCATCAGTCACGGTTACCAACAGATCAAAATACGTATTTAAAACAACATCCACAAAATACCTTTGGAGGCTAAGGCTCGGCAAGGTCGAAAAGCTCGTAGAAAGAATGATCAAAAACAGGGCAAGAAAAAGAATTAAAAGAACATGAAACCAAAAAAGATACAGAAACCAGCAGGCTACAAGCTAGAATCAGCAATTAAAAACTACCTCGTAAGAACGGGGTCGTTTAAGGGGTGCGGAGTTATAGAGCAAAGCAGCGCGAACGAGGCGCCAGAAACACTTCCGTGTATGGTTGTTGGGTGCGATAGTATATCAAGGACGAGCGAAACAGAGGCTAGCATGATGTCAAGAGATGCCGAGATATCTGTGACGATATACGCAGACTCAGAGGAGACAAACAAGGCGACGCTTGATGATTTAGCAATCGAGCTTGAATACAGGCTTGATTACCTAGACGGAATGAAGTCCGAAATTAACAAACCCAAATCAAAGCGAGACACAAGAAAGGTCAAAGGACTACACCTGCACTACATCGGAGACACTAAGGTCGACCTGGAGACAGAAGGGACTGATTGGCGGTTCACGGCATCATGCACAGCGCTAATCCAGATAGTTGGTTGAATTGGTCGCAATACTGAATCAAATTTTAAATCATGGCAGCAATTACAAAAGGGACAAACGTCCACGTTTACGGAATCAACAGCGGAACATTTACAGCGGCTGTTGTAACCTCAATTAACTTCGGCGACGAGTTTAATAACACAGCAGAGATAAAGAACGAGAGCGGGAATGTGATCGAGGAGCGCATGGACGACATCCACACCACAGGAAGTCTGACGCTTAACTTCCAAGACACCGGGCATACGCCTGAGGCTATGGGCGCACAGTTTGACTATGATTCCGTCACTTATTACTTGACCGGTCGCACACTCACACTGAGCCACGACGGATACGCTGAGTATAGTTACAACTTCAAAACCAGCGAATACATCACACTCGTCTAATCTGATGGATGACCGATTCTTTAACGGGGTGATCGGTTGCGAGGTTAAGATTTGCGGGTATAAACTCACTAATCTGACACCTTGGCATGTGGTTATTTTAACCGCGATTGAAAGCCCTGTTATTAAGGAGGTCGGTCACGTCCTGCCTCATGACCTTCTTGTATTCTGCAAGGTTGTTTCGTGCGAATATCCAAACACGCCAGACCTAAAGCCTAGGCTTCGGGATGTGTTTAGGTATATCTTAACAAACAGGAAGAAAGCCTTTAAAAAGAACACACAGAGGCTTAAGGCGTGGATGGATGTTCAGACATGCTCACCTGTTCTCTGGGACGTTATCCAAGCGGAGGGTGCAAGCACGCGCGAGATAAAAAGTCCTGCGATGTTGGCGCTAGTCATGAACCTGATCAGCAAGGCTGGAACAACGCTAAAAGAGACTTGGAATATGAGGCTCTCAGAGGCTCGATGGTGTGATTTGACACTTTCAGAAATAAATGGCAACCCTGTAAGGTTTGCATACGAAAACGAAGAACAGCCAGCGGCAACACTTCCAGACCTAAGCGAAAAAGAAATTATTGCAGAGGCTAAGAAGACGCTATCACAAAGTAGCTTCCAGGTATGGCTGAAAGCCAGAAAACAAAACAATATTAAAAACTGATGGCTTTAACTTTCCAATTTAATGCAGACGGCAGCGGATACAAGCGCGGGCTTGAGAACATGCGACAAGATACCAAGCGGTTTGCAGGTGGTGTTAAAAGCATGTTGTCTAGCTCGTTCGCCATGGCTGGCGGGATTGCAGCAATATCAGCGGCTACTAAGTCAATAGTAAATCACGCTAAAGAAATCCAGAATCTTTCAAGGCTCTCAAACACAAGCACAGACGTTTTTCAGAGGCACGCGCACGCAGCCAAGTCGGTAGGGGTTCAGCATGAAAAGCTTGCTGACATATACAAGGACTCGTCAGACAAGATAGGCGATTTCCTTCAAACTGGCGGAGGTCCAATGGCGGACTATTTCGAGAAAATAGCACCGCTCATAGGGCAGACGGCAGACGAATTCCGCGGGCTGTCTGGACCTGACGCCCTGCAACTATACTTTAACGGTCTGGAGAAGGCAAACCTAGGTCAGAGCGAGATGACTTTCTACATGGAGGCTATCGCGTCAGATGCAACGCTTCTTATACCATTACTGGAAAACGCGGGGCAAGGCTTTAGAGATTTAGGCGATGATGCCAACGTCCTAGGTGAGGGAGCTATAAAAAAATTAGTGGAAATGGAGCGCAAGCTTGAAGGATACCAAAACAAAGTATCCACCTTCTGGGGAGGTGTTGCCGCGGCTGCGGCTACGGCTGTTGAGCTTATATCGGCGCAGGTTACAAATATGGGTTTGGAGGTGGCGAACACTTTCAGAGGTGTCGGAAATATCGTAGGCGATGCGCTGACGGGAGACTTTAAGGGCGCAGCCAGACATGCGAAAGAACTCAAGAAGGACATAGAAGGCATACCAGACAGGCTTCGCGAAACCCACCAAGATATCGTATTCGGGGACGAGGGGAAAAGTGAAAGAGGCGGTGAATACAAGCCGAAGCTGGATCCAAACAAGTTGACGCCCGAACAAGACAAAAGGCTTGAAATCGAAAAACAAATAGCGGACGAGATCGAGCGCCAAGCAGAAGCCACCAGAACACTACAAGAAAAAACAGCGAAAGCGAAGGAGGAGTGGGAGAAGTTACAAGAAAAAGTTTACGAGAGCGACCCTGCGACAGTAGCCAAGGAAAGGAAAAAAAACCCAAGAAAGGGCGACGAGCATTTAACAGCGGGCATATGGGCTTCCATAGCGGAAAAAAACGAAATGGCTCACAAGGAGGCTATACTGGAATCAGAAAAAGCATATACTAAGTTCTCAGCTCTTAAAAGACAGCTAAACGAACAGGAAAGAACGGAAAAAGAAGCGGCTCAAAAGAAACTTGAAGACGATCTGCAAAAGTCTAAAGACTACCAAGAAAAGGTTAATGCGGAGGCGGACGAGGACGCAAGGAAACGCAGGGAAAAACAAGAGGGGAAAGAAAAGGACAAACTAAGAATCAAGACTCTGCGAGAAAATTCAATATCTACGTCATCCCTTGCCGCGTCTGGTCTAGGGGGCAACGTCTCAGCGTTCACGGCTGACCCAGCATTGAGCGAGGCTAAGAAACAAAGCCAACTACTACAGGACATCAAAACAAGCTTGCAGCCTGCGGGCGGGGTTCAATCAACACCAGAATTATAGAACAATGTCACTAATTACAAAAGGAGGGTTTGAGTCTGTGGGCGATTACGCTATACAGCCAGACAGGAGTATTACAGAAAAGAACGACGGCACACTTGAGGGAATCGTAGTGATGCGATGCGATAAATCCAAGCAGTATGATTTGCCGGAAATCGGCGCAACACATCCAGACGATGATAGGCTCGAAATGTATCAATCAAGCAAGGTTTACCAGAGCAACGGCATAGTCGAAATGACGGGTTCATTCTTCGGGCTAATTACAAACGAGACAGAACCAGAGATATCATACAGCGGAGGTCAGAACAACGACCCAATAGACACGCACCCAGACTTTGAGGACTTCGCAGGAACGCCCGCAGCACCTCTAAACGGGGCGAAGTTTGACGCTGAAAGTCAAGAGTTTATTGGCTTCTTTTCCCCACCAGCCGAGGATCAACCTAATTTTAGAGGGGTTCAATACTACCTCACACCATCATCACTCATAACGCTGTCATACTGGACGGACAAAGTGCCAACTCTAAAAAATAGAATGTCAGTGCATGACAGAGTTGATGGCTTCAAGAAGCCCGACGACATGAAAGACTTCTTGCTAGTTGATACTCCATACAGGCAGGTAGGGAGCTTCTACCAAGTGACCGAGCAGTATGTCGGATCTGGTCCAAACGGAATCAACCGAGTAATCTATCCAGACTGATAACATGGCGAGCAAATCCAACAACGGCAACCTGCCGCTGGGACGGTCAAAAATAGACGCGTCCAGAGGTGTGGAGTCTGCGCTTTCCAAGCTGTCCCACCAAGTCGGGGCAAGGACGCCACGCCAGAGCATGACGGCGGGAAGCAAGCAACTCCACAATGGAGTGTTTCTGGAAGCTCCGAGGGTAAGGGCTAGGTCGTCCAGTGCGTGCATACTAGGCGAGTACACTGTTGATCCAGACGATGAAACTAAGGTGATCATAAGTTCGGGCTGGCTACACGCTCCAAACAAATCCGTATTGCTAGAGCCATCTCCGATGACGCCGACAGCTGGGCACAAAGTTTGGATTGAGTGCCCGTGGACGGCAACACTCAACGACGACAACGTGCTTGAGGCTGGGGGCGAGCTAGGAACTCACACAATATCGACCGGCGCAACAATGCCCGACAACGTAGTTCCACACGTTGACAGCTTGACAGGGACTCTGTATGTGCCAATAGGAGCATGGAACGATGATCTAGCATGGATTAGAGAGGGATGCGGGTCGTTTACAATCGGATTTTGCCCAAGAGTTTTTTCAATAGAAAGGGGGTAATATGGGCGAATATACATGAGGCTGTTGCTACCCATCGTGCCCTGTTCCAAGTTTGGAACACAGAGAGCCGCATGGTTTCGATGCGTGGACAAAAGCCACGACCAACCCGGACGGCTCGCTAGGCGCTATCGTGGATGGAGACTATCCAGAAATTTATCAGATCTTCACTAAGTGGAAGACCCAGCTTGATTTCAATAGTGTTTACCACAACACCACAGCAAACCTCGGCGACGATGATCAATATCTAGCCGTAGCTAAAAGCCAAAGCGGTAACATATGGGCTGAGCGTCACTACGAGGATGAATACAACGAGAACACAATTACCTACACCGGCGGCGGGTCATTAGTCAGAAGAACTGAACTTAATTTTTTCTGGTATGGAACCACGCCGGGGTTTGAATACTTGAGAGAGCTTACAATAGAGACGTTTACATATGACTCAGATTTGGACTTCACGAAGGTCAGGGAGTGGACGAAGTATGATTATACAGGAGCGGTCATTGATTCATCGACAACGACAACCACCCAGGATATCATGTCGATCGGTCTGGGGTGGTCACACCCAGTTGACAAGACGGTCACGCGCAGTAACACTGAATACAAGAGCGCATACACCACAGCCACACCAAGCAGTTCCAACATTACAGCAGGCGGGACTTTCAGCTATACAGACACCAAGTCAGAACCTGCCGCGAACCAATGGCGGGCAGTTATACCGCACGACTTTGACCCTCCCCCGCTACCTTCTGGAGCGCCAGACCCACCGCTTGAGTCACAAGATCAGAGGTGGCACGGAACTTGGCACAACGTCGAGGTGTGCGAGGTTATGACGCCAGAAGATCACGACCCGCTCGACCCAGCGTCACCACAAAAGCAGGAGACAGCATCAAACGAGGAATGGACAGGTCCTGGATTATTGATAAATTATGACGGTTTCGACCTACTGACAGACGAGCAGAAAGAAACAAGGCGAGAATCATGGAAGTCTGACTGGGTTGATGTTGGATGGGCGCAGGAGGAGGGCGCTGTTGACGTATTATTAAAGCGGTCGCAATGCTATCACGGGGCACCGTGGGTTTATCATTAACTGGTTGAATTCGCCACAATCAAGAGATGGGCAATTTCAATGATTTAATCGTAGACGTGGGGAACAATCGGCTTGTAAGTAGCTTTTTATCGACAAGATCAGAAGGGTCACCACCTGTCATTCTAGGTGATACTCAACCGGTATCTATCCGATTAGTCGAGCAAAACAACAACAACGCAGACCAACCTTGGAAGAATCTAGATCTTACAGGGCAGACAATCAGAGTCGGCGTGGGTAGTCCTGGCGCAGAGCCAATCGGCGGCACGTTCACACTTACAATCAACAGCGAAACCACTGACGCTATTCCTTACGGTGCATCTGCTGAGGATTTAAAAACAGCTCTTGACGCGCTGATTATGCCAACAGACCCCACTATTTCAACAGGTGAGTTTGAAGTTGAAGAGATCGGAGGTGGATATACCATTACCTATCCATACGAGGGGAACGACGCGGCAATGGTTGTCAACACATCGCTTCTAACTCCATCATCAACATCAAATGTTATTATATTGAACGACGGCGTAACCAGCGTTTCGGCAGAGGTTCAGTCGGTCACCTTTGAACAGGAAGCGGCTGCATACATTGAACTCACCGCCGACCTTGACGCTCCGGCGGCAACCATAACGGAGGTTAGAACAGGCGTCACGGATACCACATCAGAGATCCAGCGAGTAACGATCAGCGGCGACCCATACGCGGGCACATACACGCTTACAGTGGCATCGGAGGAGTCCAGCAACCTAGAGGTAGACAGTTCAAGCGATAGCATTAAGACAGCTCTTGAGAGCCTTACGTCAATAGGTGCGGATAACGTGACGGTAACCGGTTCTGGTCTTGATTACACGGTAGAATTTGACAAGTCACTGGGCGACGTGGGAGCGATCACAGCAGACTTAACTAATCTCACATCACCAACAGGCAAAAAAGGAGAAATCGACTTCAACACCGACGATCTGCTTTATTTCCTTGACGGTCAGAAAAGTAAAGACGCTACTCTTGAGGTTGTCCGCTATACCACGACAGGTGCGAAGTCTGACACAGTTTTACAAGCAAACATCACCTGCAAACAGGATATAATTTAAATATGAGTTTATCGACCAGAACAGCGAGGTTGGCGGCTGACGTATCAGCACAACTACCAACATCATTTACGCTTGAGTCATGGCGCGGGAATGCTTTTGATTTAGAGTTGGGTGTATTTGACGGCGCCACAGTCCAAGACCTAGCGGACGTTTCGAGCATTACTTGCATAGTTAGAAACCAGTCACAATCTGGTATTGCCATGACCAAGACTGTAGCGAGCGCGGGCATAGACAACACACTCGACAGCGCAAGCTGGCAGGATGAGAGCAAGCAACACCTGACGTTTGGCTTCACCAACTCAGAAACCAACGTGGCTATGGGTTCAGACCTTGTCGAGTACTGGATGGTCATAACAGCCATCATGAATGACGGCGCTGAAAGGACTCTGGCGGCTGGGTGCTTTAACCTTTACAACGACCGGAACAACACAGCAGGTAACCCGCCGTCAAACCCTGGAACATCTATTACACTTGAGCAGGCAGACGCAAGATACTTGCAGACTGGAGACGGGGGCGCACAGCTGACCACATCAGAAACGGCTCCTGTATCACCAGACGCGGGCGACCTATGGCTGGACAGCACACAAGCCAAGCTTTACACCTATTACAACGACGGAGACTCTAGCCAATGGGTCAGTGTCAGCGGGGGCATGTCGATTCAGTCCAACCTTTACGACAAGTTGATAATCGTCAATCAAAACAATGTTGCAACAACGCTCGGCGGTGTCATCGACTCTACAAAAGTATATTTCATTGACGGGATTATTGATCTTGGAACAACACAAATCACAGTTCCTCCCACGGGAATGACCATTAAGGGGCATAGCTTCGACATCTCCGGTCTCACATCTAGCGAGGATAACTACACCATGTTTGTTTCCGAGTCTATCGCTATAGGGAGCGGCAATCTACTGGGTGCTGACTACTTCATTCAGGTAGACGGTGCAGGCTCTAAGGTCTATGAGTTGTATGACGCTACTGGATTCAACGCCTTTGAGTTTGCGCGGATCAATTACAATGATTGTAGCAACCTAGGAGACATATACGAGTATCGCCAAGGACTAGAGGAGGGAACGGGGCGCTTTGGTGGGTCTCCAAGCCTAACCTTGCATGGGCTATGGCGCGGAGGGTATAGAATCACAACGTCAATCGTGCGAAGCTTGGCGGGAACTATGACCGAGCCACTGTTTAAGGGGGGCACGGCGTTCCAGATGGACAGCCGATTCTTGACTGATATAAACTGTGACCTACCGACTCTAGCGCCGTTCTGTGACTTCTCCACATCGTCATTTCCGAACCCGTCAACCATCCAGTTTAAGGGCGGCATATTTAGCAGAGACGGTGCATTCAACGCCAACGATTCAAACATCACGCCCAATCTGAGTCCGTCAGACCTCCCTTGTGATTGGGATAATAATATAGGAATCGGCAATACCTTTGTGGGCGGTATCCTTGACTGCACAGCTGAGTCAACCACGAACATCGTCACTGCTGGGGATGCTGTAGATCTAGCTGGAACATTCACGGCATCAGATCTGCAACACTTTGATTCGCCTGCTAATGGTCGACTTAGACATACAGGCATCAACCCGAAAGAGTTCGTGATTAATTTTGATCTAGTTATTGATGGCACGCAGAACGCAGAGGTTGAAATATTCCTAATCAAGATCGACTCGCTCGCGGCGGTTACTGTTGAGTTTGCACAAACAAGAGTCATCAACAACCTGCAAGGCGGTCGTGATGTTGCATACTTCACGGGACAGAATACTGTAAGACTCAACCAGAACGACTTGGTTTTCTGGCAGGTCGCCAACGTCAACGGAACAGGTGACGTTACGCTTGAGCAATCATCATCATGGGCTGTTCGGGAGAGATAACCAAACAACAATTTAAAACATATAAATCATGGCAATCAATTTTCCAGCATCACCAAGCACAAACGACACGCACACCGAGAACGCTATCACGTGGATCTTTAACGGCACGTCGTGGAACGCTCAAGGCGACCAAGTAACAGCGGCTAGCATCGGACTTGGCAACGTAGACAACACAGCAGACGCAGACAAGCCAATTTCAACAGCAACACAAGCCGCGCTTGATGCAAAGGCTGACGCTACATATAACGTCAAAAACTACGGAGCGACAGGTGACGGTGTGACAGATGACAGAGGGGCAATAGATGCTGCCATAGTGGCAGCGAATGGAAACGGAGGCGGCACGGTGTATCTTCCTGATGGTGAATACAGAGTAAGCAAAAACACAGCATCACCCAAACAAGCCATTAGCCTTCTTGATAATGTGGCAATAGTGGGTCAATCCAGAGAGGGTGTAGTCATAAAATTATTGGACTCAGTAGCGGGTGACACACCCGTCATGGCTGCCGATACTGGAGGAACCGCCGAGAATATCAGCATTTGTGACATTACCATTGATGGTAATAAATCACGCCTGGTCACACAACCAACGGCATCTGAGGACGAAGGTATCAACATCAAGAACGGTGAAAACATCCTAATCCATAATGTTCGGGTCAAAGATTGTGCAATGGATCCGATCGACTTTGACGGTGGAGCCAAAGTGATGTGTTCAAACCTGTTCATTGACAACAACGGGGGTTCGTTTCATGCAGCTGGTGCAGGGACGGTTTACCTAACACTGACTAACTCACAATTCTATAATAACGGGGGTAATAGAATAAATAGCGGCAACCCTACAGTGGCTAACTCAGCGGGCAATATTGACCTATATTTGACCAATTACGCGACAATAACAAACTGTATTTCAGTTGGCGGTCCGCGCCCGCTGTCTGTAAATGGGGCTGTAAGAACACATGTTGCAAATTCAATTTTCATAGGTTCAACGGGATACCCCGCCGTCGATTTGCGGGGTAGCGGTCAAACACCATCGGGGGAAGCTAATTTCACAAACTGTCGCATTATAGGTGCATCAAGTTCGGCTTCTCAAGGTGTTGAAATAAATGATGAGTTTGCCGAGTCTGTTTTCACAGGTTGTATGTTCAAAGGTTATACGGGAATAGATGTTGTTGACGGTGGCGATTTAATTGTCAGCGGTTCCATCTTTGGGGGTAACAATCACGGCGTTTATTTACGCGAGAACAACAACAAGCGGGTGCTGATTGAGCATAGCATTTTCAGAGATAGCCATTTCGGGAATGCTATCCGGGTTGAATGTGACGCAAAGGGGGTTGCTGCATCGAACGTGTTCGAGAAGTCGAGCTCGTCCTATGTTGGTATTTTCCTCAACACAGGTTCCACAACATGGAACATTGAAAATAACAAATGTGACACAACCTTAAAAGTTGTCAGGGCTTGGGCGGGGTCACACACATTAAGAAACAATGACTTTGGTAGTGGGACTGTTGAAGTTAGGGGCGATGACCATTTATTTGAAAATAACAAACTCAAGAATTTGTTTATTGACTTCACAGGCTCAACAGACTCACGGTTCACAGGTAACAGTATTGTAGGGGTGTTCACTGGTTCCGCATATCCCTATGAACAAATTTGGATAAACAATTACGGTTCTGGGGCACACGCGGAAAGCGGCTCCGCTGTTTTGGTAGCTGGAACGGTCACAGTGAACAGCGCAATCATTCCATCGGGCGCTAAAATATCTTTAACCAGACAGTCAGCAAGCGGAACTGTTGGTCATCTTTCAATAGGAACGATTGCGGCAGGCGCATCGTTTGAAATTAACTCCAGTGAACCAGCCGACACATCAACCGTCTTCTGGAGGATCGAATATTAAACAACAAAAACAATGAACAAAACAAACATACTACGTGCCTTAGTTGGCACTGTTGCCATCGTGTCAACAATTAGCGCAACCATTAATCTTGACGCATTACCCGAAAGCTGGCAGACTATCGCGGGCACAGTCCTGGTGGCTCTACTTGGTCTTAAGGAGGTCGTCGTCGTCATCGGTGACGTATTAGACGACGGCAAGCGGAATAACTCATTCAAACCATAACACACCATGAAACTAATCATTATAGCTACAGCTTCGTTACTCCTCGCATCATGCGGGACGGCTTGGAATATTCGCATTTCTGACGATGGTATCACAGCCACACCAGACGGCGGGCACATCTTCCTTCCGCTCATCGAGGCTCAAAAATAAAAATCTTGCTGGCGGCGTGCGGAGTCGGTAACGATTCGCGGGGCGTGGTGGTCCTTCATAGCGCCGCCAGCTTTTAACTCTTTAGTGTAATGGGATTCGAAATAGTCGGGCGCGTGTTTGACGCAGAGGCGTTCAGGGAATACATAGAGACGGTTAATCTAAATTGGATTAGCTCCGTTACGGTGCATCATACAGCATCGCCAAACCTAGCGCAGAGACCTAAGGGCTGGACGATCCAGCACATGCGGAACATTGCAGATTACTATAAAAACGGTCTTGAGTGGCAGAGCGGTCCGCACCTGTTCACAGACGAGGATCAGATTTTCGGCATGTCTTCACTCTGGAAGCCTGGAGTTCATGCAAAATCATTTAACCATAACTCGATAGGCATTGAGACACTAGGAGACTACGACAACGAAGACCCAAAAAGCGGGCGGGGCTTGGAGTGTTGGCACACTACAGCACAAGCAACGGCAATCATACTTGAGAAGCGAGGTCTTGAACCATCGAGAGCATCGGTAAAGTTTCACAGAAACGACCCGCAGACAAACAAGACATGCCCCGGCAAGCTGGTAGAGAAAGACTGGTTTCTCGGTCTTGTGTCTAATTATACAAACAGCAAAGAGGCACGAGATTTGACTCTAGAGCAAAGGGTCGAAAGGCTGGAAAAATTGAACGGTATTTAAAGGGGTGAGTAAAATGACGACAGATATGGAAAAGAAAATCGAGAGAACACACGACGCGCTATTCGGCGCTATTGGCGAGCCTGATAGGTCGCTGATGGTGCAGATACTCCAGACGGTTAAAGAGGTCAAAGCCATACGAATGTCACATGACAAGATCGTCCCGCAAGTGACCGAGAACACGCGCACAAATCAAAATATAATTCGTCTCATGTGGCTGGTTGTTGGGCTTATGCTAACCGCTTTGTCTAGTGTTGTTTTACACGGCGCTTTCGAGTTCCTCGACCACTAACAGGCGACTGATTGGCGCTGATTATTGGCTGATCGACTCCAAGGCGGGCTAAATTAACCGCCCGCAACCCCTTATTTTACAAGGGTTTGAAAAAAAAGTGAAAAAAAGTGTCAGAAAGTGTTGACGCTTTTGAGCATTTGTGTGCATTATCTTTTCAGCGCGAGGGAATAAGCCCAAGCCGAAACGATAAAACCAATGAAAACAGAAACCGACAAGATTAAAATCTATGAGTCAGTTGAAGACTGCAACGACAACTGCAAAGATACTTTATATCGCTACCAATGCGAAAATTCACGCGTCAAAAACTACAAATCAAAAGGATCTTGTGTAGGTATCTGCAAGCGCCTGATTAATAGTGATAACGGCGATTGGACCGACACTAGTTTCGATTGTTTCCATATCATTAACGACAGCCAAGGCATATGGGGCGAATGTCGCCCAGGATGGAAAATCTATTTCTCTTGATAATATACCACCCCACCAACCACCAACCAAAAACCACCACCACCAACAATGAAAAAAACAATCACCATCACAGCCAGCCACCAAGCAGGGCACAACGTCATTAGCCTTGACGGATTCGAAGATATCACATACATTTCTGACCTAGCGCCAGACCTTGAATGTTTTGACGTAATCCGTAACATCCTTGACTGCTACGGCATCAATTTAGAAGTTCAAGCGCAGACAGGCAATGACTACCATTGCGCGACGCCAGAAAACGATTAATCACCATCACCAAAAACAACATGAACAACCACGAGCAAGAAGCAATGAGCGCGGCATTCGACGCACTAGAAAGAGCATCAGACCGAAGCTGGGCAAACTATGACGAAATCGAACACGACGACCATATCGAATGGTATGAGATGGCTGCACACATCCACAAAGACCGATTGGTATTGTGGGAGTTGGGTTTTAATGAGCGACTAGGCGAAGTATCCTCTGAGGTATTCAAAACCGCTAGAGAATACAACGAGACCGACACAGGGCGTCTAAAGTCTACCAAGTGGACATGCTGGAAACGCCACGACTCTTTAGAGGAGGCTATCGAAACAGCAATCGAGGCAGGACAAGGCATTCACCCACGCATCGAGGACGTGCGGCTCATTGTAGCCAACATGACGCGCGACTGGGTTCAGTCATACAAGGGCATCAGCTGGGAAGGATGCGCGAAGTGAGAGAGATCAGAAGACGCTACAGAGTCAACAAGCTAATAGACTCTCGAACCACCGACAAATCGCGAACCCTTGTAATATCATGTCTTGCGTTTTTCGTCTTGACTAATATCATAACAATCTATATAGCAACCAAGTAACAAACCACCAACCACCACAACTATGGAAATCATAACAATACTACTAGGATTCCTCGGAATCATCATGGGGATCATGTATCTGATCCTGTCCTTCCTCTTGCCATTCTACGTCCGCAGGACAATGAAGGCTACCGAGGCACTACAAGCCAAGTCTGCGCGCATTGACGCGCTAGAGCAAATTCAGAGAGCGCAACTCGCGGCGCTGAATGAGCTAATCAAGATTCAATGGGAAATTAAAAACCAATAAACCACCAAACAATCAAGACTATGACAATCATATACCTATACTGTGCCCTTGTTCTCTACATCTGCTCAGTCTTCCTCACCATATACGTATGGAGCAAAGTTTGCGACATTATGGAGACTCGCAGATACGCCAAGATGAATAAAATTGCTGCCGATAAAATCAAATCATCACTATTAAAATGAGCGAGGAAACAACACACAAGAACATCACCGCAGGTGGACCAATTAACCCGCCAATAACATTTCCATCACCAACCAACGGAGCAACCCGCATTAAATACACGCGTCACGTCGACATCATACCTGCGTTTGTCGGGGAGTATATCAAATCATCAACACCAGACGCGGCAGGAGTTACTGTCTGGAACTGGTCAAGCCTCAAATAAATCAAAACCATGAATACAAAACCAATACCGAAAGGCGTTCCCGTTGAAGGGGACATGACAAAAGCGCTCGACGCAAGATTCGTAAACAGCATCGTTCTACAGGGCGCGCTAGACAAGACAGGCAAGGAGACGCTAGACGTGACCATTGACCGCGTTGAGTTTCACGAGCTTCTTAAATACGAAAACGGAAGCAAGGACGCCAATGCGTACCTGCTCTACTTCAAAGGCAGTGACAAGCCCTTGAAGCTTGCTAAGGCAAACATTAAGCGACTGATCGCCCAACACGGGACGATTGGCGAGGGCTGGCACGGTAAGCCTGTGAGCCTATGCCTAGAGCAAGACCGCAGACCAGACCTAGGAGGAAGACTAGGACCATGCGTAAGGGTAAAATACACACCAACCCAATACAAAAGAGCATGAAAAAACCAACACCAGAAGAAATATCAGAGGTTGCGTCGTTTGGATATGACGAAGACGGAAAGCTAGTCTTAACAAAGTTAAAAACCGACCTGATTGGCGACCACATCGGAAACCACTGGGGCGACCACATCGGCGAACACTGGGGCGACCACATCGGCGACCACGTCGGCAACAACTACGGAAACCACGTCGGCGAACACTGGGGCAAAACTTACAACCCAACAAAATGAAAAAACCAACACTAGACGAAATATTAGAGATCGCATCATTTGAATACGACGAAGACGGAAATCTAGTCTTAACAAGACTAAACACCCACTTGATAGGCGACCACATCGGCGACCACGAAGGCAGCCACCGCGGCGACCACGTCGGCAACCACGTCGGCAACCACGTCGGCAACCACGAAGGCAACCACCACGGCGCCCACCACGGCGCCCACCACGGCAACCGCCACGGCTCACACTACGGCGACCACATCGGGAACCACTACGGCGACCACGAAGGCAACCACGTCGGCGACCACGTCGGCATCCACTATGGCAACCACGAAGGCACCCACATCGGCAAACACGAAGGCGACCACGTCGGCAACAACTACGGAAACCACGTCGGCAAAACTTACAACCCAAAAACAAAATGAAAAACCAAATTAACCCAAGCGACTACCACTCACTCCTCACGCTAGACCGTAGCAACATCTTCAGCAAGGACAGCTGGCTATCCAAGTCGGCGGTCTGGGAACTGTTCCAATCCAGTCTTTACCGCTGGAGATACCACCCGAAACAATACAGCACCGGAGCCATGCGCTGGGGATCGCTTGTGGATTGTCTGGTAACCAGCCCAGAGGACTTTAACAGCCAGTTCACGATGTCAGAGTTCGACAGCTACCGAACCAAGGAGGCTAGAGAATGGAAAGCACAGGAAGAAGAACGCGGCGTGTCTATCATCAAAACTGAAGACCTGGCAAACGCGAGGAAAGCTGCTGAGATATTAACCAGCAAGTTCAAGCCGTCAGCAGATATCATCGAGCGTAGCGCGTCGCAGGTCGTCATGCTTAACCGCGTGATGACTCCACACTCTGACAAGCCTGTCGGACTAAAGGCGCTTGCTGACTTCGTGCCAGAGGGGACTGACTACCTAGCAGACCTAAAAACTACAGCGGACTTCACTGCTACAGGGTTTGCCAAGACAATCGGCAAGTTTGGTTATCATGCACAAGCCGCGCATTATCTACAGATGCACAACCTGCAAAACCCAGACGACCAGAGAGACCGCTTTCTAATCATCTGGCAGCAATCATCCGCACCGTATGAGGTGGCGGTAACGGAGGTTCCAAAGGTCGATATCATGGACGGTCAAATGATATTCGATCACCTTCTAGGGCGTATCATCAAGGCGGCAGAATCCGACTACTGGGCGCCGTTATTCCCTAAGCCTGCTCTATTAGGTCGTGCGTCGTTCTCTGTCTATGACGAGGAGGCAGAAATGGAAGGTCATACAGGCTCGCCGGATGTGTAACCATGAAAGCCTAGCAAACGAGATTACAGAGGCACGCTTATTGTGTGCCCTGTGTCTCGAATGCAAGACGCGACCAGATATTAACTACGAGCCAGGATGCACAATAATTGAATGTAAATGCGGACAATTCGACGCACTACCGGAATGGCAACCTAAACAGGCAATGCGAATCTGGAACGGGTGCGTGATGACCAAGAGCATGAGCAAATCAAATAGAGACAGACAGAAACAACGAATTAACAATACATGAAAAAAATAAAACTAAAAGAGCTTGACGAATACACCATGTGTCGATGCAGTCTGTTTGCTAAATACTCGACTGAGTCGTCATTAGATGAATACTCAAGAAGGAACCAGAACAACGCGGAGAAAATAAAGAACGATATTAAAACGGGAAAAATGGCGGAGTTTATGGTTTACAACTACTTAACCGAAAACGGAAAAATAGCGACAAAGCCCGACCTTGATATATACGACAAACACCAAAAAAGCTATGACGCTGACATGGTTGTAGGCAATGCGGAGCTACACGTAAAAAGCCATTTAAAAAACGACAGGTTTCCTGTGTCGTGGGTTTTCCAAAAGCAAGACAAGGTGACGTCTACCGATTCAGAAAACGATTATTTGTGTTTGGTTGTCATGGACGAGTTTGCTGGTTGTAGTCTTTATTTGAAAAGCGCAAAAAAAGCAACATTCAAAGAACCTAAAAAAGAATGCTTAAAAAAAACCAAGGTCTGTATTTACGAGTCAGACCTGTAACAGAAACAACGAATTAACAATAACTAGTAACATGGCAAGATACGCAAAACGAACAGATGACAATCACAAGTGCTTGGTTGAGGAGCTACGCGAGGCACTACCAGAGGCAACCATCTTTGACGCATCCGGAGCAGGGCGAGGATTCCCCGATCTGGTCGTCGGCTGGCAGGGGAAGAACTACCTAATCGAGGTTAAGGACCCAGCCAAGACAGCAAGCCGACGGAAACTAACAGAGGCACAGAGAAAGCTTCATTCAGCCTGGCAAGGTCAGATAAACGTCTGCCATTCTGCCGCCGAAATATGCGCGACGATACTAAGAATTGAGACAAAGTAGAAAAAACTGCAAAAAAAGTTTAGCCTTGAATCCTTTATTTCATAAGGGGTTCAGGGCTTGCTTGTGTTTTTATTGAAGAAAGTTATCGACACCTTGTCAGCTTTGTGTGCATTATGCGTTCACCGAGAGGAACAACAACAAACCACCACAACAATGACAACAGAAATAAGCAAAGACAACATCGCCAAAGAATCTTACTATAACCTTTGCCGCTTGGCGGAGATAACTGGGTACGCAAACCCAATTGCGGCGCTGAGGGTCACGAACGAAACATTCCATGTAACCAAGGACGAATGCGGCAACATCATTTAAAACGCAACCGCAACCATCCAAACCAACCAAGCCCCTTCGGGGGCGCAACAACAACCAACCAAAACAATGACCATTACAGGATATAGACTAAGGACAGAAGGCGACAGCGTAGCAATCGAGGAATCCACGCTAGACCAACTCTTAAGCGCAAGGGGATGCGC
>Ga0209666_1000537_pt1 | contig 28978 bp, 31 predicted proteins | sample SaaInlV_125m_DNA_FD_184679 | JGI IMG/M metagenome (GOLD analysis project Ga0209666, IMG submission 184679) | Marine microbial communities from expanding oxygen minimum zones in the Saanich Inlet - Saanich Inlet SI037_S3LV_10m_DNA (SPAdes)... | ecosystem: Environmental > Aquatic > Marine >...
AGCCCGAGCCCGAACCCGAACCCGAACCCGAACCCGAGCCCGAGCCCGAGCCCGAACCCGAATCCAATGGGCATTTATACAATACACATAATTCCGGGCAACGCTTGGCCATGCCCTCCCCCTTTGTGCAAGGGCACACCGAATCTTTTGTGGTTTCGATAGGCCTTGAACCATCTTTTACCATTTTCACTTCCTGCTGACACCACTTTCCTTCAGGGCCCGCGTTCAACTCATCCATGTGTGGGTTTTTTGGTCCACTGGATGCTGCCTTTTCAACTACCTCAGTCACGAATTCAAAGGGTTCATCAACAAACTTTCTTTTGAACAAATCATAGACCATGTATTGCTTATATACTAAGTGGGGGAAAAAAAAGTTAAGGTAGAGACGACAATTCGAGACTCAAAAAATAAATAAATTTTATATTAAAGATAGTATAGAAAAAGAAAAGCAGAATAAGCCGCAGGTAAGTCGCAGGTAAGTCGCAGGTAAGTCGAACACCATAGTGGATACTAGTAGTTCATGTAGTGTACATAAAAAACATATATGCCCCGTTAGCTCAGTCGGTAGAGCGCGTGACTTTTAATCACGTGGCCATGGGTTCGACCCCCATACGGGGTAGTACGGGGTACACATTGTATCCCCTCCTTTAACAGGGAACAAATTCCTCTATAGCTCAGTTGGTTAGAGCGTGCGGCTGTTAACCGCGAGGTCCTCGGTTCAACCCCGAGTGGGGGAGTTTGGTAATGGTTCTCCTTAAAAAAACATTAAGCCCCAGTAGCTCAGTTGGATAGAGCACGAGACTTCTAAGATTTAATAATCGAAGCCATCTCGGTGTCGTGGGTCCGAATCCCACCTGGGGTATCATTCTGCGCAGCACGTAAATAAATATATTTGCTTACAAACATAATGTATAAGGGTTTACGACTGAAATATATAGGAGCTGTGCTTACAATCATAGTAACACTTTTTATTGTATTTATCAGCTCACAAAAAACCTGTGATTCAGGATACGTGAAGTTGATGATGGCTCCTGGTGATCACTGTGTCTTGGACCCAGTGTCCCAAAAGTGTGGAGGACATGTCAATGACTTCAGTGATGCACATCACAAGCGGGAATGTGTATCCAAAGCAAATTTTGAACGATTATGGAAGTCTGGACTGTGTCATTATGACAACGATACTCCTATAATAAATAGACAAGGTTACGTGATGTGTAAACCTACCCCAAATAAAACCCCAGATATTAAAGTCACAATGGACGGTCTTGGTGATTGGAATATTAGATATATTGCAGCAGATTATCACGACAATTGGACGATGATACAGATAAACGGACATGAAATCTTGTCAACCAGCATTTATATTACGTTACGAGGAAACGACAAAGCAATAGAATACGTTGCATCATTACCTAAAGTGAATCGGGAGGATTTCTTAAAGCACATTGAGTGGTTGAAAACGCATGAAACTACAAGAGCTGTGGATTGGAATGAGTATTGCAAAGATCTCCCTGAAGTATGCGAACAGATGAAGAAGAGAAAGAACTCCTGAGATTTGCAAACTGAATTAGAAACATAACCCAGTCAACACAACACAATCTAGGCCGGAACGTCAGGCCACTGTCTAATCTCGGGGCCGCGGGTTCAAGCCCCGCCTGGGGTTTTTTAGGACCTCTTAGAATAGTACAATGGCTTGATTTGTTGCAATGCACCCTCATTCGATCTGCTAGTTTATGCATTTTAAACAAACGTGTGACCTTCTTTCTTCCCTTTGTCGTCAATTTCGCGTTCCCCGGAAATGCTGTTGGTCATGGTGTAATTCAAATTTGACGAGATTGCTATCAGGACACGAACCCTTGAATCCTTGTAATCGACTAAGAACCACCAACCTCTTTGAAACAGGGGGAGTAGCTTTTGCGGTTGTATAAGCGATTACTGTTGATGAAGTTGACATGGAATACATGTGCATAATACCAACCAATTGTGAATCCCGCCTTCTTCAAAAGTGCGGGCATAGCCCAGAACCAGCCGCCAATGACATTCGTAGACACGATGAGTGCAATCGCGAAACGTGTCAAAAAAGGATGCGAAACGTGAACCAGACTGAGGTATGCTGCCCATGCCTCTGCGCCCGCGCCAATGGGAAAGGTGATAATAGGCGTGACGAAGCGAACGAGGCGTGCAGTGCGACTTGATGGGAAGAGGAACATTGGATAACGCATGACCTCGGTGATAGCCCACGCTAGGAGGGTAAGACGTGATGCCAGGTGTGTCGAAACGCCCGGTAAGACGAAGATGATAGTCATGAGGCGAACGTAATGCAGTATGACACCAAGTACGAGGTTGCCGCGCGCCAGGCCGAGGGCGATCTGGCATACTTCAAAAACACAGATCATCTCGACGCACAAGGTCAGTATCATCAGTGGCGATGATGGTTTGGCGTTCACGTCAGGCCACTGTCTAAGCACCATCCCGAGGGCCATGCACCAACCCGAGAATGCGACTACGTTAAGCGAATACTGCCATTGGGGTCGCTCACGTCCCATATGATTGCTACGAGGCCCGCTTCCGCCTCAGTTTTCGGGACCAGTCCAGAGAGCACGTGGGGGGAGGGGGATATTGAGATAGTTTTTACTATGAAAGTATAAATTAATACACATGCACCGAGAAGGGTGTATCGTAACCATGTACTCTAACGTCATCACCACTGTATAACTCGTCACATGCCACTTCATCGACGCAACTTCGATCTTTGTATGTGACCGGTAGTTTCACAGATGATAAACTTTGACGTGTATCTGTCACTGTGTAGTAATTCCACCGATGTCTGCGGAAGGGAGCTGCATCACCAAACAGAGGTAAGATGATACTGTCTGCTAACTCGCGACTTTCCAAAAACCCGATTTTTCGAAAACTTTCACTACCGTGGGGGTGATGGTGTCTTGGGGGTGTTGGTCCGCGAGGATGATGGTAGTGTTGCATTGGAGGGGTTGGTGGTAAACGTTGCATTGGTTCAGCGACATGGTCAACCCACGAAAGTGAAGATTTGTGGTCGGTTACTCTCAAATCGATTATCATAACAACTACAAATATCATAAGGATCAATGCCATGGGAGATAACGGCGTGGATAGCACAATGAACTTGCTCTTTTTCTTTGCCATTACTTTCCCTTACGATTTTTATTTTTCCCAATTTGTTCTTCCCATTGACGTTTGAAGTTTAAATCATGAGTTGTGCGACTTGTGCCTGCAGAGAAAGTAATGTTTGCACAATATTGATATCACCTGCAATAAAGTCACCTGAAACGCTGAGTGTCCCCTCCATCTCGAACAAGCCATGATTACTCATCAGTTTGTTGTGAGCTCCTGTTAGAACTACACCCGAAACCACCAAATTTCCTTCAATTTGCATATTCCCTTCGTGAATTGAATCATGTGGGCTTACGGAAAGAAGATTGGAAACCACGTCAGTAATAGATCCTCCCAATGTGCCCCCTCCGATGCCCGTCAGCATGCCAACTGCAAGCTCGCCCACGGAAATGCTGGACGCAATCAAATTCTTTACATTTTCGATGTTCAAGCTTGGTTCTGTGCCCATGAAAATTGTATCGGTAACGTAAAGACTTCCTTCAACGACTAGGTCTCCTAAATGTTTCGTATCTTCTGAAAACAATGCGAAATCGCCTACAGTTGAGGTCGTGAGGATTGCTGGATTGTTCGTGTCAGAAATATGCGGCAGTGATCGTACGATTTTATCTATAAAGATTGTTCCACACGACAAGTCTGAAGTTGTCACTGATGCTGTAGAAATGTGCCCAACCAATCCCGTCACGGAGAGCTCTTGTGTTAATACAATTCCATGTAATGTAGCGACTGAAAGTGACGAAACTGCTATTTCTGACGCGAAGAGTGAGTGACTGTGTATTACACTGGTATGAATGTCATCTGAAATAAGCGTGTCAATTTTTGCGGCCGCACAAGAAAGTGTGTTCAACCCCTGTATATCTTGAAGGGACAGAGCTTCTAGAGCGGTTTCGAATGAGTTACTTACTGACAAGATCAGTTCATTCACAAAATCGGCACTTACACCTCCTCCGGCAGAACCACCAAGGCTCAAGTTCACACCCACAATGGAACTAACGGATAAAATGTCGAATTTGGCACGTGTGCCTCGCACGTCGTCACAAGCTAATGCGGAGCAACTCATGCTTGAAGAGCGGGCTGATGTTATGTTGGCATTAGAAACAGATAAAAGCGACATCTTTACTATTTCAGAATTCAATCTGTGTGTGCTCAGTTCTTGTGTCTCACAGCTATCAGCGAGTAATGTTTGAGTGTGCACGGTTGGGGTGTGTATGTCTTTTGCCACGACAGACTCTCCACAAGAAAGAGTATGAGTGACAAACCCCAAATCAATGTGTGAGTATGCTACTGACAAAAGGGAAGTCGTGGTACCCGAGGCAAACATATTGTTAACAGATAACTTGATCATGTTCGAGAAAACAAAATGTGATGAATTCACTGATATATCTGAGCACAAATGATGTTCAGAAGATGATTTGAAAAAGCTTGCGACTGAAGAAGAAACACTGAGTGAATCAATAGCGCGGAGTGTACAATAATTAGCTGATAGATTCTGAGACGAATTCAATTCAGTGAAAGCAGAGTTCGAAAAAAGAACCTGGACGCTCAAATCCTTGATTGTACCAACTTGAGAGTCTAGAGAGTGTGACTGAATTATTTGTGTCACATTCATATTTTGAGTGTCGATGCTAGAAACTGATAAGGTATCCTCCACCAATAGATTTCCCAATGAAATGTGTCTTGCCACCACCGTCCCAACAGATAAAGCTTGACTTTCTGCTGTTGTAGATCGAATGATATCAGAAAAGCAGTTTCCACTCGTTAGACTAGCAGTGGATAGGGTTTGAGCGTAAACATCACTAGTGCGTGTGGTTGTTGCCTCCAAAATGTTTGTGCTCGTACGTATAGAACTTGATTCATCAAAGAAGAGCTGATTCACGGAGGCCGTCAAAAAACTTGAATTATTTGTATGAGTATTGTTGACTGACAACGTCATAATATTACCACTTGGAATGTGCAGTTCCGAACAGCTCAATGACGTTGTGACTATTTCTTGCGCGGTCACAGTTTCTGAGGTGAGATTCTGAAACTGTGCGCCTGCTGCAACAGTGACGTTTCCTAGTATGGCATTCCCTATGGAAATCTCACTGGTTGTAAGTGCTGATACTGATAAAGTGTTGAAAACAATATTTGGATTCTCTAAGAAAACTGACGTATCGAAAGACAAATTTTGCACATGAAAATTCGAAACACTCAGCTTATTAGATTTGAGATCTTCAAAAATGGAGCTATTACAGGATATGGTCGAAAAAAAACCCTCGTCAATAAAGGAAGTTTGAGAGGAGAGCTGTCCTGTGAATACCGTATCGACATGAGCTACTGAGATTGTAGCAACTTCAGCTACAATCTCTGATACATCCTCGATACGCCCAGTCTCAAAAATACCATAAAAACTATTTGTTACACCAGCACATCTCAAATTGTTTGTGTTCAGCTCATTCACATTTAGTGTTTGTGAGCAATCTACGTTTTCACAAACGATTGACGTCGTTTGAAGAGACGAGCACGACATTAACAAATGCGAATTTTGCTTACACTCTATCACTGCGCCACTACCGTCTGTATGCGAAATCTTCAGGTGATTATCACTGGACTTCACATGAATAGAAGCTGTTGCATCAAAAGTTCCTACTGTTAAATGGGACGCGTTGTCCACCGAACCAGTGACGACTTTTGCGTGGCCTTCAAATTTTCCCACAATGTCACCATTCACTGTTCCCACCCAGTGACCCTCACCATTTCCCAAAATTTTCGCTTCTATTATTGGATGATTTCCAAGGTCTGAGACAAAGCCTTGTACGTTACCCTTCACATCTCCCACGTGCACGCCTTTAGTTGGGCCTTGAAATGTACCAGTGAAATTGCCTAGCTGATCGCCAAAGTTACCCGGACTTGTTGTCGAAACGGATCTATTGCTTGTACTATCATCATTAGTCGAGCCAACGGGCGTATCTTCAAAAAATAAAACGTTCTCACCCGTAGCACTGCGTTCCACGTAAAGCTTCGCGTGTGTGTCGCCTGGGGGGACAGAACTTAGATTGAAAGCCACCTCTGCTACTCCTCCGAGGCTTAAATTCAAATTGGACATAGTTTCTGCTGTGACGAAACGAGCCGTCTCATCCTGACTCAGATCTGTTAATGCTTTGGACTTGAATGCGCTGTCGAAATTCTCTTGAGTGAAAAATTTATTGTGAACGCCTTCCGTAAGTGCGTCAGAACTAGCCACAGATAAGACAAAGTTTGGGCCTGTACTTGTATCTGCGACTAATTCATTCATATGGGACAGAAGCAACTCTTTCGTAAAAAACCTATTTTGAACCCCTTCCTCAATATCATCAGTGTTTGGATCCTTAATTTTCTTATCCAACCCCACTCTCCCTCGATACATATAAGCCGTAAGAAGCAATGTCGATGGCAAGAGTATATTCTTCTCAATTGTGACAACGCCGGCCATGTACTGAATTTTATAAAGGTGACTAGGCAGTACGGTGGTTGTTGATTGCACAGAATCTGAATAATACTCAACAACTGGTGAGAATCCACTGGCTATATTCTCGTGAATAAGTCTGCGAAGATCCTCATCTACTCCGGTATACTCGCCAAAGCTGCCTCGAGTCAGCAAAAGTCTTACTCTCTTCTGTACGACTGTGTGTGCTGTCTGATCAAAACTCTGCTGTCCATGTGAATCATAAAAGCTTAAATCATTTGATACATTCACATTATTATTCGTAAGCAATGGCGCAATGGTGCCAGGTATGAATTCCGAGTCGATCCATAAGCTTTCGTGCGACAAAATTATTGGAGCAGCAGTATGGGGTTCAGTCGCATGAAGTGATGATTCTGTAACAAACGACTTTCTATGCAAGAGTACATTATTTATCACTTGAGTCGCTCCGGACATAAATGATTACTGTTAAACATAAGCAATATATAAGCAGTACGAACATAGACGCCACTTTATATGTTGGTGGGTTAGCCCTTTACGACCGAGTAAAAAAAACTCTGAAACATCATGTACTTTTGATGAGATCTCTAATATTTTGATCTGGATATTTGTACATTAAATCTGGTTGATCGTCAGAGCCATCTCTCAACAATTGGTAGTCACCAGTAGTAGTGCATAAGTTATATATGTTGAAATTATCATTGATATCAAATTGGTTCGTCCTGGTGGAAAAGTTGACACTTACATATGATATTACCATACAATATTTATATCCTATTTTTTCCCACACTTTCTAAAATAGTGTAAAGTGTAAAGTAAGCTTACTACTCTTAAACGTTAATAAAAATATCAAAAATACCTCGCGGTATTATTTTACGGTTCATATTAAAAGGAAAAACTGGTATTATTCAAAATGATACTCCCGTCACCAATCGCATTATCTCTTCTCAAAGCTACATGCATGACCATGTCTAACGTAGATTCTACATCATCATTACTTCTCAAATCAAACGAGTACGTGGTGAATTGGGCACTGGATCACAATACACCATTCTTAGCAAAAAGTAGTCTCTTTATGGTCCAAAACTTTGATCATATTGGAACAATTATAATCTCGTTTTCTTTGTGGCTTGTTTCTCAAATTCAATGAAATTTATTACCCTCAACCATTCTTTAGTTTCCAATTGCCCACATTTAGTACATACAAGAGACAAATCCAATTCCGACACTGAGTCAACAAGACAGAGACCAACCACCACGATACCGGGCGTTCGCCTGCCTTAAATGGTAGGCGTTCACCTGCGGAGAAGGTTGTCCCCTGTGGCCACGCTCACTTTGCGCCCACAGGCCAGTTGTCGCTCGACTCTTGCTCGGGCATGTCACGCATGAGGGCATGCCTTAACAAACTGTCGCACGGAGAACTCTTGGCGATCGCGGCCAAGGGATGTGAGGCATCGGGGGATGTTCAGAAGTTTGCTGAATCTTTTGTCAGCCTAGGCTTGGGTGATGCCGCCGCGAGCGTTATGTCATCAACCGACCTGGTGCCGCACCTGCTCGCTCGACTAGGCCCCTGTGGCCCCTCTGATGGTGGTGCTGCCACAGTGTGCAAGCTCTGGTGGAAAGCCTGGTTAGACACAAGGGAGTTCCGGCGCTACCTCATGAAGGTCAACTCCGTTCCACTCATCACTCCGTTCTCCTTGATCCATGCCTGGGACGATGAAGCACCTGTCCCATCTGTCAGCATGGCAGTGGTTTCAGGTGACGCCACTCATCACGACTTTCTGGTGATGAGGTATGGCAACAAAGTAAGCATCATCGAGTCAGACATGACTTGCTCCAGTTGGTTCCCTGTCGAATATGATTCTGGTGACATTGCCGCCAGCCGGGACAGCATTTGGGTGGTCAACCATTACTTCAAGGAGAACGATGGTCACTTCGAAGAAATATCAAACATAGAGCGTCGTACGCTTGAAGGCAACATTGAAGAACAGACAGAAGTCTTTGACGAAGAAAACAACTTCAGACGCATCGCCTATCCCGTGGTCGCCTCGAACAAAATTGTCTTCGGTGTCGCCTTCAATGAGGATCCGGAGGAGGGGGAAGTTATAACCGCCCTCGACGCCAAGACCCTCAAATGCCTCTTGACTTTCGGTCGCTATTCATCAGAGGTGTCAGCTAACCAGGGCGAGTTGCAAGAGTTGCAAGACCCACACGAGTTGGTGGTTGTTCACAACGAGCTTTTCGTGTGCGACACCGGCAGCGACAAGCTGCAGGTCTATTGTCACAACGGCGTTCACCAACGTGTAATACAGGGGGCATGGCGGCGGCCCAAGCATCTTTGCTTCAAGACCGATCGCCTGTACCTCATTGAACAGAACGCATCTAACTCGAACTGTGACAAGTTTATCTTTGTGCTGTCTTTGAAGGGCGAGACGCTTCAGAAAGTCGAGGTCTCCCCTTCTACAATCGCCACATCCTACTTTCCCAGCCCGTTTTGCTGGCTTGGTGAAACGCTACTGATTCCCATCAGAGTTATGACAAAGCATGGTTATCTCACTCTTGAAAAATTTGAGCCTCAGACTCTGAAGTACCATCTGTAAGTGTATTGTTTTTGTTTTTGGGTTGATTGCTAGTTCGTTTTTTTTATTTGATAGTAGTATATAATCTCACATGTCATTGTCTCCTAACACTGTCATAGTAAACTTGAAAGGACCAAAACTTCCAACAAGCGGATCAGAGCCGCGATATGACCCGCAAAGGTGGTACAAGAAACCAGGGATGTGCGGCCGTCACAATTGTCTTGCTTATGCATTAAATTTGACACATCAATCAAAATCTATGTACTTACAATTATCCTCCGATCTTGGTGGTTCCGATACCTTGTTGAGTCTCACGAGAGGACTTAAAGGCAAACAACTGAAAACACAGCAATGTCTTCTGAGTGGTCTGTTCTTCCATCGACTCTATCCGAAGTCCTACCTGGTGACACCGGAGACGGCCTGCAAGCGCAATTTCTACAAGATCGCCTTACTGAACTCAGCACCCCGGGTGAGCCGTGGTGGACGTAAACGCAACTATGACTTTCATTTCGTACGGCAGAATGCAAACGGCCTTTGGTCACACAAGCCAGGTGGTACTCCCATCACGCGGTACAACGCACGAGGAGACCTCATCAAAGACCCGAGAACAGCGAGCTGGAACTACGGATCGCTCAAATATAAACCATGTTCTTTCTTTTGTGTCCCGAGACATGCGCGGCACACTACGGGTGCCAGAAAGGGCACCAGCTGATCGCAAGGCATTAGAACGTGGGTTTATTTAACACATAATAATGCTGAAAAAAATCATCGAGGACTATCGAAAGGAATAAATCGAGATAGTGCGAATGGTCAAAGAAATAGTTCTTAAGAACTACGATAAGCAGATTGGGCTAACTAAGGTAACCAGATCCCCTATAGTCTAGTTGGTTAGGATACCCCGCTTTCACCGGGGCGACCTGGTTTCGAATACCAGTGGGGGAATAATCTACGATTTTTTTGTGTGTTTCTTTCTTGATTTGTATGCTGCATAAACGCAAAGGCTTCACTCATCAGAATGATTGGCCGCCACGTAAGACCAGTTGTTTTTCATAATCGACTTTATCGTCGTGACGACCTTGTCTAGAGCGTCATCAAAATTCTTCTGTCTGGGTATGATGATAATCATTTTTCCTTTTTTAAAAATCATCACGGAAGCGTATTTGCCATCATCAATTGTCAATTTAGCCCTCACACCGGCATAATTGTCGGGATCATAGATGTTCAATATACCTGAGTCATTCAAGACAGACTGAACCCTGTTGAGGTTCAATTCTCCAACGATGTGGTACTTGTACAAGACGACATCAACCTTTCGTTCTTCGATATTCTCTTGAAGGTCTATTTGAAGCGAAGAGGACAACCATTCCACCACTACATCGACAACACGTTGTGTCATATCTAAACTATGTGCGCCGGTGATGTGAAGCCTCATGTTCTTGAATATTTTGATGCTAATTCTGCGATCTTTGGAGTCGCCACGAGGTGAAGGCATTATCAGTTTCACATTGAATGAGTTCTTGAAGCCTTTCGTATGGACCTCAGTCTTCCTTGCGATGGTTCCCAACACCGCTTCCTTGAGCATTGACGGTGTCACATAGGTTTCATTGTCCACGGGCTCAATCATTGTCTCGTATGTGAGTGTCGTCACTTGAGAATTGAGTGGATGTGAGGAATGCAAATGTAGCATGCTGGAGCAGAAAGGTAGTATTGGGCTGTTCCGGTTGGTACGCGCGAAACTCGGGCTGGTTCGGTAGGGTAGCACATGTGGAAAGTTAAACGACTAGTCAAAGAATATTTCAAGCATTCTTGAGCGTGGATTTTTTTTTTTGCACTGTGTGCGAACTTAAAGACAAGAATACAAATAAAATTATACAAAAATGGCTGAGGTAGAGAGCGTCACTAATGTGCAGGAGGAGGTGGTTGATCCTACAGAGGACAGCCTGACAATGTTGTTTAGGAAGATCGAAGAATTAAACGTTCTAAGCAAGTGGATGAATAAGTCGGGAAAGGCAATTATTCGAAAGAATTCCAAGCCGGCACGCCGCCGGGTCTCAAATGGGCAGAAGAGCGGGTTTGCAGTGCCAGTAAGGGTCGATAAGAGCCTTGCTGCGTTTCTTGAGATTGACCCGAATGAGCACATTCCCCGTACTGAGGTCACGAAGCGTCTCACCAAGTACATCAAGGATAAGAGCCTGCAGTGTGAGAATAAGAAGCTTTTTGTTTGCGACGAAGCGCTTGCTAAGGTTTTTGCAGTTGACAAGGGGACACAGACAAACTGGTTCGAGATGCAGAAGTTTCTGGCTAAGCTTTTGACGTCTGTGAAGAAGGAGGAGATGAATGATACTACACCAGCTGCTGCACCACCGGCGGCTGCACCACCAGCAGCTGCACCACCAGCGGCTGAGCAAAAGAAGAAGTTGAAGAAAGCTGCCTAAGAAATATGTAAACAAAAAGAACATTGACAGACAAGAATAAGTTAAAGAATTGGTTTTGAGTAAAAAGTGTTTTAAAAATGGAAGACATATGTTTGTTTGAGTTGCAGGACTTTCCCGATGATATGAAGTTGTATGGTAATAGTAAATTTCGAACCCCACGTTGTTCCGATGATCGCATACCAATCATAGTGCTACCTGAAGGCACTACTTGTGGTGTAAGTACATGGGGGAATAAGAGTTACTTGCAAGTCACTTTTTCAAAAGAGGAGGCAAGTAAATTTGACAAGATAACAAGCTGGTTGCAAAAGGAAGCAGAGGCCTCTAGTGAGAATGGCATTGCAAAATTGATTCATCCAATTCTGAACGAATTAGATTGTCACAAATGTCAAGTGAGAATCAAGTTACCAGAGGTATTCTCAGTTATAAATTCGGACGGCACTGAAAGCAATTCCTTCCACTCCACGCATGGTGCAACCATGAGGTGTGCAGTCGAAATACCCTGCCTCTGGGAGAATAAAGAAGCCACTGGAATTTCCTTGCAAATGGTTCAATGTAAAATCACACAGCACCAAAAGTGTCTGATTCAACAAATGCACGAAGACCCAGAATACGTGCCCTTTTGAGTTGACGATCACTAATTAGTATTGGTCCTGAGTAGTATTGGTCCTGATGCTCCGTCGTCATCAGCAGAACAGCCTGAATGTTTCATATGTGCTTCGAGCGAGGGAGATGAAAGATGGCATCCAAGATTATGACACTTATTGCAAAGATCTTCCTAAAATATGCGAACAACAGCACAAGAGAAATGACTCCTGAGATTTACAGCAGTGGTTGTGGTAGTCTAGAGTTCTGGATCTTCAGTGTAAGCAGGGGTAATTTTAGTTAGGGGGTCGATAATTGACACACCATTGTCAGAACAAGTGGCCTTTCCACAGGGTGACTGGTAGCTCTTTTGTATCAGGCTAAGACCATTTTTTTGAAGGTAATCTCTATACTCGGTAGAATTCCACGAGTCAACTTTTGCTTTCTTCGCTAATTCAATATTCTTCTGGCACATTGGAGAATAGTCAGTAAAGAATCTTGCGTCCTGCATTGCTCCATTGAGAGTGTGAGACGATGACATGTGTAGTATAAACAAACTATATTTTTTTCTTTAAAGAAAAAAAATCATTGGATGCACAACTAAGAAGATTGATGCTCGAAAATGTTTTCGACCGAAATAGAATTGTCGCAGGTGAAAAAACCTTATCAATGAAATATGCGCCCAGTAATTTAGCAGAGTGTTGCATTTCGGACGAAGATATTCTCTCTGTGAAAGATTGTTTGAGTACACAAAGATTCTTCTCAGTGAGAGCACAATCGGGATGTGGTGCCACCACATGCATCGAGTGCATTGCTAAAGATATGGGGACGTTCTTCGTTCACCAATTGAGTTGTTCTATGGGATGCACAGAAATCATTAAGATACTAACAAGAAACATGCAGAATGTCCTTTTGGCTCTTCAAAATGACTGTAGAAAGATTCTATTCATGATTAAGGATATTGAAATGATGAAAAGAAACGAAAAAGCGCAAATAATCAATATTATAGAGCAAACCTCAAACTTACATGCAATTGTTTTCTACAACAATATTCTCTGCTACTCGAAATGGAAAACAATCTTTTTACAACCACCTGAATTCTACGACAAAATGGTGCATCTTTGTTGGATAAGTGCTCAAGAAAATATCACTGTAGAATTACATGAGCTAGAACGACTTGCAAACTTTCAAGATTTGAGAAATGGTATCAATTCACTTGTTTTCTTAGAAAACACAGTCTACGAGCGAGATTATTTCGATGTTGAATGCTTTTCTAAACTGCTGTTCGTACATGAGACTATGAATTGTCCTGATATCGACTCATGCTCGACATTTGCCGATCTAATGTGTAATATTGATGTTTCAGAGTTCAAGCCGACTAGATTCTGGTACATAGAGACTGCAGTCGAATTCGTCAACAAAAACAAATTTGTTTACGACCACAAACAATCTTTCATCGCGAGAAATGCTCAAATGGCTCACAGGACATCTTGCATAAAAAAAGCCTGTCACATGTTATCGATACCGTGCGTCGAGTTAAAGTTCTATTCTTTCTTATACAGACATCTTATTTTAAACACTGATCATTTACACCGGCTCTTGAATAAAAGTTCTTACGATTTTAAAGATAAAGCAAAGGCAATGTATACTGCTGCGAAGATTGGGGCGACACCCCCTCAGTGTAAACAAATGAAAAGGTTTCTTGAACTCACTTAACAATCTTCTAGAAAACTCAATACAACATCTGGAAATGTCGCCTCGTGCCACTCACTAAGCTCTCGTCTTGCTGCTGCGTAAATGACGGGTGATCCATATATGCTTGCAGTCACAATTGTTGCATTCTGTTGCATGTTAATGATGAAGATGCAAAACGTATACTGCTTATCAAAAATTCGAACAAGGGCTCCAAGACACCGAGAATCCTCCAGTGCAATACGGGCCTTTGTGTACGAATTCACACCTGAGGCTGACAAAATATTTCCAGCTACAATTTGTGGTTTCCACTTTCCTAACATTTGTTTCGCGTACTCTGTTTGTAAAAACACGTGTGGCACTAGCAAGAGCGAAAAGAATACAAAGCTCAACATGCTTGGCGGTAGCTTTGTTAGGTACCAGAACCAACTGAGTAATACCTTTAAGTTTGAAACGTAACAAGTGCCATCGACATTAAGTCATCAACACATTGTTGCTCCTTAAATGATGGAATAGAGTATTTTCCCGACAATCTTTTGAAGCTCACATAAGCCGTGGTCATCATGTCTTTACGACATCCATCATCCCCAAAAACATCCTCGCTCCAGTAATTTGATTCACAGGTAGTATTCAACCTCCACCTCTCAAAGATCTTTCTTGCCATCAACGGGGTGCAAGAGGTTTCAGTGACACGAGGAATCTTACTCTGCTTCCATTTAATGTGAATCAATTGATCTTCAGCCACCCCTGTGCTGCGAGGATTCTTCATGACGATCTCGGAGACTTTATCATCACTATACCAGAAACACTTGATCGGTGGCAGGTTTACGGTGAAGCGATGGCCGTGGATTGATGTAAGGCATCGAATCCTGGCGTACACCGAGAGAGTGTCCGGATCCAGTCGATCGACAACAACAGATGTACCATGCATCACCCCTGAGATTGTATTCTTATCTGGCAACGAGAATTGAACACTGTTCCAACGCATCGTTGTCAGCACCTTGAAGTATCTGTCCACCACCTCTTTTGCATTCGGGATGGCACGGCTCCCTTTGAACTGCAGACACAAACGGATTTCATCAGGAGACCCACCCGGAGAGAGCCACATATCGTCAAACCTGAGATGCTGCGCGCTTCCGCTCATCCTGGACCGTCCTGGACGGTCCCAAGATATCCGATAGCACATGTGGAAAGTCCATGGCTGAAAAAAAAGTGACTGACCACAAGGGCCCTACACTCAATTCTCTTCTTCTTTCTCTCTTCAATTGAAGAGAGAAAGAAGAAGAGAATTGAGTGTAGGGGCGACCCTCACAGACGATTTTTTGGCAGCCATGGACTTTCCACATGTGCTATCGGAACAGACCAGCAAGCCGATTTCCCGCGCCCTAGCCTCCCACACCTCAAACTGCTGCTCTCAGTCAACCTTACTGACGTTCTTTTCGCGCAAGCGCAGCTACGAAGATTACACTACTGACCTCTGCTCGCACGAGAACGAACCTGAGTACGAACCTGAGTACGAACCGTGTAGCACCGACGCCGATGGCTGCCCGTCGACCACACAACGTGGTAACAACAATGACGAGGCGGGACTCTCGGGTGTCCGACCGTGCGACTCCTCAAAGGAGGCGAAGCGCGTCTACCCCAGGCTACCCTCCGTTGAACTCGGGAAAACAGGGTGCCATCTACGAGGTGGACACCGGGGTGTACAAAAGATGGAGTGGAAAGAAGCTTGTACTAGCTTGTACTAGTGTGCCGCGATTGCCCAGAAGGGAAGTTTAAAGTCACATTCTCGATATACACGTACCAATTGGAGCGAAGTATGCCTGTCTTTTATTCTTTACCTTACGTAAACACAATTGCTTATTTTGAACTCGTTTCCCATTTGGTGGCTGTGGAACAGCAAATATCTTCCCTACTGGCCAAAAACGTGGTTCCCCGGGATGCAACTTCATTAACTCTTTATAAAGTGCCCCTGCTGAGGGCCTTTCATATTTTTTAGACTTACCAACTACTTTCGTGGTTTTACTAGGATGTGTTTTACTGTAATGGTATGCTTTTCCATGCTTAGTATGAGTACGCATGTTCTTTTTGGAATCAAACCGTACTCCACGCATGAGACCACGAATTTTGCGGAGTGCTCCAGCGTCGTTCAGAGCTTTAAGAGCATAAGCTGGCAATTCCTTTTCGCGTGACATTGGTTTTGAAAGGGTTCGTTGTTTCTTTTTTGTTGATTCCTTTAGTTCATTCTCCATGCAACCTGGTTTACTGTAGCTTCTTGAATGATTACAAGAATATCGCCACCAGGTGCCGTCTAATTGTTCCGGTATGTAAGGTGACACTGTTTGATCATATCTTGACATTACACCTGGTAATGTCCTGTTTAAATTACTTACATCACTAGAGGTGATTGGTTTCCTGTCGATCGCCTTCCGCACCACTTTAAGAATGGGCCAGTGAAGATTTTCCACTCCTTCTCCACCACCATGAATATTGAAATATGCAATTGGAGCAGGAAGACCACCTGGTGATCTCATCATGTGGGCGTTTCCTAGAAACTTTCGTGTACGTGGACTCTTAGGAGTCCACTCATCATCATGATTGTATAATTCTTCCTTCGCTTCTTGTTCCGCTTTTTGTTTCGCTTTTTGTTCTTCTAACCTTTTTCGGTTAGCCTTCGCTTTTTGTTCTTTTTCTTTCTCATGCTTCACCACATTTTTTATTGCCTGTATAGTGTTGAAAATACCCAACAATCCTGTTCTTTTACGAGTCTTAGTTCCACCAGGACTTGTGTGGGTTATAATATTTCCTATTGGAGTAGTCAGTACTGTTTTCGTTTTCGTTTCTTTCATATACTAAATATAACTATATTCTGTAAGGCTGGTCGCAAAAATAGATGCCAAAATAACTAAAGTTTGGACATCACTTGCTGCCGCCTGGAAGACACGAGGTTATGCATTTTCCGAGGTGTGGTCCGATATTGGAGCAAACGATATGCCCGGCGCTGGTGACGCCGTTCAGGTTCAGCTTTCCCCGTGAGGCAGAAACAACAATATCAATTGTATGTTTAATGATACCGTCATCAATCATCTCAAGAAGAATGCTTTCCACCCTTGACTCAATTGGGGCATCGACAACTGCTTTTCGAACAAGATCAACAACGGCGTCTTTTTTTTCCTCACCCTTCAAAGTTGTGACTTCCACAGTTTCCATGGCATATTGTAAAATCAATATGATGCTTTCAGGTGACACAGTGACGAGTGATATTCTGTTCTGGAACTCTGTTTGCACGGTTTCCAATGAGATCGACATTACTATATGATATGTGCTAATAAAAAATATAGTCTAAAAGAATGTATTAAAAGGAAATAATATGTCAATGACAGCTAGAAATCATGATCGCGCCACAGAACAACCACAACACCAGCAACAACTCCTCTACCGCATCTCGGACGCGTAACGGGCAGCAGGGCGGAGGGGGTCAGGGTGGGAATCGTCCACAGCGTGAGCAAAAGTATGCGCCAAATACACACCTCTACTACGCGGGGCGACTGTGCTCGTTTTATCTGAACTGGAATGGCAAGACCCAACTGGTTGTGGTTCCTCACCAAAAGGTTTACAAACTCACTGAGTTCTATCCCCTCGATCTTGGGTATCTATTTCAGGAAATTTACAACATCATGGAGCAAAAGCGCGTGCAAAACTTTACTATTCATGTTTTCAAGCGCGACTGGGAGGTTGCACCACATCTGTTCCTCAAGATTGGAATGGCACAAGAGATGTACAGCCAGTTCGTTTCTGTTCCTCATATCAGCGCTGGATTCGTGCCACCACCTCAACCTAATAACCAGCTCACCAACCAAAATGAGCAGCTAGATAACCAAGCTAATGATGAAAATGTTCAGAACAACGCCAACACTTCTGGGACAAATGTCGTGTAAGCTGGTAGTTTGTGAAAATATACAATAATGTCCTCAAAGAAATAAATTATCTTAATATATAAAATGAATAATTCTTCGCAAATAAACACAAAAAAAGTGGAGATGTGGGTAAACACACTCCAAAATAAAACGACTTCTTTAAGAAACGCTCTAGGTGTCACAACGATGATTGGTCTTTTGTCGCTCATTGCCGTGCTTGCTTTTTCACATTATAAAGTAAAGGATATACTCATATTGATTCTATTACTCTATAGTCTCCTCGGTTGTGTACCCTATATTGAAGTGGCGGAGGTGAAGGCCACCAACACGTTTTTTAGTAAACAACTTACTGTTATGAACTGGAAAAATGAAATAAAGAATGGAAGTTATGATGTTTTGTCGTCCAATCTGCATTTCATGCAATCATTCTTTCCACTCTTGACTAGCCTGAGCTTCCTGTTGTTTCTTGTTCATAAAATTGGGGGAAACGAGTACGTACATTACAACACTGTATTGTTTATCCTTATAATGCAGGTACCTTTCAATCACGCACTGGGCCTCAATCCATTGGGTGTGTACCTAACACGACAAAGTCCATCAAAGCATGTCACCCAGGAAAACTTAAAACGATACCTTTCTGAAAATGCGCAACCGACAAGTGATAACAAAAACGCACAGAACAATTTTAAAAGCAGATCAAACAACAGAAACATACCAGGCAATAGAAACATACCAGGCAGCAACAGAAACATACCAGGCAGCAACAGAAACATACCAGGCAGCAACAGAAACATACCAGGCAGCAACAGAAACATATCAAGCAACAGAAACATATCAAGCAACAGAAACATACCAGGCAACAGAAACATGCAAAGCATGAAATATATACCAAGTAGAATAAACTCTCAGAGACAAAACAACAAACCAAGATCGAATGACACACGACCATTTATTTCATAATTTATAGCTTACGACTTAAGGGTGTGGAAAAGATTAGCTTTTCCACAGAAAACAGACGAGCTTAAATTAAAGGTAGCATTTACAGATATAGAAAGCATGCAGCAAAGTATTGCGGACATCTTATCTCAACAAAACTATGAATATGAACAGGCATTACAGCAAGATATAGCAAGGGAGGAAATGGAGGAAAGGGAAGAACGGGAAAGGAAGGCAGAGGAGCACCAGAGAAGCAGAGGTGAAGAAAACAATCAACATTTAAGTGATAGCAACGACTTAGACGAGGATGAAAACCCGTCTCCTCAAACTTTAAGAGAAAAACGCAAAATGTTCTTTGCAAAGCTCGTCAAAATCGAAGCACTTCCAAACCAGCCACCCCGAAACGGCCCATCTCGGAACGAACCACCTCAGAATGGACCACTTTTGAGCGAACCACTTAAAAAAATGCTGAGATCTGGGCGAACGTATTAAAAGGAAGCCTTCAAAGTCGTGGTAGCGGTATGCTCATGGATTGTGCTCATGAGCAGTGTGACCAAGTTGATGGCTTTCAAGTGTGTTGCATGTGCGGCTTGGTGGTATCTAATGCCTCACCACAAGACGTAGAATGGCTGCAGGGTACAAATCATCACGGGGTAAGGGATGTGAGGCAGCGTGCGTCGAATACGGGTTCGATTTGGGAATCTTGTGGAACTATTGTGGGAGACAAATCGTTACGAAGGTTCCAACAGGGCCTGACTGGATTTAACAAAGAGCGCGTCTATGTTCTTGGCTGCGAGCTTATTTCTGATATATGCATAGATCTGTGTTTAGGAAAACACGTCGAATTTGAAGCTACGTCAATATTCTCCAACGTGCGCGAACAACACTCACGTTGGAGAGGTGCCAGACGCCTGGGAGTATTGATTGCTTGTGTATCCATTGCATGTCAAAAACTAAGTGTGGGTATTTCGGATGCAAAAATCTTGAACTTGCAACGCGTACAGCAACCATCTAAGACAATGAACGCACAAAAAAAACAAGTTCTAATCATCTTGCATCAAAAAGGAGTTATTGTTCATCAGGCGGATGCTTCCAGCTATTGCCTTCGAGTATGCTCTGATTTGGGCTTCAACAAAAGTGTCTCAAAAATGGTCAGCGCGCAGGCAGAAAAAAATTCAAAACTCGAACACCTCAACGCGCGCTCTTGCAGCATGATTGTTGCCGTAAGTGTTCTGTCTCTCATTGAAAAATACAACCTATGCATCAACATACAGAAGTTGTGCAGTGTGGTGAACGTTACACGCCCAACTATCTTCAAATGGTACGCAGATGCCACTGGGCGCGACATGTCATGGACAAGAAAACTTATTCAATCTTTGGACTCCAAAAGAAATAAAAAATAAATACTATAGAATATGACTAGCAAGCCAGACAACTTATCATGCTTAGATCGTGCTATCATGCACCTTGGTAGAAATCAATTTGATTTCATGTTTGCGTTCATCGGTTTCTTTGTAGTCAGGTACATGATAGCAAATAAAATTGCCGACAAACAAGCGGAAGTGAAAACTGGTTTGGTCTTAGCATTCTGTTATGCTGTATTTGGACACATGTCACGTATGGCTCAAAGATATCGGGATGATTTGGAAAAAAAAGTACTTTAAAAATATTTTGAAAAACTAACACAATGGAATACTCTGAAATAAAGAAAGATAACACTGAAACCAAGGAAGATAACACTGAAATCAAGACTGCTGACGAGAGCCAGGATAAATACTCAACGTATAAAAGTGATGTTCATATGAAAGAATGGCGCCACTTGCCTCCAAACCAGAAGCGAATGTTGTTAGCAGAAGCAAAAATGGCAAATCTGAGAACGTTTGCTTTGGCGGAAAAACTTGAAACACTAGAACGTGGTTCACAACAACAAAATTCGCAATAAATATAATTTTTTTCCTTGCATGTATGTATATATATGAGAAATAGCAACACAAATAGCAACAACTCCGACCGACCACCAAGAGGTTATCCCTCGCGCCAAGATCCCCGGCAACAACTCCGACAAAAAAACAAAAACACCCAGTCCAAGCGCTCCAGTATATATCCTCCAGTATATAACACTCCAGTATATATGTATTACCCGTATAAAAAGGAAAACAACTCAAACAACAACTCAAACAACTCTTGGAAAAAAATACCAAATCTCCGGTTACCATCTCTCTTAGAAATCAACTTTCCTATGGGAGAGCCGGTCCCTTTACCACCCGGAGGAAAGTTGATTTCTAAGGGTGGTAATTTACCGCAGGTGTACCGAACTAATAACGGTAAAGGATGTATATGCCATCCACCCCAGACGTGGATACAGCGCTTTAATAAGAATCTACAAGAGTGGAAAATTGCCAAAACAAATTTACAAGCTCTTAATGGGTATAAGCGTAATAATAAAGCACCACCAATTGGTATCCCCAACGAGGATGTGTTCCTCCGAGATGACGGTAAAGTATGTGTGTGTAAGGCTTGGTCACAGACAAGCAAGAGTGTAGGGCAACAGATAATAACAGTACTGGCTGGCAGACCACCCTCAAGAAGTCGAAAAAGCACCCCACTCGATCGCAAGTTCAAGGCAACAGCTGAGCAGCGACGACAGCGGAATGCTCGGAATGCTCGGAAGATGCTCATATAATCAGGCTGATAGGTGGTGCATAGAGTACCAGACATATTACAGAGTTCTAAGCCGAAATCTTTGCATCTTGGAACTCTGGAAAATGTTGCAAAATACAGTTTTGAGCGCTTTCCATCTCAGCATTTTTTCTTGTTGTTCCTTCTCCAACTGAACTGATCGCATCTCCAATTTGAACCGTACAAACATGCACTCCAGATTTGTTCTCCGATTTGTAAATAGGCATTTGGAACCCTCGCTTCTGAGATATCTTCTTCAAAATGTCCTTGAAATTAGTGTCTTGATTTATCGTCTCTGGATCTAGGTGATGATCAAACTGATACGCAACAAACATCTTCGCAGCCTCAAGACCTAAATCGAGATAAACTGCTCCGACAAGAGCTTCGAACGTATCCTCGAAAATTCGATCGTGATCCAGTGCCTTAGCTGCTACAGGATCAATGACCAGCCCTGCTTCAACACCCATCGAACGCCCAATGATTGCAAGTGTCTTGCCATTCACAAGGCGTGTTCGCATACGCGTCAAAACACCCTCCGAGTCCGATGGGTTTCTTTCGAAAAGCATTTGGGTTACGCACAATGATAAAACTGAATCACCCAAATGTTCTAAACGTTCCTGCGACAAACCATACATCTTGTGAGCGCTCTTGTGAATGAATGCCTCATTATAAACCAATAAATTACGGGGAACAATCACATCACCAATGATACTTTGTAATGTCTCTCTCCTTATCATATCAACCCTATTGCAACCCTATTGCATCAACTCTTTCTTTTAATATGACCACTTACCTTCAGAAAAATTTGATGTCGTCCTCGTCGAACGTGAACACCGCAAGGGGCCGCATAACGTTTCCTTTGTTGATGTAATTCTCCATCTCCCGGGAGTTGATCGCGAGGGGCTCCCCTTCCTCCCCTTCCTCGGTGGTGGGGTAGTTCGTCGGGTAATTGGTTTCCATGAGGATGTGGCGTAGCTGCTGGCAGACAGTCTTAATGCACCACGCCCGATCATTGACTTGGTAACCCACGCTGACGTTGATTGCTTCGTGGAAAAAGCTGCGCTGCTCAGAAAGCGTCATAACCTTTACCACTTGGTTCACCCAGTTTATCATCTCATCCTCATTCTCCCAGCTGATGTCGATGCCTCCGAGCAGGTGCATGTTCGCGTGAATGGTTTGTTTTGCGAGCAGTATAAAAATGAACTCGGTGACTTTGTTGCGGCGCACGTACGCGCAGAAGCCCTCATTGATCTTGGTCTCGTACGAGGCGCGGTTGATGATGAAGCAGTCGACTGGCGGGGGGGGCGGGGGGACCACCTCCTTAATGGCGTTCCGACCATCCTCGCTGGCCATTAGGGCAGCGACAAGCGCCCTGGCCTTCTCTGCATTGGAATAATCATCATCAGAGGCCTTGGTTCTCATCTCGTCACCTAGCTGAAGCTCCGCTTTGGTGGCGTCGGTGGCAGAGACAGCGGCAGAGAACGACGCGGCGGCGAGGGGGGCAAGGGCGGCGCGCGAGCGAGGCGGGGGCTGTGGCTGAAGGTGCTCCTCGGATGCAGAGTCATCAGAGTTGAAATCCATGCTGCTGCCACGCGACCGATCGGTCAGTGATCGTGAGCGCAGGTGAACGTGACCACAGGGGACGGGCTCTCTGCGGGGTGTAGGACTGCCGCGCGCGCTTCCCCTGTGGTCTCCCCTAATTAGTCATCATGCAGGGAACGACCGCACGCGTCCTTTACGCAGCTGGAACGCATGTCGCTTGTGACGGAAGCAGAGATTCGTGATGCGGCCTTGAACGCACAGAACATTGCGAACGAACTGAACACACTGTTGAAGACCGTTTCTATCCGTCAGCTTGTAAACGAGGGACGCGTTTCTTTCTTGTACCATCCGTCGGTGATGGATGCATCACACGGCGGAGAGGAATACATGAAGGGTACCGTCAATTGGGCTTGTTACGGAGCTGTCGAACATCTCATGAATATTCTCGACAAGCATGCACCCGGCAAGTCCCTGTTTTGTGGAGGCAGTTTTGGGAGCGTCTGGTTTGACGCCGATCTCACCGGCGGCAAGGGAAAATACCATCGCACCAAGAAGGTCCGCGTCACCCCTTTCAAAAATGAGAAGGGTTCGTGGAAGATCATGCTCGACAACACCTTTGATGAGAAGTGGTGAAGCGTGAGTTGCAGCGAGAACAGTGATGGTCGTGGTCGTAGTCGCAGTGATGATGTTGGCGTCGTTGGCGTCGATTACCCGGTGGTGCTACAGGGTAGCTAGAGTTGTAACCAGAGGGGTTTGTTCTGATATTGATTTCTTCAAGACAAGAATAGTGCATAATCAGAGAAAAACAAGCTGCCATTTGATTTACCCCCCCCCTTCCATCAGCCACGTGCCAAACTTGGGCTGGTCTGTTCCGATAGCACATGTGGAAAGTCCATGGCTGCCAAAAAGTGGCCGAACTCAAGAGCCCTACACTCAATTCTCTTCTTCTTTCTCTCTTCAATTGAAGAGAGAAAGAAGAAGAGAATTGAGTGTAGGGGCGGCCTTCACAAACGATTTTTTGCCAGGCATGGACTTTCCACATGTGCTATCGGAACAGACCAGCCCAAGTATGACGCTCCGCTTCACGGAAGCACAAGCCTATGCGGACAATCTCATCACGAGACTAACTGAGAATACGGACGGCACTACAGAGGCCGGGACTACAACTACCACCACGGCTACTACGTTCACGCCCACAGATGATTTGCGCGTCGGCTATCTGCAGGAGACCAGCGATCAACAACGAGTGATGATGCAACAGTTTACACTCCGCAGAATGAAACGCATGCTTCACAATCTCACTTCAGGTGACTTAGCACACATTCATGCGTCTCATGTCTCAAGAAGCTCTAACCCATATCGGGTTTCGACAACTTACATCGATGATATGATCAAAAAGTTGGAACACAATCAAAACATTGCTAAGACTCTAGATTGAATCGTTTTTTCTCGACTGGCACCAGATGAGATGCTGAGATTTAGTCCAGATGCATCGATTTCGCTTGAAGAATAATCTTTGCACATTTGAACCTTCCCACGCACTATAGTACGCCTCCCTTCAGTCGTCTCGCAACGGCAATAACATTTCATGACTGTTTTTTTCGTAAGAGTGTTAACGTACATGTAAACAGTGTTCGTAGTATGTTCTCTTCCAATATTCATACAGTATTGTGAATCGATGCGTGCAATGATATTCGATCTCACATTGTTGTTTGAAAAACTGAAGGCAGTCGTAACCTCAATGCCCTTATATTCTTTGGGCAACAACCTCTTATGACATAGGGATTGAATATAAGAGTTCAATGCCACTAGATCAGAAGCACTGAGATCTTTTTTCCCCTCAAGCCGATTCTCCACTGAGCTGACACCCTCTGTGAGTCGTCTTTTCCTTGTTGGAACCGATACCATTCCATCTGGGTATTCAAAAAGTGTCGCATCCTCAAACCAACTTGGTGGCGACAGATTGAATTGTACATTTGTTTCTGCCCTGTTTGTGACACGAATGCTAGTTCTTTTTAGAATATCATACACGAAGTCAAACTTCAAATCTCCGCCCTGAGGAAATAAAGTGTATGAAAGATCTTCGTTTATGGCTAGAAAGGGAAAGTAAGGCCTGCCTTCGTCCACTTTCCCAGTGCCTTCACATTTATCACAATTGTCCCGGTCTTTCTGTGTGCATCTGCATCTGCGACCTTTATTAGAAAAATTCATTCGAAAACCGCTTGACGTATAAACAACTTTGTCAACATCATCATCCCATGAAGTCGGACCTTTTTTTTCGAACGTGTTTTGTAACTTTTGCACAATAGCATCTCTCACTTTCAACATTATTGATTCATCCACAATGATAGTCGGGCTGGTGACGTGTATTCCATACTTATAACAGTCCTTTTGATTCTTCTTTACGACCTTGCAATCAGCAACGACCGAACATATTATCTCGAAAGATTTCAAGTTGTCATCAAATAGCTCGTTTATTGTAGAGACCAAAGTCTTTGAAAGTTTGATGTACCAATCGTTTGCATCTTCTAGTTTTTCATACAAGATCAAGTCAATATCAAAGAAAAGTTTGTAGTTAGGTTTAGATCTTTGTTCCACAATGAATAATTTTTCACCATCGCAAAGACTGTCAGCACAAACTTCCAAAAATCTATCGCCATCCGAGTCCATTATAGAATAGTCACCCCCGTTCATCAGATTGTGCGTTCGGATCTTAGTATTTTCCGTTTTTTCGGTATTGGTGATGACCCAATGTGAATTTCTGGCTACTACTCGGAAGGGTGCCATCTGGCTCGCACTGACATAAAAAATCTTTTTTTTTAAACCAAACTTACCAAAATGCAGCAGGGAATTCATGCTTGCAGGGGTTATCCCCTACATCGGAGACGGTCATCTGCCTCGAATGCTCCAGCAATCCCATGCCGCACCAAAAGTTGGCACATCGATTTCATCTTTGAATGTGTACGAACGGTTTTTTATGTTGACTAACTATACTAAATGGAAGTAGGAACAAATGTGTTTTGCACGAGTGTCAAGTTAGGCCTTCAAAACCAACCGGGTATTGTTGCGAAGACGTGCGTTTTGGGTTGTAAAGATAGTATCATAGTGGCACTCGACACGGGAAACCAGGTTGCTTTTTTCGGCCCTAAAATCGCGTGCGTCTCCACCGAACCACTAGCCAAGGACCCAACAGTGGTCGAGGAGACCACCACCGAACCACTAGCCAAGGACCCAACAGTGGTCGAGGAGACCACCACCGAACAAACACCCCCCTCCAAGTCGCTAGTAAGAAAGAGATCCACACGAAAAAAATCTACCAATTGAACACTTAAAAGCAAGAAATAGTAAATTTTCAGTAACAACATGTCGGATCAAGAATTCTCTGTCAAATCGCTGGTCAAGAAAAGAGATGGTAGTTTCGTGCCAGTGTGCTTGCAGGAAATTCAAGATAGAATTACTGTGCTCTCAAAGAACCTTCAAGTCAACCCTGTCACGATAGCACTTAGGGTATGTGAATCCCTCACTAACGAGATTGAAACATCACAAATCGACCTGATAACTTCAGAGGCTTGCATGGAATTCTATACAACACATACTGACTACGAAACTCTGGCCGTGCGCATTTTACTAGATGACATGAATAAAACTTTTCCCAGTAAATTCTCAGATTGCATGCGTGTTATCAATGATACAGGAAGATTATCTAAAGATTATTACGAAGCTATTCAGTTGTACAGAAGCCACCTGGACGAAATCATCCAAACTAATGATGATGCGAATCTTTCCTTCTTCGGTCTCAAAACACTAATCAACAACAAATATCTCATGATGAACTCTAAAGGTGAAACCTGCGAGAAACCTTGCCAAATGTGGCTCCGAGTGGCAGTTGGCATTCATTTGCACCATCTTACACAGCATATCAGCTCGACATCTTTCCTGAACATGGTAACAACAACATACTCAATGTTACAAAAGAGACTATATACACACGCAACACCTACCTTGTTTAATGCCGGTACGACCACTCCTCAATTCGCATCATGTTTCCTCATGGCACTGAATGATGATTCAATCGAGGGAATATACTCGTCTTTATCGGAAGCAGCAAAAATCAGCAAACATGCTGGTGGAATTGGATTACATTTACACAACCTGCGTGCCAAAAATAGTGTCATTAAGAGTACAGGCTGTCTAACAGACGGGATCCTGCCCACACTCAGAGTCTTTAATGAAAGCTCACTGCTTGTCAGACAAGCCGGTAAAAGACCAGGCTCAATCGCGATTTACTTGTCACCGGATCATGCGGATATACTCGACTTCATTGATCTGCGGCGAAACAGAGGCGAAGAATCAAAACGATGCAGAGACCTCTTCACTGGCCTATGGATTCCAGACCTTTTCATGAAAAAGGTGTCTGAGAATGCAGACTGGCATCTTTTTAGCCCAGATGAAGCTCCCGGCCTGGCTGACGTCTATGACGAGGAATACGAAACACTTTACAACAAATACGTCACTGAGAAGCGTTATCGACAAACTCTCAAAGCTCGAGATATTATGATCAAAATTTGTGAAGCGCAAATCGAAACAGGCACTCCTTATGTCTGCTACAAGGATGCAGCCAACAGGCACTCAAACCAAAAAAACATTGGAATGATTAAATCTTCTAATTTGTGCACAGAAATCATGGAAGTCTCCACACCAGAACGCACCGCAGTCTGCAATCTTGCTTCCATTTGTCTGAGTCAATTTGTGAAAGACAACAAATTCTGCTTTGAAGAACTAGAAGATGTTGTTAGACATGTTGTATACGCACTCAATGACGTCATTGATGGTACATATTATCCCCTTAATAAAGCGCAATCATCGAATATTGAAAACAGGCCACTGGGAATTGGAGTCCAAGGATTTGCAACACTACTATTCATACTGAAAGTACCATTCGACTCCGAAGAAGCAAGTAAACTAAATAAACAAATTTTTGCCACAATCTTCTACACCGCCTGGGATGAAAGCGCAAACCTCGCACAAGAAAAAGAGGGCCTAGTATACGAAAACTTCCATGGTTCACCTCTTGAAAAGGGAATACTCCATTGTGATACGTGGGATGTAGACCTTGATCCTCGTTATGACTGGGATGCATTGCGCGCAAAGGTTGCAAAAGGAGTGAGAAATAGTCTTCTAACAACAATCATGCCAACCGCTAGCACAGCACAAATCTGTGCGAATACTGAGGCTTGCGAACCTCAAACCTCAAACATTTACGTTCGTAGAACGCAGGCTGGTGAGTACCAGCAAGTCAACAAATATCTAGTCAACACCTTACAGAATTTGGGCTTATGGAACAAAGAGATTCGGAACGAAATTATTAGAAATGATGGATCGGTCCAAGCCATACCAGTCATACCAGATGACGTAAAACAAATCTTCAAGACTGCATACGAACTCTCACAAAAAATTATTATCAATCACGCAGCCGATAGAGCTCCCTATGTTGACCAAAGCCAAAGTATGAACATCTTTATGTTTGACCCAACCATTGAGAAAGTATCCTCAATGCACGCATACGGCTGGAAGCGTGGCCTCAAAACTGGCATGTACTACCTTCGTTCTCGCCCCCGTACTAGATCTCAGCAATTCGCCATCCCCCTGCCCGGCCCTGCCGGCAGCACAGAACACGAAACATGTGCCTCGTGTTCAGCTTGATTCTTCCTGTCTACTAAAAATAAACCAGCAGGCGTAAGACTGAAAATGAGGCGCTACAGGCAACAGGCGGGTCCCGCTGAAAAAAATCTCGAATTTACCACTTTTTTACCAGGGTGATTTTAGGCGTGGTCGGGTGAACATACCAGCACTGGTACCAGGTGGGTTGAAAATCTAAAATTGGGTGAAACGCCTTCGGCGCCGAGCGGTCTTCGACCGAGACCCAAAAATTTTACAAGACCCTCAAAGGTTTTGGTTTCTATAAAAAGTTTTCAAATTTTTTGTGTCCCCCCCCCCCTCTTCTCTTCGCGATATCTAATTTTTATG
>Ga0209666_1000538_pt1 | contig 28953 bp, 26 predicted proteins | sample SaaInlV_125m_DNA_FD_184679 | JGI IMG/M metagenome (GOLD analysis project Ga0209666, IMG submission 184679) | Marine microbial communities from expanding oxygen minimum zones in the Saanich Inlet - Saanich Inlet SI037_S3LV_10m_DNA (SPAdes)... | ecosystem: Environmental > Aquatic > Marine >...
ATTTCTAATACCCATATTCAAAAATGGGAAAACTGTATAAAGGATAAAATTTAGTAAAGTACCAATTCCGAATATCTTAAAAGGAATATATACTCTGTTATATTTTTTTACTCTTTGAAAGTTTGCGGCTTTCAATATATTTTCTATTTTTTTTGGATTTATATATGACTTTACTTTTGGCTTATTCTTTAGTTGTAGTTTTTCAGCAACCCTACTAAAAGAATGCCATAATGGATTGACGCTTGACAGTACTAAAACTCCATCGCTTTTAAGAAAATTTTTAAGACTTAACAATAATTGGTATATGTCATCACTTAACTCAAAAATGTCAGTAAGTATAATTAAATCAAATTTAGTATTTGAGTACTGACTATTCAATAAAGAGTCAATAGACTGACTTTCATTAATTTTCAAGACATTCTTAAATACTCCCTTTGGAATATTAGATTTTTCACTTAAAATATTTAAGTACTCTGAGTCACTTTTGATATACTTTGATATTTCATTTTTGTGAATATTGTAAAAATATTGAGATGCAAGCTTCATAAGTATATTAAATATTGTAGAACTAAAATTTCATTTTATATACTTAAAATTTTCATTATCTTGATGACGAAGTATTCCAAAAATTTTGTGAGTTCTAGGGGTAAGTCTAGAAACTCCGTGTTGGTGAATCAAAACTGACAAAATAGCTTGATCTTGCCTATGGTTGAGCCTGTTGCTACCTTTTGGTGCTATTATTTCTTTTCTTATTGAAAATTCATTCCAATCAAGCAAAAGGTCTTTAATCTTTTCTGAGTTAATAGCAAAACCTACAATACCTCCGCTAACATTTCTTTTTGTATAAACCTTTTCATTTGTGTCAAGTGCTTTTAATGTTTGTGGGTGAGTCCACCTTATAATAGTGTCTGAACTTTGAGGTGAATAAAACCCGTTTTTTTTAATTATCGATTTTAAAAGATTTAAGTTTCTAGTTATTAAACAACCCGCATCCAGCCATATTATATTTTTTGTTGACTCTATAAATTCTTTATAAATAGAAATTGGCTTCCAAGCATAAGACCCAAGTTTATTGAACTCATCTCTTTCTTTAAGAAAACTTGGATTGTTGTCAAAATCAAATTCAGTAATCTGTATATTGAAATTTTCTTCAAGATATCGTATTTCACTACTATTCATACCTAAATTAATAACTTTTATCTCTGAATTATTTTCATACTTCATTAAAGACTTGAGGAGATTTACTAAGCTATTAAAGTGTGTTGAATCTGAACCAGTCAGAATTATAAATTCTTCATTATTTATTTTTTTCATAAATAAAAAGTAAAACAACAACAATAAATCGATATTAAATTTTATAAACTCTTTAATAAGTTTTTTAAATATTGCCATTTTTGACAGAAAGTTCATATATTTTTTCTATAACATCTTTATATTGACTGAAAGGAATAGGCATATGATAGTCAGTATATTCGACCTTGTCCTGTTCTAGGTTATATATAACACTGCTTACTTCATCTCTATCAATTCTATTGAAGTGAAGTGTTTGATCCTTGAAATAAACTATCCTATTTGGATTTTTCTTTGAAAATTTTTCAACGTATTTTTTTAATTTAAGTTGATCGGTATACCAATTTTTATGTCCTTTTTGATAATTAAGTGGGTACCAAGATGCTATTTTGTTAACGATATCAGAAGTACTGTTTATGTTAAAGATTTCACCCCAAGTACTACCTTTAGCTAGTGTCCAACAAATTGGAATCATGGTTTCCGTTATAAATCCCCACCTGTATACAACAAACATATTTTCAGGTACCGCTTCAACATTATCAACAAAGTACTTTTTTGATAATGGTAGGTCATCAATATCTGCAGTGATAGAAGTTTCATTGGGAAATAAGGCTGGTGCAAGAATTCTAATATTTTGAGCAACAAAGACAGAATCTATATCTTTAATGTGAAAATGAATTACCTCTCCGGGTAAATCAATTTTGTCTCTACCTGTATAAATTAATACAGGTTTGACATCAAGTTTTTTCCAGGCTTCTGAGACCATTGGCCAAAAATCTAAATAATTCTTATTTTCATTTGATGCAAGTATTACTCTATCAATTTTCATTTAGTACTCTTTGTAGGATTTTTGTTCTTTAATATTAGAGTTGAATAACTCGTTAACATCATTTTTTAAATGGAATCTTTGATCATTTGTTTTATATACTGATCTTGCTAGTTTTATAAAGTTATCCCCAAAATCATTATTTTTTTCACATACTCTAATTCCATCTTCTATTAACCATAATTCTGTATTTATAGATAAAAGTTGGTCATAGTATTTTTGTATTAATGGATTACTTTCCAATAGAGTCTTAAAAGTTACACTTAGTTCCCTAAATTCTTTTTTTACTTCATTTAATTTCTCAGATTCGGTAATAAGCTTCGCTTTTATTTCAAGAATGGTTAATTTATCAACTAACTCCCCACATGAAATTGGTATTTCAATCTTCATAATCTACGTATGTCCACCTACTCGTCAAATGCATTCTGTTTTTCCTAAGATGATGATAGTAAAGTTTTGCATTAGTATTTATTCTTTCTGCTAAGTGAATAAAACTACTATTTATGCAATGAATTTCAGTGGCGTCCTGAATTAATTTTTTATATAAAAACAAATTTTTGTATAAGTCTGTCTCTCGTGTCACGTAAATCGCGTTATCTTTATCAACAGTTTTTAGTTCAAAAGTTCCACCAGGCCACTGGAATTCATTGTGGACCAATGAGTAGTTATTAGGATCAACACCATAATGCGCTATTAAATGCTCTTTAAGATTGAGCTCCCTATCATCATCTCGTGGGAGGCTGAAGTATTTAAAAGAATACCTATATGGAACTCCTATCTGTTTATAAAATGCAAGGTTAAATGGTCTCTTTTGGATATTATCAAAACCCAGTCTCATAATATTAAGATTGTTTTGTTTAGAAAAGTCTTGAATTTCTTCTTCTCGCGTCTCATTTTCTATTTGAAAAATATCAACTTTATCATTTTCGGAATACATATATTGAATAGATTTATACAAGTTCTGTTTCGCTGGAATATATATTTTGTCATATTTAATTGAAAGATAATTTACAAGACCATTACAAACTATGTTATCTCCAAGGCCTAGATGGTGATGTAATATAAACTTTGAGCCTATGTTTTTTAAATTAGACTGTTCCATTTAGTTCTTCCTATTCTTTAGAACTTTATTTTTTATTGTCTTTACCTTTCTAAGATAAAATTTGACTTTTTTAGAATTGCTTTTGGCTTTTGTGGTGATGTTTGATCTAATTTGAAAATATTTTGTAATAATACGTGACTCACTTATAACCAACTGCCTATTAGTTTGTATTGACTTATTTTGAATTTCTTGATGCCAATAGAGAATAGATAACTTATCTAAATTTAAATCTGGTTTTTTAGTTAATGATTTTAAAAATTTATTTAAGCTATCTTCTGATACTTCTTTAAAGTCGTCGACAAAAAATACTGGTAAGTCTTGTATGTTTTTATATGTTATATGGTTTTTAACAATTGGGATGCTCCCTAAAAAAAGTGCTTCCCACATCCTATGTGTCTCAGTACCGTTGCCTGGTGGACACATTACAAATGTTGAGTCAATTACTTTTTTTCTGTATTCCTCAATCTCAATAGGGTTATCTTCAATCTCTACCCATTTTTTATTATCAAAGAAATCTTTAATCCACTGTCTTTCCAAATAATTAGTAGTGACATTAAAATTTAAGTAAACAGTTAATTTATCTTTTTGATATGTTGATATTTTAAGCTTATTATTGTTGTTGCTCATTACTATATTTTTTTTATAGGAATACTCGTTTGCGACTCCTAAAGGTAGCGGGATAAGATTTGGATCATCAAAATCTACATTTAATGCGAACCAGGTTTTTATACATAAAGGTTTTTTGGAATACATTTTTTCATTAATAATTTGATCAGACTGATGTGTGATTAATGTTAAATTAAAGTCTTTATTTATATTCCTTAATAAGAAAAATAGATTATCTAAATTTCCTGTATGGGTAAATATAATATCACCTTCTTTAACTACAAATTTACGTAACTTATAAAATATAAGGTTTTCATTTTTAACAATAATTTGAATATTTTTTGGTTTTCTTTTTTGAAATAATTTAGGTGAAAGGACTTCAGAATAAATAATATTTGCGATTTCGGCTATATCATTACTAGAAAACATCTAACACTAAGCTTAATTGTGTTGGCTTTAATACGTAGATATTAATTTCGATTTATAGAATCAGTTACTTCAATTATCTAAAGAAATATTCAAGGATTTTTTATACACTTTAAATTTATAATCTTCATAGATTAATTCATAAAAAGTATCAATTACATTTGTATAGAATGATGGTGGCTCAATTATTCCAATGTTTATGATTGCATACTCCGGTTGTTCTGTGGCTAAATCACTCAAAAAATCTTTTTTTATTTTAGCTTCATTCCAGTTTTTATCCCAGCTGTAGTAGTCAGTTTGATAATACTTCATAAAAAACCACCACCAATACTTAGTAGCTGGTAATTGGCGCTTTGTATTAAATATCCAATCCCAATCACCAGGATGCACCCAGGTCAATATTCTTTCTGGTTTTTCATTTTGAATTTTAATAAGCTGATTTATTTTTTCGCTATGTTCATAATTTTGGGATATGGAATTGTGAGCAGCATCAATATTTCTATAATTTATTAAATTATTAATACTTGGATGGAAATACAAAGTCAAAAATATGAATACAGATAAATATACATTACCAATATTCACTTTTTTATCAATGACAAAAACTTTTAGCAATCTTATATGAATTAAGATAACTGGAAGGATGATATTCAGGCCATAATTCCAAAATCTAGGGCCGGCTATTTTTAAACTTATGATTTCTACAAAAAACCAAGAGTATAAAATAATATCTAACTTCGAAATTTTTATACTCGTTGTTTTTAATTGATACATAAAACTGAAAATTACAATGAGGAGGCTCGTGTGTTTAAAATTTAGTTCTGATGATGAGGTGTATGCTAATGATTTAAACATTGTAGAATTTTGAAAACTAGGATCAATATTAAATAGGTGAAATAGATAATTTGTTTCAAGTAAAAGACTCCACTCCGAATTAACAATAAAAGAAACATAAAATAAAATAATTGAAGAAAAAGTAGTAATTAAATAAAAATAAATGGTTGCGGCTCTATCAGTTGAGAAAAATATTACTAGAAGATTAATGACGATTATTGACAAAACAAAAGATTCTAAATTGTAAACTTGGAATACGCTAAAAAATATAATAAAAAATAAATTAGTTTTTCTACTATTTTTCAAATACGAAATAATGTTTATAAAAATTAATAAATAGATTATTATTCCAAAATCTCTGTTTAGTGCATTGTTTTCCAACATAAATATAAAGAAGAAAACTGATAGGAGTGATGAAATTATTTTATTATCTAACAACTTACTGCTTATTACAAATATACAAAGTGAAGTTATCAAACTTAGAAGAATAACTAAAAAGGTGTAGGCTAGTTCAAAGTCTTTATATTCAAATAAATAGAATAAATATTTGTAAATATAAGAAAGCATTGGTGTATGTTGATTTAAAGCAGCTTCGAAAGAAGTTTGGTTGTAAAAAAACATTTTTGCGGAGGTATAAATAACTATCAACACATCGTTATACAATGATATAGACTCATTAAAAATGAATTTTTTCATGTATGCTACTAATACAGTCGTCATAATTAATATAAAATTGATTATTGAATAAAATTTATAAGGTATTTTTAAGTAGATTTCATTTTTAAAAATACCTCTTAATTTGTTTAATATAAATGATTTAGTTTTTTGAAACTCATCGAAATCAAAAATAAACAACCCAATTAATAAAATAACCAGGGCTGCACTAAACACATTGATAAAATTAAAAAAATTAAAAAAATTATTCTCAACTATTTGTTGAGAAATATAAAAAATTAGAATACTCGGAAAGAGATATTTATGTTTATTCTTCAATCTTAGAAAGCAAAAAATAGTTCCTATAAAAAGCCAAATAAGGTTTGCCGCCAGAGAAACTTTTGGGTTTGAACCTAAGAATATTAATATACTCTTTTCATCTTCAAAGACTTCAACTACATTACCTAGGCAGAAGATATTTTTAATGCTTTCAGATAAATAGATATCCCTGTTTTCAAATATAAAAACTTTTGATGTAGTGCTGTCGTCTAATTTTTTAATTACTTCAGCTTCATCAAAACAAGTAGTTGCATAGGTGTTTAGTGAAATAGAGCCATTGTCAAAGGTTGAAGTATTAGTAGAAAATGCTTTATTGTAAACAAAAAGAAGAGATGGCACCATTCCTACTATTAAAAGAGCTATGTATAGAGTTTTTTTGGTTTTAAGCATTTGCTACATAAATGATACTCAATTTATACATTTTTTGTATCTCTATATACTGTAATGTTTAAACAATTTCTTTATTCAGCATATTATAGTTGACTTATAATGTGTGGCATAGTTGGTTTTGTATCTTATAAAAAAGAAGAGAGTTTAATCCGAGAATTAACTGATTCCATTGCCCATAGGGGCCCAGATGAATCGGATTTTACAATCTTTCAAAAAGATAATTACTATGTACACTTCGGCAGCTCAAGGCTCTCAATTGTTGGTGAAAAAGCTGGAAAGATGCCTATGAACGATGTCTCAGGAAATCTTCTAGTTTATAATGGAGAGTTATACGACCTCCAAAAAACAAGATTAAAGATTGATAAGAATTTAGCAACCACAAGTGACACTGTACATTTATTTGAATACCTCAAGCAAAATAGTAATAATAACTTATCAGATCTAAATGGTATGTTTGCTTTTAGTTTTTATGACTCAAAAGATAATTCGGTTCTACTTAGTAGGGATAAATTAGGAATTAAACCTCTGTATTACATGGAAACTGAGAAATATCCTTTGGTCTTTTCTTCTGAAGTCAAGCCCTTGATATCATCAGGTTTTTCAGATAAGAAAATTTCCGAAAAATCTCTAGAAAATTTTTTACTATTTGGTGGGAATAATTATTTTAATAATCTTTTAAGCGATATTAAAAGTTTAGAGCCTGGCTGTTATTTAAAATGGTCCATAAATAATTCTTCATTGAAGAGATATTACACTATATCAAAAAGCATCGGAGGAAATGTAGATCTTGAAGATTTACTTTCTACAGTTATTGAGGATCAGCTTAAAGCAGATGTAAGCGTTGACCTCTTACTTAGTGGTGGTATTGACTCCTCTGTTATTGCTTATATTGCGAAAAGTGTACTTGGTAAAGATGTAAAAGCATTTTCTCTTTCCTTCCAGAATAAAAGGTTTGATGAGTCTCTAAAGTCAGTAAAAATTGCAGAGGACTTAAATTTAGAACACGAAATTATTAAATTTAATGAAGAACAGAATTATGAAGTTATAGATGAGTTGATGTATAAACTTCCAGAACCAATTGGTGATCCAAGTATAATTCCAACGTATTACTTAAATAAAATAGTTTCTCAGCATACAAAGGCTGTCTTAACTGGAGATGGAGCTGATGAGTTATTTGGGGGATATGATTGGTATAGAGCACAAAAAATATCCCCTTATATTAATTCAAGTCTAGAAAGTTTATTTGTAACATTTGCAAAAATAATTGATACTTTAGTTTCAGATAAAAATATTCCTACATCGAATAAGGTTGAATTATTTTTCAGCGGACAAAAGTATGGAAAAGGTGAAGAAGTTCTACACTGGCAAAATACATTTACTTCCTTCATTGATAGCCATAGTCTCTTTACTCAATATCTAAGTAAATTAGATTTAGCATCTGCAAAAAATAGATATGATGTGACTCAGTTAATAGACCTTCAAACATATCTATATACAAATATATTAAAAAAAAGTGATACTGCATCTATGTTAAATGGATTAGAGGCTAGACCAGTATTTTTAGATGATAGAATTTTAGACTACTCATTATCGAAAAATCAAAAAGAGAACACTACTCTTTTGAAATCTAAAAAAGAGCTGAGAAAAGTAGCTGCAAGTTTTACAAATATTCATAATCAAAGAAAACAAGGCTTTAGTCATGATTTTTCTTTATGGATAAAGAATATTGGAATCCCTTTTCTAAATTCCATAGAAGATGACCAAGAAATAGTTACCAATTTTTTAAATTCAATTGATTCAAAAGAAAATTTTAATTCTATAGATGAACGTAATATCTGGAGGCTATTTTCTTTTTATAAGTGGATAGATATAAATGGAGTAAAATTAGTTAATTGAATTATGAATAAAAAAAGATTTTCCTCATCTTATAGCATGAACAACTTTGATGTAATATTTAAAAAAATATGTGGCACCGTAAAACCAGAAAGTATTTTAGAAATTGGGCTTCTTGATGGATATTCTCTTAAATCTTTTGTTAGTCATTCAAGTGAAGATACTAAGATTATTGGGGTAGATTTATTCGAAGGTTATGAATATAAAAATTCGAACTTTGAAAATATAAAGACTCTGTTTAGTTCAAATAAGAATGTAGAAATATTTCATGGAGATTTCTACAACTATTACAAAAATTCTGATAACTTTGATATTATTCATATAGACATTTCTAACGACGGAGATATTTATCGCTTCTCAGTTGAAAACTATTTACCCATAACAAACAAAATACTTATTCTTGAAGGCGGATCTGAGGAAAGAGACAGTATTCACTGGATGAAAAAATACCAAAAACCTAAAATTACTGATTTTCTGAATTCTCTAGAACCTGAAATTCCGTATCAAACTATTGAATTATTTCCGTCAATTACAATTTTTTATAAAACAAATCAACAGATTGATTTCTCGTGAAGTATGCACTTATCCTTAATTCGTCAATAATAGTAAAAAAACCTTTTTTTTCGAAGGATAAAATAAAGCTGGAATATGGCTCAAATAGAATAGTCTCTTACGAAAAAGGTTTCGAGGCTCTATTGGATAAAAATATTTATAAATTTTTTGATGATATTATTTTAATCGATAATACAATATCAAAGGCAAAACATATACCTAAAAATATTTTTAAGTTACTCCCAAGCAAAACAATCCTTCTCCTAAGGAAGAACAATACCTATGGTAAACAAAATAAAGGAGCGGGAATGCTTGACTCACTGAATCATCATCAAGAGTCATTTTTAAAATATGACTTCATATTTTATTTTGAACCAAGATTACAAGTTCAAACTACAAATTTTATAATAGATTTTATAAAATCTAGTAAAAATATGTTTTCAATGGAAAGTCCGAAAAGAGTAAAAACTGGGTATTTTGGGTCTAAGACAGAAGACTTTATAGATTTTATAAATAGCCATTCCGTGGATAAGTTAATAAATGACAATCTTCATATAGAACAATTAATGTATGACCATTATTTTGAAAAAGATACCTCGTTTACCAGTGAAGAATTAACCCTATGGAAGAACTACCTTTCAGAAATATACGAAAAGTATTAATTTAATAAATCAATAATTATCTTTTAAAATTGTTAATATTCCTATATGTCAAAAAAAGTTTTAGTTACAGGCGGTGCCGGTTTTATAGGACACATCCTAATAAAATATATCATTGACAACACAGACTGGGAAGTCATAAGTCTTGACAGATTAGACTACTCCGGGAACCTCAACAGATTTGACCATATGTTTAAAGAATATGATCCTGTAACTAAATCCAGATTAAAAATTATATATCATGACCTTAAATCAGAAATTAGTAATTTAATTGAATCCCAGATAAAAGATGTTGACATCATTTATCACCTGGCTGCATCTTCTCATGTTGATAGATCTATAGTTGACCCACTCACCTTTGTTAAAGATAATGTACTAGCTACTGCAAATATATTAAATTATGCAAGATCAATGAATAATTTGGAATTATTGGTTTACTTTAGTACAGATGAGGTGTTTGGACCTGCTAAACCAGGCCAATCATTCAAGGAATGGGATAGATACAATAGCACTAACCCCTACAGTGCAGCAAAAGCAGGTGGCGAAGAGCTGGCAATTGCATTTGAGAATACTTATGACTTACCTATCGCTATAACACACTGTATGAACGTTTATGGGGAGAGACAGCATCCCGAAAAATACGTCCCAAATACATTATGGAAATTAAAAAATAATAAGAAAATCACAATACATGCAAATAAAGACAAATCAAAACCAGGAAGTAGACATTATTTATATTCTGAAGATGTTGCAAGCTCTGTGTTGTTTATCACTAAAAACTATAAAAAACTTAAATCTATACAGATTTCAACCAAAGAAATAGGCCCAAAGTGCTTAAAAGTAAATATTCCGGGTACTAAGGAGCTGGATAATCTAGAAGTTGCACAACTTATCTCAAATTTTTCAGGATTTGATTTAGATTATGAATTAGTTGATTTTCACTCGTCAAGACCAGGTCATGATTTAAGATATGCAATAGACGGTGAATTCATTATGTCTGCAGGTTGGAAACCAAATTACACAGTTGAAGAAAGTTTGGAAAGAATGGTTCAATGGTACTTAAAAAATCCAGAATGGCTAGAGTTTTAATTACCAACCTTTCTTAATTGTCTCAACGATATAAGATCTTTCTTCTTCTCCTACCCACCAACCAACTGGTATGCAAACCATTTCATCGATAAAAGATTCTAGTAAGGGTAAGTCTGTTACATATTCAGCCATCGCAGTGTGTTTATCATTCCTTTCATGAACTCTGCTTACAATAATATTATGTTTCTCCATGTGCTTCATGAATGAATCTCTATTTTTTACTTTTATGGTGTATATCCAATATGGAACTTCAAAGCTATTTGAGTAATTCATAAGCTCTAAATTATCTACATCTTTTAATTCTTCGTTGTAATATTTACCATTATTGATATGAATTTGCAATAAATTTTCGGTGACGGGTTGAAAATTCATTCTTCCAATGTAAGCATTTATATCATTCATGTGAAATTTGAAACCGATGTTTTGTATGTCGGACTCACAACGAAAATCTTTTCTATTTTCATTCCGATCAATTCCATACCATCTGAGTAGTTTTGCTTTCTCAGCATCATTACTGTTATTAAAGTTAATGCATCCACCATCAACGCTTGTTAAGTGCTTAATGGCTTGAAAGCTAAATGTGCTTATATTTCCTGTATTTCCTATTTGCCTTCCAAAAGCATTGGTTCCAAATGCATGTGCAGAATCTTCAATAATTACAAACTTAAACCCGTATTTTTCATTAAAGTTGTTCTGAATTAATTGTAGTCTCTCTAAATCTACTGGATATCCACCCCAGTGGACTACTAAGACGGCTTTTGTATTTTTATTTAATTTATCTTCCAAGCTATCTAAGCTCATGTTGCAAGAGGACGGATCCACATCAACCCATTTTAAATTAATATTATTAGCAACTATTGGCCAATTTGTAGCAGTGCATGTAAGAGGAGTAGTTAATACGTGATCTTGTTCCGTTTCGATCTTGATTTTATTTTCACCTAATCCATACTCTTTAAGCATGTGAAATACCAAATGTAATGCTGAAGTAGCAGAGTTTGTAGTAACAACATTTTCATTATTAAAATAGTTTATAAGTACATTCTCAAATTTATCTACTTCAGGTCCTTGTGTTATGTAGCCACTAGAAAGAATATCAGAAACATTTTCTGAAGCTGCTTCACTCATAAATACTTTAAAGAGGGGTATTGTATTTTCAACTGTCATTTAAATATTATATATCATATTTAAGTTTAAAAAACTGGATATATCCAACTGAAAAGATACCTAATGTTGAAAAGTAAGTAGTTATCATTTTCAGGATTAATTGAAGAAGCGATTTTGCATAATTTCTAACAAGCTGATTTAATTTTTATAGGAAAGTAAGAAAATTAGAATTATTAACAACAGCAATTAGAAAATAAATTTATGAGATAGATGAAATAAAATTCTAGTAGTTTTGATAAACTAATAATTTTATATAAAAGTCTACGATATTATCCTCTCGAAAGAAAGTTTTAATTTATTTTCAGTAAATTCCTTTTCAGAGAAGTTGTAAATATCTTTACTAATTTTTTTTAATTTATTGCTATCTTGAAAGAGTTCTATCTTTGTTTTTAAATCAATATAGTCAAACTGTTTGAATGTTAACGGGTAATTATCTGGAAAGAACTCTGCCATTCCTCCAAATTTTGGAAATAAAGATGGGATACCTCTTATTGAAGCTTCACACAATAGCCTAGGCTGACCTTCAAACATTTTTGTTGCTGTAATTACTCCTCTGGATTTTTCAATAAGTTTTAATGTAGAGTCATGTTCTTTCTCTCCTAGGAAGTCAACGTTAAATTTATTATATTTTTTCTTCAAAGGCTCTAGTAGCTCTCCCCCGCCGATTACTTTCAAAACAAGACTTTTTACATTTGAATTTATCCAAGCATTTATTAATTCTTCAATTCCTTTATCTGCACTTAATCTGCCTGCATATACGACATAATTAGAATTCTGATCATAGTTATAATTGTCAGGACTTTCAATTGGATTTGGGTAAATATGAATATTTTGAGGTTTAAATTTATTTTTTTCTAAAAATTCTTTGTGGAAATTAGTCATCACCAATAGTTTTATTTTAGATTTTTGGATTAGCCTGTAATATCTCTTTCCATAATTTATCATAAAAAAAGACTTTACCTTAGAGTCTTTAAAATAATAATTTATTATTTTTTGATCAGTGTTGTTTAAGTTACACATGTAACAAAAGTTTTCTGTCTTTATATGGTTTCTAACCAAAAAAAATTTTGTACAAAAATACCTAAAATTATGTATTTTAAGATAGGTTGTTACATTATTTTTACCTAGTATTCTGAATATTCCCAAATTAGCTTTAAACCATGTATTGTGTACATAAGCTAAGTCTGGCTTAAACTCATTTAGCGCATCTTTAAGTATTTTGTTGGATTTCCTGTTTGAAGTTGTAAAAAAAGCTAAATAATCTATCAGTTTTAATTTATCGCTATTTTTGAATTCGAGATATTTTATATCATAATGTTTTTTTAAAAAAATTATCTCATCAACGATATTGGTATCCTCACCACCTTTTTCTTTATAGATTGTATTTATAACTAAAATTTTTTTCACTATTTGACTATATTAAATCTTTTAAACAGTAATAATTCTTTTTTAATTTAAAAGTTACAATATAGATATGGTTGAATTTAAATCTTTAACTGCAATTGTCCCTTTTTACAATGAAGAGGCCTATATTGAAGAGTCTCTCTCTAGGTTGATTAACGTAGATTTATTTAGTGAGATTATTCTTGTAAATAATAATTCTTCAGACAATAGCGTCAGAATTGTTTCAAAATACCTTTTAGATTATTCACATATTACCTTAATACATGCAGTAGAGAAGGAGGGTAAGGGGTATGCTGTTTTAGAAGGCATTAAACAAACAACAAGTACTCATGTTATTGTTCATGATGCCGACCTAGAGTATTCTCCAGTAGATATAGAAGAAATGCTTGAAATAGCAAAAATGCACCCAAATGACCTAATCTTGGGTTCAAGAATAAAAGGCAATAAAGTAAGAAAAAATATTTATTTTTATACTTACTTTATCAATAGATTATTTTCGTTGTTGTTTTCTGTGATGAACTTCTATAAAATCTCAGATATCTCCTCCTGTTATCAAATCAATTCAACAAAAAGTTTATTAAATATGAATCTTAGAGAAAATGGCTTTGCGATGGAAGTTGAAATATTGTCAAAGCACATAAAAACAAATAACTTGGTCAGAGAGGTACCAATAAGTTATTCGGGAAGGTCCTACAAAGAAGGTAAAAAAATTAAACTTGTTGATGCTATAAGAATTATGTCCACAATGTTAAGACACTCTAGATTAAATATTTTTTTCGGTTGAGTCTAAGTGGATTATTGTTGATAGGTAAAATAAATTAAAAAGATTTAATATATAACGAAAAGAAGACTGGATTCCGAAGTCTTGCCACCATGCAACATATAAAACAAAAATTAAAACAAAGTTTATTATTACTAATGTAAATATAAGATTTAGTTCTTCATCTTTACTATTTTTAGTGAGTCTGAATACATTTAAAATAATAAATAGCAAAAGAAGATAAGACACTGGTCTATCAATTAACAACTGGTTTATTATTTTTGAGATGTTGCTTATTTCCAAATTTCTAAATAGGAAAAGATTTGTAACTAATTCCGAAATACTTGTGCCTTTTATAAGTTCAAATTGACCAGATTCTAAAATTACATATTTTTTATAGAAAAAATCAATGGAATAGAAAATTGGAATTACCATTGAATTTACATTTTTATATTTTAGAAATATGTAAACAAATAAAAATATAGTAAGCAGGGAAACAAATTGCTTGGTGAAAAGTAAACTACTAAAAAAAATAAAGAAAATTAATGACATAGGTCTAAATTTCTGATTTGTATGTTGCTTCAGATTTAGTAAAAATGTTGCAAAAATAAAACTTACAATACCTTCAAGCATTAAAGAATCTATAAACAAATAGGTAAGCCAGTCACTATTTAAAATAATGGAAAATAGTGCAAGACATGCAATAATCTTATTGCGATTTGAAATTTTAAGATCACATACAAGCATTGTGATGAAAACTAATACTATATTTGCATTTATTCTTATAAATTCAAAATCATATAAATAGAAATTTAAATTAAAGATTAAAGCCTGAATGTAACTTATAAATAAGGTCTGCCCTTCTATAACGTTATTACTCAATGCGAAATAATAATTATTTGAAGATATTAAATCCGCCAGTTTGAACCACTGAAGAGGAACATCTGTATTAAGTTCTTGATAGTTTCCAACATTGGTAAGTGTTTTATAAAATTTTTGATTTATGTAGTTGTTAACTGCAAACAACAATGTTACTTTTAAAAAAACAATTTTATTCTTTTTAAGAAACGAAAGTAAAACAGCCCAAAGCAAATATACAATAATCACAATGTATTTGAATAAAACATTTTTAAATACAATCAATAATAAAAAATCTACAATAAAAAAACTGCTTAAAAAATAAACTAAAGATAGTGACAAGGAGTTTAATTTAAGTGAAGAATTTATTTGATATGAAAGATATGTAAAAAAAATAGAATTAGTAATTAACATTAAAACTACAATTTTGTTTTGTTGATAATAATTCAGTAAAACAACCTCACCTAGGATAAGCTTCATAAAGAAATTTAAAATTATTGGGCTAAGTAATAGTAATGAGAGATTTTTTTGTATTAAATCTATAATTTTTTTGTACATACTTTATTTATACTGAGGTACTAGTTGTTTAGTAATTCTAGATTTGCTGTCATCTTTCCAGTAGCTATAAGTTCTAGCATTACCTGTTGTGGTGGAAAGCTCTTTGTAAAGCTTTCTTTCAAAGATAAAATATAAGTTCATAATTGCTTGTTCGTTTGTCAAGGAATAAGGATATTTCTTAACTAACTTTAAGATATCTTCTTTTGTACTTTTATTAATAATATTTGTATCAAAAAATAAAATACCCGTTTGAAAATAGTCTTTAATTGACAAATCGTAATCTTTTTCTAGTTGAAAAAAACTATGATGGGTATTATCAAATTGATGTTTTAATTGCCAAATACTATTTTTTTGATAATCTCTATTCGCATAAAGAGATCCAAGGGGCTTTTTTTCAATGATTGGAAGTATACTTTTGTGGATAGACATATTGATATCTATATAAAAAACGTAATTCCAGTTTGTTAGTTTTTCATCAAACAAGTGAACTTTATGCCACTGGAAATTTTTATAAGTATGACGATTTGGCTGACCATTGGTGTTTAAGCTACTAAGAGATTCGTTAGTTAGTCTGTCAAATTTAATTTTTTTAAATCTTATAAAATTTACTTTCTCTTTACTGCTCAGTCTTAGTAAAAAAGTTGGATTAAAGAAAGAAGTTAGAACAATTATATCTCCATCAAATTTTCCCGTTTCTCTGATTTGGTTAATAAATTTGTTTAGATATTTTCTAAGATATTTAAAATTACCCACAACACAAACTGCAACTGAATTTTTAGATTTCATAACTTTATTTTATAAACAAAGATAAGCAATAATCAACTTTTCATTGATTTAATAAAATTTTTAATAAATGTAAATGGGTAATTAAGACTAAAAATTTTTAAACTCAATAAATATACCAAGAAATGGCGAATCGAGTCTCTCTTGTATGTGTGAACTATATGATAGTTGTTACCAAACAGTTCTCTATATATTTGTTGATAGAAGCTTTCGCCATAAGATATAAACCCTTTGACGGTCCAAGGTTTTTTTTTGCCAGAGTAATGATAAAAAATAGCTTGGTCTTTAATCTCATTAACTGATAAAGATAAATCTGAAAAGTTCAATGCATTAGGTAGCTCTAAATAGTCTCCGTCAACATAAGAGTTTAAAACATCCTGATCAAACCACTTAACTCTTTCTCCAAGATAGTTCATCTTCTCAAGTAGCTTGATAGTATATTTTTGATTAATCCATTTTTCTACATTAATTACAGTAACACCTGCATTAAAGTATTTATTTTTTGTTAACTCAAGTCTGACTGATGTTTCACTTTCAGCAAGTTCCATATGTTCTGTTTTAGCTGCAAGTAATAGGTCTGTAGCATTTAACATGCTTATTGTTTGATCTATAATTATGTCAAAGTTATTAATACAAGTAATATCTGGGTCAACATAGATAATATTTTTGACTTCCTTTGGGAGGTAGTCTCCAATAAACAACCTGTAGTAGGTTGCTTCTGACATATGTGATTCTTCAAAACTAGGAAAGTTGACATTATCTCTTTTTATAAATTTATAGGTATATATATTTTCTGCATTTGGATGTGTAGATATTCTTTCGACTATTTTTGATAAAGAAACAGGATTCTCATGAATTATATAAAAAGTTAATTGGCTAGATGTATTTTCCAACAAAGACATCATTGTAACTTCACCTTGTATGTTATAGTTTGTGTCAAAACATAGAAGTACGTTAAATTTATTATTCACTTGCTAACTCTAGTAGTAATCTATTTTCTTCTTCAGCAATAATTGGTAAGGAGTAGTAAGTTTTTATTTTTTGAGTAGCACTTTTGGAAACTTTATCTAGGAAAGCACTTGATACTTTAGTTGATTCTATAATCTCTAAAATTTTATTTCGAAATGCACCGTCTTCTAACTCGAACAGAAAACCGTTGACCCCTTCATCAATAATTTCTGAATGATTTTTGATATTGCTTGCAAAAACAACACATCCAGCAGCCATAGCTTCTAAAAGAACTTTTGGATTTCCTTCAAAATGAGACGGTATTACGAAAAGTTTAATATTCATAAATTTTCTTGTAAGTTCTTTATTATCCATTCGTTGGGTAATCCGTAAATTAGTATTAAGTTTTTTTGCAAGATTCAATAATTCGTCTTTCATTGATCCTTCTCCTACAATTTGAAGCTCTAATCTTAAGTTTGATAGTTCTTTTATAATGAATTCATAGTTTTTTTGATACTCAAGCCTTCCTACTGAAATAATTGTTGTTTCTCGATCTGAAATTGCACCAACTTCAAAGCTTTCTACCCAGTTATGCAAAAGATGAACTTTTGTTTGGCTATTAAAATTGTTTCCTAAAAAACTCATATCAGAGTTACTACTTACTGTGTAGCTGTCAGAAAATTTTAATGTCAGTCTTGTTAAAAGTTTATATGCTAACTTTTTCAGAAATCTTTTATTCTCTTTTTTACTAAAAAGATACATGTCGTATCCAGTTCTAACAAATAGTTTACTATTTGTAATGTATTTGAAAATAATACTTATCCAAGAGCCAAGAAGTTGGTTTTGTTTAACAATATTAGTCTTTTCATTTATATGATTTTTTATTTTAAATGGATAATAAAAAGATTTAATAAAACCTAAGTATTTATTTTTTGGAATCCTAGTGATTGATCCAATCGGTAAGATTGTAGCATTTATAAAATAATCAGAATATTCTGTATCCTTATTATTGCCATATGTAACTATGTGAAACTTATATCCATAATTTTTACTCAGATAGTTAAAATATTTCACTTCTCTTTCTAACGCAGATGAACTGCTCCATGTTTCTAAGGAGTATCCATAAGTTAAAAAATAAACAATATTCAAGGTATTCTTATTTTAATTAACAATGCAAATAAATATACAAACATTTATTATTAGAAACATGTCTATAAAAAAAGTGTTGGTGCTTGGGAGCAATGGTTTAGTAGGGTCATCTTGTTCAAGAATTTTTTCTAAAGAAAAGCATTATGAAGTTATAAAATCTACTAGAGAAGACACTAATTTATTTAGTTTAGAAGAGACAAAGAAGCTAATAACAGAAGTCTCACCGGATATTATTATTAATGCGGCTGCAAAGGTTGGAGGAATTGTAGCAAACAACAGCTTGCGGACACAGTTTATTTTAGAGAATCTCAAAATCAACATTAATGTATTTGAATCTTGTATTGATTATCCAAATATCACTGTTATTAACTTAGGGAGTAGCTGTATTTATCCCCTCAACGCATCAAACCCGATTAAAGAAACAAGCTTTATGGAGGGAAAACTTGAAGAAACAAACTCTCCCTATGCAATGGCTAAAATTGCAAGCATTGAGATTGGAAGATCGTTGAACAAGCAATACGGACATAATATTATTAATTTAATGCCTACCAACCTATTTGGTCCAAATGATAATTTTGATAAAGATTTAAGCCATGTCATTCCTGGCTTAATCAGGAGAATGCATGATGCAAAGTTAAGGTCTGATCCGATTTTCAATGTTTGGGGGGATGGATCACCATTAAGAGAGTTTCTCTATGTTGATGATTTATCATACGCCATTAAATTTATTTTAGAAAATAATATTAACCATGATTTAATAAATATTGGCTCTGGAGAGGAAATAAGTATTAAAGACTTATCTAAAAAAATACAAAAAATTATTAATTACAACGGAGAAATCTCATATGATCAAACTAAGCCGAATGGTAACCCAAGAAAGTTTTTAGACACTAGTGTTATAAAAAATTTAGGTTGGAATCCTGAGTATTCTCTTGATAAGGGGTTAGAAGAAACTTTTAAATGGTATCAAGAATCAGTATCTTGAGTGTTCCCAAGTTGGTACCAGTAAATTATTTTCAATTAAAGTTTTTTCTCTCTCTGCAAGAATTAAGTCTTCCTTAATCATAATATTGACAAGTTCAGTAAACGAAGTTTCTGGTCTCCACCCAAGCAAATTTTTAGCTTTAGAATAATCACCCAGCAGATGATTAACTTCGTTTGGTCTGTAGTATTTATCTGAAGAAACTACATATTCTTCATAATTAAGGTTTAGTTGATTAAAACCAATTTCAAGGAATTCTCTTACACTGTGCGACTCACCTGTTGCTAATACCCAATCGTCAGGTTTGTCATATTGCATCATCATCCACATTCCCTTTACATAGTCTCCCGCAAAGCCCCAATCTCGAAATGCATCTAGATTTCCTAAAGTTAACTTAGTTTGAAGACCAAAATGTATCCTTGCTAGTGCACGTGTTATTTTTCTAGTTACAAATGTTTCGCCCCTTAAGGGAGATTCGTGATTGAATAATATTCCATTTACTCCAAAAATATCGTAAGACTCCCTGTAAATTTGGGTTATTTGATGTGCAAATACTTTTGAGGCAGCATAAGGACTTTTGGGAATAAATTTAGATTCTTCGTTTAATTTTTCAGAATCTATACCACCGTACATTTCTGAAGATGATGCTTGGTAGTATTTTATATCTTTTTGAGAATTCTTGACTGCCTCAAGTATTGATAATGGCCCAACGGTTCCAGTTTGAGTTGAGAACACAGGATTCTTAAAAGATACAGCTACATGAGACTGTGCAGCTAAGTTGTATATTTCATCAGGTTGAATTTTATAAATAAGTTGATTTAATGAAGAGGGGTCCAGTAAATCTGAATAGTGTAAAAATAATTTTTCATCCTCTTGATATTTTGATATTAACGAATCTATACGACTGGTATTAATTGATGAGGATCTCCTAACTGTACCATGAACAATATAATCTTTTTCAAGTAATAATTTTGATAAATAATAACCATCTTGACCGGTGATTCCTGTGATGAAAGCGATTTTTTTCATATAAAATATTATATTATTCTTGAATTTTTTATGAACTATTCTTTTTTTAATTTATACGAAAGGATTATATAGAAAAGAAATGGAAATCTTACTGATTCCATACTTGAGTCAAAGAAAGAAACAAAAAGTACACCGACTATAAAGGCTACAACTCCTTTTCCATTATCCATGTTCTTAAACTTTGTAATCAATATTGCATAAAAAATAATGAATAATAAAAGATGTATCACCCCTCCCCTTGCGAGAATATTAACAAAATAATTATGGACATGGATATTTGTACCATCTAAACCTGATCTACCTTTTTCTTCCATTGCTGGAATTGCGGTTTTGAAGCCATATCCAGAAATTAACTTGTTTTTCTTATAAAGATCGCTGGAAACATCCTGCCAAATTTGAAGTCTCCAGTTTAGGTTTCCGTCACCAGAGTTGAGTCGATTGTTTTCAATATAGAAAGTTGGTTTAATAGTTTCTGGATATCTTTTGGATACTAAAGTCATTTCTAAACTTTCTATTGCTACTTCTGTATTGATTTCTTCAAAATCAATTTTTGTCCAATCAAGATAAATTGAAGTTAGGGTAAGTACTATCAAGAAAATTAATGAAGAACCGAGGAAGAGAATTTTGCTTCTAACTAAAGCTTTTCTATTTTTATGTATGAAGTAAACCAAAACTATTAGTGTCCCAATAGACGCACCCCTGCTTGAAAAAACAATCAACGGGATTAAAGCACCGCTCAAGATAAATGTAAATATATAAATAAAGTTATTATTTTTGATTCTTTCAAAATAGAGCAAACAATAAATAGCGTAAGCCATAAATAAATCTGAACCCTTGAGAAGTCTGAGTTTATCTGAGTAAATGGTAAAAAATTCTGTAATGATATTTGGGTAATATACCGAAGTCAATAAAAAGGTTAGTGGTAAAACAAAAATCATCCCAGTAAGAAAAAGATTGGAGTCAAAAATCCTAGGTTTTCTTAATGCATAAAGAACGAATAAAAATCCCAGAGACCACATATAAGAGCTGGATCTATAGACTTGCAAATCTAGTAAGTCCTTAATGCTTCCAGATAAAACTGTTGAAATAAAAAATTGTAAAAGTATAAGCTTAAGAACTAAATTACCATTTTTGCCTAAAAGTGATTCAATTGAAGACTTTTTAGTTAGAAAGTATACAAATATTACTATTGCTGTACCTGTCATAAGTTCACCAACTCTAAAACCAAATAAATCTATTCCTGTAAAAGATCTTCCAAAGAGAAGTAACAAAAAAATGTAATACATAATAAAGCTTTCAAAAGTAAAAAATGGCTGAAACTTTCGAAGTCTATATAGAGGTTTTTGAAGACGTTTTACACAATATATTTTAATTTTATTGTGAAGTTGCATTTGGGATTTTGTTGTTTCTAACACATTTAGCATAATAATCTTGTTTTTGAATATATTGTTGTGAAATGTTGTTTTTCATATTTAACTGATACAACGGTTTATTAATGTTCTTAAACTTAGTCCCTATTGCAAGCAGGTCTGCAAATAGTTTATAATCTTGTGCATAATAAAATTTTTCATCGTAATTACCAACGTTATTTAAGGCTTTTTTAGTAATTGCTAATGTACCATGAATAAAAGGGTTTTTAAAATTTAGTAAGAGTGAAGTAGGTAAGTAAAATGACACTCCTGGAATAAGTCTCTTTGTATCTTTTATTAATGCTCTTGAGGTTACAAATTCATAATTTTCATTCTCCATATAGGCGAGTTGAATCTCTAATCTGTTAGAAAAACTAATATCATCAGCATCTTGTCTTGCAATCACTTTCCCGGTCGAATTATTAACAAGAATGTTTAATGATTTGGTTAATCCTATATTTCTAACATTGTTAAATAACTTAATACGTGAGTCCTGATGACTATATTTTTTTAATATTTCACTAGTTTTATCAATAGAACCATCATTACAAATTAAAAACTCAAAATTTTCATGCGATTGAGATAAAATACTTTTTATTGAATTTTCAAGGCTATCTGCAGCATTGTAAACTGACATAATTACAGAGACTTTCATTATTACTAATATTATTCAATAATTTACATTTGTTTTACTTATTTAAATTATTAATGATTTTCTAAATGTAGAATATATTTATGTTTTTAATAAAATATAAAAACCGTATTACGTTTATGTTTTTAGTTATTTCTTTGATTTTTATAAAGGAATCAAATTTCATATTTTATGATATTAATCAAAGTCCTGACTTTGCAGAATATTTTACATATTTTACTCATTTTTCAAATTCTGAGATTTTTACGTTGAGAGAACATGGATTGCTCTACTATTACATACACTATATAAGTTTTTTCTTGCAATACGGTGAAATGCCTAACAACTCATTCTTAATTCATAAAGTCATACAACAAAACAACTTTTATATATATATTTTTGGACTTATTGGTTATTATAAATTACTAAAATATCTTAAATTTAGAACAAACTCAATCTATCTCACATTTATATTTATTAATATTTTCCCAATATCTATAATTCAGAGAATTGTACTTAAACCAGAATTACTAGCATTTGCACTGCTTCCATGGATTTTGTATTGTATTGAAAAATATAGAGCAGAAAGAAATATAACATATTTATATTTATCATTGCCAATATTAATTAGTTGTTTAACTTTAAAAGGAAATGTTCTAGTTATCGTTTCTATTTATATTTTATTAACTAATATTCAAACACTAGTTTCGATTCCAAGGAAACATTTGATAATTCTTTTAGTTTTCTTTGGTGGGTTATTTACTCTCATTACAATCGAGAATAACCTTGCAAACAATAAGAATCTACTCGAAGTACAGAGTGGAGCAACTCTTGATGAAAAATATAACAATAAAGCCCCGGCTAACATTATTTATAAAACTAATTTTTATAATCTAATTACGAGCCCAGTGAAGCATGACCATGCTAATTCTTTTATAGGCATAACATTGCTTGAAACATCAGGAGATTATTTTGATCTGTATTGGGATAATGATTGCTGTAATTATTTTAAAAACAGGAGAGACTTTCTTTTATTTGAAATTGATGAAAGAATAGTCCCACCTAAAATAGACTTCCGAAACAAAACTATAACCATCTTCATACAAGGAGAAACTGACATATATCTATATGAAAGAATTGGAGTTTTCGTATCATTAGCTTTTTTTTATTTCCTAATAAGGGAAACATTTAGAGACAAAAAAAGGAGAAAGTTTTATATAGGTATCTATATTGGAATGGCATTACTACTTTTCCACACAATTTTTGGGGTACCTGTAAATAATTTTGACCCAAATATAGGTGACACATTCAAACCTCATTATTATTCATTTGTATTCTTACTGAGCACCATTTTTTTAACGATTAGATTGGTACAAGAAAATAAGGGTGGAAAATATTTTTTAATATTATTTTCATTATTCACAATATTTAATATTGGGTTATTAAAAAATATTACTCCAGATTTTAGCGATAAGATTGAGCCCTATTTAGAGTATTCATCGCTATGCAGTATTAATCAAATTGCATATGAATCAATTTTTAACATTGATTCACTTGATTGTGCACTTGAAAATAAAAATTATATTGAAAATATTAAAAATTATAAAAATTTCAGTTTTAAACCATTTAATTTATTTATTTTAATTTCAACACTAATATCCATTTTCAGGCTTTCAAACTTTAGAATATATAAGTCTAAAAGCTAAAAACTTCCTCACTTCTTGACTTTAATATGACAAAGCATAAAAATAAGTACAACGTGCTTGATGGAAAGTAGTTTAATCCATCGTTTTTAATTATATTTAAAGCTATAAAAATTAGAATCATGTTTCCGTACGCAAAAATAGAAACAAAATTCCTTTTGTACATTTTAGTTAAAAGATAGAAAATATAAAATATTCCAAATATTCCAAAAAATACTATGAAGGAGAGAAAAGAAGAGTGTGGCAGTAAAAATGAGTCTGTCTTATTTATTACACTTTCACCATAAACCTGGCCGAAACTAAAGGGACCTGTGCCAAACGACAACTCCATGAATGTCGGATTGTATCTAGCGAAAAAGATTCCCCAAATTTCTGACCTATTTAAAAAGTAAGCCACAATGCTGAATAGACCAAATATGGAAGAAAGTATGCTACTACTATCTATATTGTCATTGATCCATAATGTAAAACTTGAATAAACAGTATCATATTGATAATTATTAGCCTGCGAGGATACTTGTGAGCTGAGAAAGTCATATGAATAGGTTAATTGTTGAAAACCAATCAAATATCCAACAAATACTATGAACAATACAAAAGTGATAGGAATTGCTAATTTTTTGTATTTATAATTTTTTAAGAATAAATAACTCAAAAAAATAAACACTAGAATCATGACTGTCCTGTTGTCAGAAAAGTATAGACCTAGTATTGACGATATGCTTCCTATTATTTCATACGAGTTTAAATTTCTTTTTTTATAATATGAATAAATTACCATAAGAAGACAGAGGCCAAAAAATTCTCCAATAGATTCTGCACTTGGGTACAAACCTCTCCAGGAAAGCTTTTCAGACCAACTATCAAAAGCAAAAGGGTTGTTTCTTGTAATACCAAATCTTTGTAAACCAAGATAGTAATAATTGAAAAAATTAATAATAGGAAAATTAGCCCCTAAAAAACCAATAGAAAGAATACTAATACTCGCAATATTGAAATTATTAACATATTTTTGATAATTAAATGAAAAAATTGTATTTTTAAAAATGTACCATAAACCATTCACAAATAATATGAAAAAAATACTCCAAAATACAGAGGAGTGAAATTCGTATACGCTACTTGTAAAACCTCTAAGCTTACCTGGGGTGAAATAGTAACTTTCTGTTGAGTTAAGAATCCACCAGACTGTAGCTCCAAAAAAAACTCTATTAATTTTCCAATTAACTTCCTTGTTAATGAATGACAGCACTCCAAAATAAACTGTGATAGAAGCAAATAGTGAAAAATTGAAACCACTAAAAACACCCCCAAATACAAAAAGATATGGAATTAGTTCTGGGAGACTATTAATTCTTCTTTTTATGACAGAAAAGAGATTACTCAAAATTATAAAAATTAATGAAGTGGCGAATAATTTATAATAGACACTATCGAAATTGAAATAATAGAGATTTTTTTCATAAAATCTCCTTTCTGAATAAATAGAAGAACAATAAAACACTACAGTAGCCATCACGGCAATATTGTGATGTATATTTTTAATATCGACTCTTAGCCTTTTTTCATCATCTTTTTTGATACGGATACGTGATATTAATAAAACCCAAAATAGACCTTGAATGATTAAATTAATTAATGAATTTGTACCGACTGAGATATAAAAGTCACTATCTATAACTGTTACACCGCTTATTTTTCCAAAACAGTTAATTGAAGAATAATTATTGAATCTAAATTGATAATGATCTTGATAAATTGCTTCTGGGTTTGATATTAAAAAATTAGTCAAAGATATCTTACAAGGGTTAATTTCGTAGAATGCAACACTTTCTTGACTAACTTTATCTGCTTTTTGATTGAAACCAGATGTTGAATGTAGCCATGGTACAGTGAGTAATAGAATAGCAAATAAAAAGAAGATTCTTTTGCTATGTTGTTCTAAATAAAACATTTTACTGCAATGATCTATAGAGTTTATAAATTAACTGAAATCCAATTATCAAAGTAACCCCAATAAATAAGCTGTTGTGAAGATAAAGTTCTAAATTTTTAACTGGTGTAAAGTTCCAACCTCCGAAAACATAGTGCTCACACTCAATAAAAGAATTAACAAATACTGTTGCTCCCTCTGCGTCAAACAGCTGTCTAGCATTAAAATTTGGATCATTTACAAAAACAAAATTTGGATCATTTTTGATATCCAGTTTTTGAAAATTATCTGGATAAGATCCACATAGGCTTTCTACTATATCCATGAAAATTTATCCATATCATTAGAATACTAAATTAAAATACTTCCCTATTAATTTTTTAAATAGTTCTATGATTAAATTAACAAAAGTTAACTTATTGTGAGCAAAAAAAATTTATTTAAATATATTCTAAGATTTGTCTTTATCCAGATTACGATTACTTCATTCTCAATCTGGTACTTTGATAATTTTTTACTTATTAAAAGTGAGGACAAGTTTCTTTTGTATCAAAATTTAGTAGAAGATTGGGAAAAGTTCTTCTCATTTGTACCAATTAAATATGTAACTGTTGACTCAATTCTTTTGGGAGTCATCTTTATTTTTACTGTAATTTTATTTTCTACTAATTTTTATACATATGTAAATGAATTAACTTACACCCTTAGCAGGAACTATCTTCAAGAATTTTTTAGTATCTATCTTCTATGGACTGCCTATATCTTCTCTTCTTTTTACATATTACGTTTTGATTTACTATCAAGAGCTTCATTAATATCATTTTCATTTTTAGTACCTCTTTTATTGTTTGTCTTCAGAAATAGTGAAATTTTCCTTCTAGTTCTAGGTAGGTCACCTTTGAATGAAAAATATATTTCAATTAACCTAGAAGAAAACTCTAGTTTTAAAAAATTAAGAATTTTAAGTTTCAGAAAACAACTTAAAAACTTCGATATTAATGTACAAGACGATTCAAAAAAAGTTATCGAATCAATTGATTCGTTAAATAAAAAAGAAGAAACAAATCTTGTAGTTTTAGACATTCAAGATTTAGATAGGCTGGATGGGGAATTAGAAACCTATCTAATAAACCTAAATAAAAAAGTTCTTCTCTTTTCTAAAAATCAAATAACTTTTAATTCAATTTTTCTTCACAGAAGCGAAAAAATTAACAACAAATATACGTACTACTTCAATAATGACATCCAATACGGTTCTAAATATATTCTGAAAAGAATTTTTGATATATTTCTTTCTCTAATTGCACTTGTATTATTATTGCCAATTCTTTTAGTAATTTCTCTCTTTATATTAAGAGTTGACGGGACTCCCTTTATTGTAAAGCAAAGTAGAGTTGGTCTACACGGTAAGAAGTTCAAAATGTTTAAATTTAGAACAATGAAGAATGACTCTCACGACATGAGGAAAGAACTAGAATCTCAAAACAAGAAAACTGGTCCTTTATTTAAGCTAGAAAATGATCCTAGGTTAATCAATGGCTCTAAGCTATTGAGAAAGTATAGTATAGATGAGCTCCCTCAGTTAATAAATGTTATACGTGGTGAAATGTCTCTTGTTGGGCCAAGACCTTTGTTTGAGGAAGATACTCAGCTTTTTAATGAGAACTACATGAGAAGGTTGAATGTTCTTCCAGGAATGACTGGTTTATTGCAAATCAATGATCGAAACACTGATGATTTTGATACTTGGTTTAAATATGACTTACAATATATAGAAAATTGGAGTTTATATTTAGACTTACAAATTATTTTAAAAACAATACCCTCAATGTTTAGAAGATCAACTTCAGGAAAATAAGTGTGGGTCGGGTGGGAATCGAACCCACGACCTTGAGCTTAAAAGGCTCCTGCTCTACCAATTGAGCTACCGACCCAGTCGATTATTAAAGAATACTATATTAAAAAAATAACTAACAGATATTATTCTTCTTCAAGCTTTGATTGCTCTAGATTTTCACTAATGCCTATTTCGTCAATATTTCTGTTAGTAAGGTTTAAAATATTTTCACTAAGTAAACTAATTAGAGTCTGGGTTTCTTCTTTTACAGACTGATCTTTAACTTTTTCTTGAATCTCCAGCATTAAAGAATTTAATATATTTATGCTTTCATCAACCGATTCACGTAATGAGTCTTTTAAATCTTTAACTAAGTTTTCTTCTGAGTTTTTATCTTTTATATTTTCTGAAAAATGTGTTTTATCACTATTAATTTGCAAATGTTCAGAATCAGTATTTTCTATCACATTTTTATTATATAGAAAAAAATTATTTGTTCTTTTTTAAAAATATTATATGAACCTAGACTTTTCTTTAAAACTAAGATCTGGCTTTCTTTTAATTCTCTGATTTGCCCACCTTGCCGGTGCAATTAGTCTGAAAAATGGAGGAAGCAATGGTCTTGTGTATTTCAGCATTAATAGGTTGAAATTAACGAGGGAACGTTTAAATTTTGATGACTTGATTCCATAAATTTCTTTGAACTCTGGAGGAAGGGTATGGAATGCTGTAAAGGCTATAAAGGGCCAAATTGGTTTAATATGTTTGGGAACAGGTCCTCCACCGATGATATCTTTTACATCTTCAGCAACATCTGTTATTCGCAGGTAATCTTTTTCTTTAGATTTCATGATTACCCAATCTTTTAGTTCATTGTGAGTGCTTGGCATTTGCTTTATGTCGACTAAAACTAATTCTGCAGCTATCATATTTTCTTCGTGATATTTATCTTTTTCGGCAGTGGTTAATTTTTTAACAGTTTTTTCATAAAAATATATTGATGAAATTTGCAAACACGCATGTACCCAAAGTAGCTGTTCGTGATCTAGAGCATCATAAATGCCCTTAGAAATAGGGTCTGTACCTTTAATGACTTCATGTAACTTATTTATTCGATGAGCACTTTCATCAGCTTCCTTTTTGGT
>Ga0209666_1000541_pt1 | contig 28910 bp, 17 predicted proteins | sample SaaInlV_125m_DNA_FD_184679 | JGI IMG/M metagenome (GOLD analysis project Ga0209666, IMG submission 184679) | Marine microbial communities from expanding oxygen minimum zones in the Saanich Inlet - Saanich Inlet SI037_S3LV_10m_DNA (SPAdes)... | ecosystem: Environmental > Aquatic > Marine >...
CGCGAACGCGAACAGAGACCCGCCGCCGTCCGCCCCGAAGCACGTCGCGTCCGCCGAGGACACCGGAGGCAGAGGCCCGACGGAGGCGAGCGGCGCGAGGCCGGGGAGGGCCCACACCAGCACGCGGCCGTGCGCGGAGACGGCGGCAAAGGCGCTCGCGTACGTCTTTGCGCCGTTCTCTTTCGCGTCCTCCTCGTCCTCGTCGCCGCCCCCGGGCGTGACCAGCGCGGCGGCGACGAGCCGCTCGTCCGCGGAGGCCTTCTTCAGCGTGTGCCGCTCGCCTCGGATCGCGCCGTTGGCGGGGTACACGCGGAGCGCCTCGGCGGAGGCGACGGCGACGAGCGCGACGGAATCGTCTCCGAGTCCATCGCTCGCGTCTTCGTCGTCGTCCTCACCGCTGACCGCGTCGGGACCTCGCCTGGTGAACCAGAACCACGACGACCCAGCCGCCGCACCCTCGTCCGCGCGTCGAAGCGCGGCGCGGCGCTCGCCGCGGCGGCGCGCGCCGCCGCGCGCGTCCAGCGGCGCGACGGCGAGCGCCGGCGACGCGGTTTTCGGGCGGCACGGTTTGCCGACGACTTCGCCCGAGGCGACGCTCACGAACGCGACGGCGCTGCCCGTGCTGGCGACGGTCACCATCTCCGCGCCGGAGAAGGTCGCGACGTGAGCAGCAGTAGGAGTAGGAGTCACGGACTCAGAAGAAGCCGTGAGGTCGCTCGTCGCGCGAGCGTCGCGCGTCTCGTCTTCCTCACGCGCCACCGTCCCGACGACGGGCGCGCAAAACGAAGCCGCGGCGACGCCTTCGACGCCCTCCGCCTTGCCGTCCGCGAACGGCGCGCACGTGAACCGCAACAGGCCCTCCCGCAGGTCCGTCACCGAGCACGTCCCGTTCGCGTCGCCCACGAACAGCAGGCTCCGTTTTGAGTCGATGCGCGTCTCCACGCACGTCACCGCGGCGTTGTGCGCGCCGAGCTCGCCCACCAAGACGTACCCTCCGAGACGCTCTGTTTCCGAGACGTCCGCCGTCGCGTCGGCGATTCCATCCGCTCGTTTTAAATCCAAACCGCCGTCCAGCATGCGCACGGCGGACGGCCGGAGATGGTCTTCGAGCGCGAAGTGCACCTCCACGGCGCCGCACCGGCGCCCGACGACCAGCATCGAGCCGCCGCACGCGAGGTGGCAGATGGTCACGGCGCGGTCCTTCGCGGACATGCCGGCGTTGGGGCCGGGCGACGCGAGCGCTACGGGGACGAATCGACCGACGCCCTCCGCGCAGACGCGCACCGCCGCGCCCTCGGCGGCGGCGGCGGCGACGACGTTCCTCTGCACGGCGACGCTCCCCTTGAACCACCGGCCGGCGTCGTCTACCGCGCCGCCGGTCAAAGGCCAGGCGTCACCCCACGCTTCTCTGCGCGACTTGAAAGCGTCCGGCCCGGCGGCGTCGAGCGCGCCCGCGAACCGACGAACGAACCCGGGGCTCGCCGCCGTCGCCGCCGGGGCGCACCGCGCCGCCAGCCGCGGCATCAGCTCGACGATCTCCTCGGCGGGCAGAGGCTTTTGAGGCTCGCGCGAAGTCGACGAACTCGTTTCCGGGACAGTCGACGCCCCGTCCGAAGCCTCTTCGGCGCTGGGAAGCGCGGGAGAAACCGCCGGGGGGTCGCGGCGGCGAAAAAGGGCGCCGTCCGCGAGCGCTCGCGCGTCGTGGACGTGGATCTGCCCGCCCTCCGAGAGCGTCGCCGCCGCCGCCGCGGTCTCCGGCCGGAACGGAGGCGACGCCAGCGCCACGGCCGTGACCGGCCCGAAGTACGGCAAGGCCACCGCGCCGGCTTTGCGCGCCTCCGCGGGCCGCGGCGGGCCGGACGCGGCGTCCAGCTCCAGAGGCACTAAAACGGCGGGGTCGGGCGCGCCGGCGGCTTCGCCGCCCACGCACGCCAAAACGCCGGCGGAGCGCGATTCTCCGCCGTCGCCCCTGTCGTCGCCGCTCGACCCGCTCCCGCGGTGGCCGGCATGCGCGTGGCCCGCCATCGAGCTGCCCGCGGCGCCCACGGCGCGCGCCGCGAGCGCGCGCACGGGCATGCGCTCGTCGGCGCTCGCGCCGGCGCGCGGGTGGAACGCGCGCGCGCACGCGATGGCGACGGCGTGCCGCCTGGCCGAGCCCGGCTTCCCGAGCGCCGGAACGATCCACAGGCGCACGGCGCCGTCGTCGTGCCCCGTGGCGATGACCCCCCCCCCGTTCCCGACCCAAGTCGCGCACATGATGCGGGAGACGTTTTCGTTAGACGTTTTCGTTTCGGGGGTCGGCCGAAACGTCGCCGCGGGTTTCTTGGCGTGCAGGTCCCACACCGCGAGTCGTCCGTCGGCGTACGCGAAGAGCACGCGCGCGGTTTCGAATCCCGGCTGGGGTTCCACCGCGACGCACGCCGCGTTCGATTCGCTTGAAGCGAGTGTCGTTTCACCCGCGGACGCCGAAGGGCGTACTTCTTCCGAAGAGGTGAGCTCCTCCACCGAGCGCAGCTCCCACGGCACGACGCCCATGGCCTGGTCCGGGGTCACCGCGTACGCGCGCGGCGCGAGGACGCCGCCGTCGGCGCCCGGCCGCGCGGCGGCGACGCGCACGACGCCTGAAGCTTCGCCGAGCATGATGAACGGCGAGCGCCGGAGGGCGGCGACGGCGGTGACTTCGTTCGGCCACCGCGTGGACGCCAGCAGCGTCTGCGACCGCAGGTCCCAGACGTCCACGCCGCTCTCGACGGAGACCCGGATGACTCTCCCGACGCTGCTCACGAAGCGCACGCGGAGCGCGGGCTCCAGATGGCGGGGCGTCGCCAGGAGCACCGAGAGGCCGTCCGCGCCGAGCACCTTGACGCCTGTGTCGACACCCACGGCGAGCAGACGCTGCACGGGGTCGTAATCCACGCATGTCGCGCTGTGCAGGCTCCCGTACTCGGCCACGATGCGCGGCGCCAGGGGGGGGGCGCCGAGCGACTTGGACAGCGCGTCCACGTCCGGCGCAGCGTTGATGGCCTCCGTCACAGCCTTGGTGATGGACGAGAGCTTGAACCGAGACATGGTCGCGGTCCGGCGCCCTCGGACCCCGACCAGCCTCCCGCGCTTCCCGGTCCGGAGGGAACGACGCCCGGAAGGCGGAGTTCGCTGGCCGAGGCGCGAGCGTTATCGGCCGCTGTCGCGCCGCGCAGTGGTCAACCGCGTCGCTTCGCCAACGGTTTTTCACGAGAGTCGTGGTCGGCACAGCAGCGTTCTTAGTTGGCACTTCAGAGTTTTCTGATCAGACTGTTTACTCACTGGACTCGACTTCCTCGGAAACACGACGCGTCAACACGGTTGGCGCCAGTAGGCGCGCGAAGGCGCGATATTTCGTAAAAAAAGCTCGTCTGTCGCCTCCGGGCGATTCATCACCGAAGAGCGTTGAGAGATCGCGCGCTTCACTTCACAGCGCGCGCTCCTCGAGCACCCGCGCGACGCGACCATTTCGGCCGCCCTCACCTCAAACGCGACGCAGCGGCTGGTCCAGCGGTGCGTCTCCGCCCCCACCGCGCCCACCCGCGGTCCGCCGACCGTGACTTTCTGTTTCCAGCCGCCGCCCGACGCGCGATTCACGCCCGACGCGTTCGCGCGGCGGCCGTCGCGCGGCGGTCGCGACGCGGCTCCACGCGCGCGTTCCGCGTCCTGACCTCCTCCATTCCGTCGTTTCCCCGCCCTGTCGAACGTCGCAGCGTGCGCACGGACGCGTTCGCCTCGGTCAAGAAGCGCTTTCCTCGCGCCCGCCCCCGCCGACACGCCCCGCCGACAACCGCCGCAACGATGGCCGGAAATCCCGCGCCCAGAGATGCGGACATGGTAGTGATGAAGCCCAAGGAGATCGGCGACGCCGATTTCGCCAACTACTTCTGCACGTACGGGTACCTGTACCACCAGAAAGACATGCTCGAGGACCAGGCGCGCATGACCGCGTACCACAACGCCGTGCGCATGAACCCCCGATCGTTCAAGGACAAAGTCGTGCTGGACGTCGGCACGGGCTCGGGCATTCTCGCCATCTGGGCGGCGCAGAACGGCGCGAAGAAGGTGTACGCCGTGGAGGCGACATACATGGCGACGCACGCGCGGAAGCTGATCAAGGCCAACGGTCTGGATCACGTCATCGAGGTGCTGCAGAGCACGGTCGAGGAGGTTGAGCTCCCCGAGAAGGTGGACGTCATCATCAGCGAGTGGATGGGGTACTTTCTGCTGCGCGAGTCCATGTTCGACTCCGTCATCGTCGCGCGCGACCGCTGGCTCAAGGAAGGCGGCGCCATGTTCCCCTCGCACGCCAAGATGTACCTGGCGCCGATCCGCACGGGCACAGCCGCGCAGAAGCACGCGGACTACGAGGACTCCTGCGCGGGCTGGGACGAGTTTGCCGACCAGACCTTGAACACGTACGGCGTGGATATGCGCGCGCTCACCGAGACGTTTGAGCAGGAGCAGACGGAGTTCTTCATGAACACCAGCGCGTGGGTGGACGTCCACCCGTCCCAAGTGCTGGGGAGCACGTGTTTGCTGAAGGAGTACGACCTGCACACGGTGACGCTGGAGGAGATGAAGGCGGTGGACGTTCCGTTCGAGCTCAAGATCCTGGACGCGCCGGGGCCCAACGGCCCGGCGCAGGTTGGCGCGTTTTGCGGGTGGTTCGACGTCTCCTTCAAGGGCTCGGGCGCCAACCCGAACGAGACGGACGTGGAGTTGACCACCGCGCCGGACGCGAACGGGGCGACGCACTGGGGGCAGCAGGCGTTCTACGTGCACCCCTCCATAAGCGCCGCCGACGGGAACGTCCTGCAGGGGCGGCTGGAGTTGAAACGCAAGCAGGAGAACCAGCGCCTGTACGACTTGCGGTTATCGTGGAAACAGGGCGCGGGCGAGGGCGGCGCGTTCGTCGCCAACGAGGACATCGGCAACGAGAGCAACGTGTGGCACATCGAGTGAGTCTCATCGTCGCACGTGGCCGAACGCGCGAAGAGCCACACGTTTGCGGCGTCGACGCGTGTCGTACCGGGTACGCGAGTGTGCGCTACGCAAATACGACGACGTGTACCGTAGAAGAAGAAAATCGAATTCGTTCTCTGATTCGCGTCGTCTTGTCGTCTCGCGCCAAGACGCGTTCGCGGCCGCGGCTCACCACAGCGGACCCTCCTCGACCCGCGCGATCGCGGCGTCCTCATCCTCGGAATCCGTCGGAGCGATATCCTCGAGCACTTCGTCCGCCTCATCACCCGAATCGTCGCCCAAAGAAGAATCGTCGCCCGAATCCTCGCGCGGCGCGTCCGCCGGCGCCGGCGCCGGCGCCAGCTCCGTCGCCGCTCGCTCCTCGACAAGCGGCGCGACGAGTTCCGCGCGCCACTTGTGCGTGACCGGCCCCGCGGTCGCGAACGGGTCCGCGCCTGTGGCGGTCCGCTTGACGAGGTTCTTCCTGGTGAACGGTTTGCAGTTGAAGAACTCCATGGTGAGCCCCCCGAACACGGAGTCCGATTGCGCGGCGTCCGCCTTGAGGAACTGGCAAATCTCCTCCTCGCTCCGCAGGATGAACGTCTTCCACTTGCCCATCGGTCCGGCGGGGGTCCGGTAATAGCAGTCCGCGGCCCACGTGCCGTTAGCGTTGGGCTTCTTGCGGATGGCCTCCCACCGCGACCAACCCTCGGGAACCGGGGGGACGCACGCGCACAGCTCCTCGGGGGGGTTCCGGTTCCCGGGAACCGCCGGCGGCTTCGACGGCTCCGGCTCCGGCTCGGTCGCGCCTCCGTCGTTCGCGTATCGCCGCGGTTCGGGGTTCGTCGAGGGTCCGGACGCGTCCAACGCGATTCTCGGCTCCGGCGCGTCCTTCGCGGGATCGCGCATCGCGGGTCTTTTGATGACGAACTTGAGTCTCGGTTTCGCGGCGGCGGCCGGTTGCGGCGCCGGCGCGCGCGTCGCCTCCGGCGCGGCGGGGGGAGGTTTCGTTTCCGGAGCTTTCCGTTCGGCAGGCGCGACGCGCATCATCGCCGCCATCACTCGCGCGGTCTGCGCGTCCGCCGACGCGGCGGCGTGCTTCTTCTCGTCACCCTCCCGTAGGTCCAAGATCCCCGGCGCGAAGCCGATCGCGGGGTTCTTCGCCGCCTGTTCTTTTACGGAACCGTCTTCGGGCGCGCCGCGCTCGGCGCCGTCCTCGAGTTTTTCGAGGGGCCCGCCTGGCGTGTCGGCGACGTCTTCGGCGTGTACCTCGTCCTCGTCGTCGTCCTCTTCGCTTCCCTCCGGGTCCACGGGCACGCGATGTTCCGCGAACTGCCGAACCACCGCGGTGACCACCCGGTGGAACGCGTCGTGCATCGCGCCCTTGGCTTCCTCGGTGTCGAACATGTCGCGGTCCTCCTCGGCGACGCCGGCCATCGCCGCCGCCGCCATGGACTCCAGCGAGCCCGCCATGTCCCTGAACCCGCGGTCCGGAGGCACCTCGGTGACGATCGCGGTCGCAGCGAGCGCCAGCGCGTCTACCGCGCTCGCCCCGTCGCGATTCGCCGCCGCCGCCGGAGTCGCGTCCGCGGCGACTTTCGCGGCGCGCGCGAGATCCGCCGCCGTGACTTGCCTCTCCACCTCCACGAACCCCGGGAGGCTCGAGCCGAGGCGCAAACCAGGACGCCATCCGCCTTCGGACGCGGCGATGCCCACGCCCTCGCGCTCGAGGCGCGCGCGCGCGCGCGCGCTGCGAGGCATCTGGCGCTTGGGATCCCGGGACTTGCGTGTCCCGGGATCTCCCAGGTCGCGCCACCCCGCGCACAGCTGGCACTGCGCCCACCGGGGTTTCTCCGTCTCCAAGTCGGGGAGTTCGCGCGCAAAGTACGCGCGCGACGCGTCAAACAGCGGACACGCGTTTCCGAAACTCAACCACGCGCCTTCGAAACGCCACGACGCGGCTTTCGCGGTACCCGATCGCCTCACGTCCAATCGCTCCCGACGCTCCTGGTCCTCCAGCCGAGACTCCAGCTCCGCCTTCTGCCTGCGCAGCGCTAAGCGCAACTTCTCGAGCGTCGCGTCGTCCACGTCCTCGTCGTCGCTCGCGGTTTTTCTTTCGTCCCTCTCCTCGTTTAAAGCCGGCGAGTCCGGCGATCGCCCGCGGTGCGACTCTTTGCGAGCCTCGATGGAGACCGCCGCGTTTCCCAAAGTCCGGTCGCCGGACTCGCCGGCGAGGTGCACCTCGAAATCCAAAAGGAACTTCTCGTACAGGATCCGCATGGAGTGCCCCGCGGACGTGGCCGTGGACAAGTCCCGGCCGAGCGCCTCGCAGACGCGTTTCCAGCGCTTGTCCCTGGTGACCGCGTCGTACCCGCCCAGCGCCTGCACCTCGCAGAACACGACGTGCAGATCCAGCTCCGCCTTGTTGAACACCGGCGTCTTCGGGCGGCGACCGTCGCGCCGCGTCAAAAACGCTTCGACGCTCGCGAAAAACGTCGCCCGCGACGGGATCGCCGCCGCGGGAACCGGCTTCGAAGCGCCCAGCAGCGCGGGCCTCGAGGGAGCCGGAGGCGCGGCGGTCGAGACCGCGAACGTCTGCGGGCGCGCGTACGACGGCGCCGGAACGTATCCGTGCTGGTCCCACGGCTTCGCGTGCTTCGCCTGTTTCGCCGGTTTCGCGGGGCGCGCCGACCGCGGCGCCGGTTCCGCGACGAACATCGTTCGCGCGTCAATCTGCGACGGTTCCAGCGCTAACGATCCGTCCGCCATCAGGCGCCGTTTCTTCTGCCTGTGGCCTCGGCCGGTGTGGCCTTCCTCCGAAGGTGGCACCTCCGAAGCGCTCGCTCGGTTTTCCTCCGCTACGCTCGCGACGGTCCGCGCGTCGGCGGTCGGATCGACCGGCGCCGGCGCGCCGGCGTCTTCGGGGGACCCCGCGTGCGCCGCGTCGATCTTCTCTGGCGGCGTGTCCGGCTGCGCCTGGAGTCCATCCTCGCGGGGCGCCTCGCCTCGCCCCGCGTCCACTCGGGTGTTGTGCGCGGCGATGGAGGCGGCCTCGTCCATCGCCGCGAGCGACGCAGACAACGCCGACGCCTTCCTCGCGAGATCGCGGTTCGCGTTGGCGATGATCGCGCTCACCTCCGAGTGTCTTTGAGCACCCCTCCGCGCCTCGGACACGTCCTCGCGTGGAGGGGACGCCGTCCTCGCCCTCGGCTCCGGCGCGATCTGCTCGACCGCACTCCAAGTCGTGGGCTTGTCCGACATCGCGTCGCCGCTCGTGGTCTACCTCCTGGCGCGCGACATGAACGCGAGTGGACGCCTCCGTGGTCGTGCTCGAAGGATGCGCGGTCTACGCTTTCGACGCTTTAAACCCTCCTCGTATGGGAAACGAAGGCGCGCCTCACGTGCCTCCAGTCGATAGGCACGCGTCTCAACGACGGGATATCGCACGCGCTCGACGCTCTCGATCTGAAATTCACGAGCGTTCGCGACGCGTCGCGGTCGATACGCGCCGCGCGTGCGTGCAGTGCGACTCGACGCTTCGTTCAAATTGCAGAGCGGCGCTGGACGAAACTGCTGGAATTGTGGAAAAGCGGAGACGAAAACGACGAGACGGGATTTTTTTCTCGGCCGCATTCGGTCGCTCCGAGGTTCACTCCACGGTGCGCGGGGGCATCGACACGCGTCGGGGATGGCGGACGAATCCACCACCGCGCGCGCGAGCGCGGCGGAAGCCGACTGCGATAAGCCCGCGTGCGCGGTGAAGGGGGAGATGTTCGCGATGATGAAGGACGCGGCGAAACAAAGCAAGCGAAGAGGCGAAGGTGCCGATGCGACGACGCCGACGGCGGAGAAGCCTTGTCCTGTGGACCGCGAAGAGCTGGGACAAGGCACGTGGGCGTTGCTACACACCATGGCTGCGCACTATCCGGATCGCCCGGATGCGTTGCATCGCGTACAGGCGCGGAGGTTCTTCGACGCTCTGGGGTTGTTGTATCCGTGCGCGCCCTGCGCGTCGGATTTTCGGGAAGACATGAGGAGGGCGCCTCCGGCGGTGGAGTCGCGCGAATCGCTCGCGGTGTGGCTGTGCAACCGGCACAACGAGGTGAACGAGAAACTGGGGAAGCCTTTGTTTCCCTGCGTTCTGAAGGATCTGGACGAGCGGTGGAGGAAAGGGGGGAAACACTGCTGGCACGGATGAAGCGACGCGCGCGCGAAACGCGGAGAAGCGGCGACCTCGGCGTCGTCGTCGTCGGCGGAAAAGGGCGACCGTCACCAGGTATTAATACTTGAGTAGACTAGTCTACTTTCGTCATATGTATCGCGCGAAATCGAAAATCGAGCCTACGCTTCAGCCGCGTCCCCCTCCGCGTCCCCCTGCGTCTCCTCGGGCTCGGGCGCAGCCTCTACCCGCAGCACGAAGTGTTTCTCGGGACACCGCCCGAAGTCTCCGTATTTCCCCGGGGTGGCGTCCCTGACCACGACGCAGTACACGCCGGCTTCCAAGTTTTTGGGGAGCGCGACGTGCGCAAGCGACGCCTCGCCCTTGTCCGTGAACGCGGCGTCGAAACCGAGCGGGTTCGAACCCGGGTCCAGGGGGATCTCGGGGCCGTACACGTACGACACGGACGCGTCAAATGCGTCGTCGCTCGTGTCCGCCTCCCGCCCCTCCCGCTCCTCGTCGTCGGCGGAAACCGCCGAGGCGCCGGCGCCGTCGCCGGGCTCGTCGGCGCCGCCCAAATCCGCGCGCGGTTCGGCGACCGCGGGCGCGCCTCGGGTGAGGACGCACCGGAAGACGCGTCCCGACTCGTGCGTCGCGACGTCGCCGAACAGCACGACAGCCGGCGCGTTTTCGGGTGCGCTTTGGGAGGGATCTTCGTTTTCGGGATCTTCGTTTTCGGAACGCGTTTCGTTTTCGGAACGCGTTTGATGAGACGGGTCGAGTTCCTTCGGTTTCGGCGGGAGCCGCGCGCGCGCGACGACGAGCGCTCCGCCGAAACCGAGCGCGCGCCCCGCGACGGCTTCGAGCGGCGCCTCTTCCGTGCCCGCGCGCGTTTGTCTCGCCGTCTCGCCGTCTTCGTCTTCGTCTTCTGGCCCACCGGAAAGGACTCGGATTTCCAGCTCGAGAAACGCGGGAAGCTCGAGCGGGCGGTCGGCTTCGAACGCCCCGACGTACGACGCGCCGGACGCCGCGTCGAAGGCGTCGCCTCGGCCTTCGCGTCGCCCGTCGCGCCACTCGCCCTCGTAGGTGTCGCCGTCGCCGTCGCGTCCTCCGCGCCACACGCCTCGCCCGTGCCTCTTCCCACGTTCGAAGTCGCCCTCGTACCGCTCGCCGGTCGAAGAGACGGTCTCCACGCCTTTGCCGTGCTTCTTGTCGAACGCCCACTCGCCGTCGTAGCGGCTTCCGTCCGGCGCGACGAGCGCGCCTTGTCCACTTCGCGCGTTTCTCTCGAACCCGCCCGTGAACGTCACGCCGTTTGGGAACGTGAGCGTCCCTCGCCCGTGCATCTCGCCCATCTCGAACGCGCCGACGTACTTCTTCCCGTCGCTCCAGCACCGCTCGCCGATGCCGGTCATCTCGTCGTTCGCGAAGTCGCCCTCGTAGTACCCGCCGTCCGCCATCGAGAGCCTTCCCCGGCCGTGCGCCTCGCCGTGCACGAAATCGCCCTCGTACACGTAAAACCGGTTGGGGAAACGGTACGTGCCGCGACCGTGTCGCTGGCCAGACGCGTTCCGAGGACCGACGAACGCTTTGTCCAGCTCCGAGCCCCGCAGCGTCGTGCCGAGCCCGGCGGTCATGTCGAGCGACGCCATGGCGCTCTGTACGATGGCGGGAAGTCAACACTTTCTGCGAAGGTCGTGGAAATCAAAAAGTCCGCAAGAGCGCACGCACTTTTCCCGAGCGCTTCCACATTTTTCTTGGATGCGTTCGACCGCCGCCCGCCGTCAGAACTCCTGGGCGCCTCTCTCGATACCCCGATCGACGCGACCATGGGAAAACGCGGCCGCGATGAAGAAGTAGGCTCCGGTACCGGCGTGTACGGGCTCTCCCCGGCGGAACCCGCCGACGACGTCCGGGTGATGACCGCCTTCGCGCACCGCAGGCATCTGAACAAGCGCTTTCTGGAGGACCTGCAGCGCAAGATCGCCGCGGATCCCTTCCGCTGGCTCGAGAAAGAAGTGGAGAGCTACAAAAAATACGCCAGGAAAATGAGGGTACGTCGCGCCTCCCAATCCCGCACCGGTCGCGCGTCCCACTCGCCTCGCTCGTTCGCGCCGCGGCCGCGCGGTCGCCGCTCGCGCGGGAGGAAAGAAACCCTTCTTTTCCGAGCCGAATTCGCGTTTTTCCGAGTGGTCTCCGCGGGCGTCTCACAGCGAACCCAAAACTCCGGCCCTCCCTCGCGCTCCGCAGGATGAGTTCAAGGACGTCTCGCACGCTATGGAACGAGCCAGCGCCGCGGTGTCGCTGGTCGCGGGCGCGGAGGAGAAGCAGGGAAGGTGTTTTGTCTTCGGCACTGGCGACGGCGGGCAGCTCGGCCTCGGCGACGACGTGTTCGAACTTCTCCGTCCGCGCCTGCTGGACACGGTGGTTCCCGCGGGCTTGCCGGTGCTGAAGGTGGCGTGCGGCGGCATGCACACGCTGGCCATCGTGCAGGGCGGCCTGGTGTACTCCTGGGGCGTGAACGACGAAGGCGTGCTCGGGCGGCGGGCGAACAAAGACGAACCCGAGGCGGAGTCGAAACCCGCGCCCGTGAACCTCGGGTCCAAGGCGGCGGTGGACTTGTCCACCGGGGACTCGCACGCCGCCGTGGTCACCGCGGACGGCTGCATCATGGCATGGGGCACGTTTCGGACCTCCTCCGGGCTGTACGCGTTCACCCCGGAAGGCGAACAGATCTGCAGGAACCCGCAAACGCGGTACGCCCCGGACTCGGACGCCGGCCGCGCGACGGCGGTGGCGAGCGGCACGGACCACATCCTCGCGCTGACTAAGGCTGGCGACGTGTACTCCTGGGGCTGCGGCGAGAAAGGCAGGCTCGGGCGGCTGGTGGCGAAGGACGCGGACAACATCAACAAGCGCGATGTGGAGGCGAAGACGAAACTCCTGAAACCGGCGAAAGTGCCCAATCTGCCCTCCGGCGTGACGAGCGTCGTCGCGGGGAGTTACCACTGCTTCGCGATTGCCGCGTCGAGTGACGGGTCGCGGAGCGAGGTTTTCGGTTGGGGTCTCAACTCGTACGGCCAGCTCGGCATTCCGTACGACTTCAGCATGCCCGCGTCGAGCCAGCTGGTGTACTTCCCCAAACGCGTCGACGAACTCTGCGGGAAGAAATTCGTCGCCGGCGACGGAGGCGAGAACCACACGTTGATGCTCTCGGCGAGCGGAGACGTGTACTCGTGCGGACGAAGCGCGTACGGGCGATTGGGGTTGCCGTCCATCGACCCGAACGACGACGAGCCGCATTCCGATCTCGGACACGTCACCGGGGTGACCGACGCCGTCGCCGTCGTCGCCGGGGGAAGCACGAGCGGCGCCGTCACCGCATCCGGCGAGGCGTATGTGTGGGGATACGGCGACCTGGGCCAGCTCGGCCGCGGCGAGGACCAGTCGGACGCTATGACTCCGGTGCTTTTGGCCAAGACGAAGAAAATGGGAGGGGACAGGATCTCGGCGCTTTCGTTCGGAGGACAACACGCCGCGTTGGTTTGTTTGCCCTCCGACTCCGAAGCGCGCGCGGCGAAGCGCGCGCGCTGAAGGCACGACGAGTCACGACGAGGCGATACGCGACGCTCGACGGTCGATTAAAAATGAAAAGAATACCTTACGCTCGAAACCCGCTCGAGATCGTCGGTTGTTCCGCCTCCGGCGGCGGATCTTCGCCGGTCACGTGCTCCTCCCCCGTGAAGAATAGCACGTACACGTTGGAAACGGCGATCACGAGCCCGAGAAGCACGAGCCCGAGCCCCCGCCACGCGTCCCTGGCGCGCGCGTCGCGCCGTTTCACCTCCCGGTTTCCGGAAACCGGGTCCGTCCCGAAACGCGTCCCGGCGCCGCTCGTCGCCAACAAAGGCGCGTCGAGCCCGTCCGTCGCCTCCGCGGGCGCCAGGTCCTCCAGCCCACCGGCGAGACCCGACAATGGTAATTCGTCGATGCCGCCGATACTCCCGCCGCCGTCCGTCCAGTGGGTCGAGCGCGCGCGCCGGGAATGGCCGCCGCGCCGCGACGTCCCGCGCGCCTCGCGCCGCTCGTCCACGATGGCGGCGTCGGCGTCCGCCGCGCCCGGCACCGGCGACGGCGCCTCCGCGGGCGGCGGAACCAGCAGGAGCGCCGCCGGGACCCAGCATATCACCAGCACGCCGGCCGTGCTCCCCACGAGCTGGAACACCTTCCCCAGGTCCTCCACCGCCAGCGCGGTCGCGGTGGTGGCGAGCACGAACGCCAGGGTCTGCGAGACGTGTCTCGCCGCCGGCGCCGTTCCCGGCGCCGCCGGAGTCCATCCGCACAACGCGGCGAGCACGTCGTCCAGCGCGGCCCTCGCGCTGAAGTGATTCATCGGGTAGCTCCCGATCGCGCTCAGCCCCATGCCCACGGTCGCGACCAGCATGTACGGGTCGGACGCGTCGTACGACTTGAGCATGTTCGAGTCGATGTCCGGGTGGCTCAAGTACGCGCACGCGCCGACGGCGAGGTACCCGACGAGGCACATCGTCGTCGCCGCCGTCGCGACGCGGCCCATCGTGCGGCGCCGCGCCGCCTTCGCGTCCTCCGCGTCTTCGCCGCTCTCTTCCGCGCGCGCTCCCGGGTCCCGCGCTCGCTCCTCACGCAGCTCCGCGTAAATCGATAGGACCTGGATGTGGCACTGGAACGCGAAGACGAGAATCGGTAGCGCCAACACCGAGCGCTCGTCGAACCGCCACAGGTCCGCGCCGCCGCCGCGAAACCCCGCGGACCCGACGGCGCCGCGACGAGAGATTTTGAACCACCAGCTCGCCCCGGAATCGGTCGGCTCGTGATGCCCGTCGACGTCCGTCCCGTTCGCGTCATGAAATTCATGACGCGTGAAGTTTCCCATTGAGGCTCCCGTGTCCGTCGCGTTCGTCCCGTCGTCCAAAGCGCGTCCTCGCGCGTCGCCGAGCGCCGCGAAGGCGCCGCGCGCGAATTCCGCCACCACCGCGTACGCCGTGTACGAGAGCGCCATCACCGTCACGACGGACGTCGGCGCGAGGTGCTTGGTGCGTCTTAACAGACTGAGCGGCAGCAGCACGCACACGCTGGTCACTAGGATTACGACCGTGCGTTCCACACCGAACGCGCCCGCGACTTGCGCGTTGTTCAGAAGGCCCGCGCCGGCGGCGACGGAGGCAAACGCATCGGCGACGATGATGGTGTACGCCACGCAGCTCCCCGCGATGTACGCGATGAGCGTGACGGAGACGGCGTGCGCGGCGCCCGGTCCCAGCGCCTTGCGCACGAGCTCCTGGTAGCTCACCGCGCCGTAGACGTCCGAGGCGCGTAGGAGCACCTTGAGCGTGAACACCACCACGGCGGCGACCAGCGGGAGCACCAGCGCCGCGAGCGCGACGCCGAGCTCGGACACCGCTAACGGCACGCTCAGCACGCCCGCGCCCACCGCGCAGTTGGCGAGGTTGAACGTGGACACCAGGAACGACGCATCGCGCGGGGGAGCTTCGTTTGTGCCGTGCGTGACGAGCGGCGCGTCCGCGTTCGCGTCCTCGTCGTCGGTCTCCGCGAACACGTCCACGCCAGTCTCCGTCCCGCCCCCCAGCCGCCCTCCTCCGCTCTCCATCGCGTTGCGCGCGAGACGGAGTTTTCGAAAACGCGCTCGGGCTATCGAAACCCGGGCGGCAGAGCTCGCCCCTCGCGACGGTACCGCTCCAACTTCCTGTCCTGCGTCGCCGCGAAGATGGCCGCGAACGTGCCGAACGAGAGGAACCCGAGCGTGGCGAGAACCAGCCGGTCGCCGCTGGCCATACGGACGGGTCGCGTCGGACGCGCGACTCTGTTTGCAGGAGCGGCGATCACGCGCACGCCTCGATCCAGTCAGCAGTCTGCCTCCGATTCGGATCGCACGCCTTGCGCTTTTTGCCCTCTTTCTAGCAGAGGTAAACCTAGCTACCTAGGTCGCCGGGCGCGCACTCGCCGCAGCGCCGACCCGTCGCACTCGGACGTCTGCTCTCACGCACATCGCGACGATGTCGGCCTCAACGTCGGCGATATCCGCGAAGGCGCGCTCGTGCTTCGCGGGTATCGCCCCCCGCGGTTCTCGCCGCGCGCTCGCGCGATCGGGCGCGACCGCCGCCACGTCGGCCGACAAATGTCGCGCGCGTCGGTCGCTGACCCCCCGCGCGGCGGTGGCTGAGCCCCCCGGCCCCTCCCGCACGGACGCGGAGATTCGCGCGGAGGAGGCGATTCTCGCCGGCGACGACAGCGACGGCACCATCGCCGGTTTCACGAAGCTGGAGTGGTCCTGCATTCAGACCCCCGCTCGGTACCTCGGCAACGAGATCGGCGCCGTGCACAAGGACTGGGACTCCGCCGAGGTGCGGTTCACCATGGCGTACCCCGAGATTTACGAGGTGGGCGCCTCGAACCTGGGACACGTCGTGCTGTACACCATCCTGAACAACCAGCCCGGGATGCTGTGCGACCGCTCGTACCTGCCCGGCGAGGACATGGAGCAGCTCATGAAGAGCAAGGACCGCAAGCTCTTCGCCGTCGAGTCCAAGCGCCCGCTCGCGCACTTCGACGCGCTCGGCTTATCGTTGGCGTACGAGCTGGGCGCGGTGAACATCCTGGAGATGCTGCACCTGAGCGGCGTGCCTTTGTCGTGGAAAGAGCGCGATGACAAACCGGACGAGGTTTGGGACGTGGACAACGGATCGTGGCCTCTGGTGTTCATCGGCGGGCCGACGGCGACGTCCAATCCCGAACCGGTGGCTGACTTTTGCGATTTCGTGTGCATCGGCGACGGCGAGGACATCATGCCCGAGATCGGCGAATGCCTGAAGAAGTGCAAGAGAGAAAAGCTGAACCGAGAGGAGACGCTGTTTCGGCTCGCGACGGAGGTGGTGGGGGTTTACGTCCCTCGGTTTTACGACTCGCCGCCGGGATGGGGGGGCGCCGTGTTCCCGATTCGCGAGGGCGTCCCGGAACGCGTCCGCCGCCGCGTCTCCGACCCCAACCCGCTGATGCAGATCGGGCTCGTGCCGTACGTCAGCACGGTGCACGACCGCCTGACCGTGGAGATCCGCAGAGGCTGCACACGCGGGTGCCGCTTCTGCCAGCCGGGTATGCTCACCAGGCCGGCGCGGGACGTCGACCCGGAGGTGGTGGTGGAAGCCGTGGAGCGCGGGATGCGAGACACGGGGTACAACGAGTTCTCGCTGTTGTCGCTGTCGTGCTCGGATTACCTCGCGCTCCCCAGCGTCGGGCTGGAGATCAAGAACAGGCTGAAGGACGAGAACGTCACCCTGTCGTTGCCGTCGCAACGCATCGACCGCTTCGACGACTCCGTGGCGAACATCCTCGGCGGCGCCGGGAAGGCTGGCTTGACGTTTGCCCCCGAGGCGGGGACGCAGCGCCTCCGGGACATCGTCAACAAGGGCTTGACGAACGACGAGCTGCTGCACGGCGTGCAGACGGCGTACGACCGGGGGTGGAGAAACGTGAAGCTGTATTTCATGATCGGCTTGCCGGGTGAGACGGACGCGGACGTCCTCGGAATCGCCGAGACCGTTGAGTGGCTCATCAAGACCGTCGCCGGGAACGTCGCGCGCAAGCGCGACGAGCTGACGCTCACGCTGACGCTGTCCAATTTCACGCCGAAGCCGCACACGCCGTTCCAGTGGCACAGCGTCTCCACGGACGAGTTTGAGCGGAGAGGCACGCTGCTGAAAGCCGCGCTGAAGAAAGTGCGAAACGTGAAGAGCAACTGGACGTCCATCCGCATCAGCGCCATGGAAGATTTCATCGGCCGAGGCGACAGGGCGCTGTGCCCGGTGATCCGCAGGTCCTGGGAGCTCGGCGCGCACAAGGACACGTGGTGGGACGGTCAGGACGCGTCGTTCCGCGCCTTCGACGGCGCCATCGCCGAGGCGGGCTTGGACTGGAAGTACCGGCAAGTCGTGAACGGCGAGTGGGACGTGCTGGAGAAGCTCGGGGACAAAGACTACCGCGCACAGGGAGGAGGAGGCAAGGGACGCGTCGACCGCGGAGCGCTCGCGGACGAGCGTCTCGACGCGCCTTTGCCTTGGGACCACATCGATACCGGGATCGCCAAGTGGTGGCTCAAGGCGGATTTGCAAAAGGCGCTGGAGGGGATCACCGTCCCCGACTGCTCGCACAGCGGGATCTGCACGGAGTGCGGCGTGTGCGGGGACGAGTTCGGGGAAAACGTCGTCGCGGAGGTGCCTCCCTTGCCCGTGTTCGAGGGACACTACACCCCCGACGGCCGGCGCACGCAGCGGCTGCGGTTCCGGTTCACGAAGGACGGCAAGGAGAGCTTCATCGGACATCTCGACACGCTGCGTCTCTTGGAACGCGCCGCCAGGCGCGCGGCGCTGCCGGTGTCCATGACTCGGTCGCCGTACAGCTCGCGGCCGCGCATCTCCACGGCCATGGCGTTGCCTCTGGGCGCGTCCAGCGAGGCGGAGATGATGGAGATCGTGCTGACCGAGAAGATGAACGCGGAAGCAGTGCGCGCGAAGCTGGACGAACAGCTTCCCGCCGGAATGCGACTCACGGAGGTTGAAGACTTGCCCGTGAAGTACCTCAACGGACGGTACATGGTACGATTCCCGTTTGACTGTTTTTTTTCCCCGCTCGACGCCCGAAACGCCGCCCGCCTCGCGTTCGTTCCTCCTCCCGCGGGAATGACGATACCCTTTTCAACTAATTAGATGTTCGAAGGATCCCTCGTGAGACCAAACCTTTTACATTTGGCGATGATTTCCGACCTGTCGAGGACGAGGAACGAACGCGAGGCGGCGGCGGCGGCTTTTTTGGTTTTTGGTTTCGCTCTGACGCGTCGCGACGCGCCCGTCCGCGCGACGCTCTCTGACGTCGCTTTCTCCTTTCCAAAAACAAAAAAACATCTCAGGAAACCATGAACGAACTTCTCAACTCCGCGGAGTTCCTGGTACACGTCGCGGTGCCCGGCGCGGTGGCGAAACCGGGGGTCACAGCCGGCGGCGCCGGCGATGCCCCCAGCTGGGACGTCGAAGGCGGCGGAGCGTGCGTGCCCGTCCCGGCCCGCCTCTTTCCTTTCTCTCGGTTTTTTTTTCGCGCGAGTCTTTGCGCGCGGCGTGTTCCTCTGGTCGAGGATTATTTCCATTCAAAAAAACACCATCTTTCGGATCTGATGTCCATGAGTGTTAACGCAATGTATGAATGAGGCCAGACGACGACGCAGCGCGCGAGGCACCCGACGACCCGACGACGCGACTTTTTGACGGCGCGCGATCGCCCAACGCTGACGTCTGTCTCCCCTCTTTTCTCGAAACAGGTTTTTCGACGCGGGGAAGAACGGCGACGGCATCCCCGAGGCTGAGGTGGAGGAAGAAGACGCGGAGGCTGCCGCGGCGGCCGCCGCGGAAGCCGCCGCGGAAGCCAAGGCGGCGGCTGCCACGACCCCCGAGGACTGGCGAGGTTGGGTCGCGGGCGCCATGGCGCTGGACTCGTTCAAAATCAAGAAGACGTCCAAGAAGGGAAACACCCGCCAAGTCGACCTGCGCCCCCAGCTTCTCGGCTTGGAGTACATGGACCAGACCGCCGTGGACGCGGCGCTCAAGGGGAAGCACATCCCCATCCCCCCCACGCCCCAGCCCGGCACGGCGCTCCTGCGGTTCAAGGGCGAGTACACCGGCGCCGGTGGTCTCTCCGTGGACAACATGGCGAAGATTCTCGGTTCCGTCGCCGGAAAGGAGTTGCAGGTGTTGCACAGCCACCGCGTGGCCATCTCCCTCGACGAGCCCACGCCCCCGAAGGTGGACAAGCTGTGGCTGGACAACATCGTCCGCGCCGAGGCGTTCATGGGCCTGGAGCGCATCTGGGACCCCGAGGCGGGCGTGAACAACCGGGGGCACATGGGCGGGGACACCGATGGCGACCGCATCGACAACCACAAGAGCTACCGACCGGCTGAGGAGAAGGAGAAGGAGTCGGAGAAGGACTTGCCTCCGGGACGAAACAACAAGTGGAAGAAGAAGTGATGACTTTCGTGAGTCGCCGCGAACGCGCAGAGAGAGGCGGTCGCGCGTGGGCACTTCCGCGATGTAGCATTGCCGTGAAAACACACACAACAGCCTGCCTATTTCGTAGGTCTCGTCTATCATGTCTATCTACACGTCTGTCTCTTCCACCGCGAGCGCGTTCCGCTCGACACTCCGGTCCGTAAAAAAAGCGTCTCTCGTCCCTCGACGCCTACGCGTTGAGGACTTTGTTTCCGGCGACGAAGGCCATGACGATGAGAGGCAGGTCCCCGAGATGCGCGATGGCACCGCCGAGGTGGCGTCCGTTCGGGTCGCCGGAGCTGTAACCCTGAATGTACAGCAACTTGCCGACCGTCCACACGCCGCACGAGACGGCGGCGGCGAGCGGGAACACGAGACCCGTGGACGCCGTCAAGCACATCACGGGCGCCATCCACTCCAGGGTCTGCTGGTGAGCGCGCTGGACGCAGTTGAACGCCTTGGCGTTCTTGTGCGACGATTCCGCGTACAGCGTGGGGTATTCCACGCCGAACTTCCTGCGTGCCAAAGAGACCTGCGCGCGATGGGGAATGCGAGAGGGAAGGGTCACGTGTCAGAGGGGACGGTCGGATCGAGAGCGCGGGACGTTGCGCTTTTTCGGGCGAAATCTGGCGGCGGTGGAGAACGCGCGGACGTCACATGCGGTTGGATCTGAGGGAAGTCGTACCTTGATGCTGCCGAAGATGGTCGCCGCGCACGCGCCGCCGATGGCGATGAGCGTCCAGCCGTACTCAGATGGGATATGCATGATTTGTCGGGTTCGGGATGTCAGGCGCGCGTCTCGAAATGCCACGCGCGCCACAAACATCCGAAGCTTCGGGAAGCTTTCACGACCGCGAAACGCGTTCCCGCGTTTCGGCCCGCGCCAAAATTCGGGTGCCAACGAATCGAGGCGGTGGGCACACCGAGTCTGTTTTCAAACCCGCTTCCTCCGCACCACTGTTCGAGGCGCGCCGCGCCGACGCGGTCGCCCCCTCGAGCGTCGAGTCGCCACGCCGTTGCCGCCTCGACGCGGCCATGAAGCTCGCGGCGTACGAGGCGATTCGGTCGCACCTGTTGTCGTTGCCGTGCAACGTCTTCCCCGACATGGATGCCTTGAAGGCGCAGCATCCCGGCGTGTCCCTCGACGCGCTCGTCTCCATCTGCAGCCAGGAGAGCGCGAGGCGCATCAAGGCGAACCACGGGAGACACGTTCGCGGGATCGAGGCGCACGCGAAGCGCTATCTCGCCGGAGAAGACGTGTTCGACGTCGCGGACCAAATCGACTTCCCGCCGTGCCAACTCATGCGCCTGCTGCTGGAGCATCTCCTGTCGCTGAGCCACAAAGCCGTCGGCCCGTGTCTGCGCGATCCGTTCGGGAAGATCCCCGCGTCCCCGCCGGAGCACACGCCCGCGCACGCGCACGGCCCCGCGCTGTGCGCGCGCCTGCGCAGCGACGTGGAGCGTTGCGTGGCGTGGGACCACGTCGCGAGCCCGGCGGTGGACACCCTGCGGCATACCGCCGGGCGCGAGTACGAGGACTTGCTGGAAAACTCTTTGAGGAAGTTGGGCATCCCCTTTGTCACCGAGCAGGCGCTGCGCGCGGAGGGCCACGCGAAGACGCCCGACATAAAGCTCGAGCTGCCCATCGCGGTCAAGGGGCGCGTGGTGAACTGGATCGACAGCAAGGCGTCCTTCTGCGACCCGCTGGTGCACGTCGAGCGCGGCGCGGAGCAGTTCCAGGGGTACGTCAACAGGTTCGGGCCGGGGATGGTGGTGTATTGGCTCGGCGTCATCGACGAGGTGGCGGATGAGAGCGTCGGTGACGTGTTGCTGGTGGACGACTTTCCCTCTCCTGAGGACATAGTTAAACTTAAACTGCACGCGCGCGACGCGAGAGAGTCACAGGGGGGCGAAGAGGATGAGTAGTGCGAAGCCGGTAGAGTAGCTGTTAGGAACGAAAACTGCCACACGCAGGTCTGCGAAGACTACTGTAGACTAGTCGCTCGCGTATCCCGCGAAGAGCCCCTGTACGATCTCGCCGAGCGCCTCCGGCGAGTGCTTGATGTACTTCTCCGGGTGTTTCCGGGTGAACCCACTGTCCTTATACCTGCGGTAGAACGCGGCGTACGCCGCGACCACCGCCTGCGTTGTCGCCGAACGCAAAGCCCGCGCGGTTTCCGGCCGCGGGAAGCGCCACTCGGCTTGGCCCGATCGCGCAGACTCGTCCACCGCCGCGTTCACGGCGGTGAACCGGTCCTTCACCGCCTGCCTTTGCTTCTCGGTGAGGCCGGAGCCGGGAGGCGCGCCCTCGGGGTCCATCGCCTCGAGCGCCCCGCCCCACGCTGCGGAGACGTACGCGTCGACGCGCGCGGAGGCGATGGCGCGCGCGCGCGCCGGCCACGCCTCGCCGAACGCGCGCCGCGCCGCCTCCGACGCGCCGGACGCGCGAACCGCCTCGTCCGCCGCCGCCGCGAGGAGCGCCGCCGCCGTCGCCGCCGGCAGTTTCCCCGACGCCTTCTTCGCCGCCGTCGCGGGCGTCTGCGCCCCCCGGGCCGTAAAGCTCGCGTCGTGAAGCTCGGCGACGTTCGTCGCCGCCTCGAGCGACGCCGAGGCGAACGCCGCGAACGCGGCGTCTTCGTCCTCAGACCCGCGAGATCCTCGCGCGCTTTTCCCGACGCCAAACAAAACCGCGCGCGCGTCGTCGCGCTCGGAGACGTTTGTCAAAAACGCCGCCGCCGCGCGCGTGAGCGCCGCGGCGTCCTCCGCGCGGCGCGCGAAGTCCGCCGGGACGAACACTACGCCTGGTTTAGGAAAGATCCTCGTTTTGAGCGTCTCGGTGGCGCTCTTTATCAAGTCGCCCACCTCCTCGAGTGCCCGCTTCGCGCCGCGCTCCGCGGACGCCGTCGCGGCGTCCCACGCGAAAAAGACGTCGCTCCCAAACGCGTCGCGCGCGGTTTCTTCGGTCTCCATGGCCCAGCGCGTGCGCGTCAGGCGCGCGCGCGCGGCGAGCAAGCCGAAGGCTCGCGCGGGGTCCGTCCGCGCCGCCGCCTCGTCCACCCAGGCCAGCGCGCGCGCCGCGGACGCCGCCACGACCGCCGGCGCCGTGCAGAGCGCGAGGTCCACGCCGAGCCGGTCGAGGTCCGCGGGCTCGTGCTCGGAAACCTCCAAGTCGTCAAAGGCAAACGCCGCGCGCGCGACGCGCGGCTCGGCGGACCATTTTTTCGTCATCGCGGCGAGCGCGGCGACGCGCGCGTCAGCCTCGGCGACGTACGCGGCGCCGTCTCCGAAGAAGAGCGACACGTCACAGTGCCTGTTGTCCGCGGCCGCGGCGCGGAGGCTCGCGTGCGCTCGCTCCGACGCGTCCGCCAGGGCGGTGGAGGCATCCGGCGACGTGAAAGCCGCCAACGTCTCGTCCAGCGCGGCGACTCGCGCGGCGACGTAGAGACGCTTCGTCGTCTCTCGCGCCTCCGCCGAATGCGTCAGGAGCGTCCTCGCGAGCGCGGCGAGCCGCCTCGGCGTCTTCTCGGCGCTTCTCGAGTCGTGGTGCGAGCCGCCGGTCGCCGGCGGCGGCGCAGATCCGCTCGCGTCGGGGTCCGCGCCGGATCCTCGGCGCGCGACGTGCGCGTCCCACGCATCCGTCCCGAACGGCGGAGGCGGCGCGGGCGCGACGCGCCTCAGCGTCTCCGCGGTCGCCCTCAGCGCTTTGCCGTCGGGAACACTCGCGCGCCGCGAAGAATCGCGTCGGTCGCGGTTCTGTGCGGCGACCAGCTTCTGGAACTCGCGTTCGCACGCGCGAAGGCACAGCCCGAGGATCTCGCCGGCGCGGCGCCATCCCGCATCGGCACCTTCGAAGGACCTCCGTTCGCCGAAGAATCGCTCCGCCTGCGCGACTCGGTCCACGCACCGGAGGAACGCGTCCGGTCCCGTCGGTTCGTCGGGATCCTCGTCCTCGAACGCGCGATCCAAGCGCGCCTCCGCGTCGTTGATCGCCTCGAGGTGGTCCAGCCACGTGCGCGTCTCATCCCGCACGGCGGTGAGATTTTTGTGCGCGTTGGAAAGGCTCTGCGCGCGTTCCTGAACGGGGCCCATCAGCTCCTGGAGCTCGAGGAGCTGGGCATCCGTGTGCTTCACGATGGACGTCACCTTGTCCGTCGCCCGCCTGGACTGCTCCAGCACATCGCGGAGCCGCTCCATGGCCCCGACCCGCCGACAGCGCCTCGCGCGCGCGTCAAGTTGTGGCTCGCCACGTTCGCCTCGGGCGACTCGACGTCGAGTTTTTCATTTTTTTCGAAAACGGAGGTGCAGTAAGCGAAAGAGCCACCAGCGTCTCTCGCCAGAGCTCGAGGTGCGAGGGCGCCCGACGCAAAGCCGCGCGCGTCTACCGTGATGAGCGCCGCCGACGAGTCCAGCGACGATGACGCGTCCGAGCAGCTCTCCACGTCGTGGCTTCGTCGCGCGATCACCGGGCCGCAACCCTCGACGCTCCCCGCCGAGGCAGCAGCTGCGCCGAGAGCGGTTCCTCGTGCCACGACGGGCGCGCGTCCCCGAGCGTCGGGTCCGGCCGCGAGGCGCAAAAACGCCGAGGACGTGCGCGCGCTGCTCGGGGAGACCACCATGCATCGCATCCTCCCATCGACCGGCTCCGGCCCGCCCTCGCCCGTGCTTCTCCGCCGCGCCGCGACGGTCGTGGGCTCGCGCGCGACTGGAAAAAAAAAGAGTCCAGGCTGGCGGTGGCCCGACTTTTTCGAGCGCCCCTCGCCTCCGCCTCGCCGCGCCGCGCGGGCGCCTGCCGGCGACGACTGCGACGAGGAGGACGAGTTCCGCCGACCCCTACTGTGCGCGTGGGACGCGCACACGACGCGCGCCGCCGGCGAGACGGAGACGGAGACGGAGACGGACGAGTCGCGCGCGCTCCGCGCGGTCGCCGCGTTGCGGCGCCTGGCCGGCGTTCCGCCGGACTTTCCGTCATCGGAGAAACGCCCTTTTTTCTCCCGTGTTTTCCGAAAAGCAAACACCCTTCCCGCGACCGCGCTGCTGCTGGGCTGCGCCGTGCCGCTCGCGCGAGCCGCGCTGCTCGCGTCGAAACAGCACACGTCGTTCATCGACGAGTGGACTCCGAAATCCAAGGGATTGTCTCTCGCCTTCGAATGGTGCGCGTTTGCCGCGGGCTGGCGCGCGCTCCGCGCGGCGTCCTCCGCTCGAGACGCCTCGTTTTTGGAGGACCCAGACGCGCTCGACGCGCTGTCTCTGCGCGCGCGCGCCGCACAGGTGGACTTGCTGCGTAGGCGCACGTTTCCCGAGCTGACACTATTCCTGGTGCCGTTCGCGGCGGCGCGCGTCGCGTCGGCGGCGCGCGACGCGGCTCGGGCGATTCTCGGCGACGCCGGAGCGAGCTCGGCTGTTTTTTCATCCGTCGCGTCGTTCGCGGCGGCGGTTTCCGAGACGTATCAAGCCGCTGTGTTTTTCGCGGCGTGCGCGTCGTTCCGGCTGGCGTGCGGGATGGCTTTGTTCCGCCTGAACGCGTTCCTGACGCGTTTCGAGGACTGGGGACGACCGGCGCGCGCGGCGGAGACGGGCGACGCGTCGCCGGTCGCGCGACGCGGGTCGTCGTCGGGAGAGTTCAGCCCGGATAGTCTTAACGACGTCGCCGCCCAGGCGAGCGAGGATTCCGTACGCGGCGAGGTTTTTTTGGTAGTCGCCGAGCACGACCGACTGCGCACGTTCCTGAAACGCGTCGGGAAGAGGTTCCGGCTTTTCCTGCTGGTGACGTTGACGTCCGCGTTCGCGGAGATCGCGCTCGCGGCGCTCGGCGCCGCGAGGAGCGACAGGCTCCAGCGCCCGGGCGCCGCCGCGCCGCGACGCGCGGCTTCCGTTTTCCTCGAGGCGTGCTTGGATCCGCGGACGCTCGGGACGGTCGCTCGCGTGTCGTGCGTGGCTCTGAACGTGCGCGCGGCGGCTCTCGTGACGCACAGGCTGCAGCGCGTCGCCGGATTCGCGTCGCGCAGGCACGCGGAAATCACCGCCGCGGAGACGCGGCCAAGCGCCGAGCATCGCGCGGCGGCGGCGTTTCGCGCGCGCGACGCCGCGCTCGGCGTTTTTCGGGACCAGCCGCTGCGCGTGAGCGTGTACGGCTTCGCGTGGGACCGCGAGTTCTTCCGGGGCTTACACATGGTCGTCTTCGCCACCGCGCTCTTCGTGGTCACGAGGGCGCTCGTGTAGTATCGTTCGACGTCGCGGCGTTAATCCGCGAAAAAATATTTCAGTTTGGTTCACACAAAAACAGTTCGCCTCTTCATCGCTCACAGCGCCTTCTCCTCGCCCTCCGGGTGTTTCTCCACGAGCGCGTCGAGCTTGCTCTGGATCGTGCCTCGCACCTCGTCGGTCATGCGGTCGTGGAACAAGACGCCGTCCAAGTGGTCGAACTCGTGCTGGAACACGCGCGCCTCGAATCCGTCGAGGGTCATCTTGAACTTCTTCCCGGACAGGTTCTGCGCTTCAATCTGCACGCCCGTGGGTCTCTGCGTCGCCGGGAGCGCGTCGGAGGGGGGGAAGCGCGGTGAGTCACTCTCCGACGCGAGACGAGACGTGGACGTTCGAACGGGAAAATCGAGTCGAGAAAAACGAAAACGCGTTCGACCGAAGCCTCACTGAATGGTTGCTCATCGCTTTTCGGCACCCTTTCGGCTGGGATTAGCGTATATTTGTTGTTGATGCTCACCGGCTTTCGGTCGCCGCGAGGCGCGTCGGAAAACGGGCGCGAGTGAAGTTCGGGGACCGGGAACGTTTTGAAAAACGCGTCTCACGGACGCGTTTCGAGCGCAACGAACACCGCGCGTGACTGACGCGTTTCGCGTACCTCGACTTCCGCGTAGATCGCGGGGAAAGACAAGCACCCCTCCTCGAAGAGATCTTTCTGTTTCGCGAACTTCGTGATCTTCGGGTTCACCAGCGTCACTTCTTTTCCCTCGCCGGGCGCGCCGGCTTCGTTGTACACCATCATGCGGTAGTTCACGCCCACCTGCGGCGCGGCTAAGCCCACGCCGTCGGTCTCGTACATCAGCTTGAACATAGCCGCGGATAACTTGGCGAGCTCCTCGTCGAACACGCCGATGGTCGCATTCTTGGCGCGCAGGCTCCGGTGGGGGTACTTCTGCACCGAGAGCGGCAACGCGAACTCCACCGCGGAGCCCTCTTCCTCCTTGATCTCCTCCATCTCCGCCATGAACCCGCCCTTCTTCGCGTGAGACACCACCTGCGCGCCCCGCGCGAGCGGAGGCGCCGCGGCGGTCGCGCGCGACGCGCCCGACGTCGAGGCGGCGGAGCAGGATTTGCGGGTCGCCGAAATCGCGCGCGAGGCGCGCGTGGACGAGGCGTGCGCGCGCGCCGCCGCGGCGGAGGCCGCGGCGAGGCACGGCCGGGACACGAGGCCGAAGCTGCCGGACATCGACGAACACTGGAACACCGCGCGCCGAGGTTGTGGCGACGCGGCTGAGCTCGGACGGCCACGTCGATCTTCTACGTAACGTGATAAACCCGCTCAACAAGATGTCAGTGGCAGCTCGACCGGCGCGGCGCGCACAACTGCCGGCGAGTCGCTCAAAAAAAGCGAACAAAAAGGAGAGTACGAGATACGCCGCGCCGCCGATCTATGATGATTCGCACTCTAGGTATACGTTCTATAGCCCCACCCACGAGGCGGCCCGCCCCCACGCGCTGCGCACGGCGTGTGTGACCCCGGTGATCCCCTTCTCCCCCCCCTTGGGAGGCCCGAGCCCGCACGCCCGTCCGCGTTTGATCTGCCGCCACACGCCGAGCATCGTCGTGTAAAAAGCGTCGCCGAACACGGGTACCCGATGGTACACGAAAAACCCCACGACACGTCGTAGGTTATCGTGCATTTCTGACCAGTTCGCCTCGTCCAGCAGCTCTGGTAATCGTTCATACTCGTCCTCTTTGACTAAGATGGAGAATTTGCTCCAGTCCAGCAACCACGCGAGCGGCAACTCGTACCCGTCGGCGATAATCACCGGGACGCAGCCGAATACCATCACCTCGATGAGCCTCGGCGACTGCACGCGCGTGCCTCTTACGTGTAAGCAGAACTTGCTGTTCCCTAGCAGCTGCTCGTACTCCGAGGGCGTGACCTGCCCGTCCGATTCCAGGTCCCAGTCCGCTCGGTTCAGAGACCGGAAGTGTTTAAAGATCTTCTCGCGAAACGAACCGCGGTCGTTCCCGCGGAAACTCAACGTCACTTCCCGGCGGTCCTCCGCGCGGGAGGGAGTCGACGCCGACAACTCGTCGCCCACGTCCCCGACGGACATGGGCACCATCGCGAGCTGCGTCACGGCATCCTTCGGGATGTGGAAAGAAAGGCTGCACACCGCGCTCACGTCCTTGCTCATCACGAAACGCGCCTGCGCGGAACGCCACGCCTCGCCGTCTGTCTTTTCCTTGAGCGCGTCGGCTTCTCTCTGCGTGGTCGAGTCCGCGTTGGACGCGATGAACACGGCTTTGTCGCGCACCTCTTTGTCCGTGTCGTTCGCCGCGAACGTCCCGGTGTCGTGCGCGCTGACCATCACTCGAGCGCACCCGCCGCCCTTCTCCCTCGAGCCGCTCAGGCGCCACGTCGCCGCCTCCTCGGCGGCGAGGCGGTCCACCATCGCCTTGACGTTTTTCGTCATCGCGTCGCGCCCGGACTCCGGGTACGCGGCGACGCGCTCGAGGTACGGCCGCGCAGGCACGAGGAACGCGGTGGCCTCGTTCGGGTCCGCGGTGAAGAACGGCGGCTCGCCCATGAAGTGCACGATGTGGCCCTCCACGTCGTACCCGCGGTTGAACGTCGGCGCCAGCTCGGCGAGCGCGTATCGACGCTGCTCGGCGGCGGAGAGGGGGAACGCGTACACGCGGAGCTCATTCGGGAGGCGTCGCATGGCGTCGCATAGCGCCTCCGCACTCTCGAAACCGAGCCCCGCGCCTCCGTCAGCGTCGTCGTGCGGGTCACGCAGCGGCCAGCCCGGGTCCCGTCCCCCCGTCTCCAGCGCCGAGCACTGCGCGGCGAGCGTCAGGTGGCCGTACTCGTCGCGCTCGTCCCCGTCCACGCCGTCGAGCGCGGGCAAGGGGGTGAGGCGCGACCGGACCGCGGCGGCGTCCCACGCCATCTTCGCGTTCATGGTGTTCAGAAGCCTCGTGGCGTCCGTCATCGTGTTCTCGCCCACCGTGCCCAGCGCGGTCAACGCCGCGTACGTCCCCAGCACCACGCACGCGGTGAGCTTCGCGCACTCCGACCACGAGCGACGTTCCGTGGATCCGCGCGGCAGGCCCATCCGCGCGGCCGCCTCGCGGAAATCCGCGAAGACGCGCTTCCAGTACCCGCGGGGAGCCATCGCGAGCGGCGCGTGCGCGCTGCGGGGGCCCATCCGCGTACCCTTCCCGTCGTCACCGGCGCCGCGCGCCGAACGAGTGGCCGCCTCGAGGCGTCGGAACGGCTTTTCTGTTTCTTGGCTCGCGACGACTGTCGTCCGCTCAAGCAACGCCAGTGGGTTTCGCAAACGCGAATCCAGCGCGCGGCGCGCCGCAGCTGGACTTTTTTTTTTTGGAGTTTGGTTTTCGACTTCGAGCGAACAAAGTCGAAGTCGTCATTGCTCCATTTTCTTCCTTTTGTTCCGGTTTTTTCT